>Ga0315289_10000014_pt1 | contig 310090 bp, 262 predicted proteins | sample YL17G11_40_MG_FD_203452 | JGI IMG/M metagenome (GOLD analysis project Ga0315289, IMG submission 203452) | Sediment microbial communities from Yellowstone Lake, YNP, Wyoming, USA - YL17G11_40 | ecosystem: Environmental > Aquatic > Freshwater > Lake > Sediment | place: USA: Wyoming | collected... | reverse complement strand
GACCTCGACGGGGACATCGAGATCTTCGTCGGTGACGCCGACGGGAGCAACCGGACTCAGTTAACCTTCAACGATGAATGGGACTCAGATCCCACTTGGAGTCCGGACGGCCGCCGCATCGCCTTCGACTCCGGCCGCGACGGGGACATGGAAATTTTCGTGATGGACGCCGACGGGCGCAACCCGACCCAGTTGACCTTCAACGATGACTGGGACGATGTTCCCGCCTGGTGCCCGGTGGAGTAGCAGCCCCTCACCCTGGCCCTCCCCCCAAAGGGGGGAGGGGGGATAAGGTAGCCCTCACCCCTATCCCCTCTCCCACAGGGAGAGGGGGAAGAAATGAGGGGGGAGGGGACATGAGGAACCCCTCACCCCGGCCCTCTCCCCAGAGGGGAGAGGGGGGAAAGGAATAAAGTGGCCGCACGTTACGATAACCGCAAAGCCGACGAGCTCCGGCCCGTCAAGTTCACCCGAAACTACATCGAGCACGCCGAGGGCTCCGTCCTCGTCGAGTTCGGCGGCACCCGCGTCGTCTGCACCGCCACGGTGGAGCAGGGCGTCCCGACCTGGCTCAAAGGCGCGGGCAAGGGCTGGATAACCGCCGAGTACGCCATGCTCCCCCGCTCCACGGGTCAGCGGTCCAAACGGGAGAGCTACGGCCGTCCCAGCGGTCGTTCCCTGGAAATCGGCCGCCTGATCGGGCGCAGCCTCCGGTCGGTGACCAAGCTCGACAAGCTCGGCGAGCGCACCGTCACCATAGACTGCGACGTGCTCACCGCCGACGGCGGCACCCGCACCGCGGCGGTCACCGGCGGCTGGCTGGCCCTGCACGACGCGCTGGTCTGGCTCGGCGGCGGCGAGGAGACGGGCGCCCTGCCCATCACCGACCACGTGGCCGCGGTGAGCGTGGGGGTCGTGGCCGGGAACGAGCTTCTGGACCTCTGCTACCGCGAGGACGTAGCCGCCGACGTGGACGCCAACGTGGTGATGACCGGCGCCGGGAACCTGATCGAGGTCCAGGCCACCGCCGAGGGCCAGCTCTACGACCGCGCCTGCCTCGACCGGCTGCTCGACCTGGCCACCCAGGGGATAAACGAGCTGGTGGAGCTCCAGCGCAAGGTCCTGCAAGGATAGAAGATGTCCGAAGCGGATAACGAGCTGTCCTGGTGGGTGTATCCCCCGGCGCTTTACCCCTGGCGGGCTCTGGCCGGGATCGTGGTCCTGAGCCTGGTGGTGATTTTTCTCATCTACTTCGCCGACGGTCCGGCGATCGGGGTGGCCGGAGGAGCCGTGATTTTCTTCGTCCTCAACGGGTTTTTCCTACCCTCGAGCTACTCCCTCGATTGCGAGGGCGTGGTCTGGCGCCGGCTCTTTTTCCGCTTCAAGCGGCCCTGGAGCCACTTCCGCTGCTACTACGCCGACCGGTTCGGGGTGATGCTCACCCCGGCTAACCGGCCGAGCCGGCTGGACCCCTGGCGCGGCATGAACCTGTGGTTCGGACCGACCGACGACGAAAAAAACACGAAAGGCACCAACCGCGAACAGGTGCTGGCCTTCATCAAGCTGTACGTGAAGCCCTACCGTCCCCCGGTGGACCACCGGGACGTTCTGGGCTGATCTCCCCTTTCCCCGGCGGAGCGGGACCGGAAAGAGTCGAACATGGTTGGCATTGGAGGAGCGAAGCGTTTCGAGTGGCGAGCGGCGCCCCCCGACTGGCGGGGTCGGCACCGCATCTGCCGCGAGCTCCTCATCCACCCGGTCACGGCCCAGGTGCTCCTCAACCGCGGCGTGAGCAACCCCGCCGAGGCTTTTTCCTTCCTCTACGGCGCCGTCCACCACGACCCGTTCAAGTTCCTCCAGATGGGGACGGTGGTCAACCGGATCATCCGGGCCCTGGAGACGGGCGAGGGCATCTTCGTCTTCGGGGATTACGACGTGGACGGCATCACGGGCACGGTGGCGCTGGTGGACTTCCTCCGCCGCGTCGGCGCCCGCGTCGGCCACATGGTCCCCAACCGGCTGACCCAGGGGTACGACCTCTCCCCCAAGGTGGTGGCCGAGACGAAGGCCGCCGGGTACGGTCTCCTCGTGACCAACGACTGCGGGGTCACCGCCCACGAAGCCGCCCGGCACGCCAAGGAGCTGGGGCTGGACCTCATCATCACCGACCACCACCTCCCCGACGAGAAGCTCCCCGAGGCCCTGGCCATCATCAACGGGAACGTCGGCGGGTCCGGTTACCCCTTCTCCGGCCTGGCCGGGGTGGGGACCGTGTTCAAGGTCATCAGCGCCCTTTCCAGGACTCTCGGTCGGGGGCCGGACCCCGAGGATTACCTGGACCTCGTCGCGTTGGGCACGGTGGCCGACGTCTCGCCCCTGGTGGACGAGAACCGCGCCTTGGTGGTGGCCGGGCTGGCCCGGATGAACAGCATCCCCCGGCTGGGGCTGGCCGCGCTCATAGATTCGGCAGGTCTCGGGGGGAGGCGGATCGGGGCGAAGCAACTCTCCTACGTTCTGGCCCCGCGGCTCAACGCCGCCGGCCGCATCGCCACAGCCGAGGTCGGGGTGGAGCTCCTGCTCTCCGAGGACGCCGACGAGGCCTACCGGCTGGCGATGCGCGTGGAGTCGCTCAACCGCCAGCGACGGTTGATCGAGTCCGAGACGACCCGGGAGGCCATGGCCCTGGCCGAGGACGACATCGCCTTCGAAGTGGTGCCGGTCATCGTCGTGGGGAGCAACGACTGGCACCCGGGGGTTGTGGGGATAGTCGCCGCCCGCCTGGCCGATCGTTTCGCCCGCCCGGCGCTGGTCTTCGGCGAGATGGGCCGCGGCTCGGCCCGGGGTTACGGCGATTTCGACGTCATCGGCGCCCTGGACGAGTGTGCCGACGTCCTCGAGGATTACGGCGGCCACCTCCACGCCGCCGGCGTCCGCATCAAGTTCGCCAACCTGCCGGAGCTCCGGCGACGGATCAACGAAATCGCCCGGCGCAAGCCAATCGCGCCTCATCCGCTCCTCGAGATCGACTCCGAGCTCCGCCTGACCGCCATAAACGAGCAGCTCCTGTGGGAGATTGAGAGGCTCGACCCCTACGGGGTCGGCAACCCCGAGCCGGTGTTCCACCCCGGGGGGGTCATGCTGGCCGACGAGCCACGGGTCGTGGGGAAGAACCACCTCAAGCTCGTCCTCACCCAGGACGGAGTCTCGCTGGAGGCCATCGCCTTCGGGCGGGCCGATCTGGCCAGTTACCTGCCCCGCAGCCGCCCCTTCGACATCGCCTTCCACGTGGAGCGCAACACCTTCCACACCGGCTCCAACATCCAACTCAGGGTGCTGGATTTCGACCTGGAGGAGCGGGCGGTGGATAGTCCATGCGGTGTGTCGGTGGACGACCGGCGGGATTCGGGGGCCATGGACGACCTCTTGGAGATTGTGACCGCGGGACCGACGGTCATCTACGCCGGTTCGAGCCGTCGCAGGACCATCCAACGCTTCCTCGCCCTGCGCGGGTATCTCCCCGCCACCGTCTCCGCCGACCTGGATTCCAAGCACTACCTCTTCTGGGAGACCCTGGCCGTCGGCGGGTTCAAGATTCTCCCCGAGGTGTGGGCCTGCGTCTGCGACCCCTTCGACAACCCCTACGACGCGATTCTGTTGCGGGAGCTGTGTCGGATCGCCCGGAACCTTCACCTGGTCTTTCTCTACGAGCGGCAGGATGTCAAGGAGTGGCACCGCAAGACGCTGGACCGCGTGCGTTTGGCGGAGATATACCGCGACCTGCCCAAGGACGGCCCCTTCTCAGACGACATCATCCTCCAGTTGAGCAATCGGTGGCTGACCCGGGGGGAGGCCCGGCTGGCTCTGAGCATCTTTCTGGACCTGGGGCTCCTGACCCGCCGGAACGGCAGCTACGAATTGGTATCGGTGCAGGACCGGCGGGACCTCACCAAGAGCTTCACCTACCAGCGTCTGGTGCGGTTCGGGGTCGAAGGGCGCCGCTTCCTCCGCCAGCAGATGGAGCTCGAGGGTCGCGAGCTCCTCCAGATCCTGTTGAATATCTGCAGTACCGTCGGTTAGGGGCCTTTCTTGCGTGGACTGATCTTTTTTTCCATCGCTCTCTTTCATCTCACCGCGGGTCAGGCGGCCGTCTCGCCCCACGGCGAGCTCATCCCGCCGATTTCGGGCCCTCCAACCCCCGCGGTCCAGGATTACTCGCCGGCGCCCTACTCCGACGAGGTGGCGGCGCTGGTGGACCTCGTCAACGCCGGGGATGTCGAGGACGCCCTGGACCTCGTCCTCGCCGAGGATACCCGCTTTACCCCCACCGCGGGCTGCTTCGACACCGGCGCCTCGCTGGCCGCCTCCCTGCTCGCCTGGGGCTACGAGGTGACCGAGGACCCCTTCTTCACCACGCTGGTCTTCTCCGGCGCGGATTCGGCTGGTGAAAACCTGTGCTCCGTGGGGCAGGCCGGGCTCATCTACACCTCTTCGGACGGTGGCGTCGTCTGGACGCGCCGTGACGACGGGTCAGTTCCATCGAGCCTCTACGAGGTGGCCTACGCCGCCGACGACCCGGGGAAGGTCTCCGCCGCCGGCTCCTCGGGGACCCTTCTCCAGAGCGACGACGGCGGGGCGACCTGGACGGCCTTCGAGCTCCCCGGAGAAGGTAGCCTTACCGTAACCGCGCTCGCGCGACCGGCGGCCGACGTGATCTACCTCGCCGGCTACACCCCCGACGGGATGGCGGCCCTGAAGAGCACGGACGGCGGAACGCACTGGAATTATTTAAACCACGGCTTCCCGGCGGGAGCCGCCTGCTTCGGGATGTTCTTCCTCGACGAGGACACGGGCTGGTTGTGCGGCGGGACGACCGGCTCTCCGTATCGGAGCTGCATCTCGCGGACCATGGACGGCGGGGAGACCTGGGAGCTCTGGTCGGCCGCCGGTCCGCTCGTCGTAAACCTGTCCTTCGCCGACGCCGATACCGGTTTCGCCGTGGGGAACGACTACGAGACGATTTTCAGGACGACCGACGGCGGGGTCAATTGGGAGACGGTCCACCGCTTCGACGGGCCGGATTACGAGTACCTGGGCGACGTCGAGGCGCTGTCGGTGACGGACGCCGTGGCGGTGGGCTACGGCGGCTGCGTGCTCGCCACCGCCGACGGGGGGGATGCGTGGGAGTATCTGCGCGAGCCGTCCGACGACCCCGACTATGGGCACCGGACCGCCCTGACCGTCGTGGATACCGAACGCTGGTTCGCCGCGGGGTACGGGGCCTTCGAGCTCACCGACGACGGCGGGATTGGTTGGACGAACAGAATCGCCGACCTGGGCCTTCCGCCGGCGGTGAACGTCTTCGCCTATAAGAACGGCGCCTCGGGTGAGCCGGGTCCTTTAGTAATTGCGCCCTACGACTGCGCCTCGGAGAACCCCTGGTTCGACGCGCCGGGGGCCGACGCCAACGGCTCGGGAACGGCCGCTGCTCTCGTCGCCGCCAAGGCGCTGGGTGCCCTGGAGACCGAGCGCGACCTCGCGTTCCTCTTCACCGCCACCCGCTACTCGGGCGGCGACCTGGGCCAGTCGGGCGGCCGCAGGTTCCTGGCGAAAAATCCGGGGTTGGACTGGCGGGCGATACTGGACCTGGAGGCGGTGGGCTACGCCAACGACGCGAACCTGGACCTCCTCCTGACCGGCAACGTCCCGGGGGAGGAGCTGACGGACGCCGTCTACGGCTACGCGCGCGATTACGTCCCCGGGCTCACCCTCTACCGGGTGACCAACGGCTTCGATTTCGGACACGACCACGGCGCCTTCTGGGACGCCGGCTTCCTGGCGGTGCTCCTCGGCGAGTACTACCCCGAGGAGGACGAGCGGAACTTCGACATCGGCACCGTTCAAGACACCCGCGACACCCTGCGCCCGGGCCAGATTCTCCACGCAGCCCGGCTCGCCACGGCCTTCGCCGCCGCCGAGGCGCTCTTCGCCGACGAGGTGGCCCTGGAGCCCCGCGACCCCTACGTTTATCCGAATCCCTTCCGACCCGGGCGGGGGCACACGACGCTCACCTTCGCCGGGATGCCGGCCGGCGGGCTGATCCGGGTGTACGACATCGCGGGCTCGCTGGTCTACGAGGGGACGGCCGACGAGGGGCCCTACATCGCCGACGGCCTGGCCACCTGGCGGCACACCTGGGACGCGACCAATTCCAGCGGCGCCCCCCTGGCGGGCGGCGTGTATATTTACTATGCCCAGGGTCCAAAGGGCGACGCCGTGGGCAAGCTGGCGGTGATTCCCTGAAAGGCCTCGCGTGACTGATTACCGGCCCACCATCGCCTTCGAGGTTCATCTGCAGCTCGATACCTCGAGCAAGGCCTACTGCGGCTGCGCCGTCGTTTTCGGCGCCGAGCCCAACACGGTCGTCTGCCCGGTCTGCACCGGCCAGCCAGGGGCGTTGCCCGTCCCCAACCGCGGCGCCTTCGAGAAGGCCGTCCGCGTGGCGGCGGCCCTGGGCTGCGAAATTTCCGATAAAACCCACTTCGACCGGAAGAACTACTTCTACCCCGACCTGCCCAAAGGCTACCAGATCAGCCAGCACCCGGTGCCCGTCGGGCGGGCGGGCGAGCTCCGCTTCCCCACCGAGCGCTACGGCGAGCGGGCCGACACCGTCGTCAAAATCAGCCGGGTGCACCTGGAGGAGGACACCGCCAAGGCCGTCCACGACTCCAAAGGCGACACCCTGATTGACTTCAACCGCTCCGGGGTGCCGCTCATGGAAATCGTTACCGAGCCCTGCATCCCCAGCCCCGAGGTCGCCTACGCCTACCTCACGGCGCTAAAAGAAACCCTGGAGTACCTTGACGTCTCCTCCTGCAGCATGGAGGAGGGCTCGCTGCGGGTGGACACCAACATCTCCGTGGCGCCGGCGGATTCAAAAAAGCTGGGGACCAAGGTCGAGGTGAAGAACCTGAACTCGTTCAAGGCGGTCAAGGCGGCGCTGGAGTACGAGTTCGAGCGCCAGACGGGGATTCTGACCTCGGGGGGGAAGGTGATTCAGGAGACGCGGCACTGGGACGACCGCGAGGGGACGACCCTGCCCGGGCGGGTGAAGGAGGAGGCGATGGACTACCGCTACTTCCCCGAGCCGGACATCCCACCTCTGGCCATTCCGCGGGAGTGGGTGGAGGAGATTCGGCAAAAATTACCGGAACTGCCCCAACGGGCGCGCGAGCGTCTGCACGCCGCCGGTCTTTCGGGCTACGACGCCTGGGTGCTTGTGGCGGAGCGGGAGAGGTTGCGCTACTTCGAGGCGGTCGTCGCGGCCGGGGCGCCCGTGAAATCGGCCGCCAACTGGGTCAACGGCGACCTGGCGGCGCTCTTGAAGGAGGAGAACCGCGGCTTCGGCGACTGCCCCTTGACGCCGGTTCGACTGGCGGAATTGATCGAGCTGGTGGAAGGCGGGAAGCTGAGCGGGAAGGCGGCCAAGGAGGTGTTGGAGAGGGCCTACCGCGGCGAGGGCTCGCCGACGGATATTCTGGAAAAGCACGGCCTGGGGCAAATTGCGGACGAGAGTAAAATCGAGGAGGCGGTCCGGCGGGTCATCGCGGAGCATCCCGCCGAGCGCGAGGCGTACCGGGGCGGGAAGGTTCAATTGGCGAAGTTTTTCGTGGGGCAGGTTTTAAAGGCCACCCGGGGCAAGGCCGACCCCGGTCTGGTCAACGAGCTGGTGGAGCGGCTGCTGAAAAAGACGGAATAGCGTTTTTTAGCTGATGTAGGGCGGCCCCTGGAGCGGGCCTCCTTTTTTATAAGGCAGCCCTCACCCGTAATCCCGTGCCTCGCTAACTGCGCCGACGTAGGGGCGGACCTTCAGGTCCGCCCGCGGGCGACCGTGGACGGTCGCCCCTACGGGTATGGTTCGCGGCGCACGGACGTAGGGGCGGGTGTCCACACCCGCCCGTTTATTTGCCCCTCATCCTAGCCTTCTAAATGTGTAGGGCGGCCCCTCTGTAGGCCGCCGTTTCCGTAATACACCGCGACCCTCACCCCAACCCTTTCCCTAAAAGGGAGAGGGGGTACGCGGCGGCCCTCACCCGGTCCGCGCCTTTGCTCGTTGCGATGATGTAGGGCGGCCCTTCTACGGGCCGCCGAGTTCTCTACGCTCCATACCCTGACCCTCACCCCAACCCTCTCCCTAAAAGGGAGAGGGGGTTTAACACAACCTTCACCCTGACCCATAGGCGCGCCCCTCCCACGGGGAGAGGGAAACGTAGGGGCGGACCTTCAGGTCCGCCCGCGGGCGACCGTGGACGGTCGCCCCTACGGGTCGTTTCGCTACTTATGCCGTAGGGTGGGGAATCCTTTCCCCGCCGCCACCACGTCCGCCCCTCTCCCCAGCCCTCCACCCAGAGGGGGGAGGGAGTTTTTGGTAGCCCTCACCCCCATCCCCGTCGGCGCGCCGCTCCCGGAGGGAGAGGGGGGCCGGCCCCGACCCTCACCCTGGCCAGTAGGCGAGCCTCTCCCTGGAAGGGAGAGGGGATCGATTTCTATCTCCGGAAGGCGATGAGCTTGGGCTCGGTGAGTTCCTCGAAGACGTAGCGCGCCCCCTCCCGGCCCATCCCCGAGCCCTTGACGCCGCCGTAGGGCATGATGTCGGCGCGCCAGGTGGGCGACTCGTTGACCAGCACCGCCCCGGCCTCCAGCTCGTCCGCCGCCCGCAGCGCCGCGTCCAGGTTTTTCGTGAAAATCGAGAGGTTCAGGCCGTAGTCGTTCCGGTTCGTCCAGGCGATGGCCTCGTCGAGCGTATCGTAGGGCACCAGGCTCACCACGGGGGCGAAGACCTCCCGCTCGACGACCTTCATCTCCAGCCGCACGCCGGCGAGGACCGTCGGCCGGATGACGTTCCCCTCGCGCGTCCCGCCGGTGAGCACCATTGCCCCGCCCGCCCGGGCCTCCTCGATCCAGGAAAAGGCCCGGTCCGCCTCGGTGGAGGAAATCATCGGCCCCACCAGCACGTCTTCCCGCGTCGGGTCGCCCACGCCCAGCGCCTCCGTCTCCATGATGAAGCGATCGCAGAAGTCGTTGAAAATCCCCCTTTCGACGAAGGCGCGCTGGAGGCTGATGCAGCTCTGCCCGGCGAAACTGAAGGCGCCCCGGACCAGCCGCGGGACGGCGAAGTCCAGGTCGGCGTCGGCGGCGACGATGGCCGCGGCGGTGGAGCCGAGCTCCAGGGTCAGCTTCTTCATCCCCGCCCGGGTGGTGAGCCAGCGCCCGACGTCGCCGGAACCGGTGAAGGTGATGGCCCGCAGCTCCTTGGACGCGCAGAGCGGCTCCCCCACATCGGCGCCCCGGCCCGGCACCAGGTTGTACGTGCCGGGCGGCAGGTCCAGGCCGTCCAGAATCTCCGCCAGCACGAAGGCGTCCAGCGGCGTGGCCGAGGCCGGCTTGTGAACCACCGTGCAGCCCACGGCCAGGGCGGGGCCCAGTTTGTGCGCGGTGAGGTTCAGGGGGAAGTTGAACGGGGTGATGGCCGCTATCGGCCCGATGGGCACCCGACGGGCCAGGCCGAGCATCCCCCGACCCACGGGCGAGGAATCCAGCGGCACCTCGTGGCCGGACATCCAGCGGGTGCACTCGGCGGCCAGGGTCAGCGTCTCGAGGCACCGCTCCACCTCGGCCCGGGCCAGGGTGACCGGCTTACCGCACTGGGCGACGAGAATTTGGGCCAATTCATCTTTCCGTCCCCGGACCGCGTCGCGGAGACCGGCCACCACCTCGACCCTCCGGTGGACCGGCCAGCGGCGGTACTCCCCGAAGGCGCTCTTGGCCGCCCGGCAGGCCGCTCCAACCTGTTCCGCCGACGCGGCGCCGACCAGCGCGACATCCTCTCTATTGTAGGGGTTGGTCACGACGATGGGTTCCGCCTTCCCCGGCGTCCATTCACCGGCGACGTAGATTTCCCTGGGTTCCATAGAGCCTCCGTCGTGCCCGAGACCTCGATTATACGACTTTCGTCCCGGCCGTGAAGAAAGGGACCGTCGCCGGTCCCTCTCGTCATCGCGCCGGTCGCACCGGTCGCGCCGGTTTTCTTAGCGAACGAGGACCAGTCGCCGGGTTGCGCTGTTGGTTTCGGTATCGAGTTTGTAGAAGTAAACGCCTGACTCCACGCTCGTCCCGCGGGAGGTGGTGCCGTCCCAGCCGAGAGCGTGACGACCGGCCGTCAAAGTGTCGTCCACCAGGGTCGTGATCAGGCGGCCCGACAGGTCGTAAACGGCCAGACTGACGTGCGAGTCCGACGGCAGCGAGAAGTTGATCGTCGTCTCGCCGGCCGCCGCCAGGAACGGGTTCGGGAAGTTCTGGTCCAGCGAGAACGTGTAACGGCTGGAGTCTATCTCCTGCGGAACCTCCACCATCTCCGCGTAGCCCACCGCGTACAGACCGTAGGAGTCCACCGCCGCGAAGGCCTCGTCGGACTGGCGGTCGAACTCGGCGGCGATGTGACGCCAACGGCCCAACTCGTCATCCCAACGGTAGAGCGCCAGCTTGTCCTCGCTGGGAACCGATGAACCGTCGTAGGAGAGCCTGAGCGTCGAAACGCCCTCCAGGGGACGGTCGCCCGTGAGCTCGTAAGCGTAGCCCACCACGTGCAGGCCGAGCTCGCCGGTCTCGGGGGTCGCGGCGGTCGCACCGGTCGGGGCCGTGGCCGCCAGATTGCGGCTCAGCGCCGCCGGGGAGGCCACAACCTTGGCGTCCGTCGGGGCCGAGCTGAGCGCACGGGCATCCAACAGACCGCCGGAGATGTCGGGACGGCCCATCACCAGCACCCGCGCGCCGGGATCCACCGCGCCCGCCGGTATCTCGAGCGTCGCCGGCGCGTCGCGGCCGACCACGCCGCCGTCGTCTCCGATATTAGCCTGCGAAAGGACGCCCTCGAAGGAGGTCGCGCCGATGTTGCCCCCCAGGTCGCTCGCCGTCACGTCTATGTCCGCCGTGCCGTCGTAGTCGGGCGCGGTCCAAATGGCGGAGTACACCACCGGGCCGTCGGTCCAGTTGAAGAAGGTGTCGTCGCTGTTCTGGAAGCCGTTCACCTGCCAGTAGTGATGGCCCACCGGGTCGCCCTGCTCGTCCACTTCGGTGAAGTGGACGTCGTAGCGCGGGCAGGCGAAGAGCTGTTCGTTGGGGGTGGCGGTGAACTCGATATGGGAGATGAGACCGGGGACCACGTTCAACAGGAGCGTTCCGCCGTCGGCGGACCTGAAGCTGGGCGGTTCCCGGTCGTCCGCGCTCGCCGCGTAGATCTTGACCGACGCCTGGAGATCGCTCCCCACGTCGCGGCGGACATAGGGGATGAAGGCGATCTCGTAGTACTTGGCGGCGTCGTTGATGCGGATGATCCCCTTGTCCCCGAAGATGTTCATCTTGGTTGAGAGTGAGTCCGAAGTCTGGTCGGAATGCTGCCGGTCCTCATCCTGCATCAGGATATAAGAACCACCCCAGTATCTGGAATCCACCTCGTTTTCGGGGTAGCCCTTGAAGGCGAAGACCGCGTCATCGGGGATGGGTCCGAGCTGGATGATGTGGAAGTACGTCGAGCCGAGCCCGTCGGGGCAGTGGTAGATGTTCCCGGGGTAGGATTTGAGCTCGACGTCCACGCCGGCGACGACCTGCGCCCCGGTGAACTCCCGGGTTCCCTCGGGCACGTTGTCGGCGACCTCGGGGTACGCGACCGGGTTGTCCTCGTCGGGGTTCAGGTCGTCAATGTAGTAGTACCCGTTGTTGTTGGCGGAATTGCCCGAACGTCGGGCGCTGCGGTGGTTGGTGAACCAGTTCCACTCGATGAACTCGCCGAAGGCGTAAGCCAGGCCGCCCATGTCGTCCTCGAACTCCATGTCGGGGAAGGCTTCGCGGAAAATCTTGTCGTAGGCGTCGTTGAACTCGATGTTGGTCCCCGTGTCCTCCTGGTACATGTCGTAGTTTTCCCAGTACATGGTGATGGGGTTGACCTGGTCGTAGGACTCCATCAGGTCCACCAGCGCGGGTGTCTGAAACGTCAGGGACTCGAAGTAGTGGCTCCAGATGACGGAATTGTACCAGCTCAGGCCCTCTTCGCGGGTGAGACCGATGTGGGGGGAAGCCATGAATGCGCCTAGGCGACCGCCCTGGTACTGGTTGTAGGTGGGATAGGCCTTCTCCTCGCTCCAGACCGAGGTCTTTTCCTTGACGTGGGAGGGGTTGGTCCAGTCGAGGCCGAATTGAACGCCGTGGTGCAGCTCGTGCGCCCCTACCGTTTCCAGGCTCCCCCGGGCGCTGTCGGGGTCGTCGGTGTGCCGGAAGGCCATATGGAAGCTGGCGTCCGCCCGGGGTGTCTCTTCATAGGGGTAGTCCACCTGGGCGTAGGCCATGACCCCCGTACCCATGCCGTCCTCGGCCATGTTGCGGAAGTAGGCGTCGAAGCGCTCCCAGTCCGCCTGGGTGTCGCCGTCGCAGTAGCCGTAGTCCTTCCCCGCGGGGTACCAGCTGCCGTCCTTGACGGGGTAATCGAAGAGAAGGTCGTCCACGAAGACCCCGAAGGAGTGCTCGAGTGAGCTGCCGATGATCTCCACGATGTCGGGCACGCCGTTGCCGTCCTCGTCCTCGGGGTGCCAGAGCTCATGGGGTCCCACGCCGGCCCACCACATGCGGAAGTTGCCCTCGGGGGTGTCCCAGTGGTGGATTTCGGGGTCGGGGATGTCGTAGCCGCGGATGGCTCCAGGCGGGGCCTCGTCGGTGGGCCGGCCCAGGTACATCCGGGCGTCGGCCAGATCGGCCTCGTCGAAGAGCCCCTGGATTACGCAGTAGCTCGCGTCGTAGAGGAGGAGCGTGCCGCAGGCGCCGGCCAGGCTGTCGTCGCCCCGGTAGGCGTCGGGGATGCGGTCGGCGTCACCGAAGGCGAGGTAGAGCTTGTAGAGGGCGTAGTCGGTGTAGGTGAGCTCGCCCCGCTCATAGGCCGACGAGACGAGATCGAGGGTCGTGGGGACGTCCTCCCCGTGGGCCAGGGCGACTCCCGAAACGAGCAGGGTCAGACAGAAGATCAGCCGTCTGGGTAGCATGGGTTCACCTTCGGGTTAAGTGTCGGGCTGGGTGAGTTTGCCGAACGAATATATCACAGGGGGCGCATAATGCCAAGATTTAACCTCTAGTCCCCCTCCGCGGCGGCCCAGAACTTGGCCCTCTGTCCCAGGAAGAAGCCGTTCTCGGGGTCGAGCGCCAGGGCCCTCTCCTCCCAGTCCAGGGCGGACTCGGGGTCCCCCGCCGCGTAGTGCGCCTCGGCCACCGTATCCATGATGTTCGGATCGTCCGGCTCCAGCTCGTGGGCCCGGAGGGCGATTTCCAGCGCCCTCTCCGGGTACAGTCGGCGGACGGCGAGGACCCAGGCCATCGAGTTGAAGAGCTGGGCGTCCCCCTTCTCGGCCAGAGCCCGCTCGATTATGTCCAGGGCGTACCCCTGGACCACCGGGTCGGCGGAGTCGAGGTAGGGCTCGATGAGGAAGTTGGCCTCCCACAGGTCGTAAATCCGCGCCAGCTCGGCCACCGGAGCCGGGTCGTCGTCCACCGAGATGTCCACGAGGCGGTCGGAGAGCGCCTGGTAGCCCCCCCTCTCCCGGACGACCAGCAGGGCCGCCGACTGCCTGCCCCGGGAGTCGCCACCAGCCTCGTCCCCCGCCTTGAGTGTCGCCAGCAGGCGCCGGGCCAGGGGACCCTCGGTCTCCAGATAGGCCCGCTCCATGTCGGCGAGCACCTGTTCGCCGACCAGGATGTTGCCCTGGACGGAGTAATGCTCGCCCTGTCGGTCGCCCGCCCACGCGGAGGTTTCACGGCCGGTAAAGGCGGAGACCCTGCCCGTGGAGTCCACGACCGCCACCTGGCGCTGCTGCGCTTCCCCGTCGAACTCTAGGAGCACCTGGAGGGTCTGCTCGGCGGTGAAACCCGCCTCCAGGAGCTCCAGACCGTACCTGCCGTATCGGAGGTCCGCGTACGCCTGGGTGGCCACGGCGCCTACCTCGGCCCTGGCCCAGGGTACGATGTACCCCACGGCGAGCACCCGGGAGGCGACGGCGACGCCCCACTCCCGGGCCTCGGGGTCGAAGGCGACGATGGAGAAGGTGGAGGTTACCGGTTTCTCCTCCGGGTCGGCGGCCATGGACGCCGCCGCCAACCCGAGAAGCGCGAGAAACGAAGCGAAACGAGTAATGCCCCGGCAAATCGCCGCACCCATCACCGGACGGTACCGCATGACGGCTCCCCTCTCGAGGACGTTACGGGACAAGTATATGAAAAAGCGACCCTGAGCAACAGGTTTTCACGCTTGAGGGTTTGCCTCCGGTCGGGTATCATGCCCCCCGACAGGTGTCAGCCGCACGGAGAACGCATGCGAAAGGTTTGGATTGTACTGGCGCTCTTCGTCATCGCCGCCTGGGCCGGGGAGGGGGACTTCAGCTTCGTCATCCTCGGCGACCGCACCGGCAGCCATCACGAGGGGGTTTACGAGGCCGTGGTCGCCAAGAGTCTTTCCGAGGGGGCCGATTTTTACATGTCGGTCGGCGACCAGATAGAGGGGTACACCTTCGACCCTGAAGAGATAGACGCCCAGTGGGCCGAGTACTTCAAAATTATCGAGCCCGTCCCCGTGGTGGTCCACCTGACACCCGGGAACCACGACATCTGGGATGACGCCTCCCTAGGACCGTGTGGCGCGAGTGGACCGGCCGCGAGCCCAGCTACTCCTCGCACCGGTCGCACCGGTCGCACCGGTCGCACCGGTTCGACTACTCCGGCGTGCACTTCGTCGTGCTGGACACCAGCCGCTGGTATTTCACCGTCAATCTGCCGGAGGACTCGTCCTTCGGCGACCTTCGCCTGGCTCGAGGACGACCTGAGCTCCCACGATGACGCACGGTTGACCCTGGTCTTCACCAACCCCTCATCTACAACACCCTGGCCGAGGGCTCGGGGGACCGCCTCCATAAGATTTTTCTGGAGCACGGCGTGGACGGCGTGTTCACGGGGCATTTACACACCCACCCCCGCACGGTGTACGACGCGATTCCCTACGTCACCATCGGCACCTCCGGGGGGCACATAGAGGAGGCGGATTTCTTCCAGTACGCCGTGGTCAAAGTCGAGGATGATTCCTATTCCGTCGAGCGCGTTCCCCTGGGATCCGAAGAATGGTAAGGGAGGTATCTGGTCGCCATCGCCGATTTTAAATCGGTGGACCGCATCCGGGGGGTCGTCTTTCCTGGATTTTTTTCTCGACGGGAAGAATCCGGGCGGGCCCTTCACCTTCGAGGTCGGGGTGGGGAACCTGGTTGATGCGCCCCTGGAGGCGGCCTGGACGGAATGGGTGGTCGAGCCGGTCGCGGGCGTGTACTCGCCCGACCCAGGCGACACCTGGCGGGCCAACTTCCGTCGCAATGAGATTTCCAAAATTTCGTCGGCGGACTGGCAGTACCCCATTGACTACGGCTCGAACCTCTTCGGCCGGCTCATGCTCGCCGATTGACCAATGATAAAGGAGACAAGGGGTTTAACCGAGCGCACGGCTCGCCGTCGCGAGCTATGCCCCTGGCAAAACCCCTTGCTCTTTTTCTCGAGACCATTAATAAGGAGGGCTTTCCTCCTTTCGCGCTTTTCCTCGGCGGACTTTATATTCACCGAGCGTCTCATCTCCATACAAAAGGAGGGCCCTTCGGCCCTCTTGGCGCGTGTTTCTTTAGCCGGTTTATGGTCACGGATTGACCCGTCTCTTATCCCCCTACTCTAAAAAAGGAGGGCCCTTCGGCCCTCTTTTAGCGCGTTTTTCAGCGGCCTTTTTTTATTCGCCGAGTGTTTTGCCCCCCAAAAAAGGAGGGCCCTTCGGCCCTCCTCGGTTTCGGCGGGTTTATCGGGCGAGGACCAGGCGCTTGGTCAGGACGCGCTCGGCGGTGCTCAGGCGGCAGAGGTAGACGCCCGCGGCCGCGTCGGCGCAATCCCAGGTGAAGGTGTGGCGTCCCGCGCTGAGGTCGCCGTCGGCGAGTGTGGCCACCCGCCGCCCGGACAGGTCGTATACGGCCAGAGTCACCCGGCCGTCGGTGGGCGTGTTCACCTCGATGTACACGCTGTCACTGGCCGGGCTCGGGTAGGGTTCAGAGAGGGTCAGCCTGCCGGCGCCCTCGGGCACCGTCACCGTGACCGGTCCGACGCGCACCGTGGTGCCGTCCGCGTGGACGAGCTCCAGGTAGTAGGAGTTCTCCGTGTCGGGCGCGCGGTCGAGGTAGCGGCCGCTCTCCCCGGGGAGGTCGAGGGAGTTGAGCCTGGTCTCACCGCGGTAGAGGTTCACCCCGGCTAGGTCTCCGGCGTCGGTCAGGGTCCAGCTCAGGAGCACGCCCTCGTCGGTGGGTCCGCCGGTGAACTCGGTCACGTCGGCGTCGGCGCTGGCCTCGACGTGGCAGGTGCCCTCGTAGGGCCAGGTGTCCTGGAAGCTGACGGTGACGCTGAGCTCGCCCGCCTCATGCACGTCGGGGTAGAAGATAACCTCACCCGATGCGCGTGTGTACCCCACGAGGTAGACGTCCGAGTCCTTGTAGAGACACACCTTGGCGTTGAGGAGCGGGCCGCGGCTCAGGGTGTTGACGGTGACCTTGAACTCGCCGCCGTCCCAGTCTGTGGGGTGGGTGACGACGAGGGCTTCCGGAGCGGCGCACCAGCCCGGCGTTTCGCAGGGGCCGAGGACGTTCTGGACGTACATGACCCAGCGCATGTAGGGGTTCACCTTGGCCGCGGGGACGAAGTAGTCCTTGGAGTAGGCCTGCGCGGCGCCGAAGGAGGTCAGCCCCTCGTCGAACATGCCGGCGAAGTACTGCTCGTCGAGGACGTTGCTCTCGCCGGATTTGGGGTCGCCGGGCATGTAGAGGCCGTAGCGGGAGTTGAACATGACCGCCACCGACCCCCCGTTGGGGGCCAGGACGAACCCCTCGCCGGCGCACCGGGCGCGGTCGAACCCGCCGCACATGCACCCCTGGGCGTAGAACCACCCGGCGTTGTCGCCGTTGGTCATGTTGTAGGCGTCCGAGGTGTAGATGAAGTCCGAGCCGGCGCCGATGATGTCGTAGTTGGAGTGGTGGAGCTGGTTGACCACGGCGGAGCGACCGGCGTTGAACTCGGCGATGATGTCGGCGGCCGTGTAGGCCATGTCACGCTGGTAGAAGTGGTTATAGGGGAAGTCCGGGGGCAGATGAGTCGCCACCTGATCCTTGCCGTCACCGCCCCAGGTGGGGATGTCGTCCAGCTGTCCGGCGAAGAAGACGGTGTGAAGCGGGAAGTCTGCGGGGATGCTCTTCTCGTAGACGAGGGTCTTGGCGACCATGGCCTGGGTTTCCTCGACCGTGTTCACCGGAAAACGCGAGACGTAGACGTCGGCGTAGAGGTCCACCTGGTCGTCGGGCCACTCGCCCCAGAGGTCGTCGCCGTCGACATTCCAGTCGCCGTCCAGGTCGGAGTAGTAGTAGTCGCAGGGGATCATGTTGTCGTCGGGCGAACCGAAGCTCACCGCGAAGCCCCGACGCTCGCGGACGAAATTGCAGTCGCCGCCCAGCACGACGTAGGTGGTGGACCAGTTTTCGTAAGCGTCGATGATGAAGTTGCGGATTTTCTCGGACTGGTCGCGACCGTCGTAGTTCTCGATGATGTAATCCACGGTCACCACGGCGGTGGAGAGGCCCTTCTTGAGTTTCCAATCCACCAGCGGCCGGAAGGCGTCCACGAACTCCTCGCGGGTGATGAGCACCCACTCGGCGGTCCCGCCCTCGTCGGGTGAGTTCAGGTCCGCCTCGAAACCGGTGCCGATGACCTTGGGCGGCACGACTTCGGCGGGGGTGTAGACCGATTCGGGGTTGATCACGAGGCTCTTGACCCGGTCGGCGTTGACTTCGGCGGTGGCCGGGGTGACGACCTTAGGGGTGTGAATCTCGTAGGGCAGCGTTTCGAGCTCGAGGTCGAAGGTGATCTCGGTGATCACCTCGAGCCGACCCGAGACGGGGTGATAGATGAAGGGGCAGAAGAGCATGTCGGCCACGCCGTACCCGGCGATGTTGCCCCCGCCCGTGGCCAGCATGGGACGCGCGGGGTAGGCATCGTCGGAGGTGTAGACCGGTGAGAAGTTCTCCACGAACTCGCCGGGCTTGCTTATCGGCCGCGATTGCTGGGTGGGGAGGATGGTGTAGAAGCCGGGCAGTTCCTGGGTTTCCAGGGAGACGATCTCCACCTCGGCGGCCGCCATCCCGACGGGCACCGAGACCCGGAGCGGCAGCCAGGGCAGGTGGGGATCCCCGACATCGTTGGTGTAAACGCCGCCGGGGATGCGCGGGATGTTGTACCCCTGGCCGGCGTCCATTCCGACGTCCTCCGGGTTCACGGAGTAGGTGTAGCCGAATGCAATAACGGGAACAACCAGCAGGAGAAGCAGATAGTTACGCACTATGCCCCCTTTTCGTTACTGCGGAATACTGTACCTTGCCAAGAGATTATTTAATATAAAACAACCCCCGTGGCAAGACAAATCCATCAAAGGCTCTACAGCGCATGGTTCGACGGGCGTGGGATAAGGTCGCGATTTACAGGGCACGGTTCGATGGGCGTCAAATATGGGCTCGATTCCGCACGTCCTTATTATATCCCGCTTCGCGGAGGCTTTCCAATCGTTATTTCAGGGGGACGAGAAGCGCCTTGGGTTCCGGGGTGAGGTTCTCGACTTTCCCCTCGGGCGTGACGCAGAGCGTGTCCTCGACCCGGACGCCGTAACCCCTATCCGGGTAGTACACCCCGGGTTCGTTGGTGAAGACGCTGCCGGGCTGGATCAGGTCGGGGTTCTTCTCGGTTCCGCCGAGGTGCGGTTTCTCGTGGACGTCGAGGCCCACTCCGTGCCCCAGGCCGTGGCAGTAGCCGACCTGGGTCGCGGGGTTGGAGATTATGGTGGGGTGGCCGGCCCGGGCGATCAGGTCCGCCGCCCTCTTGTGGTAGGAGTAGGCGGAGCCTCCGACCTCGATGGCGTTTTCGATCTCGGCCTGGACCTCCTTGACGAGCGTGTAGTTCCGGTCCGCCTCGGGGTGGACGCGGCCGACGCACCAGGTGCGGGTCATGTCGAAGTAGTACCCGTGGCCCAGTTCGCGGGGGAACATGTCGTAGACGATGGGCTCGCCCACCGCGAGCTGGCGGGAATCTGTCCCGTGGGAGTGGGGGTAGCCGCCCTCGTCGCCCGGGGCGAAGATGGTGCCCACGTCCTCCATCAGGCCGCGCTTGAAGAGCTCCAGGGTGATGAAGCGCTTGACGACCCCCACGGTCAGCGGCCCGCCCGAACTGTAGAGCTTCCCCCCGCGTTCCTCGGCGGATCCGAGAAGCTTTCGCACCTCGCCAAAAACCTCGCAGGATTTTTCGCCGACCCGGCGGATATGGGAGATTTCCTCGGCGTCCTTGGTCTCGCGGGCGGTGATGATCACGTCGTTCTCGAACTCGGGCTCGATTTGCACTTCGGGCGACGCTCCGTCGAGGGCCCGGTAGAGGGCGAAGTTGGCGCCGAGTCCGCCCCGGCCGTAGAGCGACACACGCCCCTTCACGCCCACGTCCTCAATCATGCGGCGGAGGAACTCCACGGCCCGTTTGAGGTGGTCCGGCTCCTTCACCAGAAGCTCGTGGTAGTTGTACTTCGTCGTGTCCACGGCGGTGAAGGGCAGCTTTTTGGCCTCCTCGCGCTCGAAGGGTCCGGTGAAGAGGTACGCCCGGTCGCCGCGGGGCTTCCAAAGGGAGCAGTAGCCGATGGGGGCGCCGCCCAGGAAGTAGTGCATCGCCGGGTTGTCCCCGTTCCCACCCTCGATGAAGAGCCAGTCTATCCCCCGCTCCTCCATGAGCCTATCCAGGTCTTCGCGCACGGTGCTCCTTTGCGGTTCGATTTACCGGCTGAGTATACCGACCGACGTGGCGTGTGTAAACGGCAAAACGCCCCCGTGGGGGGGCGTTCGCGTTGCGCGGGCCGGTGGGCTATTGGGGTAAGCCGACCCGGGGCAGCAGCCAGCCGGAAATCAAGTCGAGGAAGCCGGGGGCGAACTCCTTGGGGAGCTCGGCGTACTCGCTGAAGGCGCCGGTCTGGGTCTCCTGGAAGAGGTGGTTGGCCCGGGGGAAAATTTCCAGGGTGTGGTCGGTGTGGCCCGCCTCGGAGAGGACCTCCTCCATCCGCGCCCGGTTGTCCTCGGCGGGAACCTGGAGGTCGAACTCCCCCCAGACCGCCAGGAGCGGACAGGTGATTTTCGCCAGGTCCCGGGCGGGGTCGTAATCGAGGAAGAATCGGAACCAGGGGCTGTCCAGGGCGGCGAACTGCGCCTCTACGGTCGCCTTCACGTAGGCGTCCATGTCGGGTATCTTGGCGAGTTCCTCCTCGGGGAGGTCCGCGAGGGACTCGCGCATCAGGCGCTCGGTCTCCCCTTTCAGCTCGTCGTAACCCTCGCCGGACCGCAACGCGCCAAAAATCCGGTTCTGCAGGTCGAGGCTTTTAGCGATCTGTTCCTCCGTGGCCCCCTCGGCGCGGGAGAGAAGAACCAGTTGGGCGTTGACTATTTTCTCGCCGTTGCAGGCCGGACCGCCCAAAAGAATAATGAAGGCGGGCCCGTCGGTCTGGGCCGCCACCATGTAGGCGATGATGGACCCCTCGCTGTGGCAGAGAAGCCCTATCCGACCGGGGTCAATCTCCGGCCGCCTCGCCAAAAAATCCATCTGGGCGGTGACGTCCCCGGCCAGGTCCGCCGTCGTCGGCTCGGTACCGGAGCCGGTGGAGCCGCCGACGCCGCGGTCGTCGCAGCGCAGCACGGCCACGCCCAGCGGGGTGAGGTAGTCGGCCAGGAGCTTGAACGGCTTGAAGCCGAAAACCTCCTCGTCGCGGTTCTCCGGCCCGGAGCCGGTGATGAGAATGACCGCGGGGTGGGGCCCCTCGGTCCGCGGGAGCGACAGCGTCCCGGCCAGGGTCACCCCGGGACCAGTCTCGACGGAGACATCCTGGGTATCGTAGGGCAGCTCCTCGGGCACCACGTACTCCAGGAAGAACTCGCCCTCAGCGCCGCCCTGCTTGAACGCGCCGGTGATTCGGCCCTCCGCGAGCGTTCCCTCGTGTGTCGCCAGGCCGGCGGGGGAGTCCAGCTCGAAGTAGACCCGGGAGCCGTCGAAGCTCACGTTCTGAAGGGGCAGCCTGTAGGCCATTTGGGACGGGATGTCCATGGTGGCGGTCAGCTCGCCGTCCAGGGTGGCGAATTTCACCGAGAAGCCGATTTCCGCGCCCTGGACGGTAACGGCGCCCTCCCAGAGCCCGTCAATGGACGGAACAGGCTCCTCCTCGCAGGCCAGGAACGACAGGCATGAGAGTAGTACCGCGGCGATTCGCATGGCTTCCCCCTTCGGTCAGGTTTTCTGCTCCAGCTCCTTGGTCAGGGACTTGATGCGGTCGCGCAGTGCGGCCGCTTTTTCGAACTCCAGACTCTCCGCCGCCACCAGCATCTCCTGCTCGAGCTGGCGGATGCGCTCCAGGGTGTCCAGCTGCGACATGGCCCGCTCCATGCGCTCGGCCTCCCTGACGTGCTCCGAGTCGGGGGTCCGGGAGTCGGCGACGAGGGTCCCGGCGTGGACCGCCGCGATGGTCTTGACGATGGTCCGGGGCACGATGCCGTGCTTTTCGTTGTAGGCCCGCTGGATGTCGCGGCGGCGCTCGGTCTCCCCGATGGCCTCCCGCATGGCCGCGCTGGGCTTGCCGTCGCGGCAGTACATGATCACGCGGCCCTTGACGTTGCGCGCGCATCGGCCTATCGTTTGTATGAGGCTGCGCGCGTTCCGCAGGAAGCCCTCCTTATCCGCGTCCAGAATCGCCACCAGGGAGACCTCGGGCAGGTCCAGCCCCTCGCGCAACAGGTTGATCCCCACCAGGACGTCGAACTCGCCCAGCCGGAGGCCGCGGATTATCTCCACCCGCTCGATGGTGTTTATCTCGGAGTGCAGGTAGCGCGAGCTGATGCCGGCCTCGGAGAGGTACTCGGCAAGGTCCTCGGCCATGCGCTTGGTCATGCAGGTCACCAGGGTCCGGTGGCCCAGGCTGATCCGCTCCCGGATCTCCCCCATCAGGTCGTCCATCTGCCCCTCGGAGCTGTGGACCAGAATCTCGGGGTCCACCAGGCCGGTGGGGCGGATGATCTGTTCGGTGATGATGCCGTTCTGGGCGGCCTGCTCCATTTCGTAATTGCCGGGGGTGGCCGAGGTGTAGATGACCTGGTTCACCAGGCTCTCGAACTCCTCGAACTTGAGCGGCCGGTTGTCCAGGGCCGAGGGCAGGCGGAAGCCGTGCTCCACGAGGGTGCTCTTGCGCGAGTAGTCGCCGTTGTACATCCCGTGGAGCTGCGGCAGGGCCACGTGGCTCTCGTCAATGACCAGGAGCCAGTCCTTGGGGAAGAAGTCCAACAGGACGTTGGGGCGGCTGCCCGGCGGCCGGTTGGTGAGGTGGCGGGAGTAGTTCTCGATGCCGTTGCAGTAACCCACCTCGCGCAGCATGTCCAGGTCGTAGCGGGTGCGGCTCTCCAGGCGCTGGGCCTCGAGGAGCTTGTTCTCCTTCAGCAGGTCCTGGAGCCTTTCGTCGAGCTCCTCCTCGATGGAGCGTATGGCCCGCTCCAGGCGCCAGGTCTGGCTGACGAAGTGGCGGGCGGGGAAAACGGTCAGCGTCTCCAGGTCGTTTATCCGGTTTCCCGTGAGCGGGTCTATGACCGACAGGCGGTCAATCTCGTCGCCGAAGAGCTCGACGCGCAGGCCGGTGTCGCCGTAAGCCGGGTAGACGTCCACGATGTCGCCGGCCACGCGGAAGTGACCTCGGCTGAAGTCTATGTCGTTGCGCGTGTACTGGATGTCCACGAGCTTTTCCAGAAGATCGTCCCGCTCGAAGTGGTCGTGAGCGAAGAGCTTCACGCTCATCGCCTCGTAGTCCTCGGGGGTGCCGATGCCGTAGATGCAGGAAACGGATGCCACGATGAGGACGTCGCGCCGGCTCAGGAGCGACGCGGTGGCGGAAAGGCGCAGCTTGTCTATCTGCTCGTTGATCGAGGAGTCCTTCTCGATGTAGGTGTCGGTGGAGGGGATGTAGGCCTCGGGCTGGTAGTAGTCGTAGTAGCTGACGAAATACTCCACGGCCGAGTAGGGGAAGAGGGTCTTGAATTCGGAGTAGAGCTGGGCCGCCAGGGTCTTGTTGGGGCTGATGACCAGGGTGGGGCGGTTGACCCGCGCCACCACGTTGGCCACGGAGAAGGTCTTGCCCGAGCCGGTGACGCCGAGGAGCACGTTGTGTTTTTTGCCCTCCCCGAGGGCATTCACGAGGTGCTCGATGGCCACGGGCTGGTCCCCCTTCGGCACGTAATCGGTGACGAGCTGGAAATCGGACACGGTTGACCCCTGGTACGCAAGTTGCACTTAGTCAAGTCGTAAAAACTACCAGCGGGCGTCTTTGTTGTCAAGGGGTGCAGACAATAGTTGACACCGGGGGGTATCTAATATACTATGACGAACTTGCGCGAAGTTATCCGTATCATATTGACATAGTTCCACTTCAGCCACTCGCATTGACATGATTTCAAATGGTATATGCCCCCGCTGTGGGAACAGCAAACTGTACCGCGTGCGCAGGGACAAGGTCATGTGCAGCGCCTGTCGGTACGAGTGGAAGCCGGATCGGCTTCCCCTGAGATTGCGTACCGAACAGTGGGAGGCGATTATTCGGCACTTTATCAATGACAATAGCAGTAATTATATTTCCGCCGAGACCCATATAGAAAGACGCCGCGTATTGCGGGCCCTGCTGGTTCTGCGCCGGGCGCTAGCGAACTCCCTCATCGATATTTTTTCGCGCCATACGGAGGAGGTCCTCGAAGACGTATCGCGCTCTTTTCCGCTGGAAAAGACGCGCCGTCGGCCTCTTTACGTTTTATTCGGGCAGAATAACCTGGTTTACGCCACGGCCCTGCCCGCGGAGGGGAAATCGGACCTTCTCCGCAAATTTAAAAAGGAGCCCGTCTCCATCTCCGTTGCCTATTGGATTCCCGTGGATGAGCCCGACACGGGGTATACCTACCAGGAGTGTCAGGTTGATGTGAAGTGTCAGGATGAGTTGCTCTCTACCTTCTGGCGCTACCTCGAGGAAAACCTCGTCGGGAGGGGCGGCATCCGGTACAACCGGCTCCCCCTATACCTCGCCGAGTACGCGTGGAAGTTCAACCACCGGAAACTCTCGCGGGAAAGAAAGCTCAAGCGGCTCCTGAACCTGTTGAGCGGCTGAGCCGTAACTGCGCCCGAAGGGAAAGCCGCCCAAACTCAAGTGGCTCACGTCGGCCGTAGGGTGGGGGCACTTTACACCTCCCATTATTTTTTACGCGGGCGGCACACGGAGTTGCCGCCCTACGTAGTTATCGCAATTGACCAGGGCTGTCGCCCTGGTTTTTAATCTTCCCGGATAACCTTGACTTGACAACCGGTCCGTCCGTAGTATCCACTGCGTATGAACCGAGCGAACGGCTTGCCGTCGCGAGCCATGCCCCCGGCAAACCGAGCGAAGCGAGCTATGCCCCCGGCAAAACCCCACTTATCCGTGGCTTTAATCACCATTCTCGGCGTGGGTGGACTGCTCGTCGGCCTGCTGGTCGGTCCGGGTCTGGGTCCCGGCGACCTGCCGGGGCTCTTCGCGGGGACTAAGGCCTGGCTCACGGGCATCTTCGTCCTGCGCCTCGGACGGACCCTGTTGGGCCTGGTGGTGGGCGCGGCCTTAGGGCTCGCCGGAGCCGCGCTGCAGGGGCTGACGCGCAATCCCCTGGCCGACCCGTTCCTCACCGGCGTGAGCGCCGGCGCGGGGACCGGCGTCGCCCTGGCGGCACTCCTCGGCCTCGGCGCTGGCTTCTTCGGCTACCTCGGACGCCAGCTCTTCGCCTTCGCCGGGGGATTGGGCGCGGCGCTGGCGGTCTGGGGTCTGGCCGGGCGGGGGAGGGCCTCGCGCTCGGGGCTCATCGTGGCGGGCGTCGTGACCAACGCCACCCTGTCGGGCGTGATTCTTCTTATCCTGGCCTGGCTGCCGGTGTTCAGCCAGGGGGCCGTGCTGGCCTGGCTCCTGGGCGATTTATCCACACCATACGTTGAGTGGTGGCCGCTCCTTTTCACGGTCGCCCTCGTCTCCGCCGCGGGGGTGTACCTATTCCTTCGCGCCCCGGCTCTGGACGCCCTGGCCATGGGGGAGGCGCAGGCCCACTCCCTGGGCGTGGATCTCGAAGGACTTAGGAGGGGCATACTCCTGGCCGCCTCCCTCGCCACGGCCGCGGTGACGGCTTTCGCCGGCATCGTTCCCTTCGTCGGTCTGGTGGCACCGCACCTGGTCCGCGTGACCACCGGCGCCGGACATCGGCGTCTTTTCCCGCTGGCGGCCCTGGTGGGGGCTGTGCTAGTATTAACCGCGGACAACCTCGTGCGGCTGGCCCTTATTTACCTCCGACTGCCGTCCCTGCCACTGGGGGCGGCGCTGGCCCTGGCCGGGGGACCGTTCTTCTTCCACATCTACCGGCGGTCCGGACGCGGGGAGCTGCTCTAAGGAGGTCCCATTGACGGAAAATCTCTACGACCGCATAGCAGCGGTGCTGACCCGCATCGGTGAAAAGTCGGCCTTCGAGGAGGTCGCCCTGGTGGGCGAGGACGGGCTCGTCATCTGCTCCTGGGGCCGGGGCGGCCACGTGGACCTCCTCAACCTCATCTCCCTCCAGCTCCAGACCCCCATCGCCGAGCTCCGTCGGGATTCCTCCGGGGTCGAGCTGGACGAGATTCTGGCCACGTCCGTGGGGGGGATGAAGTACTGCTTCCGCTTCTTCCTCGTGGACGGCGTGGATTACGTCCTGGCCGCCGTTTTTCCGCGAAGCCGCCCCTACCGCCGGGCCACGAAATTGGCCATCGGGGAGCTCTCCGGGCTCCTCTCCTAGCCGCCGGACCGTCACCCTTTCCTCGAGGGCGGTCGGCCGCCCTTTTTAAGGCACTTTAAATCGCATGGCCTTCGAGGATTTCAGCCTAAACCTCCTGGACTTCCCAAAAATCCTCGCCGAGCTCGCCGGCGGGACCCAGACCCACGCCGGTCGGGAGTTAGCCCTCGCGCTGCGTCCGGCGACCGCGCTCTCCGACGTCCGCGACGGGCTGGCCCTGGCCGACGAGGCGCGCCGGCTCCTGGAGACCGATTCCCCGCTACCCATCGGGCGGCACGAGGACCTGCGGCCCGTGTTCCGGAGCCTGGCCGCCCCCGGGGCGAACCTCTACGCCGGGGCCCTGCTCGAGCTCTTCTTCCTGGCTGTGGTCGTCGCCGGGGTGAGGCAAAAACGACCCGAGGCCGAGGTTTACCCCGGTCTGGCCGCGATCGTCGCCGACATCCTCCCCCTGGACGATCTCTGCGACGCCATCGGCGGCGTCCTCGAGGAGGACGGCTCAGTCAAGCCCGACGCCTCGCCCCTCCTGAAACGCCTGAATCGGGAGAAGGATAGGCTCCGCCGCAGGATCAACGACCGCCTGCTGGAGATGGTCGCCTCGCCGGGGCTGGGCGAGTCCCTGGGCGAGCGGGTCGTCACCCAGCGGGACGGGCGCTTCGTCATCCCGGTTCTGCGCGACTTCCGCGGCCGGGTGGCCGGAATCGTCCACGACCAGAGCAAGTCGGGGACGACGCTCTACGTGGAGCCCCTGGCCGTGGTCGAGGAGAACAACGAGCTGGCCGCCCTCCACCGCGCCGAGCAGGAGGAGGTCGCGCGCCTCTTCGGCGAGCTGAGCGATTTGGCGCGCAGCCGCCTCGACGCCATCGAGCGGGATTACGGCCTCGTCGCCCGGCTGGACCTGGCGCAGGCCAAGGGTCGCCTGGCGCTAAAGCTGGGCGGCGCCGTCCCCGAGCTCACCCAGGACGGCCCCACCCGTCTACTGGCGGCCCGTCACCCCGTGCTCCTCCTGCACCACACCGCCGGGGAGGTGGTGCCCGTGGACCTTGAGCTGGGCGGCGGGTACGACATCCTCCTGATCACCGGTCCCAACGCCGGCGGCAAGACCGTGGCGCTCAAGACCCTGGGCCTCCTGACGGCCATGATCCAGAGCGGCCTGCCGATTCCGGTGAGCCCCGACTCCACCGTCGGCCTCCGCGCCTCGGTGCTGGCCGACATCGGCGACGAGCAGTCCGTGGAGGGCGACCTCTCCACCTTCAGCTACCACGTCAAGCGCCTGGGCGAGATTTTTGGCGCGGTGGGGCCGGGGTCGCTGGTCCTTCTGGACGAGATAGGCACCGGGACCGATCCGGACCAGGGGGCCGCCCTGGCCATGGCGGTCCTGACCCGCCTGCAGTCCGCCGGGGCCTGGGTGGTGGCCACGAGCCACTACGACTCCCTCAAGGGCTTCGTCTACGGGGCCGAGCGCATGGAGAACGCCCAGGTGGCTTTCGACCCCGAGACCCTGGCCCCGCTCTACCGGGTCAGCGTCGGCTCGCCGGGGGCCTCGAACACGCTCCAGATGGCCCGCCGCCTCGGGCTGGACGGCAGATTGGTCCGCGAGGCCGAGGGTTACCTCGACGAGGAGTACCTGCGCCTGGACCGGCTGATCGCCGAGCTGGAGGACGAGCGCCGGCGCCGGGGCTTCGCCGAGGAGGACAATCTCCGGCTGAGGGAGGAGCTGGAGCGCGTCCGCCGGGAGACGGCCGAGCGCATCGCCCTGGTCGAGGGGGGGAAGACGGCCGAGTTGGTTGCCCTCCGGCGGTCCCTGGAGGATGAGCTGGCCCGGGTGGAGCGCGAGACCGAGGAGGCGGCCCGCCGCCTGCGCGAGAGGGGGCAGGCTCCCACCGACGCCGGTCTCTCCCGCCCCCGGGAGAGGCTCAGACGGCAGCGCGACGAGCTGAAGCGGCGGTTCACCACCGAGGAGCGCGCCCCGGCCGATACCGGGGAGCTCGCCGTCGGTGACCGGGTGCGTTTGGAGGGCGCCCGCGCCGCTTCCGACCTTCTGGAAATAAAGGGCGACCGGGCGGTCATCGCCATGGGGGCGGTCCGGATGACGGTCCCCGTGGGCAAATTGACGAAAGTCGCCGACGCGCGCCCCACGGCCCCCCCCGAAAGCGCGGAGATTCCCGACCGCTACGTCCCCTCCGAGCTGCTCCTGGTGGGGAAGCGGGTCGAAGAGGCCCTGGAGATTCTGGATAAGTACCTGGACGACGCCGCCCTGGCCGGGCACGCCAACGTCCGCGTCATCCACGGCCGGGGGACCGGGGCGCTGCGCTTCGCCGTTTTGGATTTTTTGAAAGACCACCGCCACGTAAGGGCCTTCGCCGCGGCGGAGCCCAAGCTGGGCGGCATCGGCGTCACCGAGGTGGAGCTGAAGTAAGTGGCCGTTGACGACGCCAGTATCGAGCGGGTCCGGCGGGCGGCCGACATCGTCGCCGTGGTGGGCGAGTACGTCCAGCTCAAGCGACGCGGCCAGAGCTACGTCGGCCTCTGCCCCTTCCACGAGGAGAAGACCCCCTCCTTCAACGTCCACGCCGCGCGCCAGTTCTACCACTGCTTCGGCTGCGGCGTCGGCGGCGACGTCTTCAGCTTCGTCATGGAGCTGGAGAAGATGGACTTCCTCGAGGCGGTCCGGCACCTGGCGCGCAAGTTCAACGTCGAAATCACCGAAACCGCGGACCGCACCGGGGACCGTCGCGGTGAGCGGGACGACGCCTACCGGACCCTCGAGCGGGCGACCACGCTCTACCAGCGCGTCCTCACCTCGCCCGTCGGAATCAAGGGCCGCGAGTTCCTCGCCCGGCGCCGGGTTTCGGCACAGATGCAGGCCGCCTTCGGCCTGGGCTACGCGCCGCCCGAGTGGGATTTCCTGGCCAAGCGGCTCCCCAAAGACGGCGTCCGCCCCGAGCTTCTCCTGACTACGGGACTCTGCACCCGGGGCAAATCGGGCGGGCTCTACGACCGGCTGCGGGACAGGCTCGTCTTTCCCGTCCGCGACCCCCGGGGCCGGGTCATCGGATTCGGCGGGCGGGACCTCTCCGACGCCCAGGACGTTCCCAAATATATCAACTCCCCGGAGTCGCCTGTCTACCACAAGGGGTCGGAGCTCTACGGCCTCGATCTGGCCCGCAAGGGACTGCGCGATTCCCCGGCCCTGCTGGTCGAGGGCTACCTGGACGTGGTCAACCTCCACGGCGCCGGGTTCATCACGGCGGTCGCCCCGCTGGGCACCGCCTTGACCGAGGAGCAGGCCAAGCTCCTGGGCCGTTTCGCCGCCGATAAGGGCGTGGTCGTGCTCTTCGACGGCGACTCCGCCGGGCAGGCGGCCGCCCTCCGTTCCCTCCTTCACCTGGTCAACGCCGGTCTGGCCGTGCGGGTGGCCACGCCCCCCTCGGGGAGGGACCCCGACGACGTGATTCGGGATGACGGCCCCGCCGCGCTGTCCTCGATTCTCGACGCGGCCGTGGATATCGAGGAGTTCCTGGTCCGAACCCTCCTCGACCGTCACCGCCCCGCGGACGCCCTGGGGCGCGGGAAGCTCGTCGAGGAGCTGGCCGGGCACCTCTTCGTCCTCAAGGGGAGCGTGGCCCGGGACGTGCTCATAGACCGCTTCGCCGACAAGCTCGGGGTGAGCAATAAGTCCCTGCGGGAGGACCTGCGGAGCGCCGTCCGCGCGACTCGTACCGGCGCCGGCGACGGTGGCGCCGCGTCGAAACGGGTGAGACCGGCCCCCCTCGAACACGGCGTGCGGCTGCTCCTCTTCCTCCTCTTCAACGACCGGGAGCGGGCCGGGCGCGTGGTCGGGGAAATCAGCCCGGAGGACTTTCCCGAATCCCTCCGCCCCGCCCTGGAGCCGGCCTACGAGGCGGTTCGGGCGGGGGGGCTCGCCGACGTCGGTCCCGCCGCCCAGAAGCTGGAACCGGCCGCCCGTGAGGCCTTCTTCAGGGTGATGGCGATGGAGCTGGAAGAGGAGGAGCGGGAGAAGGCCCTCGTTGACTGCCTGGGCGCTTTCCGCCGCCGGAACATGGAGGCCGAGCTCGTCCGGCTGAAGGCGGAGTTGAGGGAGGCGTACCGGAAGGGGGACGAGGAGCGCTACCGGAGTCTTTTGGCCCGGATTGATTCTCTGGAGGTCAAGGAGGGGTAAACCCGCGAGCCTGCGGCATTGTAAGTCGTTTAATTACATCGCGTTTCATAATCGGATCGGGAGCCCTCCGGCCCCGTTTTACGCCCGCCTTACGGCATCTCGTTGACCTAAAAGGGTTAACGTCGGGGGGGTCCTTGGAAATTGAGCTCGACTCCGGCTATAATTACCGTGAGCCAAAAAGCCACAAGTATTCCCAAGGTTTAAGCCGCAGCGAAATATGTAACTTGTTTGTATTTTACACCTTAACCCTTCCGCAATACCCGATATCTCCAGAAATCACCCTTGTATCGCCGGCGGGTTTTTCTTATTATTGCCCGCTCTTGAAGGTACGGCAACCGGTTAGGTTTGGAGGAGCCCGTGAAGGACGACGAGAACAGCTTCGAGGACGAGCTTGAGGAGTCCGAAGACACCGAGGCCAAGCACAACCTCCACGACATCCCCGCCAGCGAGAGTATCGAGAAGTTGATCCTTCTGGGCCAGGAGAAGGGGCAGCTCACCTACTCGGAGCTCTACGACGCCCTGCCCTCGGACATGGTCAGCCCCGAGCAGATAGACGAGCTGTTGATACTCTTCGACGAGCTGGACATAACCATCGTTGACACGTCCAAGGCCAAGCTGCCCAAGACGGTCAAGGCCGGCGCCGAGGTCAGCCTGGCCCGGGAGTACGCCGACGCGCTGGCGGACGTGGAGAAGATACGCACCGACGACCCCGTCCGCCTCTACCTGCGCGAGATGGGGCGCGTTCCGCTCCTGTCGCGGGAGGGCGAGATAGAACTCGCCAAGGGGATAGAGAGCGGCCAGAACGTCATCCAGGACGCGGTGTTCAGCGTCTATTCGACCCACCGGGACCTGGAGGCCCTCGCCGACAAGCTCCGTCTGGGCGAGCTCAAGATCGAAAAGGTGGTCAAGATAAACGCCGAGGGGCGCCTCCCGCTCTACAAGCAGAAGGAGTACATCCGCCGCACCTGCAAGCTCCTGGGTGAGACCTACGTCGAGCACCAGCGGATAATGACCGAGCTCACCGACGCGAAGCGGGAGAACCGGGAGCCCCACGGGGCGCTGATAGCGGCGTGCGAGGTCGTCATCCGGGAGAAGCTCCTCGACGTGCAGTTCTCCCCCCTGCAGATAAACCGCTTCGCCGACCGCATCATAGACCTCTTGCGTCTGATCAACCTGAAGCAGCGAGACCTGGAACAGACGACGAAGAAGCTGGGGATAACCCTGGAGGAAGCCGAGGCCATCTCCGACAACATCACCGCCAGGAACCCCCTGGCCGCCGGGCTGATGAAGCGGCTCTCCACCGACGAGGAGGGGCTGGCCCGGACGGTGCAGCGGCTCACCAAGGCCGCCGAGAAGGTCAGGCAGGTCGAGCGGCAGGTCGGGATGACCACCGACGCGCTCCGCGACGTGGTCAAGCGGATACGGGAGGGGCGTCAGCAGGTCCACGAGGCCAAGATGACCCTGGTCCGCTCCAACGTCCGGCTGGTCGTCTCCATCGCCAAGAAGTACACCAACCGCGGCCTCCACTTCCTGGACCTGATCCAGGAGGGCAACATCGGCCTGATGCGGGCGGTGGACAAGTTCGACTACAAGAAGGGCTACAAGTTCTCCACCTACGCCACCTGGTGGATCCGCCAGGCGGTCACGCGCTCCATCGCCGACCAGGCCCGCACTATCCGCATCCCGGTGCACATGATCGAGGCGATAAACAAGGTCATCCGCACCAGCCGTCAGCTCCTGCACGAGCTGGGGCGCGAGCCCACCCCCACCGAGATAGCCGACGAGCTCGGCATGAGCGCCGACAAGGTCCGCCGCATCCTCAAAATCGCCCAGGAGCCCATCTCCCTGGAGACGCCCATCGGGCAGGAGGAGGACTCCCACCTCGCCGATTTCGTCGAGGACAAGAACACGGTGAGCCCGGCGCGGTCGGCGGCTTTCATGCTCATGAGCGAGCAGATAGAGAGCGTGCTTTCCACCCTCACCCGCCGCGAGGAGAAGGTCCTGCGCTTCCGCTTCGGCGTCGGCGACGGGTGCCCGCGCACCCTGGACGAGGTCGGCACCATCTTCAACGTCACCCGCGAGCGCGTGCGGCAGATCGAGGCCAAGGCGCTGCGCAAGCTGCGGCACCCTACCCGCTCCAACAAGCTCAAGGCGTTCCTCGAGCTGTAACATCGTATCTCAATAAAAAAGGAACGCCGCCGGGCGTTCCCTTCTTTTACGCCGGGAACCGCCTCACCTGTTCCTCTGGAGCAGGTTGTACCTGAGCGTCACGCCGGCGGAGAGGAGCCCGATGAGGTTCTGGGTGTTGACGTAACCGCTTTCGGCCTGGTCGAGGGAATTTGCGCCGATGGTGGCGAAGGCTTCCTCTTCCTCCCCCGCCGTCACGTGCAGGATTTCCTCCAGGCTCCGGTTTATTTTTCTCTGGAAGGGTTGCTTGAGCTGGTGGATGGTTATCTTCGCCCTTTCGCAGGTCAGCATGGCGACCGCCGCCGCCTCGGGCTCGAGGTTGCCGAGCTTGGCGTGGAAGAGCTCACCCCGCGAGAAGAAGAGAGTCCCCCGCCGTTTCTTTTCCTCGTACTCGATGTCCACCCGGCAGGTCAGCTCCTTCGACGCCAGCACCCGGACGAAGGTGGGCAGTGTGACCCCGCAGAGGTCGGTCCCTTCCTTGGATTCCCGCGACAGGTTGACTATCATCCGGTGGAGCACGTCGAGGTCCAGCGGCTTTTCGACGTAGCTGACCGAGTACTCGTCCAGAACGATCTCGATGTCCGGCGAGCCGTAGGCCGTCATCAGGATGCAGGCGGTCTGCGGGAAATGCTTGACGACCTGCTCGATGATGTCCAGGCCGGTAACGTAGGGCATGATCATGTCGGTCACGAGGACGTCCACCGGCATCCGGTCCAACAGAACCATCCCCTCCACCGGGTCGGAGGTGGCGGTGTAGCTGAACTCGGGGGAGAGCTGCTCGAGGCCCAGGGTCAAAGGTTCCAGGAGCTCTTCCTCGTCGTCAATGATGAGCACGTTTCGCCGGGGCGTAACTTGCTTCGCTTCGTTTTGCCGGAGGCATGGCTCGCTTCGCTCGGTTCGCCGGGGCGTAGCTCGCTTAGCTTCGTTTTTCATATTCCTCGCCGGGGATGACCGGGTTTGAATTGGGGGTTCCCCTTGAACGCAAGATACGTACCAGGGACGGCCCGACCCCGTCGGTGAGGCGGGGAGGTCCGACCACCGCGGTTCGGCGCCGGATAAAAAAAGGGGCGACGCCCCCGCTCTCGAAAAGCCTGCTCCCCGAATTGGTTGTTTATAGGTGTCCCTCCCAATTTGGCGCGCCAAACTGGTTAATCCCCCCTCACCCGGAGCCAGTAGCAGGTGTCCGCCGGCGGCTCCAGGTCGGTGAACTCCCACACGGCCGTCTCACCGTCGAAGGTCGGCTCGGGCAGGGATTTTTGGCCGAAATCCTCCACGCAGTCCCAGTCGGCCCCCGGGCCCGGGCGCAAGGCCAGGGTACCGTGGCCGATGGCGGAGTGCCAGCCGCCCCCCGTGCCCAGGGGGTACTCGAAGCAGCCGCCGTCCTCGCGCCACACGTAGGGCGCCAGGTAGCTGGCGACGATCCGCGTGGTCTCTCCCGGGGGGAGGTCGTATCTGAAGAGCGCCATGACCAGGGTCGCCGACCACCCCCCCGCCTCGTCGAACTGGGGCCGCAGGAAGGCCCGCGTCTCCAGCTCCTCGCCGTTCACGCTGACCCGCACCCACGGCTCGAAGTCCTCGTCCGGGCCCTGGTCGGGGTAGATGAAGTACATGGGCAGCATCATCGGGGTCTGACCGGTGGACCCGGTGTTGGTCATGTCGTACCAGGCCTCGACCAGGACGATGTCCTCCCAGAAAAAGACGGTGACCTCCTCGTCGGACATGGAAATTGTAGGGTGCTCGAGCGCCGCGCCTTCGGGGCGGTCCTCGACCCAGCGGCCAGGCGCCACGTCGGCCGCCGCGGGGAGGGTTGCCAGGAGCAGGACGACCAGGGTCGTTCTCATGCGGCCTCGCGGGATGGGGACGATTGCCGTTCCCATTATATCCCCCGCTGCGGCGTGCGTGTCAAGTGAAGACCTTGCCAGCGCGGGGCACCGCTGGTATCATCCGGGCGCAAGATAACCCGCCGCGAGGTTTCGATGAAAAGGACGCTTCTTCTCTGCGCGGCCGTTCTGATGGCCTTCTTCGCCGGCTGCGAAACGCCGAGCACCCCCGAGCCCAACCCGACGGAGGCCTACGTCCCCCTGGCCCAGGGCAACGAGTGGGACTACGCCTGGGACCTGCCCGACGACGGCGACCCGATGAATTGGGAAGTTCTGGGCTCCGAGGACGGCGCGTGGCGGGTCGAGCTGAACTGGGGCGACACCGCGGAGGAGTGGCTCTGGCGCCACACCGCCGACGGCGAGTTCCAAGCCAGACCGGCGGACGAGGAGAACTGGCGGACCTACCTCAAGACGCCGATAGAGGTCGGTACCGAGTGGACGTTCACCGACGATGACGGTGTGCTTTGGGAGGGGCATATAAGGGAAATTGATAGTGCATTTGATACACCGGCTGGGTACTTTGATGAATGTGTGAGGGTATCGGTCTATGAATACGGGAGGACGGATAACTACGATTACAATGAAAATTACTGGTTTAAGGAGGGGGTGGGAATCATTCGTGTAGCGATTGATGACGACGACCGAGATCAAGAATCAAACTGGCGCTGGATGCTAAATTACTACACGCTGAAGTAGGCCGGTTACGAAATAGAGCGGGGACGCAGTGGGTGTCCCCGTTTTTTTTTGTAACGATGGGCGATGACCCTGATTACAGGCCCGGAGGGAGCTGGTCGGCAAAATCTCCGGGGTCTACCCCCAGCCGGCGCATCATCCGCCGGCCCTTTTTGCCCGAAAGCCCCTCGAAGGCCTTGGCCATGGCGCGGTACTGGGCCAGCAGGCGGTTCACGTCGGCGGTGGTGGTGCCGGAGCCCGCGGCGATGCGCCGCCGCCGCGAGCCCTGTATCAGGTTGGGGTGCCGGCGCTCGTCGGGGGTCATGGAATCAATTATCGCCAGGGTCCGCTTCACCCCCCGGTCCAGCCCCTCCCCGTCGGCTTCCTGAGAAAATTGGCGCATCCCGGGGACCAGCGCCAGGAGGTCGGCCATCCGGCCCATCTTTTTTATCCCCCGGAGTTGGTCGGCGAAATCCTCCAGGTCGAAGCCGCCCTTGACGGCCTTTTCCGCGAAGCGCTCGGCCTGCCGGGCGTCGAAAGCCTCCTGGGCTTTCTCCACCAGCCCCACAACGTCGCCCAGGCCGAGAATGCGCCGGGAGAGGCGGTCGGGGTCGAAGGGCTCCAGGTCGTCGGGGGTCTCGCCCGTGCCGACGAAGCGGACCGGCACCTTGAGGCCGCCGGCGATGGAGAGAATGCAGCCGCCACGGGCGTCGCCGTCCAGCTTGCTCACGATCACCCCGTCCAGCCCCAGGCGCCCGTGGAAGACCTGGGCGACGTTGAGCGCCTCCTGACCCGACGCGGCGTCCACGACCAGGAAAACCGCCTGGGGCCTCAGCTTCCCCTTCATCTCCGCCAGCTCGGCCATCAGCGGCTCGTCAATCTGCAGCCGGCCCGCCGTGTCCACCACCGTCAGGTCCAGGTTGCGCCGATCGGCCTGGCGCTTGGCGGCCAGCGCCGTGCCCACGGCATCCTCGGTGAAGCTCTCGTGGGGGAACGCCTCGGCGCCGACGCGCTCGGCCAATACCTCTAACTGCTCCCGGGCCGCCGGACGGCGGACGTCGCAGGCCGCCAGGAGCGAGCGCCGGTTCCCGTGCCCGGCGTACCAGCGGGCCAGCTTGGCCGCCGCGGTCGTCTTCCCCGACCCCTGCAGGCCGACCAGCATCACCGTGGCCGGCGAGGGGAGGTTGAACTCACCGGCGTTTTTTCCCAGAAGCGCGGTCAGCTCCCGCTGCACCACCCCGACGAACTGCTGCCCCGGGGTCAGCGAGCCCAGCACGGCCCCGCCCAGCGCACCAGCCCGCACCTCTTCGAGAAACACCTTCACCACGGCGAGGTTGACGTCGGCCTCCAGGAGGGCGACGCGCACCTCCCGCAGGGCGTCTGAGATGTTCGCCTCGTTGAGCTTCCCCCGTCCGGTGAGCCCCTTGAAGACGGCGGAGAGCCGGTCGGTTATGCGGTCGAACATCGCGTCGGGAGAGAAAGGGGCTGACGCGTCAGCCCCGGAGAGTGTGAAAAAATCGTCGAAAGTCGAGGCTTAGAGAACCGCAACTTTTTGATAAAAAAACGCTAATTTATTGCTGGATCGGAATCCGAATTGCGATCTCTTGTCCTTCCCCTATGATTGTTATGTGAGTTGAGGTCAACTCAAACAGATGAATGGGTATGTCCACACCTATCTTCAGTTGTTTCCTAAGCTCAACCTCGTTTTCCTTAATGTAAGTCTCTGTATCCCGAAGAAAACGTGCTGTGTGCATTGCGTCTTCCATGCATATCGTACTTGTGCCTGCAAGAGTATAACCCCCTCCCGGTGGTCCGATGATACGACCTGACTTGAGAGTTGGGAATACAATTACACGTGCCTTGCGTATTTCTTTGATGTCTGCGGAGGTTGGAACAGGTGTCGCACTTTCTATTCCCATTATTTCAAACTGTTCCATATATTGCGGCCAATTCACATCTATGATGTTTAATAAATCAACTTCTGGAAAGGATGTATGATCCATAATTTGGATAAAAAATGCCACATCTTCCAAGAATGTAGCATATAGTAATTCATTACTACGTTCAGCAAAGACCTTACCTGGGATATGTTCCCCTAAATGTAAATGGTGTATATACCAGTCGGAAAGGAGTTTGTCAGGTTTATCCTTGAATATCTTTATTTGAGTGCTCTGGTATGGGGTTAAATCTTGCCCGGTTTCTGTCAGTTGTATCAAGTGTTGGATAGTCTTTTGATGAGTTGACCAATGCGGGGATTGCTGTATTTCTTTAGATAACTCGACTCGCCGTTGCTGTGGGGTGATAAGACGACGTTTATATTCTAAATAGTCAGCTAGGAAAACTAAAGGGTCATTGAGAAGGCTTTCATCGAATGTGACTCCAGCGGTATTAAGTTCCGTCGCATGTATCTGGACCAAGTCCTTTAGGAATTTCATATTTCCTCCTTCCAGTGTGTCTTTTCTGGTTATCAAGTGGGATTTTACAATTCAAGATGTTTGGGCTTCTTCCTGGAGGCGGGCCAGTATCGCGCCCAAATCGCCCTGGAAGAGGGCGCTGCCGACCACGGCCAGGTCAGCACCGCTGGCGGCCACCCTGGCCATCGTCCCCTCGTTGACCCCCCCGTCCACCATCACCGGCGTATCCACGCGCTCCTTCAGCCAGCGGACCTTGTCCAGGCAGGACTCTATCATCCCCTGACCCCCCCAGCCGGGGTTGACGGTCATGATGAGGAAGAGGTCGGCCACGTCGAAGAGCGTTTCGAGCTGGACGACCGGTGTGCCGGGGTTGATGGATACGCCGGCCTTTTTGCCGAGGGTCTTTATCCGGTCGAGGAGTCGGTGGACGTGGGGCGCGGCCTCCTGATGCACCGTTATCCAGTCCGCCCCCGCCTCGGCGAAGAGCTCGAGCTGCTCACCGGGGCGGGCGACCATGAGGTGCGCGTCGTAAACGCCCCCCACCGCGCTTTTCAAATCGGCCAGGAGCTTGGCGCCGAAGGTGATGGGCGGCACGAAGTTGCCGTCCATGACGTCGAGGTGGATGGTGTCGAGCCCGGCGGTCAGGAGCCGGCGGACTACGGCGCCCAGGTCGGACTGGTCGGCCGAGAGGATGCTGGGGACGATTTTTACGGCCATCTTAGAAGGTGTCCGGCGTCGGCGTTTCCCCGCCACCCTCCGGCGTCGGGACCGTCTCCCCGCCGGTGGGCGGGCCTTTGCTGATCACGACCGTGACCGTGTCGCCCCGGCCCACCGTCGCCCCGACCTCGGGGGACTGGCGGATGATGTGGCCCGGAGGGATGCTCGCGGAAAACTCGAAGGTGGTGTCCCCCATCACCAGCTCCCAGGTGGAGACGCGGCTGACGGCGGTGCGGTAGTCGGCGCCGACTAGGTTGGGCATCTTGAACGAGGTTTCCTCGGAGCCCAGGGAGACGAGGATGTCTATCCTGGTCCCGCGCGGCACCTCGCGCCCCGGCTCGGGGTTCTGGCCGATGACCGAGCTCTCGGGGACGTTGGGGTCGTAGCTCTCGCGGACCTTGCCCACCACCAGCCCGGCGCGGCGGAGGACGTCTTCGGCCTGGCGCTGGCTCATCTTGGTCACGTTGGGGACGCGGACATCCTCGGAACCCGCCGAGACGGTGAGCTCGATGATCCGGCCAGGGCGCACGTTCATCCCCGGCTCCTGGCGCTGGCTGACGACGTACCCGGCCGGCACGTCCGCGGAATACTCCTCGGCGACCTTCTCGTAGTTGAGCCCCATCTCGACCAACTGGGCGGTCGCCGCCTCGAAGCTCATGTTCGTCAGGTCGGGGACCTCGACTTCCTCGCCCCCGACCAGCAGGGGCATGATGACGAAATTGGCCAGAAGCATGCCGATGACGAGGGCGCCCACGGCCAGGGCGATGTAGAGCAGCACGGCCCCCAGGCGGGCGACCTTCGGGGACCTCGGCTTCTCGGGGAGGGGGGTCGGCTGCCGGGCCGGCTCCCCGAAGCCGAACCCCTCGAACTTGGGCCGGTCCTGGGGTTGCGAACCGTAACCGGTACCGCTGTCTTTCTGGTCGTTCATCCGCCACCGCTTGTTCCAAGTGCTCAGCCAATCATACCCCATCCGCCGCCGGAATGGCTACCTCACCCTCCGCATGAGCGCCACGTAGGCGCCGTCGGTTCCCGTCAGGTGCGGCAGGGCACGGATGTCGCCTCCGGAATCGCCGAAGCGCCCCCGCAGGCCGTCGTCCAGCCCGAGTGCGGCGGGTACCCGTTGAAAATCGCCCCGTCCGCTCAAAAATCTGCCCACCAATCCCTCGTTTTCCTCGGGTTCCAGGGAGCAAGTGGAGTAGGCCAGAAGCCCCCCCGATTTTACCAAACGGGAGGCCGACGCGAGCAGGTCTAATTGGAGGCGCGCCAGGGCCTTCAAATCCTCCGGCCTGCGCCGCCACCGCGCCTCGACCCGACGCCGGAGTACACCGGTGTTCGAACAGGGGACGTCGAGAAGAATTTTATCGAAGCGGGGCCTGGCGAGCGGGGCCAGCAACAGGTCACCGTTCACCACCGCCGCGGGCAGGCCGAGCCGGTTTATATTTTCGGCCAAGACGGCACACCGCCGTGGGGAAATCTCCAGGGCCACGGTCTTCAACCCTAAACCGGCCAGACGGTGCAGGTGGAAGAGCTTGCCCCCCGGGGCCGAGCAGGCGTCTAAAATTATTTCGCCGGGTCGGGGGTCCAGCGCCATCGCCGCCAGCGACGTCGCCGGATCGGCGGCGTACACCTTCCCTTGAGCGTACGCCCCGCTCGAGGTCAGGTCCGCCCCGCGGGCGAGCCGGTAACAACCGGGGAACCCCGCCACCGCCTCGGCGTCCGGACCGATTTCTCGAAAATCCTCCACGGCCGCCCGGAAGGGGTTGAGGAAAACGAAGGTGTCGGGCGGCTCGTTGTCCACGGCGCAGAGCCGCGCGGTTTCATCGAAACCGTACCGCTCCAGCCACCGTTTCACCAGCCAGCGGGGGTGGCTGCCGGTCACGGCCAGGTGACCGACGGGGTCGGCGTCGCGGTCGGGCGGTTCGGGGCGACCCTCGCTCAGGCGCCGCAGGACGGCGTTGACCAGCCCCGCGGCCTTCCGCGTCGTGCTAAAGTTTCGGGCCAGCTCCACAGTCCGGTCCACGGCGGCGTAGGCCGGCACCCGGTCCAGCTCCAGGAGCTGATAGGCCCCCAGGCGCAGGAGCTCGCGCAGGTCGGGGTGCAGTTCCCGCAGGGGCCGGGTCAGATAACGCTCCAGCCCGTAGTCGAGACAACCCCGCTTACGCAGGGTTCCCAGGGTCAGCTCGAAGGCCAGCCGCCGCTCCACGGGCGGAAAGGTTGTTCCGGCCAGCAGCTTGCGCAGCAGGGGCTCGGCGTCCCCCTTCCCGGCGGCCACACCCCGGAGCGCCTCCCAGGCCGCCGAGCGGGCGTCGGGTCGCGCCGTCATTCCCGGTCCAGGCGTTCGGCAAAGGCCGCGAGACCCATGGACGGAACGACGTTCCAGCGCCGGAGCTCTATCTCGTTGGTCTCGGCGTCCACGTAGGTGTTGCCCTGCTTGATGTTGAGGATGCCCTCGTACCCTGCCAGAAGCGCGCTCTTGAGCACGTAGTCGTCGTAGGCGCCGTAGGGGACGGCCAGGCTCCGGATGGGCACCCCCAGGTGCTCCTCGAGGATCAGCTTTGAGTCCACCAGCTCGTGCATCAGTCTTTGGGTGTAGGTTCCCTGTCCCGATGGCGGTTTGGAGCCCCGGCCGCTCCAAGCGCCCCGGTTGGTCAGGTCGCAGTGGGAAACCGTGTGGCTGCCTATCTCGAGGCCGTAGGCCAGCATCTCCCGGTACTGGTCCCAGGTGATGGACCGGCCGCCGACGCCGACGTAGTTGGTGTAGAGGTAGAGGGTGGCCGTTGCGCCGTACCGCTTCAGAATCGGGTAGGCGTAACGGTAAACGCCGCTCCAGCCGTCGTCGAAGGTCAGCGCCACGCAGCGGGGCGGCAGGTCGCCGCCGCCGGAGTAGACGGCGTCCAGCAGTTGACCAATCGTGATGAACCTGTACCCCGACTCCGTCAGCCAGCGGACCTCCTCCTCGAACTGCCAGGGGGTGATGACGGTGGAGTACCTGGAGGCGTCGCGGAGGTCGTGGTACATCAGGATGGAGACCTTGGGCCTCTCGCCGCGCTCGCGCCGCGGATCCGCCCACTCGTCCGCCCGGGCCACGTCGTACAGAAGACGCCACTGGCCCACCTTCTCGTAGGGGCGGTAGTCGGCGAGGGTCTCCCAGACGATGGGTTCGCGCCTCACGAGCGACTCGCCGGCCGCCTGGGCGCGGTTTATATCCTCCCACACCGCGGCGGATTCACCCGGCGAGGGTTCGCCGCGCAGCTCCGCCTCGAAGCTGAATTTCTCCGGGGTGAGGTAGTCTGTGAGACTGGTCAGGTCGGGCTTGAGCGCCACGGCCTGGAACGGGTCGAACTCGCCCCGGCGGGTGTAGTCGTCCAGGCTCGTCAGGTCCGGGCGGAGGTCGCCGGCCGCGGCGAGCGAGGAGATGACCGTCAGAATGATGAGGATGTATCTGAGCATATCGTGTCGCGGTGCGTCGCCGCAAGTATAGCACACGCCGGGGGTTCCGTCCGGTGAATCCCGGTCCGCCGCGGGTATGACCCTGAGGGCGACCATGTTGACACCCCGGCGGGATAAACCTAAAATCCACACCGTGCAACGGCTTAGGCGGTTTTTGCCATGAGGGTCGGAATCGGGTTCGACGTGCACCGGCTGACGCCCGACCGGCGGCTGGTCCTGGGCGGGGTCGAGATTCCCTTCGAGCTGGGGCTCGCCGGGCACTCCGACGCCGATGTGCTGGTCCACGCGGTGATGGACGCCCTGTTGGGGGCGGCGGGGCTGCCCGACATCGGCCAGCAGTTCCCCGACGACGATCCCCGTTACGCCGGGGCCGATTCCTGCGCCCTTCTGGCCGAGGTGGTGGGGATGCTCGCCGGGTCGGGATTGCGTGTGGTCAACGTGGACGCGGTCGTCGCCTGCGAGCGGCCGAAGCTGGCGCCCCACGTCCAGGCGATGCGCGAGAAGCTGGGGCGGGTTCTCGGCCTGGACGCGGGCCGGGTTTCCATCAAGGCCACCACCACCGAGGGGCTCGGCTACACCGGTCGGGGCGACGGCTCGCCGAAGGGCGTCGCGGCCTGGGCGGTGGCGCTGGTCTCCGAAATTAGTGGGCAGGGGGTGGAACAAGGGGTTTTGCCAGAGGCATAGCTCGCTTCGCTCGGTTAAACCCCTTGTCTTCCCTTGAAAACCGGCCCGAAAGCGAGGTTTGACGGGTGAGAACCGCTCTGCGTATTCTCTTGATTCTCGGTCTGTTGATGGTCGCGTCCTGCAAAATCGGGCGGCGGCCGATGGGCGCGGCTTTCGTCCTCCAGGACGGCGATACCAGCCGGGCCTTTTATATGCCGCTTTACGGCGACGAGGTGCAACCTACGGGGCTCCGGTTCGGCGAACCGGTGGCGCTGCCTTTCCCCGGGCCGGTGGACCAACTGGTCTTCACCCCGGACGGTCGGGAGCTGTGGGCCTGGGCCGGGGCTGACACCGACGAGCCCGCCCTCTGGTCCCTCGCCTTCTCGGGCGACCGCTTCGGCGAACCGGAGCGGCGGTTCGATTTATCGTCGTTCCCCGCCGGGATGTCCTCGGCGGCGGCCCCCCTGGCCGATTCGGTCGTCTTCGACGCGCTGGAGCCGGTGACCGGTCGCTGGCAGCTCTTCATTTGCGATGACGCGGGTCTCCGGCAACTGAGCCCGGGGGACGCCGACTACCAGTCCCCGACGCTTTCGCCGGACGGTTCGATAATCGTTTTTTCCAGCAACCGGGACGGCGCCGGCGGCGCGAAGGTGGACTGGGGCCTCTGGGGCTGTGATATCGCCACCGGGTCGCTGTTCGCGGTGTACGACTCCCCGTCCGACGAGGGCTCGCCCTGGTTCGCACCCGACGGCGCGCTCTACTTCGACAGCTTCGAGTACGTCGGGGAGGTGCCCGTCGGCTCCGTCTGGCGTCTCGACGCCCCGGAGGAGCCATACGGCTCGCCGATCGGCACGCCGACGGCGGAGCGCCTGGCCGGCATCGAGGGCCTGGTCCTCTTCCCCCGGCCCAGTCCCGACGGGGAATGGCTTCTCGTCACGATTTACGCCGATCCGTACTGGATGAGCCGCGTCGTCAACCTTCAGACCCTGGAGAGCCGGCCCCTGGCCGGCGGGGACGCCGAAATCACCTATGCCTGCTGGCGTTGAGCGTACCGCCTTGGCGCTTATCTACGGCTACAGGCCCGTCCAGGAGGCGCTGCGCGCCGGGGCCGGCGTGATGCGGCTGTACGTGGCGCACGAGTGCGGCCGTAAAATTTCCGCACTGGCCGCCGAAGCCCGGAAGTGCGGCATCACGGTTTCGGTCATCCCGGAGAGGGAGCTGGTTCAGATCTGCCGTTCCCAGAGGCACCAGGGCGTGGCGGCCGAGGTGGACCGGCGGGCGTTTACGGTGGAGGACCTGGTCGGAATAGCCGAGAAGCGCGGTGAGAAGCCCTTCCTCGCGGTGACCGACCACCTGGAGGACCCGCACAACCTGGGCGCGGTGCTGCGGACCGCCGAGTGCGCCGGGTGCCACGGGGCGGTCATCCCCGTCCGCCGCGCCTCGCCGGTAACAGGGACCGTGGTGCGAGCCTCGGCCGGAGCGACGGCCCACCTGCCGCTGGCCGTGGTTTCGAACGTCGCCCAGGCGCTCCGGCGGCTGAAAGAGCTGGGCGTATGGTGCGTGGGGCTTTCCGGAGACGCCGGGGAGACCATCCACTCCACCGACCTGACGGGCCCGCTGGCGCTCGTGGTGGGTGCCGAGAGCCGGGGGGTCGGGCACGCCGTGGAGCTGGCCTGCGATTTCCTCGTCCGCATCCCGCTCTTCGGCAAGGTGGAGTCGCTCAATGCCAGCGTGGCCTTCGGGGTGGCCGCTTTCGAGGCGCTCCGTCAGCGTCTGGGACTTTAAAAAAAGCAAGCCAAGGAGAGAACGTGGCCGCAGATGACATCCGTTTCGCCGAACGCCTGACCGGCTTCGGTCGCGAGACCGGCTTCGAGATAAAGCAGAAGGCCCTGGCCCTTGAGTCCCGGGGGATAGACGTGGTCCACCTGGAGGTGGGGGAGCCCGATTTCCCCACGCCCCCGAACATCATCTCCGCCGCCAAGGGCGCCCTGGACGCCGGACAGACCCACTACGCCCCCAGCGCCGGTCTGCCGGTCCTGCGCGAGGCGGTGGCCGAGCACGTCACCCGGACCTACTCCACCCCCGTGCGCCCCGCCGAGGTCGTCATCGCCCCCGGGGCCAAGCCGCTCATCTTCTTCAGCTTCCAGGCCTTGGTCAACCCCGGTGAGCTGGTACTCATCCCCGACGTCAATTTCCCGGCTTACGAGGCCGCGGCGATGATAGTCGGCGCGAGGATCGAAACCTACCCCCTCCTCCCGGGGACCGGGTTCCGGCCCGACCTGGACTGGCTCGCCGACAAGGCGGCCGGCGACAAGATCCGGATTCTCGTCACCAACAGCCCCCACAACCCCACCGGCGGGATGTTCACCGGGGAGGATTACGCCCGGATCGCCGAATTGTCCGAGAAGCACGGATTCTGGGTCCTCTCCGACGAGGTTTACTCCTCCATCGTCTACGAAGAGCCCCACGTCTCGGCGCTCGCCTTTCCCGCCTTGAAGCCGCGGCTGATTCTGGTGGAAGGCTGGAGCAAGACCTTCGCCATGACCGGCTGGCGCCTGGGTTACGGCGTCGTCCCCGAGCCCCTGGCCAAGAAGCTGGCGACCCTGACCACCAACTCCAACTCGTGCACCTGCACCTTCAACCAGTACGGGGCGCTGGAGGCGATCAAGAGCGCCGAGAGCTGGAACGCCGTGGAGCGGATGCGCCGGGAGTTCGCCGACCGCCGCGCCTACCTCATCCCCGCCCTGCGCCGGCTCGACTGCCTGAAGGTGAACGAGCCCAAGGGCGCCTTCTACGCCTTCGCCGACCTCTCCAGCCTGGGGATGCCCTCCAAGGAGATAAACGACCGCCTGCTCGAGGAGGCCCACATCGCCGCGCTCCACGGCACCGCCTTCGGCGCCGCCGGCGAGGGCTACATCCGCTTCAGCTTCGCCAACAGCCTGGTCAACCTGCACAGCTTCGTTGACCGCCTCACCGCCTGGGTCGCGAAGTACCGCCCAGGGTGCGCTTAGGCCCGGGGTCCGCCGGTGTGATTCGAGCTCCGTGGGCGTCTCTGTCCGGAGGTCGCCTGACCGCATGTGTTAGAATCGCCCCGGGATGAATAGGACATTAAAGTGAAACAGGTTCTCCTCATCGCCCTGTTCCTGCTCCTCCTCCCCGCCGCGGCGCAGGGGCCGGTCGGGGTGGCGCCCCCGCGGGTGGAGGAACCGTCCGGGCTCCAGCCCCCTCACATCCCGAAGACCGAGCCGACCGGCTCGATCGGGGAGGGGGTCCCGACCTCCACCGAGACCGACGCCACCGAGGAGCCGCCCGATACCGGGGAGAAGATAGAAAAGGCCACCGAGGAGGTGGGCAAGGCGCTGGGGCCCATCGGCCAGCTCTTCGCCTGGCTCTCCGACCTGCCGGGCTATTGGGAGGCCTTCCTGGTCGGCGCCGTGTTCCTCATCGGCCTCTTCCTGCTCTACGGCTTCGTGATGCTCGGGGTGAAGGGCATCATGAAAAAGAGGGGGAAGCCCGAGTGGCGTCTGGCCCGTCGGTACAACTTCTTCCTCCGCGTCCTGCTGCTGTCCATCAGCGTCCTGGGCGCCCTGGTCTGGGTGGACGTGACCGGGGGCTGGTTCTACGCCGTGATCACGTCCGTCGCCAGCCTCTCGGCCGCTTTCCTCTTGATCAACGTTTTCAGCTACTTCTTCTGGGAACGAAACCGTGAGAAAAGGCAACGCAAGCCGTTGCCCGCCCTGTTTCAGCAGGTCGTCCGCGGGCTCGCGTACTTCGTCGCGCTCGCGGCCGTCATCGGGACCGCGACGAAACTGGACCTCTCGGCGCTCCTGGCCTCGTCGGCGGTGCTCTCCCTGGTTTTGGGCCTGGCGCTCCAGGACACCCTGGGGAACGTCTTCGCCGGGATGAGCATCCAGGCCAGCAAGCCCTTCCAGATCGGCGACTGGTTGGCGATCAAGGAGTTCGAGGGCCAGGTGGTGCAGATGAACTGGCGCGAGGTGCGCATCCGCACCTTCGACGGGGACGACGTCATCCTGCCCAACAGCGTCATCGCCTCCTCGGACCTGTGCAACTACTCCCACCCCACGACGAAGCACGTGGCCGATCTGAATATCGGCATCAGCTACCAGGACCCGCCCGAGAAGGTCCGCCGGGTCATCCGCGAGGTGCTCGAGGACGTGGAGGGGATCGAGCCGGCTCAGCAATGCCTCTATCTCACGGATTTCTATGAGTTCTCCATCAAGTATCGGATCCGCTTCTACATCCACGACTACTCCAGGCTGCGCAACGTGCGGGCCGAGGTGATGAACCGGCTCTGGTACGCCTTCAAGCGCGAAGGTATAACCCTTCCATTCCCCATCCGCGACGTCTACTTCCACCAGATGGACGACCGGGTCTTGGAGGAGGGCGCCCGGAGGTCGCTGGCCCGGCGGATCGAGATGCTCCACGGCGTGGACCTCTTCTCGCCCCTGAAGCCGGACGTGTTCGAGAAGCTCGCCCGGGCGTTCAAGACCCAGCTCTTCGCCAGGAGGGAGGTCGTCATCGAGCAGGGGGTCGAGGGTGACACCTTCTACATGATCGGGAGCGGCCGGTTCGAGGTTTTCGTGAAGAAGGCGAAGGCGAAACACCGCTTCGGGGTCAAGGTGGCCGAGTTGGGGCCGGGCAACTTCTTCGGCGAGATGAGCCTGCTGACGGGCGAGGCGAGGACCGCCACCGTCGTCGCCGTCGAGGAGAGCGAGGTTTACGCCCTGGGGAAGGAGGATTTCAGGGAAATCCTCCAGGGGCACCCCGAGGTGAGCGCGCAGTTGGCCGCGGCCGCCAGCGAGAGGGTGACACAGAACCTGGCCCTCATATCGAAGTACCTCACCGAGCACGAGCAGAAGACGATGGCGGATAAGGATAAAGCCGACCACATCCGCCGGGCCATCCTCGGTCAGATGCGGGAGTTCTTCGGGTTCTAGCTTTGTGGATCGAGCTGCGGGGCTCCCGAAGCTCTTTTTTTCCTGAATCAGCGACCGACGGTTCCGCAGGCTCCCGGAGCCCTTTTTTATTTCCCCTGCAGGAAATCCAGCCTTCCCTCAAGCCCGTCCGTGACGGTGAAACCGAGCCCCCCGTCGTCGTTCGTGTAGATCAAGAGCCCCTCCAGGTCGTCGTCGGCCTCCAGGAGCCTCGCCCCCTTTTCCAGCCCCAGGACGAACACGGCGGTGGCGTAGGCGTCGGCCAGGACGCAAGTCGGCGCGGTGACGGTCACCGAGATGAGCCCCCGCGCGGGCCGGCCCGTTTTAGGATCCAGGATGTGGTGGTAACGCACGCCGTCCTCGACGAAGTAGCGCTCGTAATCCCCCGAGGTGGCCACCGCCCCGCTCTCCAGCTCCAGGATGGCGAAGAGCTCCCCCGGCGCCCGGGGGTGCTGGACCCCGATGGACCACGGACCGCCGCCGGCCCTTTCCCCGAACACGGCGATGTCCCCGCCGATGTTGACCAGGCCACCCTCGGCGCCGGCCTCTTTCATCGCCTCGAGGGCCTGGTCCACGGCGTACCCCTTGGCCACGCCGCCCAGGTCCAGGGCGAAGCTTTCCGGCATCTCCACAAAATCCCCGGCGAGCCCGACCTGCCGGTAATCCACGTGGGGGAGAATCCCAAAAATTTCCCCGTCGCCGGGCACCCTCCTCTTTTCCCCGTTGAACCCGTAGGCTTCGATGAGGGGCAGGACGGTGGGGTCGAAGGCGCCGCCGGATTTCCCGGCGACCTCGAGGGACACGTCCAGAACCTCCGCCAGCCCCTTCGAGACCCGTACCGGTCCCCGGCTAGCCGACAGGTTGAGGCGGTACAACTCCGCCTCGGGGTCGTAGCAGTCGGCCCAGCCTTCCACGTTCTCGACCGCCCGCCGGGCACCCTCCAGCGCGCGGTCCCCGCCCACGGCGCAGAGCTCCACCACCGTGTCCATGGCGAAGAAGCTGTCCCGCTCCTCGGCGACGCAGGACGCCAAGAGCGGGAGGAGGAGGGGCGCGGTCCGCAGAATTTTTCTCATAGGGTGTCGGGGTCCCGACCGTCGAGGGCGGCTGAGACGAGGGAATCGGCGAGGCGGTTCTTCTCCCGGGGAATGAAATGGAAACGGACGGCGGTCAGCTCCCGCGCGAGGGCGAGCGCCCTCGTCTTGAGCTCGGCGAGGCGGGGGTCCTTCGTCCTGTACTCGCCGGTGAGCTGGCGGACGACCAACTGGGCGTCCAGGTACACGTCCAGCCCGGTGATCCCGAGCCGGCGGGCGAACTCCAGGCCGGCGATGACCGCCGCGTACTCGGCGACGTTGTTCGTGGCCCGGCCGATTTCTTTAGCACGGCGGAGGAGCTCGTTCCCATCGGAGTCGTAGAGCACGAGCCCGTAGGCCGCGGGACCGGGGTTACCCCGGGCCCCACCGTCGGTGAAGAGCCTGGCCCGTCCGTCCCCCATCACCCTCCGAAGATGGTGGTGTAGTCCGCCCGACGGTCGTCCAGAAAGCGGACTGGGTCTTCGACCGCGGGGAGGTCGAGGTCCCCGATTACCGCCCTCAAACCAGAGGGCAGCTCTCCCTGGAGGGCGTCGTAACTGATGAATCCCCGCCAGAAGCCGATCAACGTCTTCTCCTCGGTGTTGAAGAGGAAGAGCTCGACGGTGACCCGGTCCCCCAGGTAGTCGCAGTTGACGACGAGGAGCCGGTCCAGGCCGAGGGCGGCGGCCGTCCGGTTCATCCCCGTCAGGTCGCCGGGTGGAATGTCCGATATGGCCATCTCAGCCAAGGGCTCCCCGGCGTCCAGCGCTTGGGCGATCCACACCGCCAGCCCGCCCGAGAGCCACTCGCCGGGGTCGAGGGGGAACACGGCGAGGCCCGCCCCGGAGGCGGTCGCGGTCAGGGCGAGCAGGACGAAGGTGCAACCTACGAATGCGGGTAAACGCTGCAAGTCGCTCATCCCATTCGCGACCCCGGGCGTTCAATCCCGGCGGCCGGTAGACAGGGAGGCATTTTGCGGCTATTATACCAGCCGACGGCGCAGATCGGGAATCCGGCCCAAACATGAACATCACCACCCCCCGCATGGGGCTCTGCCACCTCGGTTACCGGCGCTTCCTGGAGGGCTTCGGTCACCGGGTCTTCATCCCGCCCACCCCGACCAAGCACACCCTCTCCCTGGGCACGCGCTACAGCCCGGAGTTCGTCTGTTTCCCCTTCAAAATCATCACGGGGCAGTACTTCCAGGTGCTGGCGCGGCACCCCGAGATCGAGGCCATCTTCACCTCGGGGGGTCGCGGCCCTTGCCGCGCAGGACTCTACGGTGTGCTGCACCGGCAGATACTGGCCGAGCACGGTCACCCACTGGAGCTCTACCTCCTCGAGCCGCCCGTGGCCGAAAATATCAAGCGGATGAGCCCGGGCATGACCTGGGGGGAGCGGATTACCCAGACCGTGTATGCGTGGCGCTTGCTCAAGGTGGTGGAGGAGATCGAGCGCCTATCCCATTTCTACCGCCCGCGCGAGCTCTACCCCGGCTCGACCGACCGGGTCATGGCCCGGGCGCTTTCACAAGTCGCGAAGATACCCACCATCCACTATTACGACGAACTCGTGAAGGGGCTCGGACGTTTATTCGACCGCAGCGTGCCGGTGAAGAAAGACTTCGAGCCGCTCCGCGTCGGCATCGTCGGCGAGATATTCGTGGTCCTGGACGCGTTCGCCAACTGCGACATCGAGCGGACGCTGGGCTACCTGGGGGTCGAGGTCCACCGGAGCCTGTACGCATCCAAGTGGCTTATGGGCGGAATCTACAGGCGATGGACCAAGCACCGGATTGCACGGGCCTCGAGGCGGTTCCTCGAGTTCTGGGTCGGGGGTGACGGACGTGAGTCCGTCGGCGAGTGCGTGCTTTACGCACGCGAGGGCTACCCCGGCGTGATACAGCTCTCGCCGTTCACCTGCATACCCGAGATTGTGGCGAAGAGCATTCTGCCGCGCATCGGCGAGGTGACCGGCATGGCGGTGCTGTCGCTGGACATTGACGAATCCACCGGCAGGGCCGGGATGCAGACGAGGCTCGAGGCCTTCGTGGACATGCTCGGGCGTACACAGGGCTTGCCGAAGGGACGTGAATGCCCAACCGGGGCGACGGCTCGCCGAACGGCTGGCCGAATGACCGCGGACATGGCGCCGGCGGCCGGAGTGGGTGGTTTAGAGGCGCGGTGAGCGCCCCCGAGTCGGAACCGAGCCAGTCCGGTATAAAGAGGGCCCCTTGGGGGCTCTTCACGCACGGTTCGCCGATGGTCGGCGGCATCCATATTTAGAAGGGCTCCTTTGAGGACCCGCCTTTATCTACCCTGGCTTTTTTCATCCTCGACACCCGTTAAAAAGGGCCCCTTGGGGGGCCCTTTTGGGAACAGGTGATCGGAGTTACCGAACCAGGTGCTTGAGCTCTTTGCCTGCGCGGAAGTTCGGAACCTTGCGGGCCGGGATGTTGATCTTCTGCTGGGTCCGCGGGTTGCGGCCCGTGCGGGACTTCCGCTGGGCGACGAAGAAGGTGCCGAAGCCGACGAGAGTCACGCGCTCGCCCTTCTTCATGGCGCCCTTGATGCCGTCCACGACGGCATTTAGGGCCTGGCCAGCCTGGCGCTTGGTGAGGCCCGTCTGGCTGGCTATGCGATCGATGAGGTCTTGCTTGGTCATCTTTCCCCCTTGGGGTAGCGGCGCTTACGCGCCTGTCTCGTTTTGTGGAACTTCGGCTCCCCGATTGCCAAGGATTGGAACCGGGGCTTACCGCATGTGGAATGTTGTTTAATGCGCTTTTACGGCTTCGCTGCAACCAACGAAGCTACTATAAACACGCTCTACAAGGGTTGTCAAGAAAAATTTACGAAAAAACCGCTCCCTCAGCCCTTTTAGGGGGATAAAGCCCCGGTCTCCGATAGGCTTGGAATGCGTAACGAGTTGTAAATTATAATGTTATAATAGACGACCGCCCGAATCGGCCACGTTGACTTTTTTTACGCCAAGCCCTATCATTGCTTACGGATAGGGCGTTTTTTGCCCTCCGAACTCAAGGTAGGACGTCCCCAGACCCGTCAACGATGAAGCACGAACGGTACAGCATCCGGTTGAAGTCCGACCTCGAGGCCCTGGCGGTTATCAAACGTTTCGTCAACCGAGTGGCCAATTTGCACGGCGTACCCGGAACGGTGCGCGACGACATCGTTCTGGCGGTTTACGAGGGTTGCGCCAACGTCATCGAGCACGCCTACGGTGACTCCTCCCCGCGCGACCTTGAGGTGGAGCTGGAGATACAGGACACCGCGGCGATCATCTTCATCTACGACTCGGGCCTTCCTTTCCAGCCGCCAGACAACGCAGGTCGAACCGTAGGTCGCACCGCAGGTCGTGCATCGCCCGACGTCTGGGAGCTCATAGACAGGGGGGCCGACGGCGGGCTGGGGCTCTGGATGATCCGCAACCTGATGGACGAGGTCAACTTCTACAACCGGGACGGCCTGAACGTCCTGGAGATGAAAAAGGGTTTCTCTTAAACCGGCACCACGCCCACGACCGAAGAGGGCTCGCTCCGTGCACGAACTCTCCATCGTCCTCAATCGAACCACCCAGGACGGCGTCCGCATCTACGAAATCTGCGGCATGCTGGGCCTCGAAGGTTCGACGGACATCCAGAAGCTCTTCGAAATCTGCCTGGGCGAGGGCGTTTACTCGACCATCTTCATCCTCGAAAAGCTCGAGTTCATCTCGAGCGCCGGCGTGGGCGCCTTCATCTCCGTGGCCAAGGAGGTCCGGGCCTCCGAGGGCGATATCGTCTTCACCGAGGTCCCCCCCCGCATCCGCCGCGTGCTGGAGTCCCTGGACCTTCTGGATTACTTCAAAATCTACGCATCGGTGGACGAGGCCCTGGACCACTTCGCGAAAATCACCCCTACGACTAAAGACGATTCGGCGCGGAGCGACCGACGGCGCGCCGTACACCATCCTCCCGGTCTCCCCGCCGACCTCACCGTCGAGGTCGGCCTTCGGTCCCTAGCCACCGTGAAGGACGTGCTCGAGTTCTCGGACATCCTGGTCCGCCTCAAGAATTCCGAGCAGCCAATCGCCCTGGCTCTCAGCGCCGCCGTGGACGCCTTCGGCATCCCCTGGATGGCGCTCTTCAACCAGACCAGCGAGGGGTTTTTCGCGCCCCTGGTCGTCGCGGGACAGGGAACCGGCATTGGACCCGGTTTCCGCCTTCCGGTCGACGGGGACTTCGTTGACCGCCTTCGCGGCGCCAAGGGCGACTTTCTCCTCTTCTCGCGCTGGCGACGCTCGTTCCCTCCGACGGCGAGCCGTTCGGAAGAGTTGGAGACGCTGCAGCTGGCGGGCACTCAGGGGATATTCCGCATCCGCTCGGGCGAGGGTCTCCACGCGTTCATCTGCTTCGGCGCGTGCCCCATCGTCGAGGGTGAGATAGAGGCCCTGGCCCTTCTGGGGCGTCAGCTCAACTGGTTCATCCTCTACCACCTTTCCCTGGCGCCGCTGGTCTGGGAACTTGCGGCCGCCTCCGAACGCCTGACCCGGGTTGACGAGGAGCTGGCCCTGGCCGGGAAGAAGCTCACCCGCAAGACCCTCGAGCTCAAGACCATGTTTCAGGCCGCCACGGACTTCAGCGCCCAGCTCGCCGTGCACGAGCTGTTGAACACTTTCCTGGTCATCGTCATCGGTCAGCTCGGCGTCAGCCGCACGGCGGTCTTTTTGATGGAGGGCGACCACCTGAACCTCAAGCTGGCCAAGGGCATCAACGACGAGCTAGACCTGACCTACTCGGGGGTCCTCTCCGAGGACGTCCGCCGTGGGCTCCTGGCCGCGAAGAAGCCGTTGCCGCTGGATGCCCTGGAGGGGGGCGGTTCGGGCGGCCTGACGCAAAAGCTGGCCGAACTGGGCCTGACGATGGTCTGCGGTCTCGTCTCCACCCGCGAGTTCCTCGGCGTACTGGCCCTGGGGCCCAAGGTGGGTCAGACGGATTACGACGGCGAGGAGCTGCGCCTCATCTGGAGCCTTTCCAAGCAGGTGTCCGTCCACCTGGAGAACGCCCGCCTGTTCCAGCGTTTGCACAAGCATGACCGCGACACCGTCGGGCGCCTGATCGCCGCCATAGACTCCCGCGACCCCTACACCCGCGGTCACTCCGAGCGCGTCAGCCGGTACGTGGCCCAGCTCGCGCAGATGGTGGGCCTCCCACGGCAGGAGATCCACCAGATCGTCTACGGCGCCATCCTGCACGACGTCGGCATGATAGCCACCCTGGCCGACGCCACTCTCCAGGACACGGTCCAGCTCTCCGAGGAGGAGCAGGGTCAGGTGGGGGCGCACCCCGAGGTCGGCGCCGACATCCTCAAGCTCCTCGGTTTCGATGAGGAGTGCATCAAGACCGTCCGCCAGCATCACGAGCGTTGGGACGGGAAGGGCTACCCCCTGGGGCTCGTGGGTGACGAGGTCTACGTGGGCGCGCGCCTGGTGGCGGTTGCGGACTCTTATGACGCGATGATCTCGGGACGACGATACCAACAGCCCAAAACCGCGCGGTCGGCCCTGGCCGAGCTCGAGGCCGAGGCCGGCTCGCGCTACGATCCCCAGGTGGTGACCCACTTCGTCCGGCTGATCGCCGCCAGGAACAGCGACGAGGGCTAGCTGGTTCCCGCATCAAGTTCCGCTGAAGGAGTTCGGGTGGTCAGAATCTATACCGGTGAGATCGAGGCCGGCAGCGCCGCCGCCTTCGGCCTGGCGATGAGCCGGCGTGGAAGCGGCGGGCGGGTGGCGGTGGTGCGGTTTCTGCGGCCGGAAACGTCCGGGGAGGCCGCGTCGGCGGTGGAGTTGGGAATCGAGGTTTTTCTGACCCCGAGCGCGGGCGGGCGGGCCTCGGCCCAGAAGGGCTGGCGGACGGCCCTCGATCTCTGCGAGGCCCGGGAACACGACCTGCTGGTGCTGGACGGGCTCCTGGACGCGGTGGAGGCTGGTTTTATCCCGCCGGCGGACGTCGAAACGCTTTTCGGGTTTCCCCTGGAGCTGGTCCTCACCGGCCGGAAGGCGCCGGTGGAGCTGGTGAAGCGGGCCGACACCGTCGTCGAGATGCTGGATATCAAGCACTGAGGTCGGTGGGCCGTTTCCCGATCAGCGCGAGAGCTCGGTTCAGATTCATCGTCACATTGCGGTGCGGTATTTGATGCGGAGGGCGTGAGGGGGCCCTCCTCATTACAGGGAAAGTCATTCCGCCGCGGCAGAATGACCGGCTCCCGCGGCAACATGACCGCGATGGCGTTCCGGGCGGCGTCGTCTCGACTCGTATAAGGGCGGAGCGTTGAAGGTCGTCCTCTTCACAGCCGTTACCCTTCTTCTGGCGGCCGCGCTCGTCCTGGCCTTCCTGCCGAACCGGTTGGGTTTCGGCCCCTACGCCGGGGGGATAGTCGAGGAGCATTACGACGTGCGGAACGCGCTTTTCGAGCGCATCGGAGAGCTCTCCGACGAGGAGCTGGTCGGGCAGCTCTTCGTGGTCGGTATTGACGGCCTCACCCTCGATGACGCGCTGGTGGAGAGGCTGACCGAGCTCCGGCCCGCCGGGGTCATCCTCTTCGCCCGGAACATCGCCGACGCCGCCCAGCTGCGGGAGTTGACCGGCGCCCTGCAGGCGGAGGCCGCGGAGCTGGGCCTGCCCGGTCTTTTGATCGCCGTGGATCAGGAGGGGGGGAGGGTCCGGCGGTTGAAGGACGGCTTCACCGCCATCCCGGCCATGGGTGAGCTCCCGGGGAGGACGGACCCCGCGGGCGCCGAGACGGTGGGGGAGGTCATCGGCCGGGAGCTGGCCGCGGTGGGCTTCAACTGGAACCTGGCCCCGGTGGTGGATGTGCTGACGAACCCATCCAACCCCGGCATCGGAGACCGATCCTTTTCCTCGGACCCGCAGGTGGTGTGTGAGTACGCCGCTGCCGTGGCCCGGGGGATTCTCGCCTCCGGCGTCGCCGTCTGCGCCAAGCACTTCCCCGGCAAGGGAGAGGCCGCCGTGGACGCCCACTACGACCTGCCGGTCATAAACGTTGACCGGGAGCACCTCGAGGCTTACGAGTGGCCCCCCTTCCGCGCTCTACTCACCGACGCTCAGTGGCTCAAGGCGGCGATGGTCAGCCACGTGGTCGTCCCCACCCTGGACCCCGACCTGCCCGCCAGCCTCTCCCCGGCGGTTTACGACGCCCTGCGGGGCGAGATCGGCTTCGACGGCGTGGCGGTGACCGACGACCTGGAGATGGGTGCGATAGTAAAAAACTACGGGCTCCCGGAGGCGGCCGTCAAGGCGCTCGGGGCGGGGGCCGATCTGGTGCTGGTTTGTCACACGGCCGCCCAGATGACCGGGGCTCGGGACGCCGTCCTGTCGGCGTTGAAAGAAGGCGGCCTGGAGCGCGATTCGCTCCGCCGCCACGTTCTGCGGGTGTGGCTCTTCAAGCTGGCCCTCGGCCTGCCGCTGCCCGGTTTCAGCGATTACGACCGCGCCTTCGGGGAGCTCTGCCTGCGCCTGGGGCTGAACCCCCTCGAACGGAGGCGGCTGTTGGACAACCCGCCCGATGTCTCGGCCTGCGGGTCGGCCGAGCACCGGTCCCTCATGGACGGCGCCCTGCGCTAACCCGGCGGCGTCCACTCCCCGGCACCCGCCGATCCGCGCATCCGCTCATCCAGGGCCATCTTCCTCCCGATCACCCGCTCCCAGTCCTGTTCCGCGGCCCACAGTCGGGCCCCCTCGCCCAACCTTTTCAAGAGGTCCGGGTCGCGCCAGAGGCGCAGGATTTTCTCCGCCAGGTCCTCCGGGTCCCACGGGTCGCACAGGAGGCCCGTCTCCCCGTCGCGCACCGCGTCGGGAATCCCCCCCGAGCGGCCGCCGATCTGCGGCGTCCCCGCCGCGCCGGCCTCCATGAATACGATGCCGAACCCCTCGAAGGAGCCGGGCGGGTCGTCCCGGCTGGGCATCACGTACAGGTCGGCCAGGTGGTAGCAGGCCGCCAGCTCGTCGTCGGGGATTCGCCCCAGGAGACGGACCGCGTCCGTCAGGCCCAGTTCCCCGATCATCTCGCGGATGCGCGGCAGGTAGAAGCCGTCGCCGCCCAGGAGGAGCACGGTCTCGGGAAATTCCTCCAAAACCCGGGGCAGGGCGCGCAGAACCGTGTCGAACCCCTTGAGCGGGATCACCCGCCCGACGATGAAGAGCACCCTCGCGTCGGGGGATATGCGATAGCGCTGGCGGAGCTCGTCGAGGAGGCCCTCGGCCGGCGGGGCGGCGAAGTGAGCGAAGTCCACCCCGGGGTGGATAATTTCAATCCGGTCGGGGGACACGCCGTGGCCCCGCTCCACTATCTCGGCGCAGTAACGCGCGTTGGCCAGCACCGCCGCCGCCGCGCGGAAACTTTTCGTGAAGAAGGGCGCCAGTCGGTTATCTTTGGAGAAGCGCAGGGTCTCGGTGCCGTGGGCGTAGATTAGATAGGGCCAGCCGCCGATTGCCGCCAGGAGCATCGCCACCATGGATTCGGGGTGGCAGTACCCCGCGTGGATGGTGTCCGGCGAGCCCTCGGCGATGAGTCGGCAGGCGGCCTCGAAGTCAGCCAGGAATTCGGCGGTCTTCCCCGCGGGGCAGGCGGCGAGGAATTTCTTAACTGTCTCGACTACCTCGCGGGACGGCGGCTGGCCGGGGAGGAGGTGGACGGCCTCGGCGGCCCGGCGCGCCAATAGGCGGCACTCCCCCAACCGGAAGCGCCTCCCGGTGAAAACGCGCCGGATCGGCACGGGGCTGGCCGCGTCGTAGGGACGCCAACCGACGCGGTAGCCGTCCAGCACACGCACGGCGAGACCGCGTTCCAGGAACCCCTCGGCGGCGTGGACCATCGAGGTCTGGATGCCCCCCGCTGAGGGCGGGTACGAGTGGGCCAACAGGAGCACGCCCCCCGTTCTGGGCGGCGTGCCGCGGGGGACGGTCGCCCGGAGCCGTCGGGTGAACTCCCGCGCCGCCACGCGGGACGGGATTTTCCGGAAAAAGGGCAGCGTCCAGAGGAGCCCGCCCTTGGTTATCCGCTGAACCGGCGTGACGAGCGGGAGGAACCAGACCTCCTCGCCCAGGAGGAGGGCCGCGAGGAGGAGCGGCGGATTTACGTGGCGCGGGTCCTTGCACGCGAGGTAGACGCGCCGGTAGTGCGGAAACCGTGCCGCGGCGCGCACCGCCCGGAAGAGGCCGAAACCTCCCGCCGGGGGGAGGTCGTCGAGGCGGATGCGCTCGCCGCCCGGGGGCCACTGGGCTCCCTGGGGGTGGTTGACGTCTATGACGAGGTCGCGCATCAGCGGTACTCTAGAAGGAGTTGCTCGGCCGCGGCCCAGCCCTCGTCGCCGTTGACCAGAACCAGGTCGTACAGGTTCTCGTCGGTGGGCGAATCGGGGTACTCCAGCTCACCGCCGACGTAGTGGACCAGCACGCCGCCGGGGCCGCAGAGCCAGAGGGCGTCGTCGCGGTCCGGCTCGACGGCCAGCCCCCGCAGGAAAACGCCGGTGTCGGCGACCATTTCCAATGTGCCAGAGTCGTAGCGGTAGATGCAACCGTCGGTGTCCACGGCCCAACCGGCGTCGGAATCCGTCATGGCGCAATCCTCCAGCCTTCCACCGTCTATATCTTCAACGGTGAAGTCGCCGTCGGCATAGTTGAAGCGCAGAAAGGCGCCGTTGCCCGTGGAAATCCTCTCGCCGACCACGAGCACCTCGCCCGAGGCGTGAAGGTCCACCGCCCGCCAGAGGTAATCGGCGTCGCTCCAGACCAATTCCCAGTCCGTCCGCCAACGCCACACCTCGCCCTTGGAGCCTACGGCCAAAACCGTTCCGTCCTCTTCCCGCTCTACGTCGGCGAGGAAGGCGACCGGCGTTTCGGACAGAATGATCTCGGTCCAACCGTCGTCGGGGTCGTACCGGAGAACGCGCCCGTTCTCTTGGTTGTCGGCGCCCACCGCCCAGCAGCAGCCGCCCTCGTCCGCGGCCACGCCGGTCAGCTCGTAATTGAAGCCGCTGGGTTTGGGTTCCCAAGACTCCCCGTCGAAGTACCACGCCTCTCCGCCACGGCCAACGACCCACACCTCACCCGACGGCGAGGCCGCGATGTCCCGCAGGCCCAGCGCCGGGCCGCCCGGCAGCGCGCACTCGCTCCAGAACGGCTCCAGCCAGATGTCGGAGCAGGCCGTCGCAATAAGAAAAACGGGAGTGGCAAGGAGGAGTTTATTCATCTAGAGGAAAAGGACGCTGATCGAGAGGTCGTAGTGCGTCCGGCGGATGGCCTCGCCCATGAGCTTGGCCACGCTGATGGTTCGGATCATTTTAGGCGCGTCGGGGCGCAGGGGGATCGAGTCGGTGACGATGAACTCGGTGAAGACCGAGCCGGCGAGTTTCTCGAAGGCTTTACCGGCGAACACGCCGTGGGTCACCGCGGCCCGGACGCTCTTGGCCCCCCGCTCGGACAAGAGCCGCGCGGCGTTGACCATGGTTCCGCCCGTGGACACGATGTCGTCAATGATGAAGCAGTGTCTGCCCTCGACCTCGCCGATGAGGGTCAGCGCCTTGGAGGCGTCGGTGGAGTAGCGGCTCTTGTCCACGATGGCGAAGCCGCAGTCCAACCGGTCGGCGTAGGAGCGGTTGATCTTGGCCGAACCGGCGTCGGGGGCCACGATGACCAGCTCGGCGGGGTCGAATTTTCCCAGCTCGCGCAGGAAGAGGGGGCGCGGCAGGAGGTTGTCCACCGGGATGTCGAAGTAGCCCTGGATCTGACCGGCGTGGAGGTCCAGGGTCAGGAGGCGGTCCAGCCCGGCCCGCGTCAGGAGGTTGGCCACCAGCTTGGCCGTTATCGGAACGCGGGGCTTGTCCTTGCGGTCCTGGCGGGCGTAGCCGAAGTAGGGCACGACGGCGGTGACCCGGCGGGCGCTGGCCCGGCGCAGGGCGTCCACCATCGTCAACAGCTCCATCAGGTTGTCGTTGACGGTGGCCCCGGGCGAGCCGCAGGTGGGTTGGATGACGAAGCAGTCGCGGCCGCGCACGTTTTCGCCTATCTCCACCCGCACCTCGCCGTCGGCGAAGCGGTCCAGAATCCGCTTGCGCGGGGGGGTGTGCAGGTAGGCGGCGATGTCCTCGGCCAGACGGGGGTGGGCGTTGCCGGAGAAGAGGAACAGATCGAGCATGGCGTGACTCCCGGGAGTTCGAGCGTGCGGAGACGTCGGGTCCCCTCGACGTTTTGCCAGGGGCATAGCTCGGTTCGCCGGGGGCGTAGCTCGCTTCGCTCGGTTCGCTCGGTTATTTTACCACAGCGACCCGTATAGTCGGGCGTTCGCGGCGCGAAAAGGGGATGACTTTCCGCCATCCCCGTGAAGAACCTTTAAAAGCTGCGACGTCGCCGGTTCAGCGGACGATGACCAGCCGGCGGCCGACCGTCATCCCGTCACCGACGAGCTTTGCCAGGTACACCCCCGGAGCCGCGGCCGAGGAATCCCACACCACGCGGCCCTCCGCCGGCGCCACCGCCGTGGAGTAAACCTCACGGCCGGCGAGGTCGTAAACGGTGAAGCGGGCCTCCCCATCGCCGGGGACGGTGAGCTCGAAGGTCACCCGGTCGGAGGAGGGCGAGGGGTAGGGCGCGCTTAGGGTGAGCCTCGTGTTTTCATTCTCGGCGGGACCCACCTCCACCGGTCCGAGGCGCGTCCGTCGGCCGGAGAGGTCCGTGACTTCGAGAACGTAGGAACAGCCGGCATCCGGGGCCTCACGGTCGAGGTAGCGGCCCTCGGCGGAATCCAGCCGGACCACCGGGGTCTCCTCCGCCCCGGCCTCGCGCAACAGGACGACCGTCCGCGCCTCGGTAAAGCTCCACCGGGCCAGGACGCCGTCCTCGTTGCGTTCGACGCTGAAGTCACCGTCCCCGACGCCGGTCTCGCTCACGTCGGCCCGGTAGTCGTAGGTCCCGGGCCCCGCCGCGGTCGGCCTCGTCGTCGTGAGCACCACCCGGTCGTGGGTGTACGGGAACTCGGGAGCGTCGAAGGTGGACCAGTTCTCCGAGTCCAGGTCCAGGCGCACGACCTCGGTGTCCGCCTCGTCACCCGAGTTGATGCGCAGGACATCCACGGTGAAGTTGGAGGCGTCGTGGCCGTCGAAGGTTCCGTAGAGCCACTCGGTCATTTCCTCGCCGCGCCCGGGGTCAACGAAGAGCACGTACTCGCCGGCGTAGCGGGAGAGACTGTTGGAGCCCGAGGCGGGGTAGTGGTCGTGGATCGAGGCGGGGGTGAAGGCCGGCAGGTTCTCGCCGAAATAGCTGTACCGCCCGTCGAAGAGGTCCTCGTCCGCCAGGTCGAGGAAGTTCGCGGCGACCCAGTCGGGCAAAATTTCCTCGAAGGTGGTCCCGGCGTCCACGGTGTCCAGGGCGTTGTTCACCCCGGTGATCGAGTTCGCCGGCTCGTGGACCAGCTCCCAGATGAGGTCCACCGGGTCGGCGGAGCCCTCGCCGTAGTGCTCGTAGAGGTAGAGCGTCCAGAGGTAGGTCTTGATGTAGTCGGCCCAGGTGCCGTTCCAGTAGGTCAGGTCGTTGTCCGAGTTGCCGTTGAAGCCGCTGATGGAGTCGGGGTGCCCGTAGAGGAACATGGCCAGCTCGGCGCAGCCCTCGTCCACCCAGAGGAGCTCGTCGTCGTCCTGGTTCCAGTGGAGCATGTGCTCGCACTCGTGGGCGGCGACGGCTATCATGTAGGTCCCGCCGGGGTCGCGGTCCGAGCTGTTCAGGTAAATTATCTCCCGCTCGTTGGAGCGATAATCCGGGTCCCAGCCGTCGGGGTATTCGTCGAAGACCATCCAGAAGCCGTCGGCGGAGATGTCCAGGTCGTAGTAGAAGAGAAACACGCGCGGGTCACCGTCTATCTCGTCGGGGCACGGCCCGAAGGTCGTAGTGTCTATCTCGTAGATGCCGTCGCCGGGGCGGGGGCCGTCCGAGGAGTTCTCCCAGGCCTCGAGAATCTGGTTGACGTCGGTCTGGTTCACCTGGCTTGGCCAGACCGTGTCGTCCGTGACGACGTAGCCGTGGGCGCTCTTGCCGCGGATGGTGCAGTCCACCAGTTCCTGGGTCGGGGGGCCGTTGAGGTACCACTTCCAGAGCTGGAGGTGGTCTCCAATGTTGTACTCGGCGGTTCCGGGCGGCGCGGGGCCGACCCGGGGATTGTCCGCGGCGGCGCGCTGCATCTCGTATAAATAGAGCGGGGGCTCGGTGATGGCCAAGGCTGCGACGACAAACGTTAAAAGCAACGCGAAGGCAGTCTTCATGATTACTCCTCGATTGTCCGTCCGCTTCGCCGGTCAAATCCGGCTTCGATGCGCGGGGTGTGTTTAAAACGCAGGGTTCTAGGTGGTGGGGGGAGGCAAGGAGGCAAGGGGTTTAACCCTTTGTCTTTTTATCTAATTGATGTGGAGGCTGATCCCTTTGACATTCTCAATCTTACAAGGCGGTCCGACCGTCTCGTGATTTTATTGCCTCGGACGTTTCGCGCAAATTATAGCCTGCAATATCACGAAATTCTAATAAAGAGGCCCAGATGTCGTTCATCTCGGGATTGAGGCTGAATAGGTGTATCAATGCCCGATATTCATCACCCGGAGCATGGCTGGGAAGATTGACGGTACGAGCGGGAGAGAAAAGGGGTGAAGTGAAGCCACAGCTTACTCTTCTTCGACGTTGAAGCGGTCGTGGTTGAAGTCGGCGCCCTCGGCGCGCACCAAGCCGGAGTTGTCCACGGCGCACTCGATGTGCCCCTGGTCGTCCGAGTAGGCGTAGTGGTAGCCGGGGGCGGAGCCGTCACCATCCACCTCGGGACAGGTGAGCATCCGGCGGATATTCTCCGAGTTGGAGGTGTTGGCCATCAGTTCCTGGGCGTTGGGGTGGGCGTTGGGATCGGAGAGACGCGCCCCGGCCGGGCCTATCCGGGCGCCAGGGTGGGTGGACTTGTACCGCGCTATCTCGACCTCGAGGTTCGACTGGTTGGTGATGCAGGCGGTGCGGTTGGCGTCGGAGATGTAGTCAACGATGTTGGGCACGGCGATGGCGATGAGAATCGCGATGATGGCCAGAACGATCATCAGCTCGATGAGGGTCAGGCCTCGGATGCCGAATATCCGCGACGGCGCGGCCGTAATTGCCGCCAGACGCTCTCGGATGCGGTCGAAGGGGCTCTTCATCAAAGTTCCTCGGTGGACTGTGGACGCGCCCCAAGTATACCGGCGCGCCGGTTGCCGGTCAAGGCGCTACATCAGGGAGACCGGGTCCACGTCCACGGTCAGCCGCACCGCGCCGCCCGCCCCCGTCCGCAAGGCCGTCTCCACCCCCCGGGAGAGCGCCGCCCCGCTCGAGGCCTTGACCAGCACCTGGAACCGCCAGCGGCCAGCCAGCCGCTGCAACGGCGCCGGGGCCGGGCCGAGGAGCTGCACCACCCGCTCGTCGTAACCGCCCTCCCCGAGCGCGGACAGGACGGCGCGCTTCGTTTTCTCCGCCGTCGTCAGGGCGGCGTCCGGCTTTTCGCCCGAGAAAACCAGGGAAGCCAGGCGGACGTAAGGGGGCCAGTTTCCGATGCGGCGCTGCTTCAGCTCCTCGGTGAGGAAGAGGTCGTAATCGCCAAGGACCGCGGCCCGCACGGCGTAGTGCTCGGGCGCGTGGGCGGCCAGAATCGCCCTCCCTGGCCATATTCCGCGCCCGGCCCGACCGATGACCTGGGAGAGAAGGGTGAAGGTCCGCTCGGCGGCGCGGAAGTCGGGGACGGCCAGTCCGGCGTCGGCCCGCAGGACGCCCACCAGCGTCACGTTCGGGAAGTGCAGCCCCTTGGCCACCATCTGCGTGCCCAGCAGAATATCGGCCTGACCGGCGGCGAAGCGGGAGAGCACCTTCTCGTGGCCCGCGGCCCCGGTCGCGGCGTCGGTGTCCAGCCGGACCACCCGGGCGAAGGGCAGCTGGCGGACCAGCTCATGCTCCACCCGCTGGGTCCCCGCGCCGAAGGAGCCCAGGGCGTCCGGGTCGCCGCAGGAGGGGCATGCCTTCGGTTTTCCTTCCCGATGCCCGCAGTGGTGGCAGCGCAGCTCGCCGCCCGGCTCGTGGAGCACCAGGGGGATGCCGCAACCCGGGCAGAGGGGGATGTAACCGCAGACCTCGCACCGGACCTGGGTGGCGAAACCGCGCCGGTTGAGGAGGACTATCGCCTGCCGGCCATTCCCTATCTCGCACTTGAGCGCCTCCAGGAGCTCGACGGGCACGAGCTGGTCGCGGGGCCGGCCGCGCACGTCCACCAGTTGGACCGTGGGGAAGCTCGCCCCGTCCACCCGCTCCGTGAGCCGGAGCCGCTCGATCCTCCCCTCCTGAACCAGCTTGGCCGTCCAGACGCTGGGGGTGGCGCTGCCCAGCACCAGCGTCGCCCCCTCGATCCGGCAGCGCTTGGCCGCGACCTCCCGGGCATGGTACCGGGGCTGCTCCTGCTGCTTGTAGGCGTCCTCGTGCTCCTCGTCCATCACCACCAGGCCGAGGTTCCTCACCGGGGCGAACACGGCGGAGCGCGGCCCCAGAGCCACCCCAGCCTTTCCCTCGTGAATACGTAGCCATTCCGAGCGGCGTTGGGCGTACCCCTGCCGCGAGTGCAACAGGGCGACCCCGTCCCCGAACCACCGGCGGAAGAGGCGCATCAGTTGGGCCGTCAGGGCAATCTCGGGGACCAGGATGATGACGCCCCGCCCCCCGGCCAGGCACGCCTCCGTCGCCCGGAGGTAGACCTCGGTCTTCCCGGAGCCGGTCACCCCGTCGAGGAGGAAAGCACCGTACCCGCCCAGCGAGGCGGTAATCCTCTCCAGGGCTAGGGCTTGTTCGTCGGTGAGGCGGTGGCGCGGCGGCGGGGCGGGGTCGCCCCCGTCGAGCCGGTCCACGGGGAACAGCTCCACCAGTTTTTTCTTTTCCAGGGCGTGAAGGGTGGAGTAGCCGACCCCGGCCGACCGGCAGGTGTCGGCGGCCCAGACGGCGTCCCGGCCCGCGGTGTGGGAGACCAGGTACGCCAGGGCGCGGGACCCGGCGGGTGACTTTTTCGCGAATTCCCCCAGGTCCGGCGGATCGGCGATCAACCGGACGGCGAGGCTCTCCTTGGCGGTGACCGGCGGCGCCGCCGGCTCGTCCCAGGCGCGCAGGTGGCCCTCGGCGACCAGGCGGTCCAGCGCCGCCCCCGCCCCCTTCCCCAGACCGTGGAGCAGCCTGCGTTTATTGACGGGGCCGCCGTCGAGTTTTTTGAAAATTTCGGCGACCAACCCCCCCAGGTCCAGCGGCGGACCCGACGGGCCGTAGCCGTACATCCGGCGAGTGCGAGACGCCACGGGGAGCATGGCGTCCAGCGTGACGCCCGGCGGCTCCGAGTAGTAGTCGGCCAACCAGCGGCCCAGGGTGAGCCGCTTTTCATCGAGGAGGGGTCGGTCGTCCAGCACCCCTTTCACGGGCTGGATCGAGGCGGGGTCCATCCCACCGGGCGGTTGGGCGGAGACACCGATAACGAAGCCCAGGGCGATCGCGCCCCGGAGCGGAACGTGGACCCGGGCGCCCGGCTCGGCCCGCATCCCCGGCGGCAGGATGTAGGTGAGGGTCCGCCGAAGCTCCAGGTTCAGCGCCACCTCGACGTAGAGCCGTCCGTCATCGGTGCCCATCGGCGACCGTCCCCATTACTTAATCTAGTTGACCCATCTTACAGAGTCTGGTAGATTATGCACCGGCAAAGGGTCAAAGCGCACGTAAAATGGCCGGAAAACGCACCCTCATAACCGTGATCCTGGTGGTCGTCACCCTGGGTGCCGGGGTGCTGGCCGTTATTTTGAACATCAAGACGGTGGAGGTTTACGGGGACGTGACCGCCACCGTCTTTTTCGGGAACCTATCCGACGCCGAGACGGAGCGTCTCCTGGGCCTGGCCGAGGAGGCCCACCAACAGGGCGATTACGAGGGGGCCTTGACCCTGGTCACCTTCGCCTACACCTACAACGACGGGGAGCACAAGGAAGACCTGCTCCTGCTCTGGAGCGCCCTTTTACTGGACCAGGGGAAGTGCTCCGACGCCTGCCAGGTGCTCGACGAGCTGATCGCCCTGCAACCGAAAGGGGACGTCTTCGAGTGGGACCGGCTGGGCGAGATGGTGCTGGACCAGCTCGACCGGAACCTCGTGACCGCGGACGGCTTCCGGTACGCCACGGCGGTGAAGCTGCGCGGGTACTGCGCGCAGGTCGGCTCCGATTCCCTGACCGCCGTGGACGCCGTTTTCGACCGCGAGCTGGACCGCCCCTACGACGTGGAGTGGGTCCTGGAGTTCGAGAAGCAGATGGCCTACCAGGACCCCCGGACGGCCGAGCGCGACGTGGGTGCGGCGGAGATGGAGGCCGAGCGCCGCGCCCCGGGTGAGCTGGCCGCGCTACTGGGCAAGCGGCTCGAGCTCGGTCCTCCCCCCTTGGAGGACGCCCCGCTGGTGTCCGAGGTCAAGCTGGGCGAGTACCTGCAGTTCGCCGAGCGCATCGCTTACGACATTCTGGAGACGCAACTGGCGCAGGTGGAGGAGAAACGCGGCCTGGAGGGCGAGTCCCTGGCCGGGGAGGAGCCGGAGGAGGAGACCCTGGACGATCCCTTCGCCGGCCTTTCCGAGAGCGAACGCGCCCTGATCGAGGAGGCCCTTAGCGCGGCCCGCTCCCAGGAGGGGCCCAAATGGAAGGCGACCACGCGGATCCGGTGCACCCTGCCCGGTTTCACCCTGCGCGAAGTGCTGGACTACCTGGGGCTCGACCCGTACACCGGCCGGCCGGTCGTCCCGGGTTCGGAGCCCGTGGCACAGCCGACGAGCGGCTAAAGGTCCCCGACCTCACCGCGACCCCCCTCTCCCCGTGGGAGCGGCGCGCCGACGGGGATGGGGGTGAGGGCTGCCGACGATAATGCGCGGCGGGGATTAAAATCCCCGCCCTACATTTAGGGGGAGTAGCGCCTACGGGCCGGGGAGAGGGTTGTTTCAGCTCCCCTCCCGATTCGCGTCGGGGAAGGCTAGGTGCCGGGCAGCTTCTCGAAATCCTCGCGCAGGTACTGCAGGTCGTAGTAGCGGTCCGCCGAGTTTATGAGCTCGATGGCCACCATCCCGCGGGTCGAGACGACGATGACCTCCTTGCCCCGGGTGCGCAGGAGCTCCAGGGCCCGCTCGAAGTCGGAGTCGCCCGAGAAGATGATCGCGCGCTGGTAGTTCTCCACCGTGTTGAACATGTCCACGACCATCTCGGTGTCCAGGTTGGCCTTGCGTATCTCCTCCCCCGAGTCCAGGTCGAAGATGACCTTCACCTTCTTGCGCCGCACGGTGTAGCCCATCATGGTCAGCGCGTTGAGGAAGTTCTCCTCCTTGGCCTCGGTGGGGTTCTGGACCCCCGTGTAGTAAAAGGCGTTGTACAGGTCTTCGGGGTCGGGGACGAAGTAGTGGAGGATGCGCTTGTAGTCCAGGTGCCAGCCCAGCTTCTTCTGGGCGTAGAACATGTTGACGCCGTCCACGAAGAGAGCGACCTTCATTTTTTCACCCCGGATGTTTTTTTGTATTTGATCTGTGGAGGCGCTAGCTTACCAAGGCCCACCCGTCGTGTCAATTCACCGGACCCGTTGGGGTAAAAAAGCGCCGTCGGTGCGCTGAAAAGGGGGACCCGCGGGTCCCCCTTTTACGTCGGTGAATCTGAGGGTCGGGGAATTGCGCCCAAGGAAACTGGTGGGCCCCCCGTTTACGTCGGTGGGTCGCTTACCGGGAGACGACCGTCCGCTGTGTCGCCGTCGTCGGGCCGCTCGTCAGGCGAACGATGTAAACGCCGTTGGCGATGCCGTCGGTCCGCCAGGAAACCTCGTGGCGGCCCGCCGCGAATTCACCGCGGACGACGGTCTGGACCAGACGGCCGGCCAGGTCGTACACGTCGATCCGGACGCTCCCGTCGGCGGCCAGGGTGAATGGAACCGTCGCGACGGCCCCCGCCGGGCAGGGATAGCACGGATCCAACCTCGTGAACCGCGCCCCGATGCCCGAACCGGACACCTCGATGGGTCCGAAGACGTTTCTGGATCCATCGGAGCCCAGGGCCTCGAGCTCGTAGCGGTAGCTCTTTCCAGGCGCCGCATCCAGGTCCAGGTAGCGTCCACCGGTCAGCGGAATCTCGTTCAGCCGAACGTAGCGGTCCCCATCCTCGCGCAGGAGGTTCACCCCCGTAATTTCCGCCGGGTTGTCCGGTCTCCAAGAGAGCAGGATGCCGTCGTCCGCGGCCTCCCCCGAGAAGGCCACGGAGCCGATGTCCGAGGTTTGCTCGGCCATGGAGACGTCGTCGAAGTAGAAGCCCTCGAGGGTGAGACCGCCGTCGGAGGAGAAGCGGAACCGCACCTCGACGGTTTCGTCCGTGTAGGCTGAGAAATCGTATCTTTTTCTCGTCCAGTCCAGATTGGTCCCGCTGAAGACGTCCTTCTGGACCCATGCGCCCCCGCCCACCGATACGTCGAGGTAAACGAAGTCGAAGCCCGCCTCGAGGTCGTATCTGGTCCAGAAACTCAGCTCGTTGTAGTCCGCATCCACGAAGATGGGGCAGGTCTTGATCCAGGAGTTCTGGCCGTTGCCGTACTGGCCTGAGCCGGTGTCGCCGCACTTCCAGGAGTGGGTGGGCGAGTGGGCGTCCTCGGTGGAGACGTGCCACTGGTCGCCGGTGCCGCCGTGGGTCCAGAGGCCCTCGCCCGACTCCACGTCGTCCTCGAAACCCACCCCGACGACGATGGCGAAGGTGGCCTCGGTGGTGTAGCCGCCGTCGGCGGTGATGGCCAGGTCGGCGTTGGTGAAGTAATGGTCGGGGCAGAAGCTGCCGACGACGAACTGGAACGTGCCGGAGGCGGTTCCCCCGGCGGGGATGGAGCCGAAGTCGCCGGAAGAATCCGTGACGGTGAAGTAGGCGTCATCTATGGAGAGGGTGGCGGCGACGCCCGAAGCGGCATCCGTGCCTTCGTTGATCAAGGTCACGGTCGCGTCTATGGTCTCGCCCGGGTCGAGATTACCGTCGCCGTTACCGCCGACGGAGTCGTCGTAGACGACCGATTCGAAGGCGATGGCCACCGGCTGCACGGGGTAGGGATCGGCGTACATCTCCAAAAATTCGTCCCACAGCGTGTCGGAGAAGTTGATGAGCGTGGTGTAGGTGGTCCAGTTCGGGTGGTCCGAACCGTTCGTGGGGAAGTAGACGGCCATTCCGTCGCCGGAGTCAATGGTGCTGTGCATCCCGCCGGCGAAGACGTAGTCCTCGAGATCAACGACGACCTGCGCGGCCTTGGTGCGCAGCGCGCCGGGCAGGGAGCCGTCACCGGCCAGGGCTTCCACGAACTGGTACAGGTCGCGGTCGTCGGACGTGTTCCAATAGTCGGCGGAGCTCCGGGCGGTGGTTATCCGGTCCTGGTATGTGTAGCAGTTGTCGAAGAGCGACTGGCAGAGGTCCGCCCAGTCCTCTTCCATGACGGTGGACCAGTTCTTCACGTTCTGGGCGGCCTGGGTCACGCCGCCGCCGTAGAAATCCAGGTAATCGTTGACGATGCGGACGGCGATCTCCTCCGGGGTGACGCTCGTGTCCTCCTCGAAGATGTTGAACGCCTGGTAATCCCACCCGTCTCCGGGCTCCGAGTCCTCGCTGGCGATGCAGATGCCCGCGTCGTCCAGATACTGGTAGCCGTTCTCTATCTGCCCGCCCAGGCAGACGTCGAAGCCGATGACGTCTATGAACTCGCCGACGTTCTCCAGGGCCTGTTCGATCTGCCAGATTTTCAGGTCGCTGCACATCCCGCGGTCTATCCAGTCCTTGGTCTCGTCCTGGAGGAAGATGCCGCTGCCGTGGTCCCAGGCGTCGAGGAGGTAGTTGTCGGCGGGGTAGTTGTCGGTGACCCACCCGACGAAGTTCTCGAAAATTTGTGGGTCGTCCATGTCGGCCGTGTTGCCGGTCCAGATGCCGTGGCCGGTGATCTCGGTGGAGACGATATCCTCGTAGTCGCCCGAGGAGTAGCCGTCGGGGTCGGTTTGGATGTGGAAGAGCCTGGTGCTGTTGTCGGGGTCCCATCCCACCATCACGATGACGTCCACCCCGTCGGGGTAGGCGCTGTAGTTGCAGTCCTCCATCTCGTTGACATCGTCCCAGCCGTAGGTTTTCAGGTTATTCTGGTTGTTGAGCCAGACCATGACGGTCCAGGACCCGGCTAGTGCCGCCAGGGGCAGCGTCAGGAGGCTTATGACCAACAGCAGCTTCTTCATTGACGAACTCCTTTGCCCCGGATAAAAAGGTCGAGGGTTTGAGCCGTAAAAAACGTACCAATCCATTCACAATCTAGCGGAAATAATCCCCACTGTCAATTTATTGGAGACATTTCCCCTTCTTGTCGGGATGCGCCGGGACTGGTAGACTAACGGGCGTGGATACCGGGCTGGAAAGCGTCGCCCGCCGAATCGCCCGCCCCCTGGAGGCTCTGGAGCGGAGCGGATACGCCCTGGCCGACCGGATGCCGGACCTGGGGGCTCGGCTCCTGGGCTGGCTGGACGAGCTCGGATCGGACTCCGACGCCCTCGGACGTTGCCGGGAGATCGCCCTCGGCCTGGATTCCCTGCCCTCCGATCGGCGGGTGGACCGTCTGCGCGAATTCACCCGCAAGTGGCGTGAATATCTTAAGCAAAAGGCGTGCCCGAAACCGTCCGAAACCCCCCTGCCGCCGACGGGGTGGAGCCTGGACGACCTGGCCGGGCGTCCCCTGCTCTACGAAAAAGGCGTCGGTCCCGCCCGGTACGAGCGCTTGAAAAGGCTCGGTCTCTTCACCGTGGCCGATCTGTTCGCCTACGGGCCGCGCGGGTACCAGGACCGGTCGCGCCTGGTCCCGCTGGATCGCCTGCGGGCGGGGGAGGAGGTCACCGTGGTCGGTGAGCTTAAAAGTGTGGAGCTCATCCGCGGCTTCAAAGGGCGAAAACCGCGCCTGAGCGCGCTCGTGACCGGAGACGGCGGGAGCCTCGTCCTCACCTGGTTCAACGCGCTGTACCTGGCGGAAAAGCTGAAACCCGGTTGCCGCCTGGTGGCCTTCGGCAAGGTCAGCCCCCAGGACGGCGGCGCTCTCATCAACCCCGATTTCGAGTTCCTGGACGCGGGCGAGGACCCCCTGGCATTCGGCCGCATTGTGCCCACCTACGGTCTGACCCAGGGGCTCGGGCAGCGCTACCTCCGCACGCTGACCCGCCGCGTTCTGGAACGTTACCTTCCGAAACTCCAGGACCACCTCCCCGAAGAGGTGTCGGCGTCCCTGGGGCTGCCGGGGCTGGCCGAGGCGTTCGAACGGCTCCACTACCCGCCCGACCTCGACGCCCCCAAGAGAGCCCGCCGGCGCCTGGCCTTCGACGGACTGTTCCTGTTGCAGTTGGCGGTCCTGCGGGAGCGGGTGCGCCTGGACGGAACCTCGGGCGCCGTGATCGAGGCCGGGGGCGACCTGGTCCGCCGCGCCCTGGACCGGCTGGGCTTCGAGCTCACCGGGGCGCAGAAGCGCGTCCTGGAGCGCATCCGTCACGACCTGACCCGGCCGAGACCCATGAACCGCCTACTCCAGGGCGACGTGGGGTCGGGGAAGACGATCGTGGCCCTCCTGGCGATGCTCCTGGCGGTGGAAGCCGGGTGGCAGGCGGCGCTGATGGCGCCCACCGAGGTGCTCGCCCGGCAGCACCACCGCACCTTCCGCAGCGTCCTTGACCCCCTGGGCGTGCCCTGCCATCTCGTCACGGGAAGCGTGAAGGACCGCACCCGGAGGCTGGCGCTCGAGGCGGTCGTGGCCGGTGAGCCCGGCGTAACCATCGGCACCACCGCGCTCATCCAGGAGGGGGTCGTCTTCCCCCGCCTGGGTCTGGCCGTGGTGGACGAGCAGCACCGCTTCGGTGTGGCCCAGCGGGGTAGGCTCTGCCCCCCCTCGACCAACGTGCTGGTGATGACGGCCACCCCCATCCCCCGCTCCCTGGCGCTCACCGTTTACGGCGACCTGGACTCCTCGGTCATTGACGAGCTCCCCCCCGGCCGTCGCCACGTGGAGACCCGGTGGGTTTTGGGGAAGAACGCCCGGGAAGCCTTCGATTTCATCCGGGAGGAGGTCGCCCGCGGACGCCAGGCCTTCGTCGTCTGCCCGCTGGTTGAGGAATCCCCGGAAAAAGACCTCGCCGCCGCGACCGCCCGCTTCGGCGAGCTCCGGGACGGCCCCCTGGCCGGGCTCGAGCTCGGCCTGGTCCACGGCCGCCTGGACTCCTCGGAGAAGGACCGTACGATGCGCTCCTTCGCCGCCGGCAGGCTGGACGTCCTGGTCGCCACCACGGTGGTGGAGGTGGGGATAGACGTGCCCAACGCCACGGTGATGGTGGTGGAGGAGGCCCAGCAGTTCGGTCTGTCGCAGCTGCACCAGCTCCGGGGGCGGGTGGCGAGAAGCCCGCACCTCGCCCGATGTTACCTCGTCTCGGGGAGGGGGCTGACCGACGCGGCCAAGATGCGCCTGCGGGTGATGACCGAGACCGACGACGGTTTCCGCCTGGCCGAGCTGGACCTCGAGCTGCGCGGACCCGGCGAGCTCCTCGGAACGCGGCAGCACGGCCTGCCCGACGTGGCCCTGGCGACGCTGGTCACCGACCGGAGGATGCTCGAGGAAGCCCGGGAGGCTGCCCGGCGCCTGCTCGAGGAGGACCCGGAGCTGGAGGCGCACCCCCGCCTCAGGCGGCGCTTGGAATCGGTTTACGGCTCCGGCGAACTGGGTGTCGTGGCGTAGGCGGGATCGGGTAGGTCCTTAAGAAAGGACAAGGGGTTTTGCCTGGGGCATAGCTCGCTTCGCTCGGTTAAACCCCTTGTCTTCTTTCTGGTAAAATAATTTTTAAAAAACATCGGGGGCAATTCATGAGGAGAGCGGTTTACCTCTTTCTCGCGCTGGCGGCCGCGGCTCTCGGGGCACGCGTGACCAACGTCCGCTGCTACGCCCAGGAGGACGTGACCTACGTCGTGTTCTACCTGGACGAGGAGTGCACGGTGCAGGTGTCCGACTCGCTGACCGCCGGGGAAGCCAGCCTGGGTCTCGTCGTGCGCGGGGCACGCCTGGACGGCGGTGGACGGCTGGGCGGTCCCGTGGGGCACGTCGCCGGGGGGCATTTTTACCAATCAGGCGGGGACGCCGTCTTCCTGGTTTACCCCGCGGCCACGGCCGGCTCGTACAGGGCCTACCTGGCCCGCGACCCCCTCCGGGCCGTGCTCGAAATCTCGGCGCGGACCGTGGTGGTCGAGACGCCGGTCACCGTCGAGCCCGAGGGCCCCCCGGATCTCTCGGGGCTGGACCTCGGTCCGGTGCTCCTGGTGGACGACGACGACGGCGTGAACAACGGGAATCCTTACGGCGTGGATGTCCATGAGCGGTACACTACGGCGCTGGACGCGCTCGGGGTGGACTACGACACCCACGTGGTCAGCCACAACGCCACCGGCCCCACCTTCGCCGAGCTGGAGCCGTACCGGCTGGTCATCTACTTCACCGGTCTGGACGCCCTCAAGGTCTGCCTGAGCGAGAGCGACCGCCGGGCGCTGCGGCGGTACCTGGACGACGGAGGCCGGCTCCTGCTCGTGAGCCAAAATTATCTGGGGCAGGTCTCTCGGAGCGGAACGGCCTCGCCGGGTTCCCTGGAGGAGGCGTTGGGGGTAGAGGACTGGCAAGCCGACGCCAAGACCCTCGTGGCCATCGCCGAGCCCAAGGGGGAGCTGAACGCCGGACTCTCAATGATCCTCTTCGGCGACAGACAGATCGTGGGGAACTGGAGCGACGGCTTCACCGCCTCCAGGGGGGCGCAGGTCCTCTTCACGAACCGCAACCGCGGCGACGTCTGCGGGGTGGCCTCCGAGAGCGGGAACCACCGCTCGGTCTTCCTCTCCTTCGCCTGGGAGAACATCTCCTCCGAGGCCGAGGGGCTGGCGCTCCTGGGGCGGATCATCGCGTGGCTCGTCGGCGGGTAGGCGTTTTTTCCCCCCGATGGGCGGAGGCGTTCCGGGCGTTTGTTCGGCTCACCGAGGTCCGACCGATACCGGGCTGGATTTAGGAGGAGCGATGCGTGTTATCTTAGCGATTTTAGTACTGGCGTCGGCGACTCAGGCGACCGAGCTTTACTGGGATGACGGTGAGGATTATAGCTCTGTGATGAACCCTTACCTGGGTGTCCGCTTCTTCGATGATGATGGGGAGGGCAGGCCAGGGGACACGGGAGGGCAACCGGGGACGGTGAGCGTGTTTAGCCTTCAATGCCGGTGGGGAATTGGTCAGTCTCAACCTGAGATTTATATATTTGAAGGCGGCTGGGGTGGTCCCGGCGAGATACTAGACGGCCCACTTGCGTATACGCTTGACCCAGGCGGCCCTTGGTATCGTTTTATTCTGGACGAGCCGGTAGACGTACCTGGGGATTTTTTTGCGGTGGTGGAGCCCGTGTTTATATGGATTTACCTGGACATAGATATTAGTTGGGATTCAGAACGTTCATACGAATATAGCGGTGGTGAATGGCAAGCCTGCTCTTCCGACCTGCTCCTCCGAGTTGAGTGGGAACCCCGGTCGGGGGCGGAGACGGTTTCGTGGGGAGAGATAAAGGCGTGGAATAGGTGAGTAGCATTACCCGATATAAGGGTTGAGGGAAGAAGGCCCGCCGGTAACTCTCATTGAACAGGCAAGGGGCCCGGACCTTGCCCTACCCTTGCCATGTCCAGACCGGACCTCGTCAAAGCTTTTCGGGAGCGGATAGCCGGGGGGCTCATCTCCGCCCCCCTGGCCGGCACCAGCGACGTGCCCTGGTACCGCCTACTCGCCGGGGAGGGTCTTTCCGCCTTCTGGACGGAGATGACCACCGCCGACGGGCTTTTTCGGGGGGGCCGCAAGACCCGGGCCATGCTGACCCCGGAACCCGGGCGACCCAAAGATCCGCCCCGACCCCTCACCCGCCTGTACCCCGACCTGGGCGTGCCGGTGGTCTGCCAGCTCTTCGGCCACCTCCCCGAGGCCTTCGCCTTCGCCGCCCGATTCGTCGAGCTCTGCGGCTACGACGCCCTGGACCTGAATTTCGGCTGCCCGGCGAAGAAGGTCGTGCGGTCGGGGAACGGGGTGGCGCTCATGCGTAATGTACCGCTGGCCTTGGAAATAGCGGCGGCGACGCTGGAGTCAACCTCCCTGCCGGTCACCGCCAAGCTGCGCCTGGGCTTCGTCTCGGACCCAAGGATTTTCCTGCGCCTGGCGGCGGAGCTGGACGCGATGGGCATCGCCGCCCTCACGCTCCACCCCCGCACGCGGGAGGACAGCTTCTCCGGCTGCTCCGACTGGACGGCCATCGGCGAGCTGGTGCGGGCGGTGCGCTGTCCCGTCATCGGCAACGGCGACGTGAAGACACCCGAGGATGCCCGGCGGATGCCGGAATCCACGGGGTGCCACGCGGTGATGGTTGGACGGGCGTTCATCCGCGAGCCCTGGCAGGCGCGGCGTATGGCGCAGGCGCTGGAGGGGGAGGAGGTCCGGCCCGAGGCGGACTGGCAGGAGCGGGTCGGGTGGACCCGCAGGCACGGGCGGTTGCTCTGCGAATTTTACGGCGAGAGGCTGGCGATGTTCCGGGTGCGGCGCTTCGCCCTGCACAACCTGCGCGGGGTGGAGGGGGCGGGGGAGCTGCGCCGCCGGATGGCAGTGGTCGCCGATCCGGCCGAATTCGAGCGTATGCTGGACGAGGCCCTGGCCCTCTGACGCCGCGTGAAGACGGTCGCCGACGATATGAAAAAGGGACGCCGGGCCGGCGTCCTTCCTAAAGGCAAGGGGCTTCAGCCCCTCGTCTCTTTTTCTTGAAACCCTTGTCCGTCGGCTTACGAGGTGATGCGCCGGTGCAGCTCGGCGTAGAACTCCTCCACCTGCCCCAGGTCGCGGCGGAAACGGTCCTTGTCCATCTTCTCGTTGGTCTTGGCGTCCCAGAAGCGGCAGGAGTCGGGGCTTATCTCGTCCCCCAGGAGGATTTCGCCCTCGGAGTCGAAGCCGAACTCGAGCTTGAAGTCGATCAGCTTGATGTCGCGCTGGGCGAGGAAGGGGGTGAGCACCTCGTTGACCTTGAACGCCGTCCTGGTGATTTTCGCTAAATTTTCCTTGGAGCAGATTTCGAGCGCCTGGATGTGGCTCTCGCACAGCAGCGGGTCGCCCAGGGAGTCGTCCTTGTAGTAGTACTCGAGGATGGTACTCGAGAGGGCGGTGCCCTCGGGGATGCCCATCCGCTTGGCGAGAGAGCCGGCGGTCACGTTGCGCACCACGATCTCCAGGGGGATCATGCGGAGCATCTTGACGCGCATCTCGCAGTCCGACGGGCGGTCAATGTAGTGCGTGGCCACCCCGGCATGCTCCAGGAGCTTGAAGAACACCTCGGTGATGGCGCTGTTGAAGAACCCCTTGTCCTTGATAGTGCCCTTCTTCTTGCCGTCGAAGGCGGTGGCCGAGTCCTTGTAGTAGAGGCGCACGACGTTGGGGTCCTCGGTGGCGTAGGTTATCTTGGCCTTGCCCTCGTAAAGAACGCGCTCTTCGGGCATGGTGGTCCCCTTCTCGGAATAAGATAACAGGCTAGTCAGTCCCCTATTATACCCAGACGACGGTAAGTCACGTCAATGAATCTCGGTTTTTGCGCGAAGCAGCGTTCGATGACCCCCCGGTCGAGGTGCAGGGCGACCACGGGGTCCTTTTCGATGGCGGTCCTGAAATCGCCCTTCCCCTCCCAGGCGGCCAGGGCGTGCCTCTGGACGAGCTCGTAGGCCGCCTTGCGCTCGAGGCCGGCCCGGATGAGCTCGACCAGGAGGCCGGAGCTGGCCGTGAGTCCCCCGGTCAAGGCGAGGTTCTCCGCCATGCGTTTAGAGTCCACCACCAGCCCGTCCACGACGAAGACCATCCTGCGCAGCATGTACACCGCCAGGTGGAAGCCGTCGGGGATGATGACCCGCTCCACGGAGGAGTGGCTGATGTCCCGTTCGTGCCAGAGGGCGACGTTCTCGATGGCGGCGTGGGCGTTGGCCCGCAGGAGGCGCGCCAGACCGGCGACGCGCTCGGTGACGATGGGGTTCCTCTTGTGCGGCATGGCCGAGGAGCCCTTCTGCCCCTTGGTGAACGGCTCGAAGGCCTCGGCGACCTCGGTTCTCTGGAGGTGGCGGATTTCGAGGGCCAGGCGCTCCAGGTCCGCCCCCAGAATGGCCAGGGCCGAGAGGTAGGCCGCGTGGCGGTCCCGCTGCAGAATCTGGGTGGAGATGGGCGCCGGCTTGAGTCCCAGCTTGGCGCAGGTGAGTTCCTCGATTTCCGGGGAGAGCGTCGTGTACGCCCCGACCGCTCCCGAAATTTTTCCGACGCGCAGCCCCTCGGCCGTCGCACAGAGCCGCTCGTGGTCCCTCTTGAACTGGGCGTAGGCGACGGCGAGCTTGAGGCCGAAGGTGGTCGGCTCGGCGTGGACGCCGTGGCTGCGGCCGATGCAGACGGTGTCCTTGTATTTCAGGGCCTGCTCGCGCAGCGCCGAGAGGAGCTTTTCCAGGTCGGCCAGGAGCACGCGGTGGGCCCGGTTTATCTGGAGGGAGAGGGCGGTGTCCAGCACGTCGGAGGAGGTCATCCCCAGGTGCAGGTGCCGGGCCTCGGGGCCGATCGTCTCCTCGAGCTGCTCCAGGAAGGCGATGACGTCGTGGCGGGTGATCTCCTCGATCTCGCCGATCCGCTTGGGGTCTATCCGGGCCCTCTCCCGACAGACGCGGACGGCCTCCGCCGGGACGAGCCCCAGCTCGGCCATGGCCTCGGCCGCCGCCAGCTCCACCTCCAGCCAGGTGTTGAACCGGCCCTCGTCGGAGAAGACGGCGCGGATTTCGGGGATTTCGTACCGTGAGATCATGGGCGTCTTTTAAACGACTCACCGCAATCCTACCATATAAGCCGGTGGGGGCCAAGGAGAAGTAAACTCTCGTTCCCGTTAAAAAAGGCGGGACACTGCGCCCGCCTCATCACCCTGAATCCCGATTCAAGTGCGTTAAGTCTCCTCGGCCCGCTCGGCGATGACCAGGGCCACGCGGTACTGCCTTCCCTCACGCTGGACGACCAGGACCACGTCGTCCCCCGGGACGCTGTGCTGGAACTGCTCGTTGAACCCATTCACCCCGGTGATCGGCTCGGAATTGTACTCCAGGACGATGTCGCCCGTCTCCAGGCCCGCCTCCGCCGCGGGGGAGCCCTTGTCCACCTGGGTGACCAGGGCGCCTTCGGTGGATCGGAGCCCCATCGCCTGGGCGATGCTGGGGGTCACGTCCTGGAGGTAGAAGCCGATGTAGGACCGGCGGACGCCGCCGTAGCGGATTATCTCCTGGGCCACCGCCCGAGCGGTGTTGATCGGAATGGCGAAACCGATGCCCTGGTTGCCCCCCGAGGTGGACAGGATCGAGGAGTTGATGCCGATCACCTCGCCGAGGGAGTTGACCAGGGCGCCGCCGGAGTTGCCCGGGTTGATGGCGGCGTCGGTCTGGATCAGCCCCTCGAAGACCCGCACCTCGCCGGTGGCGAGCTGGAAGCGCATGGTGCGGTTCGTGGCACTGATGACCCCCACGGTAACCGTGGGCTGGGGGTCTTTCACGATGAAGCCGAAGGGGTTGCCGATGGCGATGGCCCACTGGCCGACCTCCAGATTGTCCGAGTCGCCCAGGACGGAGACCGGCAGGTCCTCGCAACCGGTGGCGTGGACCACGGCGGTGTCGGTGTAGGGGTCACGACCGACGACCTCGCCGGGGAAGCTCCGCCCGTCGGAGAGGGTGATCTCGATCTCGTCGGCGGAGTGGACCACGTGCTCCGCGGTGAGGACGTAACCGTCGGGCGTGATGATGAAGCCCGAGCCCATGCCGGGAATCTCCCGTTCCCGGTAGGTGGGCCCCTCGGACCCGGAGGACTCTGGACGGCGCCCGAAGAACTCCTCGAAGAAGGGGTCGTTGAAAAAGGGATCGCTCCACGGGTCGTACACGCGCTCGGTGACGCGGGTGATGGTCGTGATGGTGACGACGGAGGGAGCGGCGATGCGGGTGGCCTCGATGATGGCGTTGCCGCGCTCGGCGGTGATGCGCGCGTCCACGGACTCGACCGCCGCGGAATCGGTGTCGCTCACCGCGAGCTCGACCGACAGAGTCTCTTCCCCGGCGCATCCGGGCTGTACGAGAAAGATCGTCAGAAGGGGTAAAAAGAGCGAGTACCGCATGGATGCACCTCCCCGCGGGCCTTGCGCGCAAGTCCCGCGGTACCGTGTTGAATGCGCACTTTACATGCCGATTATACGATACACCGAATCACTTTGTTCCGCGCTCCACGCGTCGGGAAAGGATAAGTTCCAACTTGCCTTGACCCGCCATTTGGGGTAATATATATACGGGTCTCGAACCCCCCGGGTTAAGTGAAAAGGCCGGTGCGGCGATGGCGAGTCGGAGTCAGCGGATACTGATGTGGTCCATCCTGGGCGTCGTCGGCGTCGGCTTCTTTCTTTTGGTCGTCTTCGGCGAGATTTTTCAGTGCCAGCGCACCGCCCCGCCGCCGCACCTCCAGCCCCCGCGAGTCGGCGATGTGGTTCAGCTCAAGCCGGGCATCTCCTCCATGTTGAAAACATCCACCGGCGAGACCCCGCTGCCGCCGGGCAGCCTCCTCGAGGTGACCGGTGTGCGGGAGAATCTGGCTGATGTTCGGCTCATCTGTGATGGAACCGAAGGTGAGGTGAAGTGGAACGACGGCACCCATGACTACTTCGAGGGGGCGACCGGCGGGCTGCTCGAGCTCTACGCGAGGAACACCTGGACCGCTCTGGAGGCCCTCGAGCTGGCCGAACCGCTGGGGCGCGGCTGGTCCCACGACGCAATAGCCTACGCCGCCGCCTCCGGCGATCTGTCCGCGGGGGGCAGGAGCCGGGAGTGGGTGGTCGCCTTTTACTCCAACGGACTGAAGCGGATTCTCTCCGTGGCGCTCAGCGCGGGGGCCCAACCGGCGGTTCAGGAGGACTCCCCCCCGGACTCACCCGCCGACGATTTCGCGCAATGGCCCCTGGGTTCGGCGAGGCTCGCCCTGGGCCGTCCCGCCGTGGATTCCCCCGCCGCCCTGGAGGCCGCGGGAGCCTCCGACGACCGCGGCGAGAAGGAAAAGAGCCGGTGGGAGCTTTACCGCATCTACCTCGTGCACCAGGACGACCCGGAGAATCTCGGAGACCCCTGGCGGAACAACGTCACCTACCGGGTTTTCCAGAGGCTCGCCGTGCGGATGAACCCCGACGACGAGGCCGCCTTCACCGAGTTCGTGGTGGACGCCCAGACCGGCGTTGTTTTCACCCGTCTCCCCTGAGCTCGACGTCCGGTGCGGTGTTCCGTAGGGTTTAGGGATTTACACGGCCCTTCTCGGCGCCGCCGCGACCTCCGACGTTCCGTAGGGTTTGGAACGAGGGGTTTTGAATGGGCCCCCCGGGAAAACCCCTTGTCTTGTGGGCATGGCTAAGGTTAATCGGGGTCGGCGACCCTGTTTTTAAACCTCGTCGCGGTCGTTCACCACGGGGGCAGGTTTTTTTAAAAAAAGCCGTTCGGTACGGCTTTTTCTATCCCGTCGGGGGGATTTTCAAATCCCCTGGCTGGGGCGGTAGGATTCGAACCTACGATGACGGCTCCAAAGGCCGTTGACTTACCGCTTGTCGACGCCCCAGGGCTTTGCCGGTTCACCCCTTCCCAGACGGCCGGGCGCGGGGCTGGTGCGTCGGACGGCTGCCATCGGACTGCTGCGTCGGGGTGCGTGAACGCTGAGGTTATGCTTCGCCCTCTTCGAACTCCTCGGGGGCGCCCTCGGTTCCTCCAGCTTCGGGGGAACTTTCGTAGAGGCCCGCCCGCATGAGCTCGTCGTACTTCGCCAAAACCGCTTCCTCTATCTTGGACCGCGTCTCGGCGTTCAGGGGGTGGCAGACGTCGCGGCGGGTGCCGTCGCGGCGCTTCTTGTTCGGCATGGCCACCCAGAGACGGTCGTTGCCGTCTATGACGCGCAGGTCCTTGATGATGAAACAGTTGTCGAAGACGATGGAGGCGTAAGCCTTCAGCTTTTCCTCATCGCGCAGGCTGACCCTCACCTCGGTGATTTCCATACATGCCTCCTCGTGGGTGACAAAGCTTCAGGCTATTTAATTTTCGACTATCGAGACGCCTTTGTCAATAACTTCCGTCGGAATCGAGGCTATTCCCCTCGATTCCAGCTCCCGTGTGAGTTGAAAGGCCTCCTTTTCATCCCGGGCGATGCCGAAGCAGCAGGCCCCTGAGCCGGACAGGCTGACCGGTTTCAAGCCGAGGTCGCGGAGGGCGTCCAGGGTGCGGCCGATTTCGTGGAAGAAGCGGCTGATTTTTCCGGTGAATGCGTTGGGCAGCTCCGGCGGGGCGGTTCCGCCCGCGAGCCAGCCTTCGATTTCCTCCCGGGGAAGGCTGCCGAAATCCTCCGCCGAAAGCTGCTTGTAGGCCCAAAGCGTCGAGACGGCGGCCTTGGGGAAGGCCAGGACGATGGGGATTTTTTTATGTGCGAGCTTCGTCAGCCGCTCGCCGCGTCCCTCGGCCAGCGCGATTCCCCCCTCCAGAAAGAACGGCACGTCGGCCCCCAGTCCAGCGGCAAGTCCGTTCAACCTATCCCGGTCGAGGGGGTCGCCGTGGAGCCGGTTCAGGGCCACCAGGGTTCCCGCGGCGTCGCTCGATCCTCCCCCCAGCCCGCTCCCGGGCGGGATGTGTTTGGATATCTCGATCCGCGCGGCCGGCGGGGTTCCGGTGGCCGCGGCGAAGGCCTCGGCGGTCCGCCAGACCAGGTTGCGCCGGTCCGTCGGGATGCCAGGTCGGCCGTGCACCGTGAGTGAGAGCCGGTCCGACCGGTGCACGGTCAGGTTGTCCCCCAGGGAGATGGCCGCCAGGATCGTTTCCACGTCGTGGTAGCCGTCGTCGCGCCGACCGAGGACGGCGAGGCCGAGGTTGATCTTGGCGGGGCATCTGAGAAGTAAAGACCGGATTTCGTCCATCTGTTCGGATTCTGCATGGGGCGCCCCGATTAGTCAAGACGCACATTTTATTGACGCCCCGGAACTCAGGTGCTATATTTAAGTTGGCTTTGTGGGATAAATAAATCCCCCAAGTCGCCCCGGCTGTTTGAGGGTGGAACAGGTCTGCCGGTGGCGAAGGGAAAGGGGCGAGTCATGAAACGAATGCTTCTAGTCTTGCTCTTCCTCGGTTTCACCGCCGCGGGCGCGGTGGACCTCCTGCTCGTGGACGACAACGCGATTGATCAAAGCGATGATCCATTCCACATAAATTTCCCGAACCTCGACAAGGTCGAGGGGAAGTTGGACGAGCTGGGCATCGCTTACACCCACGAGCACGACAACCGCTGGCGTTATCCTGGCATCACCGAGAATCCGAACTTTCTAAACGACTACCGGATAATCATCTTCTACAACGACCAGCGCGTCATCACTCAAGAGGAGTATGACACGCTGCTGGAATGGGTGTCGGAAGGTAACTACCTCATCGTCACCGGCTACGACTCCCTGGGGAACCCGAACGACCCCCTCATGGCCCAACTGGTGGGCTCGGCGACCTACGGCGACTACCCCTTCTGCGATTCCTTCGGTGTCTGCGATTCGAACAACTTCATCATGGATGGAAATTGGGGCTATTTCGCCGCCGGAACCAGCTACGACATTCTTCCAGATTGCACGGACCACGACTGGGCCCAGCCGTTGCCCGGCACACGTAAGCTGGCCACCGCGTGCACCGGTCACGTCCTGGGACCGGCGAAGTTCCTCCTCACCGAGAACGTGGGCGACGGGGGGATTATCATCTACTGGAACGGCAACTGGGATTCCGAGGAGTGGTGGTGGTTCAACCGGTCTCCGGATTCGGTGAACATGTTCCGGAACATGATGGATTACCTCGTCGCCCTGGTGCCCGTTCAGGAGACGAGCTGGGGCGGGATAAAGGGGATGTTTACACCGTGACCCCGGTTGGTGTATAATTTCTCCGGTGCAAAAGAGTTTTGTGGTTAGTTCGTTTCGTCAACAAAAAGTGACTTCTGATCGAGGTGGTTCGAGATGAAAATTACCGTTATCGCTCTGTGTTTCGCGATGGTCCTCGGGGCGTCGGCTTACAGTCTGCTGCTCCTGGACGATTCCTCGGCCGATTACGGCCTGCCCGACAGCTACCGCAACCTGGACAGCGTGGAATCGGTCCTCACCGACATGGGCATCGGCTTCGATCACTGGCACAACAACTGGATTCTGAATAAAACGTCGGATTTCCAATTTCTCCAAAAATACAACATCATCCTCTGGTACAACGACAACCGGGCCATTTCTCAGAGCGAGTACAGCGCCATGCTTAAGTGGGTCGGCGAGGGCAACTGCCTGGTGGTGACCGGCGAGGATTCCCTGGGCAGCCCCAACGACCCGCTGATGGCCGAACTTGTCGGCTCCATAATATACGGCGACTGTCCCTACTGCAGCGATTTCACGATTACCCGCCCTGAGAGCTGGATCGCCGATGGCGAAGCGGGTTACTACGACGGAACTTACCCGATTATTGACTACACCTCGGATCAGGACAAAGCCGCCCCGAAGTTACCGGGGACGTATGCGGTGGCAGTCAACCTCATCGGTGACAACGTTTTGGGACCGGCGAAAATCCTCGTCACGGAGAACGTGAAACCGTTGGGCGGAATCGTGATCTACTGGAACGGCAACCGGGATGCCGCCGAGTGGTGGCGCCTGTCCCAGACGCCCGAAACGGTCAACATGTTCAAGAACATGATGTACTTCCTCACCCAGAACGTGGGGGTGGAGGAGGTCAGCTGGGGCAGCCTCAAGGGCATTTTCGCGCCCTGACGTGCCCCGTGTTCGGGTTTGAGTTTAAGGGAGGCTGAGGGGCCTCCTTTTTTAATAGGGGAGAAAGGCGCCCGGGAGGTCATAAAAACGGGAGGCCGAGGGGCCTCCTTTTTTAATAGGGGAGAAAGGCGCCCGGGAGGTCATTAAAGAAAAGGGGGAGGCCTGGGGCCTCCTTTTTCGAGTGGTCCGGCGCGTCTTCAAAAACCGCGGTGCAGACCCAGCCCCCGCGCGTACCCCCGGACTTCCCCCAACTCATCTTGGGTCGGCCGCCGGTTCAGACCCCCGAGCTCCCCCGCCCGGTGGCACGGGCGGTACTGGTCCATGATGTTGACGTAGCTCTCCGGTGACAGTTCCGCGATGAACCGCAGGACGCCCCGGGAGTCGGCCAGTCCTCCCGGGAGGACCAGGTGGCGGATTAAAAGCCCCCTCCGGGCGACGCCGCGGTCGTCGGTCTCCAGGACCCCCACCTGTCGGTGCATCTCCTGAAAAACTTCGGAGCATTTTTCGAAGTAGTCCGGCGCCCCCGACAGCTCCCCGGCGGGGGCGTCGGGGCCGTACTTGAAGTCGGGCATGTAAATTTCCACCAGACCGTCGAGCAGCTCGATGACCTCCCGACTCTCGTACCCCCCGCAGTTCCAGACCAGCGGCACCCGCAGGCCCATTCCCCGGGCGAGCCTTGCGGCCCGAACCAGCGGGGGGGTGAGGTGTGTCGGCGTCACGAGGTTGACGTTCTGGCAGCCGTTTCGCTCCAGGGTGAGCATCAACCGGGCCAGCTCCTCGGGTCCCGCGGGTCTCCCCGTCGCGCGCTGGCTGATGTCGGCGTTCTGGCAGAAGAGGCAGTGGAGGTTGCACCCGCCGAAGAAGATGGTCCCCGAACCGCCGTGACCCACCAATTCCGGTTCTTCCCCGAAGTGGGGACCGGCGGAGGTCACCAGCGGCACCGGTCCCACGCCGCAGGACCCCCTCTCCCCCGCCGTCCGGTCCACCCCGCAGGCCCTGGGGCAGAGGGCGCAATTCCGAAAAATCTCGTCGAGGCGCCGGAGCGCGGCGTCGGTGTTCCCGTTCCGTTCCATCATCAGTTCAGGGCGGCCAGGCCGCGGCGGGCGTACTCCAGCAGCACCGATCCCGGGTAGCCGCCGATCAGCGCGGTCAGGTCGCCGACCGCGCCCTCGGTGTTTTCGAGGAAATCGGCGTCGAGCCAGGCCGCCAGGGCCAGCGCCCGGTCGCCCGTGCCCTCGGTGCCGGCTGCGATGACATCCGCGAGAACCTCACGGGCCGAGGCGTAATTCCCCTCCCCGGCGAAAAGGTCGGCCAGTTGGACGGCCGCCTCGGCGCCCAACGGTCCGCCGGCGACCAGGGCCTCACGAAGACGCCGCTCCTCTCCGGACGAGTCGCCCCGGATTTTTGCCAGGTAGGCCTCCACCAGGTCGGCGAGCGCCCCATTTTCCCCAAAACTTTCCGCGAAGCCGGAGGCGAGGAGGAGGCGCAAGAGGTCCGTGGATCGCGGGTCGTCCCCGTTCCGAGCGATGTAACGCCGGACCCAATCCACGATCGGCGCCGGATCGAAGGACGGGTCCCCCTCGAGTCTTTCCGCTAGGCGCGTGAGTTGGAGGAGTGTCAACTGGTAGTGGAGCTCCGGGTCGGTCGGCTCGACGAGGTCGTCCGGCGTCCGCCCGGTGAGCTCCCACGCCCGTTCCGGCTTGCCCAGGAACAGGGCGGCCTCGATGCGTGCGGCGAGAAGCTCCTCCTCGTCGGGACCGTAACCGTGGCCCCCGGTCAGCTCCTCCAGCAGAGTTTCCGCCTCGACGGGCCTGCCGCCGCGCAGGAGGAAGAGGGCCGTCCGCCACTTCAGTTCACGGTCGGCGGGGTTCAGGGCGAGGATCTCTTCCGGCTCGATTCCACGGGCGTCCAGATTGAAGGTGTAAGCGTAGGACAGGCCGACGGACGCGAGCGCCCCCCGGGCATCGGCGGTCAGCCCCTCTAGGGATGCCAGGCGCAGGGCGGATTCGAGCGCGAGCTCGGAAAGCCCGGCCCGTCCCAGGGCGTCCACCACCTCGATGGGGAGGAGGCCGCCCACACCGTTCAACCATTTCACGGCGTCGGCGTGTTCGGTGAAGAAGGCCGTCAGGCGTCGGATTTCGTCCTCGACGATCCGGCGGGCCCGATCGTCCAGCACGGGCTTCGGCCTTACCTCCGTCCAGGGGTGGGGCAGGGGTCCGGGGCCGTCCTCGACGGTGACGAAGCCCCAGGGCGAGAGGGCGAGGAGCAGGCGGATGCGGCCGAAAATAGGCTCTTCACGGTCTTCGATAACCTCCAGGGCGATGAGCGCCGTTTCCTCCGTCGCTTTGAAATTTTCGAAGAACTCGACGCCCCATGAGCTGGGACCTTCCAGAGAGATAGCTTCGGCGCAGGTCTCGGCGGCGTCCCGGTAGCGCCCGAGGGTGTAGAGAAGCCGGGCGATGTCCCGGGCGTAGTCCCCCAAGGCGCCGGTGGGCGGGTTCTCCAGCAGATCGAGCGCCTCCTCGGTGAGGTCGTGATCGGAAAAAATCCGCGCCACCGTCCGCACGTCCCCCGGTCGAAGGTTAGCCCGGTCCAGCTTGGCCCGCCAGTTCTCAAGCGCCTCTTCCACACGCCCCAGGGCGTAGAGGCACTCCCCCCGCTCGACGTACACCCGGTCGTCCCTGGAGCCGTCCTGGTCCTCCCAGAGCCCGAGGGCCTCGTCGGCGCGACCGAGACCGCGCAGGCGCTCGCTCGCCTCGCAGCGGAACTCCACCCGGTCCGGGTCGAGCTCGACCTTGCGCAGGGCCTCGGCCACCGCGGCCTCGGGTCCCCGGGCGGATTCGATCAGTCGGAGCCAGACCCGCCAGGTGCCCAGGTCGAACTGGTAAGGATCCCCCCCGTAGGAGGCCAGGGCCAGCTCGGCGAGCTCCGGTCGCCGGGCCAGGTCGTCGAGCACGCTCCGGCACCGGATCGGCTCCGAACCGGCCACCCGGGCGGCGGCCTCGAAGGCTTTTTTCTCCACGAGCCGCCTTGACAGCGTGTCCGACACATCGCCCCATCCGGCGTGGCGCTCCGCGGCCTCGAACCACTCCTGGAGGTCGGCGGGGTTTTGCGCGAAATAATCCCCCAGGGCCAGGGCGGCGGAATCCAGACCGCCAGGCGTCCTCTCCGGCAGCTCGAGAAGCCTGTCCAGAGCCTCCCGCCCTTCGCCCAGCTCCCGGCGCCATAGGAAAATTTGAATTTCGTACCGGGCCGTGTCCACCGGTCCGACCCCCTCCGCGTCCACGGCGCGGGTCAGAATGCGGACCGCGCCCGCGTAGTCCCCGGAGCCGGCGGCGGTCTGGGCCTCGGACCAGGGATCCGCCGCGCCGAGCTTGACCAGGAGGAGGAGGACCCCTATAATTTTGTGAAACTGAGGTGCCGTCATGTCGGGCAGGATGCGTCTGGTTTACGGCCTGGGTTTGGTGGCCGCCTACGTTCTCGTGGCCGCGACCCACTGGCTGGGCGGTGCCAACGTGGCCTACGAGCTTTTCTACCGGCTGATCGCCTTCATAGCGGTCGGCATCGTCGCGCCCCTGGTCTGGATAAGGCTCAATCGGATTCCGTCCGAGCCGGGGGCGAGTGTTTACCGGCAGCTTCTCGTCGCGGCCGCGGTCGCCGCGGCGGTCTTCTTCCTCTTTCCCGAGCTTAAGGCCCCCGCCGGCTGGGCGGATGTCTGGGTCTGGGTTTCCAACGCGGTGGCCGCGGCGGGCGTGGCCTATTTCGCCTACCGCTTTCTGCCGGCCTTTCTCGACTCGGGCGGCTTGACGGGGAGGATCATCTGGGGGGCGCTGGCGGTTCTGGCCGTCTTGCCCACGGCCCGCGGCGTCGTGTCGGCCGGTCTGGCGGGGATGCTGACCTGGGCGGCGGGGAGTTTCTGGCCGGCCGCCGTCCTTTTCACCGCCCTCTTCGCCACCTTCGACTGCGGCGTGTCCGCGGAGGGGCTCTCCTCGACCGGGCCCTGGTTAATCGCCGTCCTGGCCGGTCTGGTCCCCCTCGTCCTCGTCACCCTTCGCGGCGCGCTTGCGCAGAAAGCCCGCGAACAGGATGAAGCCGACCCGCTCGGCGACGTAAACCCCGAGGTAGATGAGCATCAGCGTCAGCGCGGCGGAGTAATCCTCCCTTACCAGCCCGGCCAGGAGGAAGTCACCGACGAAGAGCGCCGAGGCCAGGGCGAATAACACGTAACTCGCGCGCCGGCTCCCGAAGTAGAACCGGTGGTTCGCCAGGGTTAAAAGAACCACCCCTCCGACCAGAAGCGCCCACTCGTAAAGGTTCACCGACCCTCCAGCAGTTCCCGGTACACCCCTTCGATCCGATCCAGATACACTTCCAGCCTCCAGCGTCGCTCGGCGGTCCGTCGGGCGGCCTCACCCATCCCGTCCGCCGGGCCGGGTCGAGTGGCGAGGCGTCTCATCGCCCGGGCCAGTCTTTCCGGGTCGCGGCGGGGGACCAGGAATCCAGTCCGGCCGTCCTCGACGAGCTCGGGGATCCCGCCCACGTCGGTGGCGACCGCCGGGAGCCCTGCGGCGAAACCCTCCCGCAGGGACAGGGGCAGCGATTCTCGCAGGCTGGGAAGGACCAGGGCGTTCACCTTGGCCAGAAGCGCCGGAACGTCCCGCTGGAACCCGAGGAACCTGACCCGGTCGGTCACGCCGAGACGAGCGGCCATCCGTTCCAGGGAACGCCGGGCGGGGCCGTCTCCGGCGATCCATACGTCGAAGGGGGCGTCGCCGCAAATGGATACGGCCCGCAGGAGGTCGGCGTGCCCCTTGCGTCCGTCAATGCGGGCCGGGATCAGAAAGGTGAAGCGGTCCCCGGTCCTCTCGGGCACGATGTCGAAAAAAGCGTCCGGCAGCCCGGTCTGCAACGTCTGCGCCCGATGGTCCGGAAAACCCCACAAACGGAAATTCCTCCGCTCGTAATCGGATACGAACAGCACCCGGTCGGCGGCCCACCGGAGCAGCCCCGCCGCCAGTGGGTAGGACCAGCGCCGGTGGAGGTTGTGGACGGTCACCAGGATGGGTACCCTCCGCCCGAGGCCTCGCCGCGCCGCGACCGCCGGCAGAACCGCCTGGGTGTGGACCAGGTCGCAGCCCCTCTCGGCGACCAACGCCGCCAGTTCCCGGGACAGACGCGCGAGGCCCGGGGCCGTGCGGCTGTGCGTCCGCAGCTCCACGACCTCCACGCCGCTACCTTTAGCCTCGGGGGAGAGTGCGCCGCCGTGCGAGGCAAGGGTAACCCGATGCCCGCGTCGGACCAGGCCGCCCGCCAGCGCGATGGTGTCCCGTTCGGCGCCGCCGGCGATGAGGTGGGGGGTGATGAGAAAAAGACGCATATTACGAGATGCCCAGGGCTTCCTCGTACAGACGGCGGTGCAGCTCCAGATTCCGCTCGAAGGAGAGCTCCCGTACGACCCAGGCGCGGGAGTTTTCGGCCATCCGTCGGGCCTCCCGGGGGTGTTCCAGCATCCGGGAGATAGCTGCGGTGCAACCCTCCACATCGCTTATTTCGAAAACCAAACCCCGGTCGTCGTCCGTGACCAGTTCCGTGCTCCCCCCGGCCCTCGACACGACACAGGGGATTCCGGCGGCCTGGGCCTCGATCACCGCGTTGGGCAGCCCCTCGGAGAGGCTCGAATGGCAGAAGACGTCCGCCGCGGCCAGCACGCCCCTCACGTCGTCGGTCCGGCCGAGAAGCCGCACCTCTTCCCCGAGCCCCAACTCTTGGACAAGGTCCTCGATCGCGGGGCGGAGGTGGCCGTCACCGACGAGGAGGGTCCGGATTCCGGGGTACGTGCCTTTCAGGCGGGCGGTCGCTTCCACCGTGGTCCGGGGGTCTTTGGGGTACCGGAGGTTGGCCACCATCACCACCACCGGCCCCGCGGTCAACCCAAGTTTCCGTCTGGCTTCCCCACGCTCGTCGTCCATCACGGGTCGTCCGGCTTCGATGCCGTTGTAGATGATCCGGAGCTTGGGTTCCGGGCCGCCCCGCGCGAGAACCATCCCCCCCACCGCCCGTGAGTTGACCTCGATCAGCTCCGCCCTCCTCCAGTACCACCGGCAGGCGGTCAGGTGATACCAGCGTTTCCAGGGCTCCAGCCCCCCCTCGAAGACGAGCGCCTTCCTCCCGGTCCTCGTGGCCGCGGCAACGGCGTAGAGATTACCCGAAAAGAGCTGACCCGCCACCAGCGGCCAGTCTTCGGTTTCCAACTTCTCCACCAGAGCTCGGATTCGGGCCAACCCCCGGGGTCGTTTCGGCAGGGTCGTCACGGAACAGGGCTCGGCCATCCGGACGAGTGTTTCATCCCACTGGTCGCCTAGAACCAGTATCTGGACTCTCCAACCCGCCTTCGCCTCGCGGCGGGCGACGTTGGAGAGCTGCTTCTCGGCACCGCCCATCTGCCAGGGTCCGATGACGTGGAGTACCGACGGCCGTTCACGCCAAGCGTCAGCGGGGGATATCGCCTGAGCCTGTGGGGAGATACGGCTTCGCCGCCCTAAGATATAGGCTTCACTCGTTTACGACCTCCAGTTAACGGCCTCGCCGCCTTAAGATAACGGCCGCGTCGTTCGAGTAACTCTGGAGAGCTTATCAGCCATCACATCGTAGGCCACCATGGGCAGGGCAAACAAGAGGTACAGGTATTTCGTGTAAGTCCCCAGCATGAAGCTGAAAATCATCAGGGAGGCGAAGGAGACGGTCGTTGCCGTCGCGAGGAGACGCATCCCATTATCGTCGGCCGATTTGGCCATCTTCGCGGCGCGTATCCCCGAGCGGAAGGTGAGGATGATCAGAAACAAAAAGGGGATAAACCCAATAAGACCTAATTCTACGAGGACCTGGAGAAACGTCGAATGCTCGCCGAGACGCCACCGATTGATGACGTAACCGCCCAGCAACTTTTCGGGGGTAGATCGGTACTGCAGGTACCCCACGCCGAATATCGGATTTTCTAAAAAAAAGTGGATGGAAGTGTCCAACTGTTGTTTTCTGATCATCATTGAACTTTCCATGTCCTCGCCCGTGAAGAGTGAGCCGATGGTTTCGATCCGCGTCCAGTAGTCGAACGGGATGACCGCCAGTATGACCACGATGGTGAGGAGCAACAGAATCAATCGGTATCTGAGTCTTATAACCGGAATACAGAAGATGATGAAGAGGACGAGCGCCAGGGTGATGAAACCGGCGCGGGAGTAGGAAACGATGACCGCGGCGAACGTGAAGAGGCCCAACACGATAATACAAATCCGGATAAGTGTGCTCTTTTTGTATTGGGCGAGATAGATTGCAATGGGAAGAGCCATCAGAGTGTAGCAAGCGTAATCGTTCGGATCGAGGAAATTCCCGGCTATTCTGCCGCTTCCCGGCTGGGTTAGGTACTGGTGAATTCCCAGGGCGCCGTCCATGCCCCTGGCCAGGAGGATGACCGCGAGAAGCCACCACAACCGTTTCTCCGTGTCCACGTACACGCGCGTCAGGGCGAAGAGTATAAGGAATTGAAGGTGCTGCTCGAAGAATTCCATCCGTGGGTTGTGGCTGACGATGGTCGAGATGGCGCCGGCCACAAAAAGAATGAGAACCGCGATGCCCCGTTTGTCGAAGGCCCTCTTGATCCGCTGTCCAAACTCCGGTGTCCGGATCGCCGTCACGGCGAGGGTCAAGGCGAGGAGGAACACCCCACCGATTTTGGCCAGGGTGAAGGTTTCCGATACGATGAAGCCGTACGGGAGAAAGTGGATGACGAGAACATATCCGAGGTACGCCGCGAAGGGGTACTTCAGGGAGATACCCAGAACGATGACGCCCACCACGGCCAGGCCGATGTAGTAGAAGGGGAGTCGCAGGAGCAGGCAGACGACCAGATACGCTATCGCCAGAAGCGCGCACGCGGTGAGGTTGCGGTGTTGACGGGCGTATTCCTGCAGCCGTCCTTGGGTCCTGAGTAAAATACCTGGTTGAGAAAGGCTCATCGCGGGTTCGCCGGTTGAGCGGCTACGTAGTCGTAGAGCTCGAGGAGATCTTTGGCCAGAGACGGCCAGTTGTACCGTTCGTCAACCCTTTTGCTGCCCGATTCCCCGATTTTTCTCCGCATGTGCGCATCATCCAGAAGCATAGCACAGGCGCGGACCAAATCGGCGTCGGTTTCAGCCACCAGAGCGTCCCGACCGGGGATGAAATCTATCCCCTCCATGGTCTTGGGTGTGGCCACGAGAGGTCTGGCGGCGGCCCAGGCCTCCGGCACCTTGTTCTTGAAGCCCACGCCGTAGGATAGAGGGCTGCAGTACACCGATCCCCTGGCGATCCATTCCGCCACCGATTCCACCCGCCCGGTGATGACGTTCCCGGGATTGCCGGAGGCGGCCCTCTCCATGCGCCTGGTGGGGCGGTTTCCGACGATGAATATCTTGAGGTTGGGCCAAGTCTTGCGGAGCGGGGGGCCTATCCGCCCTAAAAGCCTCAGCGCCGCCAGCTCGTTGGGGGGGTAATCGAAGGAGCCGCTGAAGACGAGGCTGGGGAACTCCTCGGCCTGCGGTTCAAGAGCCGTTGGTGGGGAATCTGCACCGTTGGAGACGACACCCACGTGCAGACCGGGGTTCAGCTTCTTCACGGCCTGGGCGTCCAGGTCGGTGCACATCCCCACGGCGTCGTAGTAACCGTACAGACGCGGCTCGAAGCGACGGAACTTCAGGAGGTCCAGGGCGAGGGGCGGCTTTTTACGCCACGGGGCAATCTTCAGATTCTCCATGTAATTTCTGTACATCGCGTCGTGCGGGACGATCAGCCGCGGCGGCGTCCTCAGGCCCACGATCGTGTGCCCGAGAAAACAGCCTTCCATGTGCAAAAGGTCGTACCTTTCGTCGCAAAGGGCCTTTTCCACCGCCCCCCGGACGGGCGATTCCCGATAGGCGGCGATGGGGAGGGGAAAAGGGCCTAAAAGGGAGGAGAGCTTAACCCCCAAGCCCGGGTGGAGTCCGTACGTTTCGATTCTGATGCTGCGGGCGAGGGGGCGCAGGTTTTCGAGGTCTGGCGCGCAGGGGCAGGCGGGGGGGAAGAGGAGGAGATCAACCTCGTGAAATTGGGAAACTTCGCGCAGGATATGGAAAAACTTGCTCTGGGCACCTCCCACCGGGGGGTAGGGCATCAGCGACGAAACGCAGAGTACCTTATACTTGGGCATGGGCGTCACCTAAAGCATGTCGAGGATGAGCCGGACCACCCTGGCCGCGGAGCCCCCGTCCGCCGCGCACTCGTGGTGGGCGATGTACTCCTCGCGCCCCCGGGCCAGTTGCCCCAGAGCTTCTCCCTCTAAGACCCGTTTTGCCTGCTGTGCAATCTCCCGCGCGTCCGCCGCCCGAAGGACCGCTTCCGAATCAACGTAGGGCAGAATCGCGGGCCTTTCATCGTTCTTGAAGACCACAACCGGCCGCCCCAGCATGATCGCCTCCACGCCCACGGTGGAGAAGGCGGTGAGGATGACATCCGCGGAGGCGAGCAACTCGTACAGGTCCAGCTTCTTCGGCAGGAGCGCCTCCCGGGGCGCCCCGAGCTCCTCCAGGACCAGGCGCAGGTCCCCGAGGTCGTCGCGGGGGTGCGGTTTGACTAAAACCCGGAGCCGGGGTATCTGGGTACCGGCGAGGAATGCCCCCCGCAGCATCTCGCGTCGCGTTTCCTCGGTGAGCGCGACATCGGGAGGCTGGGTGATGACGACCAGCAGACGTTCATCGGTCGCTCGTTTGACGGGCTCTTTGTAGGTTGCACCGTAGGTTGCACCTTCCCGATACCGGGCCAGGCGGTCGAAGGAGGGTTGGCCGGTGATGACCAACTTCCCCCGGGGGACCCCGTTCTTGGCGTAAATGTTTTCGGAGTATGCGCCGCTCACCGCCAGCTTGTCCGCCGCGAGCCCGCAGAAGAGCGGCGAGTCCCAGATCATGTCGTGGGATTCGACCGCCAGGGTGGGAATCCCCCTCGCGTCGGCCATCCGGAAGGCGAGGTTGACGAGCGCGTTGCGCTCCGTCAGGCTGACGAGCACCCGCGGCTTCACCGCTTCTAAAAGCTCCTCGAGAGCCGCCGCCCGGGGAATCAACCTCCAGAAGAGCTGTCGAATCACGCTCGCGAGCCAGCCCCGGGCGTACTCGCCCAGGTCCAGCCCCCTCCACGGCAGGCGGGGCAGGATTCGGGGCAGCTCCGGTCCGATCCGCCAGTAACTGTGAAAATTCCCTATCCATTCACCGAGGCGCTTTAGCCGGACCCACGTGTCGAGGTCGTAGGAGCGGACGGCGGGAGAAAGCGGCCTTACCCTGTGCGTCGTCGCCAGCCCGACACGCACCCCTTCGCTCATTCCCTCCACCAGGGGTTGCCAGGTCACCCGCTCGGAGGGCAGGGTCGTCAGAATCAGGCAATCCACGTAGGGGCGACCCTCCGCGGTCGCCCGCGGGCGGGGACAGAGCCCCGCCCCTACAAACTTTTTACCAACACAACGCAGGAGCGACAGCGCCAGCTTGAGCCGGCGGGCCAGCCCCTCGTTCAGGGGGATGCGCGTCCTCACGCCGACCACCGATGTCCGCAGGCGTCGGGTGAAGGTGAAGGGGACCGTGCCGGGCGCGGTGAGACGGACGCCTTTTCTCCGGCAGACCTCGTCGAGAACGTCAACCAGCAATTCGTCCCCACTCAGGATGGTCGCATTGTAGACGCTTTCCGTCAGCGCGTTTTCCAGGATCGCTGCGCCGAGACATGCCCGGCGCAGGCGGTACCAGTAAAAGAGGTGCCAGATGACCCGCGTGATGTCGTCCCGGTCGAGGGCCTCGAACACGCGGTCGGTGAGCTCCTTGGATTCGGCGTCCACCCGTCTGATCCCCTCCCGCCCCAGAACCGCCTCGGAGGTCGTCACGGCGACACCCCTCTCCCGGCAGACCTTCAACACCGATGCGCCGAGCAGGCCCGGAAGGAGTTCCATCACGGTGGGTTCGCGGCCGATGCGCCTCTGGCGGTCAATCTCCCGCCCGAGCGCCACCGGGGTGATGTGACTGGTGAGGCCGAGGAGTGAAGGTGCGCTAATCATCAGCCTCACCGCGGGGTTGAGACAGGCGGTCGCGGAGCCGGGTCTTCAACATCTTGAAAAGCCCCAACCGACGCTCACCGTAAACGATGAGGGGCAGCGCGAGGACGAAGAAGCCACCGGTTCCCACGAGCAGGCGCGCAAGAGATGACCAGTCCTCGATATAGGTCAGGCCGTACTTCAACCCCTCCACGAGCGCACCTACGTAGCCCAGAGGCAGGATGAGTCGCAGGAGGAAGCCCAGCCTCTCCCTCAGATTCATCCCCACCTCTTTCGCGGCGAAGTGGTTGATGATGAGGGAGTTGAGGATGACAGCGCCCGTGCTCGCCAGCACGATGGACCAGCTGGAGCCGAAGCGGAACAGGGCCAGGGTGCAACCCGCGACGGCCAGGAGCAGAATGCCGATCTGCATCCCGATCCACAATCCCACGCGCCGGCGGTCTATGAGGAGGTTGATGAGGGTGTTTCCGGCGATGGTTATGATGGCGTAGAAGGCCATCCGGGGTGCGTAGAGGTCTATGAGCGCGAGGGACGGGGCATAGTTGGGCAGCCAGTCCAGCAGTACGGTTCTCGCACCGATGACCGCCAGTCCGGCCACCAGGGCGCCCATATAGGCTGTTGCCTCGGTGAGGCTCACCAGACGACGCCTGAGCTCACCAATTTCCCCGGCACCGGTATTCCGCGCCAGCTCCGGGTTGAGAACGATGCCCAGCTTGCCCGGGACCAGGATGACGAGCATTCCCACCGTGGCCGCCAGGTTCAAGAATCCCCGGTCCACTCCACCGATGAACCGGGCGATGAACAGCTTGTCCACGCTCTCCAGGCAGAACCGCAGGAATACGACGATGGTCAGCGGCAGTCCGACGCGCATCACCCGAAAAATTTTCCCCCAGTCGAGACGGGGGACCAGGCGCAGTTCACGGGTGTATCCGGTCCGGCTCCAGTAGATGACGACGAAGATGAGCTCCACGATGATGAGGGCTCCGGCGACGCCGAGAATCCCGAAGAGCTGCGCCCCCAGCAGGGTGAGGCCGACGGACGACAGGAAGTACCCGAACTCGAGGACGGCGAGGAAACGGAACCGACTCTCGGCCTGGTAGAGGTTGGTCAGAATCGCGGTCAGGTTCCTCAAGGGTACCAGGGCCGCTCCGGCGCCGAGGATGACGAACCCGAGGAGGGTGCCTTCTTCTATCTGGGTCCAGCCGAGGAGGAAGGCGACGAAGACGGCCGCGAGACCCATCAGGAGCACGAAGCCCAGGGAGGAGTTGCGCAGGTCGGCGATTTCCTCCTCCGGGGTCCCCGCCCCCCGCAGGTAGGGGATCTGGCGGTAGATGCCCAGCGTCACGCCGAGATGGGCGTAGGCCCCGTATCCCACTATGAGGTTGATGACGAGGAGCAGTCCGTAGTGGGCTGGATTGGCGATGATTTTCGGCAGCAGCAGGGCGCGCAGGATGCTCAGACCGGCGCTGGTGAGGCCGGCGGCGGACATCCAAAACGTGTCGCCCCAGAGTCGGCTCGCCTTGACTTTAGCAGTAGGCAATCCCGACCTCTACCGGATGGTTCCCGGATATACAGGTTCCCGGGAAAAAAGTGGCCGAAAGCGGTTTCCCGGCTTCCGGCTCAAAGATTCTGATGGTTACTCCCATTCTCTACGTAACTCGGTCAGCCGTCGGTTGACCTCTTCCGCGTGCGCCACGAGGCGCTTCACCGTCGCGGCCACCCGCCGGACGTCCTCCTCCTCCTGGTGGGAGTAGAGCGGAAGACAGAGCACGCCGTCGGCGAGTCTCTCGGTGACCTTGAGCGGTCCCACCGTCCGGGAGAGACCGGCGAAACGGCGCTGGAGATGCAGCGGCGGCGAGAAGTACCTCTTGGTGCCGATGTTCTCCGCGGCGAGCCCCTGGGCGAGGTCGTCGCGCGTCATACCCAGTTTTTCCGAATCCACGACGACGGCGAGGTCCTTGAAGGTCGAAACAGCGCCCGGAGGCAGTTTCTGGAAACCCAGACCGGGGGTGTCCCCCAGCTCGTCGTGGTAGACCTGGACCAGCCGGCGGCGCGTTTGGAGGTTTTTCTCCAGGTGCCGCAGAGAGGCCCTTCCCAGCACGGCGTTGAATTCGCTCATCCTGCCGTTCAGCCCCCGGGTGGGATCGGTGGCCGAGTCCAGAAGGCCGAGGTTCCGGCGGCGCCTCAGGTCGGCGGCGGTCGCCTCCTCGCGACAGACGATCAGGCCGCCCTCCCCGGAGGTGACCGGTTTGGTGGGCGAGAGGGAAAAGACCTCGACGTCGCCGAAGCGACCGGCCGGCGTGCCGTCCTGTCCGGCGCCGAAGGCGTGGGCGGCGTCGAGAATCAGCGGTATCCCGTGGCGGTCGGCCAACTCGCGCAGCTCGGCGACCGGGGGCGGGCAGCCGAAGATGTAAACGCCGACGATGGCCGACGGCGCGCCGTTCGTTTTATCTCCGATGGCCTCCGACACCGCTCCCGCGTCCACGTTGAAGTCTTCCGGCCGCGCGTCCACGAACACCGGGGTCAGCCGATTCCACGTCGCCGCGAGCCCCGTGGCGAAGTAGGTGAAGCTGGGCATCACCACTTCGCCCGGTGGTTCGATGCGGGAGAGGGCCAGGACCAGCCCCGTGGTGCAGCTCGACACCGCGACCACATTCTCCGGCTCCGTCCCCATCCACGCCGCCGCTTCCCGCTCGAAGGCTTCCACCTGCGGACCGTTCGTAATGATCCCGCTCGCGAGAACGCGCTCCAGCTCGTCGGATATCTCCTCGAATGACGGCAGGGTGGGTCTGGCCACCGGAATGGGCTCCCGGAAGGCGGGCTCGCCGCCCAGTATCGCCGGCTGGTCCTTCTCCTCAAGGTCGGCCGGAGTCAGGAGCCGCGTGGGTCGTCCGTCCTCGAGGAAGGGGATGAGCTTGATTCCGTGGTCTTCCGCGACTCGGGCGAGCCCGGCGCGGTCGTAACCCGTCGTCGCCGTCACCGGCTTACGGCAGTAATACTTTTCCACACGCTCGTCCTGGCCGCCTCCCCCGAGCAGGTGGCGCCGGACGTCGCCGTCGGTGAGCGTGCCCAGCAGCCTGCCGTCGGAGTCCACCACCAGAGCCATCCCTATCCGTCCGGCGTCTATCACCTCCATCGCCCGGCGCAGCCCGTCGGTGGGGGATAGGAAGAGGTTTTTCACGGGCAAGGGGTTTCGCCAGAGGCGTAGCTCGCTTCGCTCGGTTTGCCGGGGACATAGCTCGCTACGCTCGGTTAAACCCCTTGTCTCCTTTCTGGCCACCATAGCACCTCTCGGATTAGAGCGAGAGCGTTTTATCCAGGAGGGTCTCGTCGGTCGGTGTTTCCAAAAGTTTCGCCAGAGCCCTCTGCGCCGCTCCGCCGTCGCCGTAGGGGGAGGGTTGGCCCAGGAGCCGTTCGCGGATGCCCGCCTCGGCGAGGATTTTCCCGAGCGCCTCCCGCACTTCCCCGAAGTCCGCGTCGGCGTCGAGGACGTTGGCCCCGCGCTCGCGGCCCCTCTGCCGCGGCCCGACGTTGACCGCCGGCGTTCCCAGAACGGAGCACTCGATGAGCCCCGCCGAGGAGTTGCCCACGATGGCCCGCGTCCGGCGCAGGATTTCAGTGAACGACTCAGGCGCCAGGCTGACGCGGAGCGCGCGGCGCGGTTTGCGCCCCACCCACCGCTCCAGCTCCTCGACGATCCGCCTTCCCCCGGCGTCGGCGTTGGGGTGGAGGACGAGGGTGGGGAGCGAGACGGCGTCCAGCGCCTCCAGGCACGCCGCAAGTCCCCGCGCCGTCTTCTCCGGCTCCCCGGGGAGGGGGTGGTACAGCAGCACCAGGAAATCGTCGGTCGGGTCCAGGCCTACCCGTTCGCCCAGGGCGCGGAGCTCGCCGGGGCCGAGGGGCGGGCTGGAAAGGGCTCGATCGGCCGCCAGGGAGCCCACCAGCTGCACCCTCCAGGTCTCCTCCCCCCACCCGAGCAGCCTCTGGGCCGCGGATCGGGTGGCGGGGAAGAGCAGATGGGCCAGACGGCTGACGGCGTGCCGGGGCCCGTCGTCCACCAGGGATACGTCGCCGGCGTGGAACTGGGCCAGGGGAATGCGGCAGTACCAAGCCGCCACGGCGGCGCCCAGCACCTCCACCCGGTCCCCCAGGACGACGAGCCAGTCCGGCCGGTCCCGCCGCCAGAGACGGGCCAGCTCCCCGGTCACACGGGACGCCAGCTCCGCCATGCCCGCCGGGGAGTCGTCGTCCTCGGCCACCGGGGCCAGGGTCACCGGCTCGAACCCGTCGCGGCGTATCTCCTCTACCGTCATCCCCCGGGAGGGGGAGAGGTGGCCGGCCGCCGCGTAGAGAATCATTTCCGCCTCCGGCTCCTGTGCCACCCGCAGGATGAAGGGGCGGAGCAGGCCGTAATCGGAGCGGCAACCGGTGAGGATGGCAATCCGCCGCCGCGTCAAGTCAGGGCTTCTTTATGTAGAGACCGCCCAGGAGCCGCCGTTTGACGACGTAGGTGCCGTGCTTGGAGATGTGCGCCTCGGCGGCGTGGAAGATCAGGTCCAGGAGGTCGTCGCGCGTCTGGGAATCGGTGGCCAGGAGCCCGTAGAGCTTCCCGGTCGCGTAGAACTCGGCCACGTCCTGGGGCCGGGGGAAGTTCAGGTCGTTGGCGAAGTCTATCCGTTTCCCGGGGCCGAAAATTTCGTCCAAAAGCGGCAGGACCTCGGTGGTCATGTCCCTCCCCCGGGCGGCCATTTCGGCGGTGGGGTGCTCCCCCACAAGCTCCCAGTGCATCTGCATGAACTCGGCCTGGTCGTCGGGGGCGGAACCGGTGACGAGCAACCGACCGTTGGCGTGGAGGATCCGCCTGATCTCCTTCACGGCGAGGTCGAGATCGGGCATGATGGTAAGGGTGAAGTTGGACACCGCCGCATCGTAGGAGCCGTTGGGCCAGGGCCAGGGAGCCTCCCACCGCCACAGATCGAAGGAGATGGGCAGATCTTCCTTGTCGAGGGCGTCCCAGGCCGCCGCGTAGTCCGTTTCGTTGTCAATCCCCTTGGCGTGTCCGTCCGGAGCCACCGCCCGGGCCAGCGGGACCGTTATTTGCCCCACACCGCAGCCGATGTCTATGACCCGTTCCCCCGAGGCCAGCCCCAGGTTGGCGATGGTCCAGCCGGCGAGGTCCGCGTTTCCGAAGCGCCGATGGATCGAGGCCACGCTCCTCATCCGGATGGCCTCGGTGGGCAGCGAATCGGGCGCGGTATCGTAGATTTCGTACTCCACGCTCACCCCTCTTTAAAAAGGCTTGGATTACTCCAGCGCGTCTTCGGTCAGGGGTTGATCCGGCTCCAGCGTTCCTTTGATTCTTCTCCCGTACAGACCTTCCACACCGCGGGGGTCCAGGCCCACCGCCGGCCGCTTGGCGGTCAAATCCCCCGGCGCCAGGCGGTGACCCGCCTCCAGCTTTCGCGTCGTCCGGAGACCCTTCCGCGCGACCGACCGGGTGTCCTCCTCCGAGGGGGTGGAGCGTTTCTCGCCGTCGCCCAGGATGCGCTCCGTGAGACGGATCTTCCGGACGAAATTTTCGAAACCGGCAGGGTCGAGGCTGGCCGCGTGGTCGGGGCCGACGCCGCCCGTGTCCAGGGTGAAGTGCTTCTCCACGGCGCAGGCGCCCAGGGCCACGGCCAGGCATGCGGCTTCCAGGCCCAGACTGTGGTCGGAGAGGCCCACGGGGCGGTCGAAGCGTTCGCGCAGGGCGGTCAGGGCGCGCAGGTTGAGCTCTTCCGCCGGGGCGGGGTACGCGCTGGTGCAGTGGAAGAGGAGAATTTCCGCCTCCCCCAGACGGTCCACGGCCCAGGCGACATCCGTCAGGTCCGCCATCCCCGTGGAGACCATGAGCGGGAGGCGGGTTTCCCGGGCGGCGTCCAGAACGAAGGGGTCGGTGAGCTCGCCGGAGCCGATTTTCAGTACCGGCACGCCCAACCCCGCAGCGGCGCGCACGTCCTGCGCGGAGAAGGCCGAGAGGATGAAATCCAGGCCCAGCCCGTCGCAGAGGGATTTCACCCGGGCGAAGTCCCGCTCGGAGAGCCTCAGCCGTTCGAGCATGGCCAGTTGGTCTTTCCCGCCAAAATTTTTCCGCTGGTAGCGCGCCAGGGGCGCACCGGCGGCGACGAGGCTGGTCGGGGTGAAAAGCTGGAACTTGACCGCGTCGGCGCCGCACTTTTTGGCGGCGTCCACGATTTTAAGGGCCTTTTCCGGGTCGCCGTCGTGGTTCACACCGCCCTCGGCGACGATGTACACCGGTTCGCCCAGCGCCAGCACGCGCCCACCCACCTTGAAGGCGGTTACCATCTCGGGGCCCTCTTGGCGTGGATGAGACCGGCCTCGGCCACCGCCATGTCCCACGCGTCGTCCACGTCCACCGATTCTCGGGGCTCCATCACGAAGGCGGCGCAGCGGTCGCCGAGGAGGCGGTCCCCGGCGAGCAGTCCCGGGGACGTCGCGTAGATCGCCCCGTTGGGGTAGTAGAGCTCGGGCAGCTCTTGCCGGCGGTAGGGTCTCTCCGGCTCGATCGGCTCGGCCAGCCCTCCGTTGACGCGGTAGGCCCAGGCCGGGTTCTGACGCATGGGGGTCAGCGAAATCAGGGAATCGAACCCCCCGGATAAAAACAGGTCCAGCGCGGCGTCCAGGTGGGCGGCGGTCCGCAGCGGAGAGGTCGGCTGCAGAAGGACCACCCATTCCGGGGCGTACCCCTCGTCGGCGTACAGGCTGGCCAGGGCGTGCTGGAGGACCTCCAGGGAGGTGGAGGCGTCTCCCGCCAGCTCGGCGGGGCGCCGGAAGGGGACCTCGAGGCCCAGGCGGCGTCCCAGGCTCGCTATTTCGTCGTCCTCGGTGGAAAGGACCGCCCTCAGGGGATGGACGGCTCCCAGGACGCAGTCGGCCGTGTAGGCCAGAAGCGGCCTTCCACCCAGGGGGGCGAGGTTCTTCCGCTCCAGGCCCTTGGACGAGCCCCGGGCGGGGATGACGGCGAGTATCTCCATGTCTTACTCAGAAACCCTGCGGTGGTTGTGGTCGGATTATCCAGGTGATATTACAAAAAGGGGGTCCCGCCCGCAAGACCGCCCTTCTCGCCGAATCTGGGGGCAAGGGGGTAAAACCTGCGCGAAGCGAGCTATGCCTCTGGCAAAACCCCTTGTCTCCTTTGTATCGGTCTGCAAAGCGATAAATCCTAGGCCAGCCACACGCTCCCACCGTTGGGGATCCCCGCTGTGGCGTTCCGCGTGTCCACGACGAGGGTCGCGCGGCGGACCACTTCCCGGTAATCGTAGTCGGAGTGGTTTGTCACGATGACCACGGCGTCGTAGGCCTCGAGCTCGGCGTAATCCTTGAGGGGGATGCTCTCCAGGCGCAGGTCGGTTTGGCGCGTGGCGGGCATTTTCCCGATGTACGGGTCGTGGTAGTCCACCTTCGCCCCGCGCTCCAGGAGCCCTTCCATGACCGGCACGGCCGGGCTTTCGCGCATGTCGTCTATGTCGGGCTTGTAGGAGATGCCGAGTATTAAAATTTTCGAGCCCCGGAGCGGCTTGCCCGCGCGATTGAGCGCCTCGGCGGTGCGTTCCACCACGAAACGGGGCATCCCCGTGTTTATCTCGCCGGCCAGCTCGATGAATCGGGTGCTGAACTCGTACTCGTGGGCCTTCCAGGTGAGGTAGAAGGGATCTATGGGGATGCAGTGCCCCCCGAGGCCCGGCCCCGGGCGGAAGGGCATGAACCCGAAGGGCTTCGTCGAGGCGGCGTCTATCACCTCGTGCAGGTTGACCCCCATGCGCAGCGCCAACATCTTCAGCTCGTTGACCAGGGCGATGTTCACGGCCCGGAAGGTGTTTTCGAAGATTTTGGTCATCTCGGCGACCTCCAGGCTGGACACCGGCACCGTTTGCTCGAAGACCCGGTCGTAGAAGACCTTGACCAGGTTCAGCCCCGCCGGTGTCATCGCGCCGATGACCTTGGGAATCGTCCGGGTCCGGTAATCCTTGTTGCCTGGGTCCTCACGCTCCGGGGAGAAGGCGAGGAAGAAGTCCGATCCGCCTTTCAGGCCCGACCCCTCCTCCAGGATTGGCAGGACGACCTCCCGGGTGGTGCCGGGGTAAGTGGTGGACTCGAGGATCACCACCTGCCCCTTTTTCAGCCGGCTGGCCACATCCCGAGACGTGGCCTCGACGAAGCTCAGGTCGGGCTGCCGATGGCCGTCCAGCGGCGTGGGCACGCAGATGGCGATGACGTCAACTTCGCCCAGGCGGTCGAGGTCGCCGGTCGCCTCGAAGAGGCCGCCGTCCACGTACGGTTTGATCCGCCCGGCCGGAATCTGCTGGATGTAACTGTCGCCTTTTCGGAGGAACGCCACTTTCACGGGGTCTATATCGAAACCTACGACGCGGATGCCGGCCTCGGCGAATTCCAGGGCGAGGGGCAGCCCCACGTAGCCCAGGCCGATGACGCCGAAAACCGCCGGACCCTCTTTGAGTTTTCTGGCCAGTTCGTTGTGGTTCATGTCCTCTATGGTGTGGGGTAGAGTCGTGGTTTAAGCCGCTGGACGAGTTGTAAAATTATTCGCCCCCAGGCGCCGAAGAGGCCGTGGGTGCGGCGGTAGATACAATGGAGGAACCAAGCCAGCCGGGCCCGCGCGGGCATCGGCCTCACGCCACGGATTGATCCCTTCCACCGGCGGGCCGTGACGCGGCCTATAAGGCTCCCGGTGCGCTCCATCGCAAGCACCGTGTCCGCGTTGCCCCACCAGCCGTCGGCGTCCCGGTGGCAGAGGCGGTGGACGACCTCGAGGCCGTCGGGATTTAAATAAGCCGCTATCTCGCCGACCCGCGGAGGTAATTCCCCGAAGGGCTCCAGGAGAATCTCGACCCCGTCGGGTATCAATTCACCGTGGCATCGGCCACGGCTCTTCACCCATCGGGGACCGCCCGAGCGCAGCGCCTCCGTTATGAGCCCGGCTTTCAGGTCTTGATTAATCCAACCCTACTTTGGTTCAGAGGTTCGACGGTGCTCTGTGCCGTCCCGGGATCCCGCTATGAATCGTAGGGCCAGATCGAGCAGTAACCCACGGTGCGAGAGTATGCGCACGCCGATGTGGTTTTCTGACAGGTAGTTACGGTGCCAGTGTATTGATACACACACCTCTTCGACGATTCCTGAAATATCCTCTCACTTGTCAGGCTGGGCGGGGTGTAGCTCTTCTTGCTCATTTCCGCTTCCTTTTCGTGTAAGGCGGGCAGAGTGGGCCGATTTGCGATTAAGAGCCATCTCACAGGCGCTGGTCGAAGGCTTCCAGAGACTGCCGGTTTCGATGAGGGCCAGGCCGGGGCAGCGCATGCAGGCCTCGGTGAGCTCGCACCCCCGGCAGTCCGGTACCGGGAGCGTGAGCAGACCGTTCAGATAAAGGTTCAGGGGGGCGTGATGCCAGATTCTCCTCAGGGTGCTCCGCCGGACGTTCCCCATCGAAGCCCGCAGTTGCAGACAGGGGAATACCTCCCCCGAAGGTGCGATGGACAGGGTCGAGAAGCCGGCGCTGCAGGATATCGCATGTAAAATCCTCTGCGTTCCCGTTTTCTCCGGGGGCTCATCACCCGGTGGTTCATCCTGCTCTCGATAGTAGTTGTCGATAACGAAGCATAATTCCTCGGCGCCCAGCGCTTTTTCGAGGGGTTCTGTGCCGCCGTCGTTGGCGGGGGTGATGCTCGCGCTCAGGAGCGGGTTGCCTCCCAGTGAATGCATGTACCGGTCCAGCTCGTTGACCGTACTGTAGTTCGACTTTAAAAGGCTACCCTTGAGATTGACGTGCACCCCGGCGGCTATCAACCTTTTGACCGCCGCAATCGTCGCGTCGAAGCTGCCGGGGGTGCGGGTCACCGCCTCGTGCGTGGCAGCGTCGGGCCCGTGGAGGGAGATGTCGGTGTAGCGGACCCCGCACCGGATCAGCCGGTCTACGTCCTCCTCGGTCAGGGTCGTGGCGTTGGTGAAGAGGCGGACTACCGTTTCCTGCCTTTTCAGCTCGTCCAGAATGTCCCAAAACCCCGGGTATAGGGTCGGCTCCCCCCCGGTGATCGTCACGTAGAAGGCCCCCAGGTCGGTGAGCTCGCGGATGGCTCGGATCCAGAGCTCGACCGGCATCTCCTCCTCGTGGGGGTCGTTCGGTGTCAGGTAGCAGTGCGTGCATTTGAGGTTGCAGCGGTAGGTCAGCTCGAAGGTGACGAGGTAGGGAATGTGGCGTTGGATGGCTTTCCAGCGCAGGTTCGCGTAAGTTTCCGGTTCTGTGACCCCGTCTTTCATTCTGCCGGGAGCCGCCTTTTTTCTAAATCGCGCGGTGGAGGTCAGCGCGCGTATTCCACCAGCCCCTTTTCCGCAAGCGTATTGAAGAACGTTGTCAGATCGTTCCTGAGCTGATTGGGTTCCACGCCGTACTCCGCGAGGATGGAGCTTTCAATTTCGCCGAGGCTGCGTTTCCCGTCTATCAGGAGCCAGATGAAGCTCCCCACCTCGTTGAAGTCGTGGAGGAACCCGTCGTCTGGGGTGATGGCGAATATCTCGCCGTCCACCTCCTGGGAGGGTATCCGCCCCGCCTTCACGGGCACCGCGTCGGGATCGTAGGTTTTCAAAAGAGTATATCGAGCGAGTCACCGATGTGACCGAGGATGTAGGTCAGTGAACGGATCGGCGGGTCCGCGAGGTAGAGCCCCAGCAGCCTGGATCGCGTCCGTACCCCTTCGGGCCTCTGCTTGAAAAATTCCCTGCCGATTCGGCCCGGCTTGAGCGGTTCTCCGGGCGGGACCAAGCTTCTCACCGTCGGGTAGTTCCGCAAATAGGCCAGGGCGAAACAGACCGTGCGTTCCAATCCCGCCTTGCGCGCCAGCGTGTAGAGTTTACCCCAATCCAGACTGGGACACAACAGCCAGATATCGTACACCGACAGAAGGTGGGGATCGAAGAGGTGGTTCCCGCAGAGGTGGACGAGGCAGAAGAGCGCCGCGTCCTCTTTAGGCGGTACCCAGAGCGTGACCCCGTGCAGGTTCAGGGGGGTGGGGTTTTCCCCGAACCTGAAATCGGTGTTGTACCTCCCCGGCGCGGTAAGGTCGTAGTGAACCTCGAGGACTGCGTCACCCTTGCCCCAGATCAGGTGATTCCAACGCCGCCAGAGTTGCCACCCCAGCCGCCCCCGGGTGGCCAGTCTCCAGCCCGTTTTCTCCGCCGTCTCGGCGAACCGGGCGACTTTCCGCCGCTCGAGGTAGAGGTCCAGGTCCGCCGCCGGTCGGGTGGCGGGCGGGTACAGCCTCGCGCGGAAATCCAGCCCCTTGAGGGCCAACGGTTGCAGTGCCGCCGTCGCCTCCAGCAGGTCCAGGAGCGGGGCGGTTTGGACCAGTTCCCAGTGGGCTTCCTGACGCCTCTTCTTCTTCAGGCGGAGCAGTATGTCATTTTGCAAGCCCTGTGCCAAACCCCCGCCGCCCAGTTTCCAATCCGCGAGCGGGGCGAGGCGCTCCTCCTCCAGCCACTCTGCGGCGCCGGGCGTCTTAATAATATGACGAGCCAGATCGCCGGGATTTCGACTCGTCAGCGCGGTGAAGAGGGTTACTTTTTGCCCCGGAAACGTTTCCAAATCGAACCTTTGGACCGCTCCGTTTCATCGTCGTGGTGGTAGTAGTAGTGGTAGTACCTGTGGGATTTATACGTTCGGGAGAGGTCCACCTTGTTTAAAATAAAGCCCAGGATCTGAGCCCGCGCGTTTTTCAAGAGGCTCACCGCTTCCTTGACGGCTTCGGCCTCGCTCGACTCGGCTTCGATGACCAGGATGGTCCCGTCGACCAGAGCCCCGAGGATGGCGGGGTCGGTCACCGCCAGGACGGGGGATGTGTCCAGAATCACCCTCTCGTATTCCTGACGGAATCGTCCGAGAATATCCCGTGTCCGGCGGCTGGAGAGGAGCTCGGAGGGATTCGGCGGCGGATGCCCCGAGGGGAGGACGAAGAGGTTCTCGACCTGGGTGGGACGGATGACGTCCTCATCGGTCGAGTCCCCGAGGATGAGTTCGGTGAAACCGGGGGTGCTGGGGATGTTGAAAAGGCTGTGCAATTTCGCCCTGCGGAGATCGGTGTCCACCAGGATGGTCTTGTGACCCTGCTGGGCGATGGACACCCCCAGGTTCGCCGTGGTCGTGGTCTTCCCCTCGCCCTTGCTGGGGCTCGTGACGGAAAGAACGCGGATTTCCTTGTCTATGCTGAAGTATTGGATGTTCGTTCGGATGATACGGTACGTCTCGGCGATGGGTGAACGCGGGTTTTCTAAGACGATCAGACGTCCCTCCCCCAGCTCCTCGAACTCCTCGGTCGCCTTCGGGATCGTGCCGATCTGGGTGAGTCCGGTCAGGTTGACGACTTCATCGGCCGATTTCACCGTTGTGTCGTTCATCTCGACGATCATGGCCAGGCCGATTCCGATGATGAGGCCGACGGCGAAGCCGATGAGGAGATCCGACGTGTGGTTTGGGCTCACCGGCGCCGAAGGCGGTATCGCCCGGTCAACGATGCGCACGTCCCCCGTTTCCATGCTCTCGTTGATGCGCGCCTCTTCGTACCGCTCCAGGAGCAGGCCGTGGATATTAGCCGCAACCTCGCTTTTCCGCTCCCGGATGGAGAGTTCCATCTCCTCTCGGGGCATGGTGGAGAGCTCACCGGTCAACTGGGCGATGGAGCTCGACGTTTCCTCGATCTTGGATCTGGTGCCTTCGATCGCGATACTGAGGGCTCCGGCGGAGATGATGTAGGTAAGCCTCCCTTCGATGTCACCTTCGACGGCGGCCAACTCCCGATCTATCTCGGCGAGTCTGGGGTTGAGCTGACCCGAGGTTTGATTCAGCTTTTGTTTCTCGATCGTGAGCTCCCCGGCTTCCTGGATGAGATTCTTCAACATCTGGTCCGTCTGGAAAGCGGGCCAGGAACCGATGGCCGTCAGGGTGCCGAGGTTTATCTCGCCAGAATTCAAATAGTTCACGACGGAATTTTGCTGTTCCTGGAGCTCGGAAAGATCACGTTCCAGGCTGTTCTTGTTCACCTCATACGTGCTCATCCGGCGAATCAGCTCACTCGCCTCGTCGGAGAAGGACACGATGCCCAGCTCTTCCTTGTACTCCCTCAGGAGGTCCTCCGTCAGCCGCAGCTTGACCTCGGCCACCTCTATCTGTTGTCCGATGAACTCCCGGGCCTTCCGGGCGCGCTCCTGTTTCCACCGCAGGTTCTCATCCACGTAGACCTCGGCGATGGTGTTCGCCAGCTTGGCCACCATCTTCGGGTCGGTGTGGGTCACGCTCACGGTGAAGGCGTTCGAGTCACCGGCCTTGTGCACGGTGGTGGCCTGGCGTATGCTCTCGGCTTCCTGGACGGGGCTGGTCACGCGGAAGCTGAAGACCCTCTTGGGGTGTGGTTCGGGGTCGTGGAGGGTGAAGCCGAAGAAGTTGTCGTTCGAGACAAAGGGTTCGTCGTAGAGGCCTTTGCCGATGACGTTGCTTGAATCGTTGAGCACCGAGAAACCGGATTCGCTCTCAACCACCCGGTACTGCCCCACGGGGAAGCCTATTTCGACGAAGGGGTCCCGGAAGTACACGCCTTCTGGCAGTTGCGACAGGAGGTGAAAGGCGAGGTCCAGCTTCTCGACCACGCCCAGGCATATCGTACGGCTCGAGATGATCTGAAGCTCGGTCTCCAGGCGGAACGGCTGGAAGGACGTGTAATACCCCTGCAGGAGATCGGTATCCTGCCCCGAGGTCTCCAGAACCAGGGAGGTCGTCGCCACGTAGGTCGGAGGAGTGGTGTAAGACTGGTAAGCGGCAACCGTTAGTGAGAAGAGCACGGCGAAGATGATTATCCACTTCCGCTTCCGCAGAACGAGGAGGTATTCGGATACCCTGGGTGTGCCGCGTCCGCGGCTTGGATTGGTCTCTTGTTCCACTCTACCAGCCCAGGTTGTAGAGACGGTTGGCGTCGAAAACGGCGCGCAGCGTCGGGGCGATGTTGTTGAGGAACTCGTTCCAGTCGCCGATGAACGTGCGGGGAACGTAAACGATGTCCCCGGCGGCCAGCGGCACGTCGAGAAACGCGCGGCCCTCCTCCAGGATACCCTGAACGTCCACCAAGTAGAGGCGGGTCACTTCCGGTAAAACGCGGATGACGGCGACCTCGCTCTTCACGGGGTTGCCCCAGAAACCGTTGGCTGCGGCCAGGGCTTCGACCAGGCTCATACGCACCCGGTAGTTGTAGCGGCCGGGGGTTTTCACCTCACCGAGTACGTAAACCCTGCAGCTCGAGTACTCCACTACCTCGAGGCCCATCTGGATGTTGCCCAGGTAAGGGGCCCAGGCTTCGCAGAGTTTCTCGCGCAGCTCGTGGGGGGTGTAGCCGACGGCGACGAAATCATCGAGGTAAGGAAGATTGAGGTATCCCTCGGGGTCCACGTAGTAGGAGCCGGAGAGCTCGAGATGGCCGAGGACGGTGATGTTCAGGAGGTCGTCCGCGCCGATCCTGTAGGTCGTCTCGGCGATGAACTCGGGTGTGGGGTACTCAATCTCCACGACCTCCACGGGCCGGTCGGCCAGGGTGAGCTCGCCGTCGGTCTCGGCCAGGCAGAAGGAAAGCAGCAGCAAAACGAGACCCGTGATTTTTCGACCCATCATTCGCGTGCTTTTGTCCTCGGGGTTTCCCTCCGTTATTTGTTGAGATTATACGCCTTGGAGGAAAGCCGGTCAAGACGGGCGACTAGGGTCTCCACATGGGTGGAGCGCTATCCTTGGGCGGCGCAGCCGTAATCCGTTATTTGTGACGGAGCAGCCGTATATCTGCGCCGTCGAAGCCGGTAACTGCGCCGGCGAAGCCGTAAAATGTGCCCACTGTGTGGCGAAAAGTGGCGCATTCACGTGCGCCGGACCCTTTATGCCAGGTTGCGCAAAAACGGTGCCAGGTGCAGCGGTTTTGCCGGAGGCATAGCTCGCTTCGCTCGGTTCGGCGAGCCGCGCGGCTTGACCCGCTTCCGGGGCGCTGCTAATATCACGGCCGGCGAAGCCGCGCAGCTGTAAATTCCACGTCAAAGGACCCCCCCCGGCTTTAGAACGCCCTAGTATGCATTACGTCGTTTGCATCAAGCAGGTCCCCGACGTCGCCACGGTCAGGATTCACCCGTTGCGCGGCACCCTCATCCGCGAGGGCGTCCCCAGCGTCACCAACCCCTTCGACCTATACGCTATCGAGGCGGCGCTCGAGCTCCGGGACGCATACGGGGGCAAGATCACCGCCGTTACCATGGGGCCGCCCCAGGCCGAGGCGGTGCTCCGGGACGCCATCGCCATGGGCGTGGACGACGCGGTGCTCCTGTCCGATCCCGCCTTCGCCGGAGCCGACACCCTGGCCACCAGCTTCGTCCTGGCCCGGGCTATCGAGAGGCTCGAACCGGCAGCGATCCTCGTGTTCGCGGGGAAGCAGGCCATAGACGGCGACACGGGGCAGGTCGGCCCCGGCATCTCAAGGCGCCTCGGTTGGACCCAGCTCACCTGCATTGACCGCATCGGCCGGCCCGACGGCGGGGCGATCGAGGTTGAGAGGCTTCTGGATGACGGACGGGAGGTTCTCGAGGCCCGGTTGCCGGCCGTGATCACCGTGGTGAAGGACATCAACGAGCCGCGGCTGCCCAGCCTGCGCGGTCTCCGACGCGCCAAAACGGCCCAGATTCCGATCTGGAACGCCGACCGACTGGGTTTGAGCGAGGAGGAGGTCGGCCTGGCCGGCTCGCCCACCCAGGTAATCAAGGTGTTCACCCCCACCGCTGGGTCCTCCGGGGGCGAGATGACGGAGGCCCCGGCCCACGAAGCCGCCGCCATCTTCGTCAAGTGGCTCGAGGACAACCGCATCCTGAAGGAAAGCTGATGCCCAACCTGCGCATCTCCGAGAGGCTCTGCATCGGCTGCGCCGAGTGCGTGAAGGTCTGCCCCTTCGGCGCACTCGAGATGGTGGAGGAGCTGGCGCGGGTGAACGAGCGGTGTACCGACTGCGGTGCCTGTGTCGAAAGCTGCCCCGTCGAGGCCCTGATACTCGACCGCCCGGACTCCGCCGCCGGGGTGGACCTGGAGGATTACCGCGGGGTGTGGGTGGCGGTGGAGCTGCAGTCGAAAAAAGTCGCCACGGTGAGCCTGGAGCTCCTCGGCAAGGGTCGGGAGCTGGCCGACGACCTGGACGTTCCGCTTTCCGCCCTCCTTCTGGGCGACGACGTCGAGCCCCTGGTGAATAAGCTCATCGCCCACGGGGCCGACGTGGTGCACCTGGCGGAGCACCCGCTCCTCGGACGCTACTCGAACAACACCTTCGTCGAGGCGGCGGCGCAGGTGGTGGAGCGTCACCGCCCCGAGGTCATCCTCTTCGGCGCCACGGCCAACGGCCGCGACTGGGCGGGGGCGCTGGCCACCCGCCTCCACACCGGCCTGACCGCCGATTGCACCGGCCTCTCCATAGACCTCGAAAACCGGCGGCTCCTCCAGACACGACCGGCCTTCGGCGGCAACATCATGGCTACCATCATCACCCCGAACCACCGTCCCCAGATGGCCACCGTCCGCCCGAAAGTCTTCGCCCCCGTCCCGGTGCCCGGCCACGAGGGTCAGCTCGTCCGCGACGCCGTGGCCCTGTCCAAGGCCGAGCTCAAGGCGATCCTCAAGCGTTTCATTGCCGCCGAGCCCGAGGTCAACATCGCCGACGCGCGGATCGTCGTCTCCGGGGGGCGCGGGGTGGGCAAGCCGGAAAATTTTAGGCTCATCTACGAGTTGGCCGAGGCGCTGGGCGCCGCCGTGGGGGCCAGTCGCGCCGCCGTGGACGCCGGTTGGATCCCCTACCCCCACCAGGTGGGCCAGACTGGCCGCACGGTGCGGCCGAAGCTCTACGTCGCCTGCGGCATCTCCGGGTCGGTCCAGCACCTGGCCGGGATGCGGACCAGCGAGCACATCGTGGCCATCAACCGGGACCCGCGGGCGCCGATTTTCAACTACGCCGACTTCGGCATCGTGGGCGACCTCCACGAGGTCATCCCGGAGATTATCGGGATGCTGAAAAAGTAGTAATTGCATTGAACGAGGGAAGATTATGAAAAACTTACGTATAGAGATAAAAGAAAACATTAAAATAGTAGTCCAAGAAGGTCTAGATATATTAGTTCCAAAAAAGAACAAAAATGGTAATATTCATATTTCTTTACAAGAATTAATGTTCTCTTATCAAATATGGTATTCAAAAACTCTTCCAATAGTAAAACAGCTATTACCAGAACGGTTATGGGAATTTCAACAACTTTATAAATTAGAAAAGAGAGACAATAAACCTCTTGGAGTCGTTAGTTACACCATTAGTGATTATTTGAGTGGCATTACAGTACGTAACGGATTTGGAAAAGAAGTATTTGATGGGTCATCAATATTTAAAAGGAATTTTTCTACCCAATTAGCAATATTAAGTTCCACAGTTGACAGAATAGATCAGATTATTACGGATATAAAAGGTGTTCTTCAGTCTGAACTATTTGATAATGAATTAGATGCTGCTAAAGAATTGTGCGATAAAGGCTATTTTCGCTCTTCGGGAGCTCTTGCTGCTGTAACTTTGGAGACGCATCTAGCTGGCGTTTTGGAAAAACATAATATTATAATTAGGAAGAAGAACCCTACAATTAGTGATTATAATGATACACTTAAAAAGAATGGTATATATGACATAGAAATATGGAGACCAATTCAAAGGTTGGGTGATATAAGAAATTATTGTGTTCATCACAAGGAGCATGAACCTACTAAAGAGGAAGTAGTTGAATTAATTGAAGGAGTACACAAAATTATTAAAACTGTTTTTTAATCGAAAGAGCCATTATTATAAAAAAAAGAACCTTTCGGTTCGTTTTTTATTACATTAGAGTTACTGGATAATAAGGGTTCTATCTAAATCGTTTTCTTGAATTGTATGGTTAAAATATCTTTTCAACCAGAGGTATTTAGCTTGAATACTACCTTGATATTCTTCAATACGATCTGCAATTATTTCTCTTATTGCATCTAAAGTAATATTACGCAAGTTATCATAATTATGGATTTTACATATAGCATTCAAGTAATTAATGTATCGTTTATCGGATTCTGTATAGATAAACTCCTCAAAATATCTTTGACGACCAACAGGTAGCTCTTGTATTTCATTATAAATACAATCATCAATTAGTATAGCAGGATTATGGTTGATTCTTTCCGTAATTGTAAAAGCATTTGATAAACCCTCAGAAAATAAAATATTTTCACCCGCAAAGTGTTTACCCTTTGAAAGGCATCCATTTAAGAAAATACCTTGACAATTGAACCTAGCCTGAATAAAAACAAGTTGAATAAAGAAATTGTAAAGTGTTTCATCTATATGTTCATCGCCCTCGATTGTTTCGCTCCAAAAACATATACAATCTGAAAAAGCCCGATATTTTAATGGTCTTCCAAATGTTTCCCGAATGCCGTTTGAACGCTCACTAAAAAAAGCGTTAAGTATTTCAAGTGAGTCTATATAAGTGCCATCAATAATATTAATAATTGTATTTACTAATGATGGATCAGCCTTACTCAACGCGATTAATTCTTTATATCCTAAAATATCAATGTACGCTACATATTCTTCTTTCCAACTAAAATCACCATGTAAGCCAAATATGTTATTTATACGCGGCATTTTATTATCCTATTCGGTTTTTTTTCTAGCGCTTCTCGAAGTCGTCGGGGGTCAGGCCGTCCAGGAAGCGGGAGAGGTCCTCCGTGTTCAATACGGCCGACTGCTGCTTGGACTCCTCGAAGGCGAGCACCGACTCGGCCACGAAGATCGGGGCGTTGAACCGTAGCGCAAGGGCGATGCCGTCGGAGGGCCGGCAATCCACTAAAATCTCGTCCTCGCCGTACACCAGGTGCAGTTCGGCGAAGAAGGTGTTGTCCCGGATTTCGGTGATGACCACGCGGTCCACGGCGGCGCCCAGCGTGAGCACCACCCGCTTCAACAGGTCGTGGGTCATCGGCCGCGGCGACTTTACGTGCTCCTTCTCGGCGATGATGGCGTTGGCCTCGAAGGAGCCGACCCAGATAGGCAGGACCCGCTCGGCGGCGGCGTCGCGCAGGATGACCACCGGCGACTTCTTCTTGGGATCGAAGGCGATGCCGGCCACGTCAACGGGGATTTCTTGCTCGGCGCTCATGGACCGCTCCGGTGTGTTCCGCAGGTAGTATAGCCCAGTTTCGGCGATAAATCCAATGCGGGCGGGCAGCCGTGTTTTCTAAAAACCGCCGCCCATCATCTGCTCGGCGATGGCCGGGGGTATCCCCACCTCCTGCGCGGCCCGGGCCATCTCCTCCCGCACCATCTCGTCGGCCTTGACCCGGGCGTCGGCGATTGCGGCCACGATGAGGTCCTCGAGGAGCTCCACGTCCCCGGAGCCCGCGGCCCCCAACTCTATCATCACGCGGGTGACGTCGTGGCGCCCGTTCATCTTGACCTTCACCAGACCCCCGCCGGCCTGACCCTCGACGAAGATCTCCCTCAGCCTGGCCTGGACCTCGGCAATTTTCGCCTGAAGCCGCTGGGCCTGGGCCATGATTCCCTCGAAGCCGCCGGCCGTCATCCCCATCACCTCCCTCGCGTCCGCTACGTCTCGACCCGGCGCTCACCGTCCAGCCTGACCACCCGGGCGTCGAAAACCTCGATCGTCTTCTGGACCGCCTGGCGGTCCTTGGACGAAAGGCCGTCCAGGTCCACGCCAGCCGCCGGTCGCTCTTTGACGGTTTTCTCAGCCGCTCCCTCACTGCTCACGGGTTGGCTCTCCAAGAGCGCTTCGAAGGTGATCGGCCTCGAGTAGAACTCCGTCGCGACCCCCTCGATGATACGCACGTTCTCCATCTTGCGCAGCTGCTGATGGTGGAAGCTGAACTCGGGCGGAAAGACGAGGATGAGCCGGTCGTCCTCCAGGCGGGCCTCCTTGGCCTCCGCGGCGAAGGCCCCGATGCTCGTGTTCGCCTTCCGCAGGTGGGGGAGAAACTCGTCCCAGGTCCCGTCTTCAGGTGCCTCTTTCACTACCTCCCCGGTCGGGGGGGTATTTTTTTTTTGCGCGGCGGGCGGGTTTTCCTCCTGTGCGCCCCGCAGCCTCTCGGCCAGCTCGGTCAGGGAGATGAGCCTGGGTAGCCGGGTAAGCTCCACCAGGGCCAACTCCAGGATCAGGCGCGGCTGGCGGGATAGCTTCAGCTCCACCAGGGTCCGGCGCAGGGGGGCCAGGAGCGAGAGCCAGGTTTCCGGCGGGACGGCGCGTTCCGAAGCGGTGGGTGCCCGTTCGGCGAGCCGCTCGGCCAGCCCGTCGGCCTCGCCGCCTAAAGAATGGATGAACCAGTCGCGCCAGAGGTCCAGGAGCTCCTCGGCGAGAACCCGCGGGTCTATCCCCGAATCCACCGTCTCGGTCACCCGGCGGACGACGGCCGCGGCGTCGCCCTCCAGTACGGCCCCCGTCAGCTCCACCAGGGTGTCCACGCCGACCTTGCCCAGTACGGCCCGCGCCTCCTGGAGGGTTATACGCTTCTCCCCGTAGGCGAAGAGCTGCTCCAGGGTGCTCTCGGCGTCTCGAATCGCCCCGCTGGCGGAACGGGCCGCCAGAATCGCCGCCTCGTGGTCCAGCTCGTAGCCCTCCTCGAGGGCGATGCGCTCCAGGAGCGCGGCGATTTCGCCCGTGGGGATGCGACGGAAGGTGAGCCGCTGGCACCGGCTGGTTATCGTGGGGGGCAGCTTGTCCGGGTCGGTGGTGGCCAGGACGAACATGGCGTGTTCGGGGGGCTCCTCCAGCGTTTTCAACAGGGCGTTGAAGGCCTCCCGGGTGAGCATGTGGACTTCGTCAATGATGTAGATTTTATAGCGGCCGCCGGCCGGGGCGAACTTCACGTTCTCCCGCAGCGCCCGAATCTCGTCTATGCCGCGGTTCGAGGCGGCGTCAATTTCGATCACGTCCACGTTGGCGCCCGCCGCGATGGAGCGGCACTGCGCGCACGAGTTGCAGGGCTCCGCCGTGGGGCCGGTCACGCAGTTCAGCGCTTTCGCCAAGAGGCGGGCCGTGGTGGTTTTGCCCACCCCACGCGGCCCGGCGAAGAGGTAGGCGTGTCCGACGCGGCCCTGGCTCACGGCATTCTGGAGCATACGGCAGATGTGCTGCTGGCCGATGACCTCGCTGAAAACCTGGGGCCGCCACTTGCGCGCGATGACCTGATAGCTCATTGATACCCCTCGGGTGGCGCCCGTGATTATAACGCAGCGCCGGACCCCCCGCCACCCCGAACGCGGCCTCCGGTTCCTGGGAAATGCACGTCACGGGGCTTGACAGGCGGCTCGCGGGCGTGTTAGGCTACCGCCGCTCATCCGCGGAAAAGGATTGGTCATGAGTCAACGGTGCGACATCTGCGGCAAGGAAATCTCGACGGGGTCCAACGTCAGCCACTCTCTGCGGCACACCAAGCGAGTCTTCAAGCCCAACATCCTGCGGGTCCGCGCCGTGGTGGATGGAAAGGTGAAGCGGATGCGCGTCTGCACGAGCTGCCTGCGATCGGGGAAGGTCGCGAAACCGTAACCGGCGCGACATTTTTTCAAAATAAACGGGAGGCTCAAAACCTCCCTTTGTTTTTGGTTCGTCTTCCAACCGACCGGTTGCGCTTGAAATCGTAAAGTCCCGCGAGGTCGCTCATGGCCACTGTGTAGGGGAGCTTGACCTGCTCGGTCGGCGCCTTGCCCCGATCCAACTCCTCCAGCCCGCCACCCAGCTCCAGCTCCCCGCTCACCCAACCCGCGTCGAAACCCCGCGCGTAAAGCTCCCGTTCCACCTTGCTCTTTCCGCCACCGAACCACCAGGAAGCCTGCCATCAGCGCCATCCCCATCGGCTTGACGTACCGGCTCACCAGGGAGAAGTTCAAGAGATTTTCGTGGCGGAGGCCGTCGTAGGAGACGGCCGGGACGAAGGAGCGCTCCCGGGGCGCGCGGCGGGGATTAAAATCCCCGCCCTACAGCCCGGCCAGCCCTGGCAGGCCCCCGTGGAAGACGGTGACGTTCTGGAAGCCCAGGGAGTAGAGGATGGATACGGCGACGATGTGGTGGGTCAGCGAGCGGTCCAGGGCGACCACGTGCCCGGAGCGCCCGGCCGGGGCGGCGGTCACGCAGCCCAGCCTACAGCCAACTTCCAGGGCAGGGCCACCCAGGGGCCGGGTCCCTAGAAAAATCGGAGCAGAACGTCTCGGTGTTTCTTAAGAGTCTTGAAGGGTCGGCGAGGCCCTCGGGAGTAGAGGCCGGTGATGCTCGAATCCACGGTCAGGCCGACCTCGGCCAGGGGATTTGGATTCGGGCGCAGATACTCGGGTCCGGCGGGGTCGAAAGAAAGGGGCATGGCGCGCGCTCCGGGGGTGAATTGACTGATTCGTCCGAAGATATGCTAACAGCAATTCCCTCGCCTTGCCAAATCGCGGACCACAGTTGTCATAGGGCTGTGGTAAGCTTGTAATGAATTCAGAGGAGGCGATATGGAGTACGTCATTGCGGGGCTGGCCGGTCTGGCGGTTGTCCTTCTTTTAGTGATCCTCTTACGACGTGGGCGTGGAGGAGAGACGCAGAGGGAACTGATCGAGCTCTGCGCTGTTGCATCCCAGCAGTCGGAACAGCTTGTTAGCCTTCGTGACCTACTCGTAAAGCAACTGGGTGAACAAGAAAAAAGTGTTATCGAGCGGCTCGGAAAGGACCAGCTGGAGTTGATCAACTCTTTGCAGGAGCACTTTGGGAAGGTCCAAAAAGAGGTCGAGGGTGTGAAGGGTAAGGCCGAGGAACTGGCACGCCAGGCGACGGTTATCGGCGAACTCCGTGAGTTACTCCGGTCTCCGAAGCAGCGCGGGATCATAGGGGAGGAATCATGTGAGATAGTACTTACTGATACCCTACCTGATGAATACTGGACAAGGCAATTCCGACTTCAGGGAGTTGGGATTGTTGATTATGCAGTTAAGCTGGGCGACAGGTTTGTACCCATTGACGCGAAGTTTCCCGATGATTCTTTCCAGCGTTTACGCAGGGCTGAAAATACAGGTGAAAGTGAGCGTAAAAAGGCACGGCGGGACTTCGTTAAAACGGTTCAAGAAAAAATCGACCAAGTGGCGAAGTACGTTAGACCCGATTTGAAAACGATGGAATTCGGAATCGTCTACTTACCCGTTGAGGGAATTTATTTCGAGGCCAGCCAACGGCGCTATCCCGACGACCCCGAGGATGACCTCCTTGCTTACGCCAGACGGAAGAAAGTAGTTATGACCAGTCCCAGCTTGCTATTCGCATACCTACGAACCGTTTATCTCGGTCTGCAAAGCCTGAAGATAGAGAAGAAGGCCGAGGAAATCATGTGCGGTTTATCTGCACTAAGATCCGCATTCAATGAAGTCCGGGTTCCGCTCATAAAGCTTGGGAATCAACTGAGCGACGCTTGGAACAACTTCAACAAAACTTCAAGAGCATACTCTGAAGCCGAGCTTCTTTTAGGTCGGCTTGCTGCGGAGGGTGTGGGGTCGGAGTTGTTGCCCGGAGAGGAATCGGGGGTGCCGCCGGGCGGGGAGGAAAAATCTTGAAATAACTGCATTCCACGGCACGCGACGCCTTGTATTCCAGCCGGTGTTCTGTTAGTATCCGGCTGGTTTTCTCTTGCCCCTGCCGCGTAAATACGCGCATCCCTTTTTTTGCCCTCAGGAGGTGATTGATGCCCAAGATGCTTGAGCTGCGCTGGCACGCTCGGGGCGGACAGGGCGCTGTGACGGCCTCCAAGGTGCTCGCCGACGCGGCCCTGGAGATGGGCAAGTACGTCCAGTCCTTCCCCGAATACGGTTCCGAGCGCATGGGCGCCCCGATCAAGGCCTTCAACCGAATCTCCGACACACCGATAACCATCTACTCCTCCGTCACCGATCCCGACATCGTCATCGTTTTGGACGAGACGCTCTTGAACGTGGTGGACGTGGGCGAGGGGCTGAAGGACGACGGGATTCTTTTGGTCAACACCGAGCTCACGCCGGCCGAAGTCCGCGAGAATATCGTCGAGGGCCACCGGTTCCGCATCTTCACCGTGGACGCCACCGGCATCAGCCGGAAGCACCTGGGTCGCCGGATACCGAACACCCCCATGATAGGCGCCCTGACCGGCCTGGTGGACGTGCTCTCCACCGACGACATCTGCGCGAGCTTCAAGGCTAATTACACGGACGTGTTCTCCAAGGACGTGCTCGAGGGGAACCTCGCGGCCATCCGGGAGGCGGCGGTCTCGCTGTCTGCGCCCGAGGCGGCGAAGGGTCCCGGCGGGCGCGGCAAGTTGGCCAAGCCCAAATACGGGAACGAGAGCTACAAGGAACTCCCCAGGGCCGGTTACATCGTGGCTTCGGAGTTGCACGCCTACATGCGCGCCGGGAACGCTGAGGATTACAACACCGGGGCCTGGCGCGCCGACCGACCGGTCTGGGACTCCGAAAAGTGCACCCACTGCTTCCGCTGCTTCATCTTCTGCCCCGACGCGGCCATCACCTTCGATCCCGAAACCGAGAAGATGACCGGAAACGACCTGGTGCACTGCAAGGGCTGCGGCCTCTGCGCCGAGGTGTGCCCCCCCAAGGTCAAGGCCATCACCATGGCCAAGGAGACCAGCAAGTAAGCGGGGTTAGTAGCCCCGAGGAGGTTTTTGCCGTGCCTGAGAAAAAGCTTGCCTTGACGGGGAACCAGGCGGCCGCCTACGCGATGATGCAGATAGACCCCGACGTCGTGGCCGCCTACCCGATAACGCCCCAGACCAATTTGATGCAGAAGTTTGCAGACTTCCACGCCGACGGCGACGTGTCCACCGAGCTCATTCTGGTGGAGAGCGAGCACTCGGCGATGAGCGCGTGCGTGGGGAGCGAGGCGGCCGGGGCCCGGACCATGACCGCCACCAGCGCCAACGGCCTGGCGCTCATGGTCGAAATCGTATACATCGCCGCCTCCCTGCGGCTGCCCATCGTGATGCCCGTTGTCAACCGCGCCCTCTCCGGGCCGATCAACATCCACTGCGACCACTCCGACGCCATGCTGTGCCGGGATTCGGGCTGGATACAGCTCTACTGCGTGAACGCTCAGGAAGCTTACGAGAACACAATCCAGGCGATCCGCATCGCCGAACACCCCGACGTGCTCCTGCCGGTGATGGTCAACTTCGACGGTTTCATCACCAGCCACGGCATGGAGAACGTGCTCATCCACGACGACGAGAAGGTCAAGAAGTTCGTCGGCGAGTACCACCCGCAGTACCCCCTGCTCGACCCCGCCCTGCCGCTGACCATCGGCCCCCTGGACCTGCACGACTACTACTTCGAGCACAAGCGGGGCCAGATAGACGCCATGGAGGCCGCGCGCAAGGTCATCCTCGACGTGTCGGGGGAGTTCGCCAAGGAGTTCGGCACGCGGAACGACGGCTACTTCCGCGCCTACAAGCTCGAGGACGCCGAGATGGCCATCGTGGTCCTCAACTCCACCGGCGGGACGGTCAACATCGTGGTGGACCGGCTCCGCGAGCAGGGCAAGAAGGCCGGGGCGATCAACCTGCGGGTCTTCCGCCCCTTCCCCGGCGAGGAGCTGGCCGAGGCCCTGGCCCACGTGAAGTGCGTGGCGATGATGGACCGCGCGGTGAGCTTCGGCGCCATGGGTGGACCTATCTACAACGAGCTGCGCAGCGCCTTGTACGAGATGGATTCCCGCCCCGCGGTCATCAGCCGGATGTACGGTCTCGGCGGTCGCCAGATTGAGACCTCCCATATCGAGGAGGTCTTCGACGACCTCTTCCGGCTGCTCGGGGGCGGGAGCGTGGATGAATACGGTTACTTAAACGTCCGCCAGCACGAGCCGGCGACGGTCAAGGCTTAACGGGCGTCGGCACGCCCGAGGAGGAGATATGCCCAGTTTCAAAGAGATCGCCCTCACGACGCGGCAGAGGCTCTCCGGGGGCCATCGCATGTGCGCGGGCTGCGGCGCCACGATGCTCATGCGCCAGGTCCTCCACAGCCTGGACCCCGAGGACGAGGTCGTCGTCACCGCGGCCACGGGCTGCATGGAGGTCTCCACCACCATCTACCCGTACACGGCCTGGCGGTGCTCCTACATCCACAACGCCTTCGAGAACGCCGGCGCCACCTGCTCCGGTGTCGAGACCGCCTACCGCGCCCTGAAGAAGAAGGGCAAGATGCCCCACAGCTTCAAGTTCCTGGCCTTCGGCGGCGATGGCGGCACCTACGACATCGGCCTGCAGAGCCTCTCGGGGGCCATGGAGCGCGGGCACGACATGGTGTACGTCTGCTACGACAACGAGGGCTACATGAACACCGGCTACCAGCGGTCCGGCTCGACGCCCCACGGCGCCAACACCACCACCGCCCCCGCCGGCAAGGTGTCCTACGGCAAGCCCCAGTTCAACAAGGACCTGACCGGGATTCTGGCCGCCCACCGCCTGCCCTACGTGGCCCAGGCCATCCCCGCCAAGCCCAACGATCTGTTGAAAAAGGCCCGGACCGCCTTCTACACCAAAGGACCCTGTTTCATCAACATCCTCTCGCCCTGCATCCCGGGGTGGAAAATTTCCCCCAACGAGACGGTCCAGACCGGCCTTCTGGCGGTGGACACCTGCTTCTGGCCCCTGTACGAGGTCGTTGACGGCGTGTGGAAGCTCACCTTCAAGCCCAAGGAGAAGAAGCCCGTCGTGGATTGGCTTCAGGGGCAGGGGCGCTTCCGCCACCTGTTCAAGCCCGAGCTCCGGCAGGACGTCATAGACGAGATTCAGGCCGAGATTGACCGGCGCTGGCACGAGCTTTTGCTAAAGTGCGGCGAGGGGGCGTAAAAAAAAGGGGTGGGTACTCCCACCCCCTTTTTTATTCTGTTGCTAATACTTAGCTACAATAAAATAATTGTCTACTAACTCTAAGAGATTAGTAGCCCTTTCTACCTTCTTAATTTTTGGTAATACAACAATATAGTATCCATCATCTATATCAGATACCTCAGCACACCAAACAAATTTTACAGTATCATTGTATCTAAAGTCATTGTAAGTTCCAATATCATCGCTTATATAATCACTATACTTTCTATAGTTGTATCGTCTTGTCATGGTTGCTTCCCTTGATATATTTGTAATCCCATTTGATTTTGTTATTTTGTATATTTCAAAGTCAAGGATACTAGGATTTGTTGTACTTGAGCTAACCTTGCAAAAGATAGAAATATATGAATGGCCTCTTTCTGCTGTATAGAAATAATAATTTGAAATCACCGTAAATTCATTGTGGTCAAAAGGCAGGCTCCTATTGCCTCTTTTTGTGTTTATTACAGTATAAGTTAATGGTTTAATATCAATATAACTGGTTCGATTATTCAACCATCTGTTAAATTCTCTCTCTATTAATTTCTTTTTTTCTTCTTTTAAGACAGATAAATTAGGTAAAGCAGATATCGCTTTCTCTAGTAAGCCTAAGTCTTCTCTCGTTAGTGCCTTATCGTGTTTTAATCTTTCAATAAAACTTAGTAAATCCTCAATGGTTTCCTCACTAAATGTACAATATTTAGCTATTCGATTTTCTTTTACATCTTTAAGTAAAATTGATGCATCGTCATAGTTTAAAACTGTTGAAAATATTGCTTTTTCTTGTTCTTTAACATAATTAGATATGGCTGCTTCTCCTCCTTCTTTCCACTTAGAAGTTTGTAAGTCATCTAATGTTTTTATTAATTCTGAGGTATATTCGCTTAATTCCGCATAATTCGTACATTTTCTCTCTAAGTTTATCATATTGTTATAAATAAGCTCATCTGCAAGTTCATTAGCTTCCTGTATAAACTCAATGTCATCTGGATATTCTTTTGAAAATCCTCTGTATTCGTTAATTGCCTTTTCAACATCGCCCGAAGTCGCCAGTGTTCCTATTTCTTCTAGCCTTTCTTCTGGGCTCTTACCGCAGCTTAATATCAAAACCGAGGTAATGACTAGTATAGTGCTCACTCGTTTTTTACTCATTTTCGAGTCCTTCTTATAGAATGACCCTTTGAAAATACTACTAGCGAGAGAAGATGGTGTCAAGTTTTAATTTAAAAATTCGTAAAATAAAGTAGGAAGAAAAATTATCGAGAAGGCGTAGCGTTCTTAAAGATATGAGGAAAGGTGTTTAGGTGAAATTCCAGGCGCTGCTGGCGCTGGTTTCGTCCGCGGTGGCGGCCCTGGCCCAGGGGAGCACCTGAACGGTCCCCGGCGAGGGGTCGGAGTTTCTGACCGTCGTTCTCATCGTCGCCGGGGGGTTAATTTTGTATTCCCTAATCCGCTGGTTGGTGCGAAGCTTCAAGCGCCGGCAGCCGTAATCTCGTCATTACAACGGCGGCCCGCAGAGGGGCCGCCCTACACGTGGTCCGCTGGCTCGTGCGCCGATTCAAGCGTGAGCAGCCCTGAGCTCGTTATATTAAACGACGGCCTGTTAAGGGGCTGCCCTACATTAGTTACGGAAGCGGGCCGACCTAAACGGCGCGCCGTCGGTCGGCCCCTACGTCATCGCAGGCATGTGACGAGGTGAAGGTCGTGTGTGGAGCTGCTATCCCTCTCCCTTTTAGGGAGAGGCGCGCCTACGGGCTGGGGTGAGGGTCGGACGGCGGCACGCGGAGGACTCGTCCTGCGGGGTTGCCCTACGTTTTTTTATCGTGGCGGCCCGCGACCGGGGCCGCTCTTAACATTTGAACAGCCGGGAACCCCCGGTGGTTTGGTGATATAATGGGTGGACCGATGGAGGTCCAGATGCGCACAGTGGCCCTTTTCCTTCCGTTCGCCGTGGGCCTGGCGGTCGCCGCGGAGCCGATTACCCTAGCCGTGACCGACTTCCAGCCGCTGGGAGTCTTCCCCGACCAGGCGGTGGCGGTGGCGGAGATTCTCCGGACCGAGCTCGTGGGGCTCCCCGGGGTGCGTGTCATCGAGAGGTCGCAGCTGGCGCGGGTGATCGAGGAGCGGTCGCTCTCGACGGCGGGCATGACGACCGGCGAGGCCGCCGAGCTGGGCGCGCTGACCGGCGCCGACTACATCGCCGTGGGGTCCCTCTCGGCCCTGGGCGAGACGTACACCCTGGCGGTCCGCCTGGTGGACGTGGAATCTTCCGAGGCGGTCCTGGGCGAGACGGTGACGGTGGGGACGACGGCCGAGCTTCCCTGGGCCTGCCGTGACCTGGCCAAGGCCCTGGCCGAAACGATTGGCGCCGAGTCGGGCGCGACGGTCGTGGTCGAAGTGGAGCCGACGGCGCGTACGCCCGAGGTCGTCTCGCTCGACTTCTACCGCCACGGCGACTACTCCTCCCCCGCGGCGGGCTTCAATCAGGCCGAGACCGAGATGGTCGTGTGGGTCCTTAAACTCGGACGGGAGGAGGCCGGTCCCGAGGAGGCCCACGAGGTCACCGTGGTCTGGACCGCCCCGGACGGCGAGGTGCGGTGGGAGGAGGTGCGTTCCGCCGTTTTCGCGGAAGGGGAGAGCTCGTTGCGCGTCATCGGGGGCAAAGGCTACACCGAAGCCGGCACCTGGCAGGCCGGCGAGTGGCGCGTCCAGGTGAAGCTCGACGGCGCCGAGGCCGCTGCGGGGGGCTTCACCGTGGAGTAGTCACCCGGCGACCGGTCCGGGTGGCCGACCGTCCGCGTGTTATAATGCTGATTTGCGGCTGCGCCGTCGCGGAAACCGGCGGCGGGGACGCCTTCGGCGCGAGGAGGGGTACATGGCTGCGCTGATCGAATGGGTCCCCAATATCAGCGAGGGCCGGCGGGGCGAGGTCGTAAAGGCCTGCGTCGAGCCCTTGAAGTCCATCCAGGGCGTCAAGCTCCTGGATTTCTCCTCCGACCCGGATCACAACCGCTCGGTCATCACCTGCGTGGGCGGCCCTAAAGGGCTCAAAGAAGCTACATTGGCCCTCTACGCCAGGGCAGTCGAGCTCATAGACATGAATCAGCACTCGGGCGAGCACTCGCGCATAGGCGCGGTGGACGTCTGCCCCTACGTTCCGGTGCGCGACGCGCAGATGTCGGACTGCGACGCCCTGGCCAAGGAGTGCGCCCGGGCCGTGGCGGAGAAGTTCGACCTGCCGGTGTACCTCTACCGCGAATCGGCGACCGCCCCGCACCGCCAGAGCCAGTCCGACATCCGCAAGGGTGAGTATGAGGGCCTTTGCGCGAAGATGCGGGACCCCCTGTGGAAGCCCGATTTCGGTCCGGACGAGCCGCATCCCACCGCCGGCGCGACCATCATGGGCGCCCGACCGTTCCTCATCGCCTTCAACGTCAACCTGGGCACCACCGACGTCGGAATCGGCAAGCGCATCGCCAAGGCCATCCGCGGCTCCTCGGGCGGCTTCGTCCACATCCAGGGGGCGGGCTTCTACCTGGAGGACCACGAGGAGGGCCCGGTGTCCGTCAAGAGTTACGACGAGCACGGCGCCTTGGTCACCCACCGGGGCTCCTTCGACCGGAAGACGGGCCTGGTCCAAATTTCGATGAATTTTCTGGATTACACCAAGACCCCGCTCTTCCGCGTCGTGGAGACCATCCGGCGCGAGGCGGCCCGCTACGGCGTCCCCATCATCCAGACCGAGCTCGTCGGCCTGGCGCCCGCCGACGCCTTTTTAGATTCCGCCAAGTGGTACATGCAGGTGGATAACCTGAAGAACTCCCAGATCATAGACTTTCAAATCTAACCCGATGAACACGCCCAAGCCCCCACAGGTGACCGCCCGGGACGACGGGTACCCCGACCTGATCGTCCACAACGCCTCGCTGGTCCTGACCTGCGCCGGGAAGGGACCCCGGCGGGGCCATGAACAGGACGAGCTCCACGCCGTCTCCGACGGAGCCGTGGCCGTCACCGGCAGCCGGATCACGGCCGTGGGCTCCGTGGCCGATATCATGCAGATGGGCGGGACCCCCACCACCCTCCTCGACGCCCGGGGCGGGATAGTGATGCCGGGGATGGTGGACCCCCACACCCACCCGGTTTACGGGGGGAACCGGGCCGACGAGTTCCTGAAGCGCCTTGCCGGTGCGAGCTACGAGGAGCTGCACGCCGGCGGCGGCGGAATCCAGGCCACCGTGGACGCCACACGGAAGATGCGCGTGGCCGACCTCGTCGAGAGCGCCCGGGGGCGGCTGTGGAACATGTTCTTCGCCGGGGTGACCACCTTCGAGGCCAAGTCGGGCTACGGGCTGAGCGTGGCCGGCGAAATGTCCATACTCCAGGCCATCCGGGAGCTCGACGCCGAGGGCCCCTGGGACCTGGTGCCGACCTTCCTCGGCGCCCACGCCCTGCCCCGCGAGTACGCCGACGACCGCGGGGGTTACGTGGACCTGGTCTGCGAGAAGATGATCCCCAAGGTGGCCGCCCTGGAGCTGGCCGAGTTCTGCGACGTCTTCTGCGAACGGGGCGCCTTCACCGTTGAGGAGAGCCGCCGCATCCTCCAGGCGGGCCAGGCCCACGGCCTGGAACCCAAGGTGCACGCCGACGAGCTCTCCCCCTCGGGGGGCACCCGGCTGGGCGTCGAGCTCGGCGCCCGCAGCGTGGATCACCTGCCCTACGTGGACGACGAGGAGATTGAGCTTTTAGGTAAAAGCAAGGCCGCGGCCGTCCTCCTGCCCGCGACCACCTTCTTCCTCCTCCAGGACCGATACGCGCCGGGGCGAAGGCTGGTGGACGCCGGGGCCGTCGTCGCCCTGGCCTCGGACCACAACCCCGGCTCCTCCCACACCCTCTCCATGGGGCGGGTCATCGAGCTCGGGGTGATGCGGTGCGGTCTGACGGTGCGCGAGGCGCTCAACGCCGTCACGGTGAACGCCGCCTACGCCGTGGGGCGCGAGAAAGAGGTGGGCAGCCTCGAACCGGGCAAGCAGGCCGATCTCGTCATCCTGAACGTGAGCACGCCCGAGGAGCTCATCTACGCCTGGGGCGTCAACCACGTCGTCGCCGTCATCAAGCGGGGCAGGCTGGTGGACCGGCGCCGGCAGCCCGACGACAGCCGGCCCAAGAAACAACGCTTTTCCGACCTGTTCAGTTGACGGATACCGACGGTCTGCACGTGCGCTCCCCATCCCCCGTTACGCGAAGGAGCAACGGATGCTGACGGACCTCACCCTCACGGATTTTTTAAAAAAACTCGGCAGCCAGGAACCGACCCCCGGGGGAGGCTCCTCGGCGGCTCTGGCGGCCAGCCTGGGGGCGAACCTCCTCTCGATGGTCTGCCGGTTGACCGCGGGGAAGAAGGGGTACGAGGAGCATTGGGACGAGTGCAAGGGGGAGAACGCCGGTATCGCCGAGACCGCCGACCGGCTCCGCGTGCTGATTGACGAGGACACCGAGGCCTTCAACGCCCTGATGGCCTCCTTCAGAATGCCCAAAGAGAGTCCCGAGGAGAAGAAGGCCCGCAATATTGCGGTTCAAAAGTGCACGAAGCGGGCCATCGAGGTGCCCCTCGAGGTGGCCCGGCTGAGCCGCCGCCTCTTGACCAAGGTGCCCCGGCTGGCGCTCATCGGAAACCGGAACGCCGTGAGCGACATCGGGGTCGGCGCGCTCCTCTTGACCGCCGGGATAAACGGGGCGGTCCTCAACGTGGAGATAAACCTCGCCGGGATCAAGGACGAGGGTTTTGTGCGGGAGACCAGGGACACCATCAAGAACCTCCTCGAGGGGGTTCCCACCGATCTCAACGCCGCTATGGCCAAGGTTCACGAGCGGCTCTAGGTCCAGTTGCGCGAGCTAATCCTCTTACGACACGCCGAAACGGTGGCCAACGATCGGGGTATCCTCCAGGGTCGGAGGGATTACCCCCTTTCCGCACGCGGCGTCCGGCAGGCCCGGGCTCTGGCCGACGTGCTGGTAAATCTCGGCGTTGACGCCGTTTACGCCTCGCCAGCCGGGAGGGTGGAGGCTACCCTGGCCCCCGCTTTCGAGCGGGGATTTCCACGTCCCGTGATAATCGCCGAGCTGGACGAGATTGATCTTGGAATGGCGGCGAGCCTCACCTACGGCGAGTTCCACGCGCAGTTTTTGCCCGGCATAGACCCGGATGCGTACCGCCGGGGCGAGTACCGCTTCCCGGGGGGCGAGTCCCGCCGGGACCTGTTCGAGCGGGCCTCGGTCGCAGTGGATAATATTCTGGGCGGGGAGTGGGCCCGGGCCCTCGTCGTGGCCCACGGAGGTATCCTTTCCCACTTCCTCGCCAGGGTCCTGGGCGTCCCCTTTGACGGCTGGATCCGGTTCCGCCTCGACAACGCGTGCTTCTCGCGGGTCGTCTGGCCCGATGAGCGCCCCAGCCTCGCCTGCTTCAACGATCGCGAGCATCTTCCCCCGGAGCTCCGCTCGGAGCCCTTCCCGCCCCTATTCCCGAAGGGTTGAACGTGGCGCTCGACCGCGGGCAGCTCAGGAGCGACCTCGTCCTGTGCACCTGGGAAGGCTGCCTGGCCCAGTTCCACCTCTCCATCGCCGCCGGCGTCGTCTTCACCGGCTTCGCCATCAAGCTGGGGGCCGACGAGCTCATGCTGGGTCTCCTGGGTTCCCTGCCATTCCTCTTCCGCCCCCTCCAGCTCGTCTCGGCTTACCTCATCTCCAAGGGTGTGCGGCACCGGCCGATCTTCGTCTGGACCTCGGCCTTGCACCGGATCGTCTGGGTCGTCCCGGCGGTGCTCCTGTTCCTGCCCCTGGACTCGGACTCCCGCCTGATGCTGCTCCTTTTCACCGCGGTCGTGAGCTACGCCTTCGGCGCGCCCCTGGAAAACGCCTGGGTTTCCTGGTCCGCCGATTTCGTCCCGGTCACCATCCGGGGGAGGTACTTCGGCAACCGCAGCATCTTCACCGGGGCCACGGGGCTCGCGGCCGGTCTGGGCGCCGCGGGGCTCGTGGACCTTCTGGGGGAGGGCAACCTCGCCCTCGGGCACATCATCGTTTTCGGCGCCGCCGTGGCGGCCGGCTCGGTGAGCGTCTACCTCCTCTCCAAATACCCACCCTCCCCCCGACCGAATCGGAACGAGTTCAGCATTTTCCAGGGGCTGCGGGACGCCGTGGACAACGACAACCTGCGGCGGTTCCTCTTCGCCGTCGTGTGCTGGAACTTCGCCCTCGGCGTGGGAGGACCCTTCTTCCTGCCCCACGCCCTGAACTACCTCGGCTTTTCCTACACCACCATCCAGGCGTACGGCGTCATCGTGACGGTGGCGGTTCTGGTCACCAACCGATTCTGGGGCCGGGCTCTGGACCGCTTCGGCGCCCGGGCGGTCCTGACGACCTGTGGGGTCGTGCTGGGCCTCTTCCCGCTGGTCTGGAGTACGACCGGGCCGGGATTCAGCTGGCCGGTGTGGCCCGAGGCGGTCCTGTCGGGGGCGTTCTGGTCGGCGATGAACCTGACGGTCTTCGCCGCGCCCCTGGCCATCGCGGCCAAGAAAAGCCGTCCCTACGCCATCGCCCTGGTGGGGGTGCTCTCCGGTCTGGCGTACTTCGGCGGCTCGATGACGGGCGGCGCCGTGGCCAAGGTGATCGGCGGAACCGCACCCCTCCCCGGAGGCTGGCCCACCGGGTATCAGCTCGTCTTCGTCATCTCCGGCGTTCTCCGAATGGCGTCGGCCTTCCTCTTCCTGCGGATGAGCAAGAGGACGGAGAGCTACGTCCAGCCGCTGGTGTCCCATCTGGGTGATACCGGTTTCAAGCGCCCGGCGCACTGGCTGCGCGGTCTGTTCCGTCAAAATTCGTGAGCGAGATTGACGGTGTACGTCAGGGCCGTCATCGCCTGCCTCGCCCTTCTCTGGATTATCGCGGAGGGCGTCTATTTGCTGGTTATAGGGCGGGCGCCGGTTTTCCTTCACCAAGAGAACGACTGGCTCGTAGGGGCGGGGCTCCGTCCCCGCCCGCGGGCGGCCGCAGAGGACTCGTCCTACGGGCCGCCCCTACGAGGAAAAGAGCGTCGGGCTTTTGACCTGGGCGGCGGTGAGACGCTGCATCGCCGGTCGGCGGGACAGGGGGACGGAGGACTAGGAGCATGACTTCGCCGTCGCGGGAAAGACCCGCGCTTGACGCGGGGGCAAATTGAGGCTATATTAACCCGCGCTGGGGGCGATTCGGGTTCGACGGTGGTCGCTCGAACGCCAGTTGCATGCCGAGGTCGCCGCAGGCCTCGTAAAACAGGCGGCAAACCGACAAGCGCCGATTACGATCTGGCGTTGGCCGCTTAAGCTTCCTTTCGGATAGCTTAGGCACGTAAGGCCCGTCCCCCGAGGCTTCGGCCCATCGGGCCGCGGTGTGGGCGTGAAACTGGTGGGCGTCGAACCCGGGGTGGCTCTCTTCCCCTGGGGGAGACTATAAAGAAGGGGCTAGCCCTGGGTTGAGGTCGCCGTCGCCCTGCCCGTGGGCGAATATCAAGCACGGCTAAGCATGTAGAGCTGTCGCAAGGGCATCATCGGACGGGGGTTCGATTCCCCCCGCCTCCACCACCGAAAAAGCAGAGGCTCCTCCGCGGGGAGGAGCCTTGTGTTATATCCGCCGCGGGCAGGGTCAACCCGTGTCGGTCCCGACCTGCGGGGTCACATAGAGGTGCTCGGTCTCATACCCCTGCGCGTCGAGGCGCTGAAGGATGCCCGCATAAACCTCCGCGTCCATCTGCGGGGTGCGGGAAAGAATCCACAGATAGTCGCGGCTGGGATGGCCGACCACGGCCCAGCCGTAGTCCTCGGCCAGGTCAATTATCCAGTACTCGCCCCAGAAGAAGAGGAAGAAGGTCACCTCCAGCTTGGCGTTGGTCTCCTCGTCAACGACGCGGGCCAGGCCTTCGGCACTGCGCTCCTCACCGTCCAGGGTTTCCCGGCGGCAGCGGTTGAGGACGTCTATGAGCCCGTCGTCGCGCAGCGTGTACGTGGCGGTCGAGGCCACGCAGCCCTCCTGGAAGGACTGGGGGAAACGGGCGATTTCGTACCAGGTGCCCAGGTAGCGCTGGAGCTCGACGTGCCCGACCGTCTTGACCGGGCCCAGCCCCAGACGCTCGGTGGTCGTGATTGCGCAGCCCAGCGTCGTCGCGAGGGTGATTACAAGAAGCGTTGCGATTGATTTCGTGCTCCGCTCGACGGTCCGTCTGCGTCTCGTGGAAGAGGTATTCATTTTATTTTCCCCCACAGGTTGGTCAGATGGTTTTTGATTGTCCTGTGCGCACTTCAGATTGAGGTGGGGCCGTTGAAACCAAAGCAAGAATCGTCCAAGCATGACCGTGTCCGGTTCTCGACCGTCGCCTTTCCGAGACGTCCTCTCCCCGGTGAACCGGCATCACCGCCTTTTCGACCCCGAAATTTGTCCCCCGAAAAAACCCCCGGGCGGATGGAACGGCGCCGGGGAAGAACCGCTGTCGCCGGGTCACAGGGTGAAACCCAGGCTCAAGGAGCAGCCAAGGCTGGCGTCCACCTCCTTGGGCCGGATAAGGTTGCTCATCACCGCCAGGCTCATGTGGAACACCTCGCCGATGTTGAACCCAATCCCGGCGGAGAGGATGAACTTGGCCGGGGATGCCTCCTCGAAGAGGGCGTTGTAGTTGGTGCTCATCCCGGCGCGCACGGTGAAAATTCCCGCGAGCGCGTACTCGGCGCCGACGGCGATGCTCCGCTCGTGGTAGGGGACCGCGTCCTCCTCGACCCCGGTCTGGGGGTTGTACCTCGTGGACAGGTTATCCACGGGGAGGAGGTCCAGGTCCAGCGCCAGGCAAAGGCCCTCGACGGGCTCGTAGGCCGCTCCGAGGCGAAGCTCCGGATTTATCCGGGTGGGCTCGAAGCGGGGGTCGTCCCAGCCCAGCTGGGTGGGGATGAGATTACGCGCCAAGAGCCCGTAGCGGAACCGTTCGCCCCATTTCCCCTGGACGCCCAAGTCCACGCTGAAGCCGCTCCCCGTGGTGATGGTGCGCAGGGTGAAAATGTTGTTGAGAATCCAGTTCGAGCCGACGTCTAATGTGCCCGGGTCGAAGTTGGTGATGTCAGAGTCGCTGAGGATGCCGACGGAGTCCCCCCCGCGCTCCCCGTGGATGAATTTGAGGGTTCCGCCCACGGCGATGTAGTCGTCCCGGGTGAGCTCGAAGGAGTAACCGTAGCTGAGACCGATGGTGTTCGTCACCATACCTGAGATGGTGATGAGGGAGCGGTTATCCTCCAGACCGATGCCGTCCCCGGGCCTGTCGCCGATGAACGAATCCCGGTCAGGGTCGTTAGGATTGTAGCCGGGCCATAGCAGGTCGAACTCCTCCTCGGTCAGCAGGCCCTCGTTGTAGAGGGAGAGGACGTCCGAGGGGGAATGCAGGTATTCGCTGGGGATGAGCCGGGACAGGTGGGTGTCCACCCAGGGGCCGACTTCGATATGGTTCTCGTACAGCCAGGAGATGACCGCCGGACCGACCCGGGTCGCCACGCCGGAGTGCAGGTCCCAGGTGATGCCAACACCGGGCTCGTTGAAGGCGGAGAGGGAGTCCACGATGTCGTCTAAGTAACGGTGCGCCTCCTCGGAGTTTTCGTCCATGTAATCCATGAAATCCTTGTAGCTCTCCGGGAAAATGTCTCTGAGATTGTAATACCGGTTCAGCTCGTTGACGTACTGGGTGAGGTTGTCCTCGCCCGAGAAACCGAAGATGCTTTCGGTGGTCGAGAAGCTGACCTGGTTCCCGAAGGCCGCCGGATTCCAGAAGGCGGCGGTGGCGTCGTCAACCAGGGCCACTTGAGCGCCCCCCATCCCCAGGGCCCGGGTGCCGAAGATGTTCATCCCGACGGCCGGGATCGCGAGGATGATCACGCCGAGAATGATTCGTTTCGAATAAATCACGGGTTCGTCCAGTGCGTCTCGCCTCCATTTTAGGGTTTAATTTCCAAGATTACAAATATTTTACTGCGCTCCGCCGACGCCCGCTTCCCCAAAGGTGGTTCAATCCATTGACCCGCCTTGCGCTAAGGCATGAAAAAAGCCGTCGTCCGGCGGCCTTTCCCCGTTTGTCGGTTCCTGGGTGTCTTGTCAATCCGTTTTTTTCCCCAGGCACTCATAGGTCGCGACGCGCCGTCTGAGCGTCGAAAGCGATATCCCCAGCGCCGTCGCGGCGTGGGTCTTGTTTTCCCGGTAGAACTTCATTGTTCGTTCGATGTACTCCCTCTCGACCTCGGACAGGGGCCGTATCTCGGTTGTCCCCGGTCCGCCGCCAACGCCCGCGCCACCTTCGATCAGCGACGCGGGGTCGAGCTCCCCGCCGGCGGCGAGGATCACCGATCGCTCCAGGATGTTGCGCAGCTCCCGCACGTTGCCGGGCCAGCGGTAACCCATCAGAGCGGTGAGCTGTTCGTCGGGCAGCTTGTCGTAGATGCCCCGGGTCATGGTCTCCAGCAGGTTTTGGCACAGGACTGGGATGTCCTCCCGACGCTCTCTCAGCGGGGGGACGTTGATCGTGATGACGGCCAGTCTGTAGTAAAGGTCCTCGCGGAAACGGCCGTTCTTGATGTCCAGGACGATGGGCCGGTTCGTGGTGGCGATGACCCGGACGTTGAGGGGTATCTCCACGTCGCCCCCCAGGCGGCGTATCTTTCCCTCCTCCAGCACGGTCAGGAGCTTGCTCTGGAGCTGGAGGGGCATCTCCGCGATCTCGTCCAACAGGAGCGTGCCGTCCTTGACCAGCTCGAAGACCCCCTTCCGCCGTGCGTCGGCGCCCGTGAAGGCTCCCTTCTCGTAACCGAAAAGTTCGGATTCGATAAGGCTCTCGGGGATGGAGGCGCAGTTCACGCTGAGGAGGTCGTCCTTCCGCCCGCTCAAGCGGTGGATGGCCCGCGCCGCTACCCCCTTGCCCACGCCGGTCTCCCCGGTGATCAGAAGAGTGGAATCGGTCTGGGCGGCCAGCTCGATGAGCCTCTTCGTCTCCTGAATCGGCTCCGAATCTCCAATGAACTCGTCGCTCTGCCGCGCCTGCTCGATCTGGAAATCCGTCAGGTGCTGGCGCCGTTCGAGCTCGGCCAGCCGGGCGGCCTTGGCCACGGTGAAGTAGAACTCGTCGAGCTCGAGCGGTTTGGTGAGGTAGTGGAAGGCTCCGTTCTTTACCGCGTCAACCGCCTCGGAGAGCGACCCGTAGGCGGTGGCGAATATGACCTTGACCCCGGGGTCCGATTCCCGGATCTGCCGGTCAACCTCCGATCCCTGGATGTCGGGAAGTTTCTGATCCAAAAGGACGATGCTCGGATTCCAGTTGTTGAAGTATTCGAGTCCTTCCCTGCCGGTGGTGGCGTATTTGACCTCGTAACCCTCGAGGCTCAGGCCGTCGCAGGTGCTTTCGCAGAAGTTCGCGTCGTCGTCGACGATGAGCACGCGGGTCTTATTTTCCATTTTCATTACCTCGCCTGAGGGGGACGAATTAGCCGTAATATGTTGGGTCGCTTTTAAGTGTTCATCATCGCAATTCTTTGCGTCGGCGGCTTTATCGAGCCCGAAGGTCGCTTCCCGTCGGACGGCACTGTTCCGGCACGGCCCCGGGTTACGAGGCTCTCACGCTCCTTGAATTTTTTAGGACGTTCTCGATGGTGCTCTTCAGGCCGAAGAACTCGAAGGGCTTTACCAGGTACCCGTCGCATTCGACGGTTTCTTTGTTTTCAGGCAGGGCGCTGAGCATCACCACCGGTGTATCGTAGAGCGAGTGGATCAGCCGCGTGGCCTCGAGTCCGTTCAACACCCCCCGAAGCGTGAAATCCATCAGGATTAGGTCGGGACGGGTTTTTCCGCACTGCTCCACCGCTTCCTCACCGGTCGAAAAGATGCCGATTACGTCGTAACCGAGCCGACAGAGGCGCAGGCTCAGGTCCATGGCGACGATGATCTCGTCTTCCACGATGATGATTTTTTCTGGCATGGGCCGATTTGCCGATTGCATGACTTCGTTTCTCCTTGGTGGGGGAACGACGGGTACTTCCCGGTCGGCTCCCCTCTATTGAGGTTCTTATTTTAAAGCGTTGTGTATCCGCGGCCTGGACGCCGTACTGTTCGAGTGAGCAATCTCCGTGCCTCGTATCGGACGGGCGCATCAAAAACCACCCCCGCGTCGTCCGGGTTGGCGGCGGGGGTGATTGGCGGACCGTATGTAAAAAAATAGACCGTCGTTCGGACACGGGTCGCGCGAAATATCTCCGGGGTGGGGGCAGCCAATATGGGTGTTTCAGAATGACGGGGTGGTTTATTCCGCGACCCTATATAAAAAGCCCCGCGGGGCCGGTAAAGTAAGCGCGTTTCCGGTTACACGACGTACCCCCGTTTCCCCATGATCTCGCGGAAGGTCCCTTTGGACTCTTCGTCGCCGATGTTCTCCACTATCTTGTTGAAAGTGCTCCGGGCCAGCTCACGGTAGCGGGCGGCCCTATCCGTTTCACCAGTCAGTTCGTAGAGCGCCGCCAGGTGCACCGCCGCTTCCACCCGACCGGCCTTGTCCGTCTCTTTCTCGAACCCGGCTTCGGCGAGCGGCAGGAACGCCCGGATACGCCCCATTTCCTCCTCGGAGAAACCCCTCCGGCGGAGCGTCAGGCCGAGTGCGTTCAGACGGTAAACGGTTATCTCCTTCTCGTCCATCATCTCGCCCACCTCGTCGAAAAGCGCCTCCGCCTCCTCTTCTCGTCCGAGCTCGGCGTAGAAGACGGCGAGGGAGAGCTTGACGACCAGGGTCATCCGGCGGGCCCCCACCTCGTCGTAGATTTCGATCGCCCGGTTGTAGTGCTTCTCGGCTTCCCCGTCCTCCCCCCTGGCGTGGGACAGGGAGGCGAGGCCGTAGATGGCGTAGCCGTCGCCCAAACGGTTGTCTATGATCGCGTTCATCTCCAGGTATCGGGTGTAAAGCTCCTCGGCGCGGTCGAAGCGGCCCAATACGGCGTAGATGGAAGCCAGGTTGTTGCAGTTGATGGCCTGCCCCATCCGGTCGCCGCAGCGGTCGGCGAGGTCGTAGGAGCGTTGCAGCAGCTCGAGAGCCGCCCCGTACTTGCCCTCGCTCATCTCCACGGTGGCGATATTGTTCAGCGCCGCCTGTACACCGAAGAGATTGCCGTGCTTCTCGTAGAGCGCCAGGGTGCGGCTCTGGTACACGCGACCCTCGTCGAGCCGGTTCAGTTCGTTGAGGATGCTGGCGTGCACGCTCGAGATGCGGGCGCGGACCGTGTCCGAGGCAAAATCCTCATCCCGAATCTGGGTGATGCTTTCTTCCGCTTGGGTTATCCAACTAAGGGCGTCGGAGTATTCCCCGCGGAGATAACGTACCCAGGCTATCCCTTCAAGGGTTTTGCCGTGGAGCAGCGAGGGCGGTTCGTCCTTCAAAATCGTCAGGGCGTCGTCGTAGTACTCCAGGGCGCGGGGGTATTCACTCAGCCGCTGGTGGGCCGACCCCACCCGCTCCATTATCTGCGCGCGCTCCACGGCGTTGCGGCAGTACCCCAGCGCGGCGGTGAAAAGGTCTATGGATTCGTGGGGCTTTCCTGTCTCCAGGCACACGTCGCCCCACCCCAGGTAGGCCCTGCGGGTGAGGTCCCCGTTTTGCGTGTTCTCGACCGCCTTGGCGTAAAAACGCTTCGCGTCTTCGTTCGCGTAGAGTGACGCGGCGTGTTTTCCGGCCTCGAAGTAGTACGGGGCGGCCATTTCCGGCGCACCGCCGTTCTCGAAGTGGTTGGCCACGAGCGACTGGTAGGCCTGGATCCGGTCGGAGTAGTTGCTCTCGATCCACTTCGCCGTCTTGAGGTGCAGCTCGCGCCTCTCCCGATGGAGGAGGCTCTTGTAGACCGTCTCGTACAGAAGGACGTGCTTGAAGATGTACTCCAGGTCGTCCTCGAAGATGGATTCGAGCCGCCGGTGGATGAGGTCCCGCTTCTCCAGGTCCGCCAGGTGGTCGCCCACCGCGTTGTTCATCAGCTCGGTCACGATCCGGCGCCAGAAGACCTCCCCGACGACCGAGGCGCGCTGGATAACCTTCTTCTCCTGGTCGGGGAGGTTGTCTATCCGGGAGCGGAGCACCCCCTCCACGGTGTCGGGGATTTCGAAGCTGCCCTCTTCCTCGTTCGTGAACCAGTTCCCGTCCCGGTACTCGAGGTCCCCCTTCTCGATGAGGTTCTTGATTATCTCCTCGACGAAGAAGGGGTTGCCGGCGGCTAGCTTGACGATGGCCCGCCGCCTGTCCTCGTCAAGCTTTTCGATGGTCAGAAGCTCGGACACGAGCCGGCGCGTTTCTTCGGGAGTCAAGTCCTCGAGGTTGATTCTCGTGTGGCAGTCCGACTTCTTGAGCTCCTCCAGGAGGGTCCGCGTGGCCGTGTGGTCCCCGGGAGGGCGGGAGTTGATGATTAAAAGGCAGCGGGAGTCGGCCAGGGACCGGACCAGGTGGGCGACGAGCGTCAGGGTGGAGCTGTCGGACCACTGGACGTCCTCCATCAGCACCACGGTGGGTTCCTCTTTGGCCAGGGCGGCGAGAAGCTCCTCGACCACCAGGAGCACCTGGTTGTGGATCTGCCGAGTGCCCCCCTCGTCGGGGGAATCACCGTGAGGCTTGAGGTCTAGTATCTTCCACAGGGTGTCCACGGCGTCCACGTCGCCGATCATCCGGCGGCCGAGTATCGTCGCAACCGAGACGGCGAGCTGGTCGGACATCTCCCGGGGGCGCATGTCGTCCTTGATCCCGGCGGCCTTCTTGATGATCTCGGCGATGGGGTAGTACGGGGGGGCTCCCGCGTAGCCCAGGCAGCGGCCGTGCAGAACCCGGGGCTTCGAGTCCGCCTGCTGGAGCGCGAGGAACAGCTCCTCCACCAGCCTGGTTTTCCCTATCCCGGCCTCACCGACGATGGTCACGACACGCAGCCCCTTCCCCTCCGCCACGTCCCGGAAGATGCTCCGGAGGAGGTCGAACTCCGCCTTCCGCCCGATAAGGGGCGACGAGAGCCCGGGCACGCCGCGGGTTTTGCCCCGCACGACCTTTTCCCCGACGACCTTGTGGCGCTTGAGCTCCGTGCGAAGGCCCTTGGCCCGGATGCGGGACAGCTCCTGGAAGGTGAAGAACTCCTTCGTCTTGCGGAAGACCTCGTCCGAGACGACGACGGCCCCCACGAGACCGGTCGTCTCCAGCCGGGAGGCCAGGTTGACGGCGTTTCCGAAGACGTGGTGGGCGCGGCCCGGGGCCTGGGAGTGCCGGCTGACGATCACCTCGCCGAAGTGGACGCCGACGCGCACCTCGAGCGCCAGCCCCTCGTTGACGCCGTAACTGCGGGCGCTGTCCACGATACGAATCCCGGCACGCACCGCCAGCTCGGCGTCGTTCTCGTGGGCCACCGGCACCCCGAAGACCGCCATGATGGAGTCGCCGATGAACTTCTCCACCACCCCGTTCAGGGCCACCACCCCCTCGGCCATCACCCGGAGGCACTCCTCGAATTTGTCCTTGGTCTCCTCGGGGTCGTGGCTGGCCACGAGCTCGGTGAAGTTGCAGATGTCGGCGAAGAGGATGGCGACGTCCTTGCGCTCCTCCTCCACCGTCACTAGGGCGATGGGTTCCCCGCAACCGCCGCAGAAACGTACGTTTGGCGCGTTTTTAAAGCCGCAGAGGCCGCAGGTGATAGGTTCGGTCGTCATAAGAGAGTTGCTACTCGGATTGCCCGTACTCCTCCATCAACTGCCGGACCACGAGCTCGGAGTTGTAGGTGCCGATATGAGCCAGGTCGGCGAAATCGTCGGGATCGCCGCCGTAGGCCTGGACGCTGGTGAAGTCCCGCCAGGAGAAGCCCTCGTATTCGATGGAATCCCAGTATTCCATCGCTTCGGCCAGTCTGTGTTCGTACTCGGTATGCTGCCGGAGGAAGTCGAGTAGGATCGGGTGGTTGCCGGTGACGTAGCCGAGCACCCGGATGTTGTTCTCGGAGCAGAGGGCGATAAAGAGGTCGAAATAAGCGATTCGGGAGGGATGAAGCTCAGTGAAGCCATTGTAAATATCGTAAAGTGATTGCAACAGGCTGCTTGAGACCTTGACCGCACTGTTACGCGGCTCCTTTACCACATAGTCGCCGGTTAAGGGATCGAACTCGTATTTGCCGCTGGGTTTGATCCCCATCAGATGATTCCACAGGGCCACAAAAGAGTAGCGCAGCGAATCGCTGATGATCTGTAGGAGGTCTTCGTGACCGGCTTCAGGGAGGGGCAAATCCTCGATGAGGTAACGACTCAGTTCGGGGACCTGGAGAAGCTGCCGGTGCACGGGCCAGATGTTGCTGAACAACTCCGGCTCCAGGCCGATGATAATTAACTTGATCGGTTTGCTGTTGTATTCTAAAAGTAGTCGCAGTTGGCAGTAATAGTCCTCGGCGCGGGTCATATTGATGCCGTAGTTGAAGGCTTTTAGTCCGTACTGCTTGAGCTGGGCCGCCTCGAGCCGCATCACCCGGCTCGAGCCAAAAATAAAGGCATCATAATCCCGTTTGTTATCCGGATTATAGAGGTAGTCGTGGGTCTTGACGAAGCGGTAATGGGAGGTGACGGGGGTGATGAGTTGTTCGCCCGGGTAAATGTCCAGCGGGTCCACCAGGTACTGAAGAACCAGCAGGGCCAGGATGGGGAGCAGGAAGATCATGAAACGCTTGAGCACACAAGACACGTCCGCTCCTAGAACTGGAAGTAGATGAACTCGGAGCCGCCGAAGGTGCCGAAGAGGAGCGTACCGATGACCAGAAAATAGTAAATGCTCCAGCGAGCCCAGGTGGGTAACCGTTCTATTTGCAGGGCGTGCCGTTTTCTCCGTTGGATCCACTCGATGATTAGAAGGCCGATACACGCCAATATCGGAGCCAGGTAAAAGCCGTAGCCGACCTGGCCCAGCATGAGCGGGTGGGTGACCATCCGGGCGAGGTAGCCGAAGGCCTGCCCGAGCGAATCGGACCGGAAGAACACCCAGCCCAACCCGACCAACAGGAACGTCCCCAGCATCTGCCCCGTCTCCTTGAGGCTGGGCAGAAGGCGCTTTTTCGCCACGACGCCGGTGAAGGTCGGCGGCTTCTTCTTTAGAATCATGGGGATGAAGTAGAGCCCGTTCAACAGGCCCCAGGCGACGAAGGTCCAGTCGGCGCCGTGCCAGAGCCCGCTCACGGCGAAGGTCACCAGGGTGTAGAGGATCCAGCGCGCCTTCCCCCTGAACGGCCCCCCCAGCGGGTAGAAGATGTAGTCCCGGAACCAGCTCATCATCGAGATGTGCCAGCGCCGCCAGAACTCGGTTATGTTCCGGGAGAAGTAGGGGCAGGCGAAGTTGGGGTTGGTTTTGAAACCCAGGAGCCTCCCCACGCCGATGGCGATGTCCGAGTAGCCGGAGAAATCGGCGTAGAGCTGGATGGCGTATAAAAAGACCCCGATGCCCAGCACCAGGCCGTCCTGGTGGTCGTAGGTCAGGAAGACCGCGTCCACGTACCCGGCCAGAAAATCGGCCACCGCGATTTTCTTCACCAGCCCCCAGAGAATCTGCCGCAGGCCGCCAGAAGCCTCGTCGGCGTCGAAGGTTCTGGGCTTTAAAAATTGGGGCAGGAGGTTCTTCGCCCTTTCGATGGGCCCGGCGAAAAGCTGCGGGAAGAAGGCGACGTAAGCGAAATACGCCACGGCGTCCCGCGTCGGCTCACACTTCCTCCGGAAAACGTCTATGGAGTATGACAGGGACTTGAAGGTGAAGAAGCTGATGCCCAGGGGGAGGACGACCTCCAGGGTGGTGCGGCTCGCCTTCAATCCAAATAGGCCCAGGAGCTGCACCGCCGAGTCGGCGAAGAAGTTGAAGTACTTGAAGAATCCGAGGATGCCGAGGTTGACGACCAGGCTGATTCCCAGGAGGAGCCTCCGCCGCCCCGGCCTCTGGGCGACCGCCAGACCCCGCCCCACGAGGTAGTCCGTCAGGGAGACGACAACTATAAGGCCGAGGAAGCGCCAGTCCCACCAGCCGTAGAAGGCAAAGCTCGCGGCGAGGAGGAGCAGGTTCTGGAGGGGTTTTCGCCGCAGGAGCCAGTATCCTACGACCACCGCCGGGAGGAAGAGGGCGAACTGGAGGGAGTTGAAGAGCATCGTCGTCCGGCGGGTTCGGGTTCCAAATTGAGCCCTATTGTACCAAAACACAGTCGCGCTCTCGGGGTAAATACGACGGCGCGGCCGTAAACCGTTCCCCGTCCATAGCTGTGGGAGCGGCGCAATTCTGCTAAGATGTCCGCGAGCCGCGCACACCTCGGAGTCCCGATGAAATGCACCCTTCTGGTACTGTTGACCCTGGGGATTACGCTCGCCGGGGCGGGGTACGTCTCGGCCGTGCCGGCGGGAAGTCCGCCGCCCGAGGGGGTCTACCTCGGCACTTCCGGCGGGTACGAGCTTTACCTGACCCGCGCGCCCCTCGCGGGGGCCGTGGAAATCGGCGATTCCGACGCCCCGCTCTACCTGGTCTCCGCCATCGAGGAGCCGGTGCGCCTCCCGGACGTCGCCACGGTCCACGGCTTTCTCCCCGATGGGAGCGCCGTCTGCCGTCTGACGCGGGAGGAGATGCTCCGGCTCTGCGGCGACCCGAACCTCTACTTTCGGCGGTTGATGCCCGTCGTGCGCGCGCCGGAAAGGCCTGTGCCGGCAGGGTTATTTTCGGTCGAAGGGGGACTTATCGAAGAACTGGTGGAGGAGGTGGACCTCGCGTCCATCATGGCCTACGACGAGGACCTGACCGCCTTCCGCACACGCTATGCCACCAGCGATGGCAACCTCCAAGCCCAGGACTACCTCGCCGCGCTCCTGGAGGAGTACGGGTACGACGTTGAGAGGGAGAAAGGATTCTACGGCTCCCTATACCATCTCGCCGGGGACGGCGATTTAGTGGCCCTCACGGGAGGCGAAAAGTACCGCGACAACGGGGGCTGTTTCTTCTCCAATAACGCAGGCAATGACTTTGATTTTTTCAGGGCTCCGCAAGAGCTCCACGATTTGAGCTGGGGCGGAATTGAAGTCTTCTCTCCCAACGTCATACATTACGCGAGTGATAAATCCTACAACCGCTCCACCGACGGGGGGGAGACCTGGACCGAGACGTTCCTGGTGGACGACGAGCTGGACCGGATTATCTTCATGTATTTCGCTGACGAGTCCGTGGGTTACGTCTTCACCATCTCGAGTCAGGTCTTCCGGTCGTCCGACGGTGGGTCGAGCTGGGAGCCTCGCGGAACGGTGCCGAGTCAGGTGATCGCGGCGGCGTCGCCGAGGGGTAATCCCGACGTCATCGTCGCCTCCCCAGGGGCCGGCAGAATCCTTCGCAGCGCGGACGGGGGGCTGACTTGGGACCGGGTTTACATGGACGAATTCATGGATTCATGTGCCGACTTCGCCTTCGAGGACGGGGAGAGGGGGTTGGGTGTAGGTGGCTGGCTTTTCACTACCAACGACGGCGGTCTAACCTGGGAGAGGGGCGAGAATCCGAACCCCAGCTTGGATTACATCGCCGTTTCCAACCTCGGTCCCGGCGAATACCTCATCTGCGCCGAGAGTTACGCGTACTATTCGAACGATGGCGGCGTGAACTGGGACGACTACCCAATCGGCGGATACTCGTACGATGAATTCGGTTTTCTTAAGGACATGGCATATAAAAACGGCCGTCTCTGGTTCCTGGCTGACAATTGTCCCGGCTATACCGACGATATAAATCTCGACTGCACGTGGCTTACCGAGTGGTACACCGAGCTCGATGGAGGTCCGGTGCTCACCAACATCATCGGTGAGCGTTTGGGAACCGTGCATCCCGATGAGTACGTCTACGCCACCGCCCACTACGACTCGATCAGCGGGGATTCGGACCCCATGGAGCTGGCCCCCGGGGCCGACGACAACGGCTCCGGCTCGACGGCCCTCCTTGAGCTGGCCCGCGTCCTGGCGCCCTACGACAACCGGCGCACCCTCCGGTTCGCCTTTTTCGATGCTGAGGAGTTAGGTCTGTTGGGAAGCCAAATCCACGTGCACCGCATCGCCTCCGAGGGGTACGACGTCCTCGCCGCCCTCAACCTCGACATGGTCGTCTGGAGTGATGACCCCGAGGTGCAGGAGGACCTGGAGGTAATTGGTCAGGAATCTGACGAGTGGCTGGTGGACCTTATGGGCGAGGCGTGTGAACGCTACGGCGACGGCTTGACCTGGGTCAAATGGTTAGATGGAAGTGGTGGATCCGATCATCGTTCTTTTTGGATTGCGGGTTACGACGCGATTGAAGGAATAGAGGACTCCCCTATAACTTATCCTTACTATCACTCAAAAGACGATGATTACCCGAACATCGAGGACCACTTCCCCTTCACCCGTCAGGTGACGCGGGCGACGGCGGGGGCGCTGGCCCGGCTCATCGGGCTCGTCAGACCGCCCGAGTGGGAAAGACATGCCGAACCCTACGCCTACCCGAACCCCTTCCGCGGCTACGAGCACGGGGTGGTCACCTTCGCCAACCTCACCCCGCGCACGGAGATTTCCGTCTACGACGCGGGCGGGGCGCGGGTCTTCCAGGCCACGGCGGAAAGTACCGAATTTTCTTGGGAAGTGGTTAATTCTTCGGGACTTACGCTTGCCTCGGGCATTTACCTCTATCTCTTGAAAACGCCGGACGGGGCGGCCACCACTGGAAAGCTGGCCGTTATCCGTTAAATTTTTTATTTACAAGGCGAAGAACTGGTGATATGATTCCGTCGCTCTAGCCGTAATTTGGCTGGGGTTGTCAAGAGGGCGGCCACCGGCCGTCCTGCGGAAGGAGGGGCATCCCTCCAAGGGCGAGCGCCCGAAAGGCGCCATAGAGAAATGAGGTCCGAGAGTGAAGCTGTTCGTGGGGAGCTTGAGTTGGGACACCACCGACCAGTCGCTTCGTGAGGCGTTTGAGCGTTTCGGCGAAGTGGTCGAGGCCAAGGTAATCACCGAGCGTGATTCCGGCCGGTCCCGGGGTTTTGGCTTTGTTACTTTCGCCGATGACGAAGCGGGGAGAAACGCCATATCCGAGATGGACGGTGCCGAGCTCGACGGTCGGACCATCCGTGTGGATGAGGCTCGCGAGAGAAAACCGCGCGACTCCGGGTCAGATCGCTAGACAAGCACTGCCAAACGCACGGGGGGGAGGTTAAGCCTCCCCCCTTTTTTATAAAAACAATCGATACCACCGTCGCCATCGTCGAGGTTGTTGCGCGGAAGGGGGAGGGGCCGAGCCTCTCCCCTTTTTTAATATCCCTCGATCGTAATCCCGTTGACCTACCGGGCGATGATCAGGCGGTGCGTCAGGCTGCCCTCGGCGCTCACCAGGCGGTAGAGGTACACCCCCGAGGGCACCGCCCTTCCCGCCGAATCCCGGCAGTCCCAGCTCACCAGCCGGTCTCCGGCTGGCTCGTCACCATCCAGCAGCGTCGCCACCCGGCGGCCGGCCAGGTCGTAAACCGCCAGCTCCACCGGACCCTCCACCGACAGCCCGAAGGCGATGGTCAATGATCCCCGGGCCGGGTTGGGGTAGCTCTGCATGAGGTATGTCTGCCGCGGCGCGTCGGGCATCCGGTCGTCTATCCAGTCGCCGCCGCCGACGAACAGGACGAGCTCGCGCGCCCCCTCGCCGGGCGAGAAGCGGACCAGGTAGTCATCCGTCTGGCCGAGGTCAACCTCGGCCCCAGAGCCGGTGTCCAGAAGAACCGCATCCAGCCAGGCCGGCAGGTCGTCGGTTCCGGACCAGGAGAGCAGGGCCTCGCCCTCCCCGGCGGCCGGGGAGACGGACATCCGGAACTCCAGGCCCTCGCCCACCGTCGGTCGCCAGTCGGTGGCGTAGCTTCCGCGCCTGTTCGGCCAGTCCCCGTGCTCGAACCACAGGTTGGGCGCGCCGGAGAGGTAGGGCGGCTCCCGCCTCTCCAGGCAGTCCCAGTAGAGGGATGCCCCCCGGGCGACGCCCAGGCGGTTCCAACCGTCCACGATTCCGCCCGAGTCCAGCCGCAGCTCCAGGGTCCACTCCGGCTCACCGGTGTAAACGGCGGATCCATCTGCGGACGCGGCCATGGCGCTCCCGGATTGTACCGGACTGCCGTAAAACATGTCGTCTCCGGACACCGGGCTGAGATGCTCCAGGGCACCCGCCTGAGCCGGGGTTGACGCGGCGAGCGTCCACGCGGGTTCCGCCTCGGGGGCCGGCAGGACCGATGGGGCGCCCGCGGTCCGGCCCGTCCGGGAAATGACTGGTGGACCGTCGGGTTGCGGACTCCCGGGCAGGTACTCGATGGGCGGGATGAAGAGCGTCGCTGAGGACGTGCCGTCGAAGTGGACCCAGTAGCCCTTCCAGGACTCCAGAACCCCGACGTCGTACTCGTAGCTGCCCTCGTAGCCGACCGGGTCCTGGAGCAGACTGGATATGCCGGAGTTGTCGTCCAGGTCCAGCACGTCGGACCAGGCCACGTCGAAGGCGTAGGGATTCGCGACCTGGTTCCAGCCCGGTTCGAGGGGGATGGGGTACGGGTCGTCGGTGTCCGGGCTGCGCCCGGCGCCGGAGTCCAGCGTGACGCCCTCGGCGGCCACGATGAGCCAGTAGCTCCGGCCGGGCATTAGATTCTCGATGTCGCCGATGGTGTACTCGACGAAGGAGCCGTCCTGATACCGGGCCAGTCTCCACTCCTTTTGGTCGTAGGGGCCCAGGTCGTCCTCCAGGACGAATTCCGGCGTGCCACCCTCGTCGCCGTAGTCCGTCGGGACGCTGAACAGCCGGTAATCGGCCACGGTGTGCCCCGAATCCTGGGGCGCGCCAGGGTCTATGCCGTCGTCGGCGTAGGTGACCTGGATCGGGTATGGATCTTCGGCACCGCCCGACGGGAGCGTCACCTCGTTGAACCCGTCGCTCGCCCAGAGGTAATACTCAACCCCGCGCTCGGTGACGCAATCGGCGGGGATGGTCGCCCTGTAGACGTTGTCGGACTTGGTCATACTCACGCAGATGAAGTCGGCGGCGCCGGTGCGGCGGTAGTACAGCCGCGCCCCGACGACGCCCTGGGTGTCGGTGACCGTGGCCTCGATCAGGACCGGGGTGTTGATGGGAGCCGTCCTGACGTGGGTGTGGTCTATGCCCGGCGGTGAGGTATCCGAGCCGTAAGCGACGCTTATGTCCTTCAGCACCGGCGTGGCGCTCACGTCCTCGGTAACCATCATCACCTTGTACTGGAAATACCGGTCGGTGTCCGAGAAGATGTCGTTCAGATCGAAGTACGAATCGGTGATGTCCTGCGACCAGCCGCCCATGTTTCCCGGGTCGTCGCTGGAGCGGACCTGGACTTTGAGGGTGGTCTGGTCGGGGTCGCTGGAGTTCCAGAAGAGGGCGCCCCAGTCCAGATCGCTTCCTCCCTTGTCCAGGATGGAGGAGGTCAGCTCGCCGTAGTTGGAGTACTTGACGGTCTGCCACCAGGCGATTTCCCCCAGTTCGGTGGCCGCCGAGACGGTGTCCAGGAGGCCGTTTCCGGTGACGTCGATGGGGCTGCAGGGGCCCGCGCCCGTGAAGTAGTGCTCGACGGTATGACCGCTCCAGCTCAGCCCGTCGCCCGTGTCGTTCTCGAACCAGCGGACCACGTTGTCGCCACCGCCGCCCTCCTCCTCGCACGCCGTGGACAGGATGTCGTAATCACCGTCGTAGTCGAAATCCACGGTCCGGACGTAGTACGAGGGCCCGAAGTCGGCGGCCACGACGTGTTCCTCCCATCCGGGGTTCTCCCACCAGGCCACCTGGTGTCCGTCCCCCTGACGCCAGCCTTCGTAGCTGGAGGAACATACGACGTCCGTGTTACCGTCGCCGTTCATGTCCGCGGCGCTCACCGACGCCGCCCAGGGGAAGTCGGTGGTGATTTTGGTTTCCGGCCAGGTGTCCGGTGTTCCGCCGTTGTTTTCCCACCAGATGACGTCGCCTTCCCAGTGCGAACACCCCACGAGGTCCATATCCTCGTCGCCGTCCATGTCCGCGGCGAAGACGGACTGGGGGGCGCCCTGATCGGACATGGTGTATATCAATTTATACATCGTCCAGGAGGAACCGTCCCCGTTGTTCAACCAGATGCGGAACTCGTCGCCGGACAGAACGGCCCCCGCGATGTCGAGGTCTCTGTCGTCGTCGAAGTCCGCCGTGTTAACACAGTTGGGTCGGTTCATGGTGTAGTCCACGGAGTGGCGGCTCCAGGATCCGCCGTGTCCGTCCTCATTTTCCCACCAGACGACGGCGCCGGCGCCGATCAGAACCAGCACGATGTCCAGGTCGTCGTCTGAGTCAAGGTCGGCCAGCCACACGTAGTGGGGGTCGTTCCCGCTCCCGCCGTCCCCGATGTAGTGCGATTCCCAGGCCAAGCCGTCCCCGCTCGTGTTCTCCCACCAGGTCAACCCGCTCTGGCCGTATGACGCGCTGGCCACGTCGGCGTCCCCGTCGCCGTCTATGTCTCCGACGTGGAGGCTCTGCGGTTCGACCACGTCGGATCCGATGATGTTTTTCAAGGGGTTCACGGTGCTGACCAGCTTCAGTGTAAGCTGGCCGGCCACGCCGGAGTAGTTGGTGGTCGTCTCGTCGTAAAATTTGTTCCCCCAGTCGCCGACCGGCCCTTCTTCCCCGTCTCCCCCGTTCCAGTTGGTTTGGGTGGAGATGGTGGCCAGGACCGCCGAAGCGCCCACGAAAAGAATGAATAGCGTTTTTCGCATGCTCGCCTCCAATCCTCGACCGTCATTCGTTGGGAAGTCCGGGCCACTCGGGAAGGAGGTCTTCCTCCCCTCCCCCGCCGTTCCCGCCGGACGCAAGGGCGATGGCGACCCCGCCGCCCACCGCCGCGACCCCGCCCAGCGTCCACCAGATCCAGTCCGTGCCGGACGGTTCCTCGATGTTGTTGAGGTAAGTCCGGGTGCCTATGTCCTTGGCCAGGTTCGAAAGAGCGGTGCTGGAGGCCGCGGTGCGCTCCGTCGTGCTGGCGATGACGCTCCCCTCCTCCACGTTGATCATGCGGATGGTGAGGACGTAGTTGCCGCCGGAACTGGTGACCGAGCCGACGATGACCCTCTCGGCGGCCAGCACCCGCCCGATCTCGATGGCGCACTCGATGTCGGTGCAGGTCAGCACCATCGCCTGCTCCTCCATGATCTGCGCCATGTACTCCCGCTCGAGGACCCAGAACCGGCCCTGGCGGATGATCTCGGTGACGAGGTACTGGGTGGCTATGCTGGCGTCGGTTTCGCTGACGTCCTGGGCTTCGAGGGGGATGATGGCCAGGCGTGGCTTGGAGGATTCCGCCGTGGTCGTGACCTGGGCGGAGACGAGCGAAGCGGAGAGGAGGATTGATATCAGCGCAATCTTGAATTTCATGTCACTCCTTTCGCATGTTATCCGATTACCGTAAACCTAAATGTATTCCCCTTTCCAGTCAAGGGTAAAAATAAACGGCCCGTGCGGGCCGTTCTTGAGTGGGAAAAAACTCCGGCTAACCCAGCCCGTCCTCCCCCCGGTCCTCGTGGCCGCAGGAGTCGCCCAGGTCCATCTTCTCCAGATCGGGGCAGGTGCCGTCCTTCCGGCAGCGGTAGTGGGCGATGGCGGCGCGCAGGGCGTCCGTGGCCAGGTTGGAGCAGTGCAGTTTGAGCTTGGGCAGGCCGCCCAGCGCCTCCGCGACGTCGTTCCGGCTGAGCTTCTCCGCCTCGTCTATCGTCAGGCCGATGACCATCTCGGTGGTGATGGAGCTGGTGGCGATGGCGGCGCCGCACCCGAAGGTCTTGAACTTGCAGTCCACGATGCGTCCGTCGGCGTCAACCTTGATGTACATCTCCATGATGTCGCCGCAGGTGGGGTTGCCCACGCGGCCGATGCCGTCGGCGTCGGGAATCTCGCCCACGTTGCGCGGGTGCTGGAAGTGGTCTATGACCTTTTCGGTGTAGGAATCCATGCGCTCTCCGGAGAAAATTTACGCCCTAAGTATGCCATTTTTTTCAAAGACTTACAATCCCCATCGTATTTATCGCCTAATCGGAAGTGTACCGATGTGCGCAGGTCAGGCGGATGTGGAGGTTTTGAAAACTACAGGTTCCGCTCCTCGGCCCGGCAGTCGTAGAGCGCCGCTCCGCATCCCCCGCACTTGGCGTCGTACCAGGCGAACCGCGCGCCGCAGACGGGGCAGCTCCAGCGGTCCCTCTGCTCCTCAAGCCAGGCGTCCAGGCCCTTTTCCCTTATCGTTTCGAGATTTTTCAGGACTGTGGAGTGGTGGGGGTGCTCGTCCGCCCGGAAATTTTTCAGGATTTCGCACGGGTATTCGTTGCATTCACAACAGGAGCCCATCCCCCGGTTCCGCGCGCAGAGGCGCATCCCGCAGTCGGTGCAGAAGACGGCGATGGTTTCCGATCTGCAGCCGAAGCAGCGCAGCTCCTCGGGTTTCATTTGCCACTCGACGGCGCGCTTCTCCACCTCCCCCAGCTCGTTGGCCACGATAACGGGGCAGGCGCCGCAGTAGAGGCCACAGTAAGAATCGTAGATCGGATTCACGCGCGCCCCCTACAGGCGCGGCAGCAAGTGCTGTATCTCGTATTCGGTGACGACCTGGCGGTAGGAGTCCCACTCGATGGTCTTGTTCTCGATGAATTTTTGGAAAACGTGATCCCCCAGGGTCTCCCGCATGAGGTCGCTCTTCTCGAAGACGTGGAGGGCTTCGGAGAGGCTCTCCGGGAGCTCCTGGATTTCCGAGCCGCGCTCGCCGGCGTCGTAGATGTTCTCCTCGGTGGGCTCGGTCAGCTCGTAGGAACCGTGCACCCCCTTCATCCCCATGGCCAGCATCACCGAGAAGGCCAGGTAGGGGTTGCAGGCGGGGTCGGGGCTCCGCAGCTCTATCCTCGCCGACTGCGGGGTCGTGTAATGCGGGACCCGGACCAGGGCCGACCGGTTCCTGTGCCCCCAGACTATGTAGCACGGCGCCTCGTAGCCGGGGACGAGACGCTTGTACGAATTGACCCACTGGTTGAGCACCAGGGTGGCCTCCCGGATGTGCGCCAGAATCCCCGCCGTGTACTTCAAGGCGAAATCGGAGAGCTTCAGCCCCGGCAGAGGCGAGGAGCCCCCATCCCCGACGAAGAGGTTTTTCCCGTCCTTAAAGAGGGACTGGTGGACGTGCATCCCGCTGCCGTTCTCCCGGAATACCGGCTTGGGCATGAAGGTGGCGTGTATGCCGTTCATCCTCGCCACTTCCTTTATCAAGAGCTTCACCAGCATGACCTGGTCGGCCATGACGAGGGCGTCCGTGTAGCGGAGGTCCACCTCGTACTGGCTGGGGCCCACCTCGTGGTGGTTCAGCTCGCCCCGGATGCCGAGGCCCTCGTCGCCCAGCATGGCCAGGGTCTTGTCGCAGACGAAGGCGGTCTTGGAGATCAGGCTCGCGTCGAAGTACCCGCCGTGGTCCAACGGCTCGGGGTCCCTCTCGCCCTTGACGTAGAAGAACTCCAGCTCGGGACCTACGTAGAAGGTCGTGCTCTCGGCTTTCAGCTTATCCAGGTTCGATTTGAGGACGAAGCGGGGGTCGCCGGGGTAGGGTGAGCCGCCGGGCGTGAAGAGGTCGCAGAAGACCAGGGCGTACCGGAGCTCCCGGTTGCCGAACGCGTCCGGCAGGACCCTGAAGGTGTCCAGGTCGGGAACGGCCACCAGGTCCGACTCGTTGATGCGGGCGAAGCCCTCGATGGAGGAGCCGTCCACGCCGAGGCCCTCGCCCGCGGCCTTGTCCAGCTCCGCGGGCAGGATGTTGAAGCCCTTGAGGTCGCCGATGATGTCGGTGAAGCAGACCCGGATGAGCCGGACGCCCGATTTCTTGATGAGCCCCTTGATGTCCTGGAGAGTGTTCACGGGATTGCCCTTGTGAGGAAGGAGGCCAGGGGTTTTAAAAGGGCAACCCCTCGCCCTCGAATTGATGAAACAAGGTCGGATTTTGGCTCACACGGGGGGCCAAGTCAAGCGGAGAAGGTGTCGTTTTGCCGGTTCGGACCGCGGGATTTCCGGCTTCGCCGTCGCAGTCACTCCGTCGGGCCCCGTTGACAACCCGGCGCTTAACCGATACTATTCATCCGTTTTGTGACGTCAACAACCTTAAAAGGAGAGCCGACGATGGCCGACAAGAAGGCGGACCTGGCTGGACCGGGCATCAGCACCTACGAAGAGGTGGAGAAAATCCTCCCCACGGACTACAAGCCGCTCCTGCCGCCCAAGGAGAGGATGAAGGCCCTCTTCGCGATCAAGAGCTACATCGAACAGAACCTCTGCAAGGAGCTGAACCTCTTCATGACGCAGGTTCCGCTCATCGTGGACCGCGAGAGCGGCGTGAACGATTACCTGGACCGCGACGGCTCCCGCACGCCCATCGAGTTCAACTGCGGCCTGGGCCTCAAGACCCCCATCCGCGCCCAGGTGGTGCAGGCCGCCACCAAGTGGAAAAGGATGGCGCTCAAGGAGTTCGACTGCAAGGTCGGCGAAGGCCTCTGCACCGACATGAAAGCCGTGCGCAAGGACTACTTCCTCGACCACGACCACAGCTCCTACGTGGACCAGTGGGACTGGGAGAAGGTCATCACCGCCGAGGACCGGAACCTGGATTACCTCAAGGACGTGGTGCGCAAGCTCTGGAAGGTCATCCTCGGCGCCGGCAGGATGGCCCAGGAGATGTACCCCGCCCTGAAATCCAGCAAGTACCCCGACTTACCCGAGGAACTCACCTTCCTCCACGCCGAGGAGATTCTGGACATGTACCCGGACCTGCCGCGTAAGCAGCGGGAGACGAAAATCATCCAGAAGTACCCCGCCGTCTTCATCATCGGCATCGGCTGGGTGTTGAAGGACGGGTATCCCCACGAGATGCGCGCCGCCGACTACGACGACTGGGTCACCGAGACCGTCTCCGCCGACGGCAAGCCCATGCACGGCCTCAACGGCGACATCCTGGTCTGGAACCCGGTCACCAAGCGCCGCCACGAGCTGACCAGCATGGGCATCCGCGTCACCAAGGACACCCTCAAGCAGCAGCTCAAGATCACCGGTCAGGAGGATTTCCTCAATCTGCCGTACCACAAGGCGATCATCAACGACCAGATTCCGTTGAGCATCGGCGGCGGCATCGGCCAGTCCCGGACCTACATGTACCTATTGCGCGCGGCGCACCTGGGAGAGGTCAGCGTCACCGTCTGGCCCAAGCAGCTCAAGGACATCTGCGCCCCGCGCCGCATCCACGTGCTGGAATAGCCACCCTTTTTGACAAAAAGCCGCTCTCCCGCGAGGGCGGCCTTTTTTTATCCGTGGACCTGGGGACGGCGGCGGTTCGATCCGCCTGTCCCGCATGAATAAGGCGGGTGTCAACCCGTCTTATATCACGGCACTCTAAGGTTCAGGATTCTATCAGCTCCACGTTGGCGCGGGGTACGGTCACCTCGCGGCCGTCCTCCAGCTTGGCCTTTAATATCCGCACCTTGGTCTCGCTCTCCAGCTCGGTCAGCTCCACGGGCAGTGCGGTGACCTTGCCCAGCAGGCCGAAGTACGGCTCGCGGATGCAGCGTACCGGCGTCCCCTTTACGAGCTCCCCCTCCTCGTCCGTCTTTTTCTCGGGTGCCCCGCCCTCGGCGTGGGGGACGATAATTTCGGGTCGGATGACTCCGGCGCGGATCTGGGTGGCGCCGTTTATGTGGGCGACCTGACCCTCCACGCTCTTCAACAGGTCGAAGGTCCCCTGGGCCATGCGGATCTTGCCGAACCCCTCGGTGATGATCAGGGTGATGCCCTTGTCCTCGTGGCCGGTGATAGCCACGCCCAGGTCGTAGCCCAGGAAATCCTTCAGGTCCGAGTCGTCGAATCCGCCGGCGACCACGCCCACGGCGCCGACCTTCAGCGCCTTGGCCAGGGCGGCGTTGGAGACGAAGTCGCCGCCGACCACTATCTTCCCCTTGCACTCCGGGCCGATGGCCTCCGGCGTCAGGCTCTTGTCGGCCGAGTCCACGACCACGTGTACCTCGCCGTGGGCCTCCCCGCCGACGCCGAATATCCCCTGGATGAAAACGCCCCGGGTCTCGACCAGCACCCCCTCCTCGGGGATGACCTCCTTGACGATGCCGTCTATGTAGGCGTTGATCTGGACCGGGTGCGGCGGCTCGCGTAAAAGGAGCTGTCCCGTGACGTTGGAGATGGTCTCCACGGTGCCGGCCACCGGAGCGTGGAGCTCGTTCTTGAAAAGACCGAAGAGGCCCCTGTTTTTGGCGATGATCTGGTCCTTCTCGACCTTGTCGCCCACCTTGACCAGAAGGACGTCCTCCACGTCCGAGGCGGGGAGGGAGAACTTGTTGGCGACGTTGATGCTCTCGACGTTACCCGGGAGGAAGGTCCGCGCCACGATGTCCAGGGCGGCCACGCGGCTGCCCTTCTTGACCAGTATTTCACCCTTCAGGGGCAGCTTGCGCTCCTTGACGATGGTCGTATTGTCGGTGACCTTCAGTCCCGGTGTGTAGGCGTGTCCCACGTTGATCCTCCGGAGTCGGAGCGATTTACTTGGTTTCGTAAGCCGGATAACAGTCGAGGGCCTTCTGCCACTCCTGGAGCTTTTTAACCCGGAGGGCGTCGTCGGCCGGCAGCTGGAAGGGCTGGCGTCCGCGGGCGTCGAGGATGACGCCGGAGAGACCGCCGGTGATCTTCCGCTCGACGGGTTTGCCGGGTCCGGCCCCGAAGTCGGCCTTCCCCTGCGGATTGGCCCGCAGGGTGGCGTTGGGCTCCTCCGCCCAGGGCAGGGGGATGCACGCGAGGGTGCCGAACTTCATCTCGAAGGTCTCGGTGCGCCCATCGTCGAAGGCGAGCTCGATTTCGGCCACCTTCTCGTCCGGCTTGGCCTGGACCACGGGGGACACGCAGGTGCCCAGGTGTATCAGGCAGTCGCGGACGAAGACGTCGGTGGCCGCCTTCTCGTTCACCTTGGACAGCACCCCGAGCTGGGGCATCATGAAGATGGAGTCCACCGCGAGCGCCGTGAAGCCCTCGGGCAGGAAGGCGTCTATGAGCATCATGGCGGCCTGGGACCGCCTCGGGGCGTGCGACAGGACGCCGCCGGAGCCGACCAGGATGTCCAGGTCCAGCATGTCCACCAGCGTCTCGCCAGACCCGGATTGGGAGAAGGTCTCGGAGATGGTCCGCATCCGTTGGATACCTTTCAACCCGACGGCGAGGCTCTTGTGCTGGATGAAGGCCAGCCGGAGCGCCTCCCGGGCGATGGCCTGCTCCACTATCAGGTCCTGGAGGTCCTGGGGGATGGTGGTGGGCCGGATCATCTTGTTGCGGATCCGGTTCCGGAGCTCCTTCTCGTCAATGTGGAAGGGCACCCAGCGCATGACGTTGTCGAAGCCGGTCTCGGCCATGACGTTGGAGATGGAGTAGCTCATGCCGAGGTTGGCCGAGACGGTGCGGTTGAAGACGGTCTCGTGTGTCTCCTCGTACTTCTCGCCCTTGAAGACGCTGAAGACGTCGGTGGTGGCACCGCCGATGTCCACTCCGATGACGGTGATGCCCTCCCGGCGGGCGATGGTCTGGATGATTTCGCCCACGGCCCCGGGGGTGGGCATGATGGGGATGTTCTCCCCCGTGGTGTCCCGGGCCCAGGCCATGAGCTTGGAGTAGCCCGGCGCCTGAGCCATGACGTGCTCCATGAAGAGGTCGTGGATGGCGTGCCGCGCCGGACCTAAATTTTCCCGCTCCAGCACCGGACGGATGTTGTCCACCATCTGGAGCGCCGTCTTCTTGCCCAGCTCCTTCTCGACGGTCTCCCGGGCGGCGACATTCCCGGCGTAGATGACGGGGAGGTTGTACCCGAGGCCGAAGCGGGGCTTGGGATCGGCGGCGCCGATTATCTCGGCCAGCGCGGCCACGTGCTTGATCGTCCCTCCGTCAATCCCCCCGGACAGGAGGATGATGTCGGGCCGCAGGCGGCGGATGGCTTCAATCTTGACGTGGTTCGGCCGGCGGTCGTTGGTGGCCAGGACGTCCATGACGATGGCCCCGGCGCCCAGGGCGGCGCGCTGCGCCGACTCCCCGGTCATCTGCTTCACCACGCCGGCGACCATCATCTGCAGGCCGCCCCCGGCGGAGCTGGTCGAGAGGTAAATGTCGCAACCCTCTTTGGCGTCCTTCTTGACCATGATCGTGTTGTCGGCGGCGATGAACTTGCGCCCCGAAAGCTCCTCAACCTCGCTCACGGCGTTGATGACGCCCCGGGTCACGTCCTCGGCCGGTTTCTCGACGGTGGTGGGCGCTTCGCCCCGGACGACCAGACGGTACACCCCGTCGGGCTGCTGCTGGATATAGATGGCCTTGGTGGTGGTGGAACCACAGTCCGTCGCCAGGATGGTCTTCATCGGCGGTCGCCCTTTGCGTGTGGTTTATATTTCAACGCCAGCGCCAGCGTTTGCGTTTTTGCGTGTGTTTGGACCGCTTCTTCTCGTCGAGGTAGTCGTCAAGGCGGGCGAGGAAGCGTTGGACGTACTCCCGGTTCTCGAAGAGCCTTTGGAGATGGTCGTAGGGGGCCACCTCGAGGAAGGCGGGCCAGAAAAGCTCCAGGAACCCGGCGATGAACGGCTCCAGCACCAGCATGGCCTGACTGCCGTAGTAGGCCATGGGGTACGAGCTCTGGACGAACAGGACCGCCGGCTCGAGGAGGTTCTTCTCGAAAAGCTTTTGGCAGAGGCGTTCGATGAGCTCGTCAACCTTCTCCGGGGGCAGATCGCTCCTGACCTTGACGGAGAAGGCGTGCCGCAGGCGGTCCTTTGCCCCGGTCGTTTCCTTCGGCATGGAGGCGGTCCGTTGGGAGGTACAAGCTGAAAAAGTTTACGTTTGATGGAGGTTAAAAGTCAAGGATGACGGGCCTCCCGTGTCCCCTCGCCGAGGCGGACCGGAGCGTCCCGCCGTCGCGCTCGAGTTGTACCCCCACGCCGACTGTGGTAAGCTAGCCTCCGGGTGATGTCAACCTTTTCCACCCCGAGGAGCGTCATGGCGGAGAGGATGATCGGCGTCATCGGCGGGTCCGGCCTGTACCGGATCGAGAGTCTCACCGACGCCCGCGAGGAGTGGCTCAGCACACCCTTCGGCGAGCCCTCGGATGCGGTCGTCATCGGGAAGCTGGCCGGGCGCGAGGTGGCGTTTCTACCCCGGCACGGCCGGGGCCACGTCCGCTCGCCCTCCGAGGTCAACTACCGGGCCAACATCTGCGCCCTGAAGATGCTGGGCGTCCGCTGGATAATTTCCGTTTCGGCGGTGGGCTCCATGAAGGAGGAGATAAAGCCCCTGGACGTGGTGGTTCCCGAGCAGTTCATAGACCGCACCCGCCACCGCCAGGACACATTCTTCACCGACGGCGTGGTGGCCCACGTCGGCTTGGCCGACCCCTTCTGCGGGGAATTGCGTAAAATCTTCGTCGCCAAGTGCCGCGAGCTGGGTCTTTCGACCCACGACGGCGGGACGTACCTGTGCATGGAGGGGCCCCAGTTCTCCACCCGGGCCGAAAGCGAGCTCTACCGCTCCTGGGGCGTTTCGGTCATCGGGATGACCAACCTCACCGAGGCGCGGCTGGCCCGCGAGGCCGAGATCGCCTACGCCACCCTCGCCTTCTCCACCGACTACGACTGCTGGCGCCAGGGTGAGGAAACGGTCACCGCCGAGATGGTCGTGGCCAATTTGCAAAAAAACGTGGCGAACGCCAAGCGGCTCATCGAGCTCATCGTCCCCGCCATCCTGCTCGACTCCGAATGCTCCTGCCATTCGGCCCTGGCGAACTCCATCGTCACCGACAAGGCCGACGTCCCCCCGGCGGTCCTTCACCGGCTGAAGCCCATAGCGGGCAGGTATTTGTAATTTCTAGTTATTAAAAAAGGGCGGTTTAAACCACCCATAACATTTCATTGCTAGAGCTTAAGTATGTGGGTCATCTATCCAGTCTTTTGTGCAATCACTACACATACTTTCTCCATCATCGTTTTTTAATCTGTTACATCTTTCGCAACGTACGTAATCACCTGATTCACCACAACTTAAGCAAACCCATTCCATGTAATCCTCTGCCCCTGTTATCATATAAATACATGCTTCAACTTCACACTCTGGACATATCTCAATATTTTCCTTCTCATTTAATTGATCTGCTAAACCTTCAATTGTATCTGAATACATGCAATAAGGACAAAAGGGTTTTTCTCCACCGCTAATTATCAATGTCTTATTCCAGCATTGAGGACACTCAATAAGGGTTTCACCTTCAACTTCGCTTTTTATTAGTGCGAATCTCGCCGCTACGAATTCCTGAAACGAATCACATTTGTCGAGAACGGCTTTATATAAAGACTTAACTTCTTCAAAATCAGCATCATCTTGGACCCTCCTTAATTCATCTAGAACAAAATTGACTCCAAAAGCGACTTTTGATAAAAGTTCATTAGAATTAACACTTATTTGATAATGTTGTATTTTATTTCGTAAATCATATAATTCAATTAATTTATTTTTTACTTCATCTATTAAGTCGTCTTGTAATATATTTTTAATGCGTTCAATTGAATCCTTTAAAGTAACAGATTTAAAGTCACCAGTTTTTAATTTATCAATATTAGCTTGATCAATATCGCTGAATATCAAGGACCAATGCTCATCTTGTAGTCTTAACTTTAATGATAATTCAATCGCTGAAACAGTATGTAGAATTGCAAATTTCCAATCATTTGTTTCTCCTTCTTTAATGTGTGTTGCTGCCTGAGATAAATATCCTAGTATATTATCTAGCAAGTTAATTGTTATGCTTGTATCCATTCTTTTATCCTCCTAATATTAATAGAGTTAAGGACGTTTCAAGGGCTTTGAGGAACGCCAACTAGTATAGCAGGAAACCAGGCCAATTACAACCGGAAGGTACTGGCGAACTAAAAACGTTTGCGTTTCGTAATTTATTTGGCTTCCTCTCCGGGGTGAGGTGTGATGCGAAGGTTCGCCTTTACTCTTGTTCTGCTGCTCCTTGTCGCCGCCTGCCAGCTCACCCTGGAGGGCGGGGGCGGGCTCACCGGCAAGGAGGACGTCCGCCTGCACCCCGAGGGCACCGTGGGGGTGTACCACTACGCCGCCTGGGGCTACAACGGAACCCGCCTGGGAGAGCTGATCAACCCCACCGACCTCGCCCTGGACTACTTCGGCGACCTGATGGTGCTGGACGCGGGCAACCAGCGGGTGCAGGTGTTCGACCCCGCGGGGCGCGTGATCCAGCAGTACGACTACAACTTCGGCGGCGGCGAGCGGTCCTTCCGTCCCACGGACCTCGCCGTGAGCCACCAGGACGACATCTATCTGGCCGACCCCTCCGCGGGGACGGTGTTCAAGTTCACCGACGTCTCCACGGCTTTCGTCGTCACGGAGAGCTACCCCGCCGAAGTGGGCACCGGCCGCCTGCTGCGCGACGACAGCACGCTTTCCGGCATCAGCGACGCGCCCAGCGTGCCGGGGGCCCTGGCGGCAAACTGGGCCGGCGAGCTCTGGATCGCCTCCGGGGAGGAGCTCTACGAGTTCGACGGGCGGAGCAACCTGACCCAGGTCTACACCCCTCTGGGTGACGACCTGGGCGGCCACGCCGAGATTGCGGACATGGCCATGGATTACGACCGTTCGCTCTGGGTCCTGACCCAGAACGGCCTGGTGGTCCACGTGGATTACCGGGGCCGGGTCCTTTCCAGCTTCGACACCGGCCTCCGCCCGCCCTTCGCCCTCGACTGCGACGGGGGGGTGGTCGCCTTAGCCGACGGCTGGAACGACGGCTTCCGCCTGTACCACGAGAACGGGACGCTCCTCTACGAGACCCGAGTGACCGCCGACGACGGTACGCCGCTCCTGTCCCCGGAGGGCATCGCCCTGGACTACGACAACCGGCGGCTGTACCTGGCGAATACCGGTTCCCACACCATCGAGGTTTTCGAGCTGGAGGTCTGGGAGCCGGCCGAGCCGGTTCGACCGGAACCGCCCTCGGAATAAACCCTCTCCCCTTGCACCAGCGGGACGGCCCCGGAGGCCGGCCCGTGGTATAATTTCAAAAACCGCCCGACCACCCTATGCCGAAAAACCTCCGCGAGCGCCTGTCCAGCCTGACGGGGAAGGGGGAAGCCCCCCCCGAGGTCGAGACGCCTCGGGACGCGGAATCGGTCAAGGAGCGCCTCCGGCGTCTCCTGGTCTCGAAGGGCCGCCCCCTACCGCCCGAGGACCGGTTGCCCGCCGGGCCCGTCCGGCGGTCCTCCCGCGCGCCCATCGAGGAGCTGGTGGACGGCGCCTGGGAGGAGACGCCCTTTGGGCGCGTGTTCGTCGTGGAGCGCCGGCTTCCCGCCGGAGAGCACCACGCCGGAGCCCCCCTCGACGCCATCCTGGCCCATCCCCCGGAAAACCTGGCCCTGGTGGAGGGGGAGCCGCCCGCGGGCTTCGCGTTCTCCGACGCGGTTTTTCTGGACACCGAGACCACGGGGCTCGCCGGCGGCACCGGCACCTTCCCCTTCCTGGTCGGCCTGGGGCGCTTCGAGGGCGACGAGTACGTCCTGCGGCAGTTTTTCCTGGACGACCCGGGGGCGGAGCGCGGCCTTTTAAATATCCTGGCGGACGCGCTCGGCGGCGCGTCGGGACTGGTCACCTACAACGGCAAGGCCTTCGATTGGCCCCTGGTCAAGACGCGTTTTCTGTTGAACCGCGTCCGGCCGGAATTCCTGGACCTCGAGCCGCCCCACGTGGACCTCTTGTTCTGGGCCCGTCGCCTGTGGAAGCCGCGCCTGGGGAGTTGCTCCCTGGCCGACGTGGAGCGCGGTGTGATGGGCCTGGAGCGCGAAGACGACATCCCCGGCGCGGAGATTCCCGCACTCTACTTCGCCTACCTCCGGGGTGCGCCGGTGGGTGAGCGGATGGCGCGGGTTTTTTACCACAACGAGTTCGACATCAAATCCCTGGCCATCCTCGCGGCCCGCGCCCTCCACCTGGCCGAGGACCCCCTGGAGCGCTACGAGGACCCGGCGGAGCTTTACGCCTGCTGCCACCTGCCCCGGATGGGCGATCGGCGCGGGGAGCTCCTGTCCGCCGCCATCGCCGTCGGGTTGCCGGAGGAAATGGAGCGGCGGGCCCGCTGGGAACTCTCCATCCACCACAAGCGTCGCGGGGAATTGACCGAGGCCCGGACGCTTTGGGACCACCTGCGCCGAGGCCCCTACGACCTCCGCCCCTACGAGGAGGAGGCCAAGTTCCTGGAGCACCGCCTCCGGGACCTGACCGCGGCCAAGGGGCTGGTCGAGGAGGCGATCCAGCGGTGCGGCCGCGTTGTAACCGATTCCTACGCCCGGGCCCGGCAGCGGGGGGCGCTCCTTTACCGCCTGAAACGCCTGGAGAGGAAGCTGGCCGGCCAGACGGTGGAGGACGACGAGGTCTACGATCCGGGCGGCGACCATGCCTGACGGGATGATCAAGATTCTGCCGCCTTTCGTGGCGGAGCGCATCGCCGCCGGCGAGGTGGTGGAGCGGCCGGCCTCCGTGGTCAAGGAGCTCATTGAGAACTCCCTGGACGCCCGGGCCGGGCGCATCGAGGTGGAGCTGGAGGCGGGCGGCAAGTCCCTCGTCCGCGTGACCGACGACGGCATCGGGATGACCCCCGAAGACGCGGTGGCCTGCTTCAAGCGCCACGCCACCAGCAAGATTGACCGCTTCGAGGACCTGGAGCTGATCCGGACCTACGGCTTCCGCGGCGAGGCCCTGCCCAGCATCGGCGCCGTCTCGCGCGTCCGCCTCCTGACGCGCTTCCGCGACAGGGACCGGGGGACGGAGGTGGTGTATGAGGGCGGCAGGCTCCTGCGCCAGGGCGAGGCCGGGGCGCCGGTGGGGACCGATGTCGTCGTCCGCGACCTTTTCTACAACGTGCCGGCCCGGCGCAAGTTCCTCAAGACGGACACCGGCGAGCGCGCGGCCTGTGTGGACATCGTCGCCCGCATGGCCCTGGCCCGGCCCGAGACCGCCTTCCACCTCCTCGCCGACGGGAAGACCGTGCTGGCACTACCCCCGGCCGACGGGCACCGGCGGGTGTTGGACTACTTCGGAAAATCCTCCCGGGGCGGGGAGCGCATCGAGTACGAAAGCCCGGGCGTGGGCGCGGTCCGCGGGGTCATCTGGCACCCCAATGTGCTGCACCGGCCGAACCGCCGCGGGATACTGGTTTACGTGAACGGCCGCCCGGTGGACGACCGGCTGGTCGTGGACTCGGTGACCGGCGCCTGCCGTGGAATCACGCCGATTCAGCGGTTCCCCCAGGCTGTCATCTTCCTCGACCTCCCCGGGCCTCGGGTGGACGTCAACGTGCACCCGGCGAAGTTTTTGGTCAAGTACGCCGACGAGGGCGCCGTCCGGCGTCTGGTCAAGGCCGGGGTGGCGCGGGCGCTCTCCGAGGCCGGGGTGGACCTCACCGCGGCGATGCCGCTGGCCACGGGGGAACCTGGCAGGCCGCTCGACCGACGACCCTACCCTTCCTCCGGCCGCCGGGAGGCGTACGAGCCCGACGACGTGCCCTTCGGCGAGGGTCCCGGGGCCTCGGACCGCGAACCGATGGGCCCCCTCCCGCGCTCCCCGCTCCCCGAGGGGCAGATGAGCTTCTCTACCGAGGCGGCGCTCCCCCTGTACGAGGACGCGCCCTGGGAGGTCCGGGGGCAGTTCGCGGAAACCTTCGTCCTGGTGGAGTACGCCGACCGCCTGTTGGTAATTGACCAGCACGCGGCTCACGAGCGGGTCATCTACGAGGAACTCGCCCGCTATGACGAGAGCGGCTTCGTCCCCAGCCAGGAGCTGCTCCTGCCGCCACGCGTCGAGTTGTCGGCGGCGGAGGCGGGCCGCGTCTCCGAACACCTCGAGCTTCTGGTAAAATACGGTTTTCGCGTTGAGACGGCCGGCGCGTCCGCGTTTCGAATCATGGCCGTGCCCGAGTTCGTGGAGGCCGGCGAGGAGGAGAGAATCGCGGTCGAGGTGATGTCCGAGCTGGCCCGCATCGGGGACGACGCCCCCCTGGCCCAGCGCAGGCACCTCACGAGGAGCGCCATCGCCTGCAAGGCCGCCGTCAAGGCCGGGGAGAGGCTGACGCGGGAGGATATGCTCAGCCTCGTGCGCCGCCTCCTGGCCTCGCCCAACAAGTCCACCTGCCCCCACGGGCGGCCGACCACCGCCGAACTGTCCGAATCCCAGGTCAGACGCTGGTTCCGCCGTTCATGACCCGAACCCGAGGAGCGCCCTTGGCCCGCAACCCGCAGAGGAAAAAGAGGGGCGAAGAGCCTGACGAAATCTTCACCGACCAGGGCCCCTGGGGTGACGTCTGGCGTTACGTCAAGCTCACCTTTTCACTGGCCTTCAATTTCGGCTTCGCCGTATTCGTGGGGTACGTCCTGGGGGAGATGGCGGACGACACCTTCCTGGGGGCCTACGACACGGTTTTCACCTACATCGGCCTGGGGCTCGGTTTCCTGGGCGCCCTCGTCGGGACCCGCAAGCGGATGCTGCGTTTCGCCCACCGGCAGCAGGACCTCCTCGCGAGGCGCCACGGGGCGACCGGGGACGACCGCCCCTCACCGACCCCCGTCGCCGTCGGCTTCCTGGCCCTCTTCGCCGGCCTGTGTCAGGCGTCCGGTCTCATTTACCTGGTCGAGCTGGGCCGGGCGGGGGCCCTGTGGCTCTTGTGGACGGACCTCGTCCTGGTCGGCGGCGGTTTCGTCGCTCTGGGGGCGCTCGTCCTGCTCCGGCGACCGGTGGGGGTGAAGCTCGTCCGCTGGCTCTTCCTCGTCCCGATTGCCGCGGGCGCGGCCCTCTTCCTCTTCTCCCTGGCCGGGGGGGCGAAGCCCAACGTGGCGGTGACGTGGATGCTCATGGCCCTGGCTCCGCTGGTGGGGATGTTCGTCGCCTTCTTCGGGGGGGAGAAGAAAGCCCCGACGGCCTAGGCGCGTTATTTTCAAATGCACAAAAAGAGGGACCCGCGGGTCCCTCAGACAAGGGGTAAGACAAGGGGTTTAAACCCCTTGTTTGTAGTACCGAATCTGACGATGGCTCAGGTCTGATCCTGCTCGGTGTGCGGCTCGACCAACAGCTGCACCCCCTCGATCCCCCGGACGCGGATGCGTGTCCCCCGCTCGAGGGGCTGGAGGGCCGTGGCGGGCCAGAGGTCCCCTTTCAGCTTCACCTTGCCGCGGCGCCTCTTCCCGAAGTTGGTGGTGGTGACGCCCAACTCGCCGATGAGCTCCCCCGATCCGATGGACTTCGCCCGCAGCTTGGCCACCAGCCCGCCGCTCACGGCCATCAGGAAGAAAACCCCCGTGACCGCCAGGGAGGGTACCAGCACCACCAGGGACACGTCCGTCGTGCCGGGGCGGTAGAAGGTCATCCCGCCGGCGAAGAGCGCACCGAGGGCGAGAATCGCCAGGATGCCCCTCGTGCCGAGGAGCACCTCCAGGGTGAACAGGACCATCGAGACCACGACGAACAGGAGGCCCAGCCAGCCGAGCGGCAGATATTCGAAGGCCAACAGGGACACCAGGAGGAGGACGCTCCCCATGACCGGGGTGAAGAACCCGCCGGGGTTGGTGGCGGTGAAGGCGAAGGCGAACATGGCGAAGAGGAAGAGGGCGAAGGCCACATTGGGGTTGACGATGAAGGCCAGAACGTCCCAGAGGACGTCGGTGTCTATCTCGCGCAGGGCCCAGGTCCGTGTGTCGAAGCGGGGGTTGCCGGGGTAGTTGAGCGGGCGGTCGTCGAGAAGCCGGACCAGCTCGGCGGGGTTGTCCGCCGCCCCGCCGCCCACGTTGAATTTTTCCAAATCCCAGACCGCGAGCGAGGTCAGCCCTCGAGCCAAGAAGACGGCCCACCCCTCGTTGTAGGAGGACCTCTCCGCCTCCGCGGCGGCGAGGGTGCCCAGCTCGTCCAGATAGGTCCGGTTGCGCGGCTCCATTTCTGAAAGCTCCCCCCCGGTCACGGTGAGTGGGCGGCCGGTGCCGAAGACCGCGCTCTCGCTGCCGAAGAGCCCAGCCGCGGCGAAGCCCACGGGCAGCGCCTCGTCGCCCAGTACCGCGGCTCCCGGCCCGACCCAGATTACCACCGGCAGCGGGGCGGACCGTATGAGCTCGATAATTCCGCGCACGGCGTCCAGTTCGCCGCCGGATGAGTCGAGGCGCCAGATGAGAATCGGCGCCCCGGCTTGGGCCGCATCGTCCAGCCTCACCTCGAGGTAGCCCAGGGCGGCGTAGTCCAGCCGGCCGTCCCACTCGATGACGGGGACGGTCTCCGACGCCCGCGCCGCGGCGGCGGTCGCCAGGACTAAAAACGCGGCGACAGCCAGGAGGGTCCGCTTTTGGTTACCGTTGCAGCTCAACGGGTTCAAGGTTGCACGGGGGTTCACCCACCGGATTTGTTGGGGGAGGCGCAGGAGGCCGCTTCGCCGTAGTACACGAGCTCGCACTCCCAGCCGCAGACGCCGGATATTTCGCCCCACTCCTCGATCACCCCGAGGCCCGGAGCCAAGACGACGGTCCACTCCCCGACGCCCTGCTCGGTGAAGCCGACCCGGTAACATTGGCTGAACGTGCCGTAGGGGACGGTCACGCCGTCAGGGTAATCCACGACCGCGATGGCCGTGCGCCCGTCCTGGGTGGTGTAGGTCCAGGTTTTCCCCGGTTCCAGGGGGAATTCGAGCCGGTGGGGCAGCTCCACGAGCTGGCCGGTCGAGTAATCGTAGAACTGGACGGTGTAGCCCTCGAGGCGGCAGGCCATGTTCGCGTCCACCCAGTGGACGTCCTCGAGCTCCGTCCAGGCCGCGAGGTACCAGCGGTTTAAATCGTAGGAGTAGGGCTCGGCGCCTTGGGGCGTGTAGAGGCAGTCGTAGTGCGCCGGCGGCATCTGCGCGGGGAAATAGTCGCCGATGAGGCCGGGCGCGGCCGTCGCGATCGAGGCCCCGGCGAGGAGGGCCGGTAAGATGCGTCGAATCAAGCCGCTCCGATGGTAGAGGGGATGGTCAATCTACGCCTCCGGGCGGACCCCCGTTCCTCGGCGGGGGGGGCGTCAGCCGCGGGGGGCCAGCGATTGCCGGAGAATGACCCGCGCGGCCTCCTTGCGCCGGGGGACGGGGATGACCGTACCCTCCGGCCCCTTCACCTCCAGCGACGGCCCGATGCACGACGGACAGCCGTGGGTGCAGGGGCAGTCCTCTATTCTCGCCAGCGCCCCGGCCCACAGGTCCCGGTGCAGGGCGAAGAGTTTTTCAGAAAATCCGACGCCCCCCGGGTAGTTGTCGTAGATGAAGACCAGCGGCTCCAGGTCCACGGCGAGGTCCAGCTCCTCTCCGCCGTAGAGCGCCGCGGCGGGGCCGACCTCCGAAAAATCGTCCCCCCGCGCGGCGCCGATGGCCGACCCCAGGTCCCGCAGCTCGCACATCAGCACGAAGGCCGCCAGGGAGTGGAGGGCGTACTTGACGCCGTAGATTCCGGCCACCAGCTCATGCCTGGTGAATGGCAGCTCGGCCAGCATCCTCCCCGAAATTCTCCCCCAGTACGCTGTGGTGCTCATCTCCCGCTCGGGCAGGTTCACCTCGCCGTAGCCCACGTTTTCCTGGGTGTAGTAGCGTATCTTTTTGAAGCCGACCACCTTGGTGGAGACGTGGACCTCGCCGTGGAAGGGCCGCGCGACGGCCGGCCTCCCCTCCTCGAAGACGTCGAGGATGCGCACGGCGGTCTTCTCCTCGGCGTCGGTGTAGTAGTCGCAGTCCACCCGGCGCACATATGCCTTGCGGTTGGGGAAATCCAGCTCCTCGACCTGGTAGCTCACGCCGTCGTGGACGTACACGGCCTTCGGGAAGATGTGGTAGAAGGCGCCGGAGTAGTCCACCTCGCCGATGACGCGGGGGCGGTTGTCCCCGGCCCGCCCGAGGCGCTCCTCGAATTTCTCGTCCCCCAGCCCCTCGGCGCCCTCGACCGGACGGCCGCCCAATTCCACGATCACGAAGTTGTCCCGGGTCGGGCTCCGCAGCGATACGTCCTGGGCCGGGTAGGCGTCGGCCATCCAGTACGTCTTGTCGCCGGTGCGGTGGACCAGGCCGCCCTCGACGAGGAAGTCCAGCATCTCGGAAAGATTCTCGCCGCCGAAGGTCTCGTCCTCGCCGAAGGGCAGCTCGAAACAGGCGCACTTGACGTGCTCCAGGAGTATGAGAAGGTTGTCCGGGTTGATGCGGGCGTGCTCCGGCGACTGCGCGAGAAACTCGGGGTGGAAGACCACGTACTGGTCGAGGGGGAGGTTGCGGGCCACGAAGAGGGCCACGGAGACGCCGCTGCGCCTTCCGGCCCGGCCCGCCTGCTGCCAGGTGCTGGCGATGGAGCCCGGGTAGCCGGAGATGACCGCGCACTCCAGCGCCCCGATGTCTATCCCCAGCTCGAGGGCGTTGGTGGAGACCACGCCGCGGATGGTCCGGTCCCGCAGTCCCTTCTCTATCTCCCGTCGGAGCTTCGGCAGGTATCCGCCCCGGTAGCCCCGGATCCAGCCCTTCCGGTCGGGCGAGGTCTCGATGGCGTCCTTGAGGTACTTGACCAGAACCTCGGTGATGACGCGGGCGGTGGCGAAGACGATGGACTGGACGCCGGCCTCGATGAACTTGGCCGCCAGCCGCCGGACGTGCATGACGTAGCTTTCGCGGACGCCGGTGTTGGCCTGGACCAGCGGGGGGTTGTATAGGATGAAGTGCTTGTCCGCGGTGGGCGCGCCGGAATCCTCCACCAGCTCCACCTTCTCCTCGATCAGCCGCTCCGCCAGCTCCTTGGGGTTGGCTATTGTGGCCGAGGAGAGGATGAAGGTCGGCTTCGAGCCGTAAAAATTCGCGATGCGCTTCAGCCGGCGGATGACGTTTGCCATGTGGCTGCCGAAGACACCGCGGTAGGTGTGAAGCTCATCCACGACGACGTATCGCAGATTCTCGAAAAGGGAGAGCCACTTGGTGTGGTGGGGCAGGATGCCGGTGTGGAGCATGTCGGGGTTGGTGATGACGACGTTGCCGCCCCGGCGGATTTTCCGGCGCACGTCGGCCGGCGTGTCACCGTCGTAGGTGTTGGCGACGATGCCGGGGTCCAGGAGCTCGGCCAGGCGTGTCAGCTCCACCAACTGGTCCATGGAGAGCGCCTTGGTGGGGAAGAGGTACAGGGCGCGGGTGCTCGGCTCACGGAGAACGGCGTCCAGCACCGGCAGGTTGTAGCACAGGGTCTTGCCGCTGGCGGTCGGCGTGCCGATGACCACGTGCCTCCCGGCGTGGACGTGGTCCACCGCCTCGCGCTGGTGGGTGTATAGCCGCTCGATGCCGCGCTTGGCGAGGGCGTCCCTCAGGTTTTCGTGCAGCCAGTCGGGGAAATCGGCGAAACGGGCCGGAGACGCGGGGATAACCTGCCAGTGGGTTATCTGGTTCTTGTACGGAGCCTTCTTCAGACTATCCAGTACCTTTTCGATGCCCTTGGCCATTATTAGGTTCGGTATGGCAAGGGGTTTAAACCCCTTGTCTCCTTGGTCAGCGGTTGATCGGCAGGTGCGCCCGGCCCATGATACCCCAGGCCGCACTGGTCAGCCAGCGGGACGGCTTGCGTTTCTGGACGAACTCCCAGCCCGACCAGTTTGGGAAATCGTCGCCGACGGGCTGACCTTCGGGAAAAATATCTCCCTTCGTCGGCGGTTTGGATATTTTGCCGTCGGGGTTCCAGTTGAGCCAGACCGATTCAGGCGTGAAGCGCCCCAGGGCGTCGGCCTTGGAACGCAGTATTTCGATGACTCTGTGGAACCGTCCGTCGTGGCGGGCCCGGGAAAAGCGGGAGAGCGTGTCGGCGTAGTGCTGGATGTCGTACCAGATGCGCGGGACTTTCAGCTTGCCGAAATCGGTCCCGATGCCGAAGAGGTAGTATTTCTTGCCGGTATTCCGCTCGGCCCAGTGTCCGAGGAGCATCTCGACCAGCCGGTCGGCCTCGTCACTCTCGGCGAGCTCGGGAATTTCCGAAAACAGCCGCAGGGTTATCAGACTGGCGTAGGGGCAGGGGTCACCTCGGCGGCCCGGCCCCCGGAACTTCGGATTGTGTGTCGGATCGGCGTGGCACGGGCTGCCGTGCTCCTCGATTCTACAACGAAAGTAGGCGATGGAGCGCCGGACACGCTCGTCGTCGCCCAATCCCAGCTTGACGAGGGCGTAGCTGGTGAGCGGGGCGTCGCAGGCGAACCAGGTCCAGTGTTCCACGTCGTCGCCGCCGAAGGCCTTCGGGATAACGCTCTTTATCTGAAACGGGCCCTCGGGGGACTGGTGGGCCAGGATGGACTCCACCACCGGGGCCAGCGTCCCGCGCCCGACTCCGAGCTCGGCGAGGAAGACCAGCTTGTGCAGCGGGTGCGCGGCGTCGTTGTGCCTCTTCAGCGGCGGCTGGTTCTCCCAGGCGTTGACCTCCGCGACCAGGCGCGCGACCAGTGGGTCGGCCAGCGTCTCCCGCAAAAGCTCGTCCTCGTCGTCCATCCCCACGACGCCCTTCAAGAGGTCCACAAGCGCGCGGTGACGGACGAAGGCCGGGCCTTTCAAGAGCCAGTCCGCGGTCTTCAAGGGTAAATCCAGAACCGCCATCTTTCACCGATCTATGGACGCGCCAGGACGTAGGCGCGGACCTCGGTCGCGCCGGCCTCGCGCAGCACCTTCCCGCACTCCCGGATGGTGCTGCCGGTGGTGGAGACGTCGTCCACCAGACAGACCCGCCTCCCCGCCACGACCCCGGGGTCCCTCACGGCGAAAGCCCTGGCGACGTTGGTCAGCCTCGCCTCCTTGGGAAGCTTGAACTGGGGTATCGTGTTGCGCACCCGTACGAGGGGTTCCGCCAGGGGAACGCCCCAGTGTGCGGCGACCCGCTTAGCCAGGAGGCGGCTCTGGTTGAAGCCGCGCCAGCGCAGCCTCTTCACGTGGAGCGGCACCGGGACGACCACCTCGGGCCGCCAGGGGCCGAAGAGGGCGTGGGCCCTCTCGACGAAGAGGTCGCCGAGCTGGTCGGCCAGCGAGGGCCAGAAGTCGTACTTGAACTCGTAAAGCAACCGGATCAGCGGCTCGGCGTAGCGGGCCGTTCCGCGCAGGGTCACCGGGAACGGGGCGACGCGGCAGTCGAGGCACAGGTTCTCCCCCCGGGGGTCGCTGATTTCCCTTTGCGTTATCGGCTGACCGCAGGCGCTGCACCAGGGGTGCTTTATCAGCTCCACGCTGCGCCAGCAGGCCGGGCAGAGCCCAATCCGTAGCTCTTCGGGCAGCCGCTCGCCGCAAACTTTGCAGACCGGCGGGTAGAGGAGGCGGAGCAGCCCGTCCACCGTCCGCTTGCCCAGCTCGAGCGCCCGGGCGAGCATCACCCGCCCCCCGGGTGGAGTAAGTCGAAGATGAGCTGGAGAGCCTGGACTGTCCGGGGTCCGGCCCGGGTGACGAGGTCGGGGTCGAGGGTGTGGACCCGGCCCGAGGCCGACGCGCCCAGGTGCGCCCATCCGGTTCGGCGGGCGGCCGTCTCCGGCGCGGTCAGGCCGTCGCAGAGGAACACCACGTCGGGGTCGGCCACGAGAATCTGCTCCGGCGTCACGTTGTGGAAGGGGCGCGGCATATCGCCGAAGACGTTCTCCCCGCCGGCGATTTCCACCAGGTCGCCGACGAGGCTTCCGGCGCAGGCGGCCATGGGCGGATCACCGTTAATTTCGATGTACACCCTGGGCCGGTCCAGACCGCCGGATTTTTGAAAAATTTCAGCGACGGCTTCCCGCAGCTCCGCGGCCAGCCTCTCACCCTCCGCCGGGTTGCCCAGGAGCCGGCCCAATTCGGTAAAATCGCGCTCGAGACCTTCCACCGAGCCGGGGAAGTAAACGTAGGCCGGTATCCCCAGGAATTCGAGCTTCGCCAGGAGCGGGGCCTGCTCCATGCCGGTCACGAGCACCAGGTCGGGCGCCAGGGCGGCGATGCGCTCGGCGTCGGGGTTGGAGAAGTCGCCGACGACGCTCAGCCCGACGATTTCCGGGGGGAAGTCGCAGTAGGCGCTGCGGCCGATGAGCTTTTCCGGTGCGAGGGCGAAAACGGTTTCCGAGGCGTCGGGGGCGGTGGACACCACGCGTTCCGGGATTTTGTCTAAATGCACCGTCCGTCCGGCGTCGTCGGTGACGGTGATTGCGCCTTCGGGAGCTGATTCGGGACCGTCCCGCTCGCAACCGGCGAGAGCGGCCAACAGAGCCAATAAGATGAGCCCGGCGCGACGCTTCATATTACTCCTCGCGGCCGCCCAGCGCCTTGGCCGTCCGGCGGAAGAGCACCAGGAGCGGGTCCCAGACCGGCGATGAGTGGGGGTGGTAGGCGTAGTCCAGGCCGCAGGCGGTCTCGGCGTCCATCCCGGCGGCGATGACGGTGGCGGCGGCGTTTATCCGTAAATTCGCCCCGTAGGGGCCGGTCAGGCGCACGCCCAAAATCCGGCCCGTTCCCCGCTCGGCCACGGCGGAACAGGTCAGAAGCGCGCGGGGGAGGTGGAAGGCGGCGTGGAGCGGCGCCTGGACGACGGTTTCGACGGCGTCGTAGCCTGCGCCTTTCGCCTCCACCAACGACAGGCCGGTCTGGGCCAACTCCAGGCCGTAGAGCTCGGTGGCGCGCGTGCCCAGGGTGGCCGTGCTTTTGGAAAAGCCGCCGGCGGCGTTGCAACCGGCCGTCCGGCCGCAACGGTTGGCCAAAGCACCGTTGGGGACGTACCGGTGACCCGGCAGGAGGGCGTGGCGCACCGTGGCGCAATCCCCCGCGGCGAAGACGCCGTCCTCCGAGGTGCACTGTCGGCCGTCCACTTTCACCGCCCCACTGGCCGCGTCGAGCTCCAGCCGTCCGCCGAGCGGCTCCACGTTGGGAATCACGCCCACCAGCTCCACGGCATACTCACATGCGACGGTTTCCCCATCGGTTTCCACACTGGTGAGTTTTCCGGCGCCGTCGCGCAGATAACCCCGAACCCGATTATCGGGCAGCAGGCGGACGCCCCGCCCTTCCAGGTGGGTTTTTACGACCTCCAGCAGTTCCTCGGCCAGGCCCGGAACGGGCGCGTCCTCGCCGAAAATCAGGGCGACGCTTCTCTTCTCCGCCAGGGCCGCGGCCACCGACATTCCGCTAAAACCGCCGCCGATGACCGCCACCCCGCTTTTCCCCTCCAGCCCGCCGACCAATTTTTCCATGTCGGCATAGGAGTGGAGCGCCGTGACGCCCCCGCCGGTCCGTCTGGGAACTTCGATCTTCCGGGCGCGGGAGCCGGCGCAGTATACCAGTCTGTCGTAGGCCTCCTCGCCGGCACCGCCCCCCGATTCAGTTCCCACCCGGCGCCGGACCGGGTCAATTTCCGTCACGGTCACGCCGGTGCGCAGTTCGATCCCGCGCTCCGTGAAATATTCCGGTGGATGGACCTGCACGCGGGAGAGCTTCTTTACCCGGCCCGAGAGGACGTAGGAGAAGTTGCAGTTGGATACGGCGGGGGTTTCGGTGGCCTCGAGGACGACGACCTCGGCGCGGGGGTCCTCGCGCTTGGCCCGGGCGGCGGCGGAGAGCCCCGCGGCGTTCCCCCCCACGACCAGAATCCGTCTACCCATCGTCGTCCCCGCGGTTGACGGTTTCGAGGGCGAGGGCGCGCCCGGTTTTCTCGTCGAAATCCACCACGCAGCCCCGGAGGGCGACCGGCCCCCCGGCCGGTTCGGCGCGGAAGGGCAGCGCGTTCAAAAAACGCCCCACCACGCTCTCGGCCTTGACGCCGATGACCCCCCCGGTGGGGCCGCACATCCCGGCGTCGGAGAGGTAGGCTGTCCCGCCGGGGAGGACGCGCCCGTCGGCGGTCTGGACGTGGGTGTGGGTGCCGATGACGGCGGTCACGCGCCCGTCGAGATACCGCCCCAGCGCCTCCTTCTCGCTGGTGGCCTCGGCGTGGAAGTCCACGAGGATGGCGTTCACGCCGGAATCATGCAGGGCCTCGATCTCCCTGTCGGCCGTGCGGAAGGGGCAGTCAATCTCGCGCATGAATACGCGCCCCTGGAGGTTCAAGACGCCGATTGTGGTCCGTCCGTCCGACAGGGCGCGCACCGCGACGCCTTTCCCCGGCACCCCCGGCGGGTAGTTGGCCGGCCGCAGGAGGAACGGTTCGGCCTCCAGGAGCGGGTACGCCTCGCGATTGTCCCAGACGTGGTTGCCCGAGGTGAAGACGTCAATTCCGAGCCCCTTAAGCTCGCTCAAGGGCCTGGCGCTGATGCCGGCCCCGCCGGCGGCGTTTTCGGCGTTGGCGATGACGAGGTCGGGGGAAAGTTCGGCGAGGATTTTCGGCAGGTGCGTTTTTAACGCCAGTCGTCCCGGTCGCCCCATGACGTCGCCGAGGAAGAGGATGCGGATCAAGAGGCTCCTCCGCGGGGTGCGGTACAGTTACGGGACCCGTCGCCGGGTCCCGGGTCGGGTGTGTTCAGATGTCGGGGCTCAGACCGTCTCGAGGGTGCGGTACTCCCGCTTGCCGTCCTCGTAGGCGCTGCGTCCGTGGGAGTCCCCCGCCACGACCAGGGGGAAGTCCTTGACCTCGAGGCGGCGGATGGCCTCGGGGCCCAGGTCCTCGTAAGCGATGACCTCGGCGGAGATGATGGACTTGGAGATGAGCGCGGCGGCCCCGCCGATGGCGGCGAAGTAAACCGCGCCGTACTTCTTCATCGCCTCGACGACTTTCTCCCCGCGCAGCCCCTTGCCGATCATCCCCCGCACCCCGACCTTCAACAGCGGCGGGGTGTAGGGGTCCATCCTGTAGGATGTGGTCGGGCCGGCGGAACCGATGGGACGCGGCGGCTTGGCCGGCGCGGGACCCACGTAGTAGATGACGGCCCCCTCGGGCGGGAAGGGCAGCTCCCCCCCCTTTTCCAGAAGCTCGATCAGGCGGGCGTGGGCGGCGTCCCGGCCGGTGTAAACGATTCCGGAGAGCCGGACCCGGTCGCCGGCCCGCAGGCCGCGGGCCGTCTTTTCGGACAGCGGGGTCGTCAGCTCAATCATCGTGTCGCTCATCACCCTCCATTTCAGAATAAAACGCTGTTCTCATCCAAAAACTTTTCGGCAGTTCGATTTAATGCGTTCACTCAATCTTCTTGCTCGATATTGAGTTTCTCCTTAATGTACTTGTATGGGTCCTTTATTACATCGTCGAATTCATTCCCATGTAATCGCTTAGATTCAAAATCAATTTTAACGTCCTTAAGGAACTTTTTAAAACCTGCGTTCTGCTCGCACAATTTATTTATTGTTTCCCAATCAAGAAAATCTCTGCTGCGGGCAGGATAAAGGATGATAGAGCTGTCAATATCCATCAGATCAAGGTGGATGATACCAATTCCAAAAGATGATGAAAGACGCTCCAATTCGGAAAGAAATTCGTCGTCTTGAAGTATATCTGCCGCAATAAGATACCCTTCGTGTGCCCAAGATGAGTTAGAAACAGCTTGAAAGTATGATTCCCTGTAATTTGCTTTTGTAAGGCTCTTTTTCAACTCAAAAGAGAATAAGCGAATGGAATTATTGTCTGACATCCGATTGAACTCAATTACTTCCGGCAGCCAATCCTCGATCGGCAGGTAAAAACCTACTATATCGGGGTATATCCAACTATTATATCCAGAACGCTTAGATTTCTCGTGAATTATAGTCTTGGTCAAGATCGGGCGACCACGGTTGAAAGTAGTGTTGGCATAAACGAAGTAAGTTAAAAGCGGATGGAGATCGCGCTCTGTATATTCGGTTTTTTTCTCCTTCTTCGTTGTCTCTTCATATTCAATATCCTTAACGATATCCGGGTTGAGGTCGGCGGCTCTCTCATTCAAAAAAAACCGTGCTGGTCGTTTGCCCAACTTGATGAAAATAGAGTCTTTATTGTCTCGAACGTCTACGTATAGTTGCGCGCCAAGACTCTGCCAAGGTGTTTTACCGGTCGTCTTGATTTTATTGACGAAACCCTTATCCTTCCCAATCTGCCAAATTTCTTGGAAGGTAAGAGGTTTCGAAGATACTTTTAATACATCTTCAGCCAGATCAAGAAAAGTGTAGGCGGCCATAAGTTTCTCCAATCACGCTTCCACGCTTCGCATCTTTGGGTGAGCTTAGCACAGCGGCACTTCGCCGTCAAAGGGGTCGGCGGCCTTGCCGAGCGGGGGTCGCGTTGCTACAATCCAGCCCGGAACCGCTTCGTGGCCCGGGGGATGACGGACGCCGGAGAAACCTACACCCTCTTTCACGGCGGACTCGAGCTCCGCCAGCCGGGCGCCGGTCCGCGGACCAGCGTGGACGCCGTTCTTTTAGCGGATTTCCTCGCCCCCGGCGACGGGCCCATCGCCGAGCTGGGTCTGGGGAACGGGGCGGCGTCGCTGGCCGCCCTGTACCTGGGGAAATCCACCGCGGCGTGGGGGATCGAAATACAGCGCGAACTGGCCCGCCTCGCCGAGCTGAACGCGCGGACGGGTGGCTTTCCGCTCGCAGTCCATACTGGCGATTTGCGCCGCCGTGAGTTTTTGGGCGAACCGGGCCGCTTCACCCGCGTCATCGCCAACCCGCCCTACCGCGCCCGCTCCGACGGTCGCCGGAGCCCGGATGAGACCCGGGATGCCGCCCGGCGGGAGGTTTACGCCGGCCTGGGCGACTTCCTGGACGCGGCGCACTGGATCCTCGCGGACGGCGGGAGTATTACCCTCGTCCACTCGGCCCGGCGGCTGGCCGAGCTCGTGGCGGAGCTCCGGTCGAGGCGGCTGGAGCCGAAGCGGCTGCGCCTGGTCCACCCAAGGCCGGACCGCCCGGCTAGGTTGGTCCTCCTCGAAGCGACGAAGGGCGGCGGGGTCGAGCTCGAGGTCCTTCCTCCCCTTTTCACCCACGGGGCCGACGGTGCGTACACCGATGAGATGGCTGAAATTCTTTACGGGCGTCCCGCTCGCGCTTAGCCTGGCCTGCGGCCCGCCCGAGGGGCTCCGGGGGCTGGTCGGGCGGTTTCCGGCGCCGGGTCCGGTGGAGTACCTCGCGGCCGGTTCGCCCGGGCGCGCGCGTGAACTGGTGGCGGATTTACCGAAAAATTCCCCCGAGCGCGTGTACGCCGAGGCCCAGTTGGCCCTTTCCGATGGGGACCCGACCCAAGCCTACATGTTTCTGAAAGAGGTGAATTCCGCTCCGGCGCGGTTGCAGCAGGTCCGCCTGGCCGTCTCCGGCAAGGTACGCCTTACCCTGGAGACCGTCCCCCCGCCGGGGGAGGACCCCGTCCTGGAACTCGGCTACGGCATCGCTCTTTTGGCGGAAGGTTTTCCCGATGAGGGGCTGGCGAGACTTGAATCGGTCGGAGATGGCGCCCTGGGTTCCGTCGCCTCCCTGGTGCGCGCCGGGGAGCTCGACGGCTACGACGAGACCGAGTTGCGCCGGTCGGCCCTGGAGAAGGCCTGGCGTCTCGCGACTCCCGCGCTGCGGCCCCTGATTTTGCCGCAATACCTCGCCGCGGTGCGCGACACAGGCGGCGGATGGGGGCTCGCCAACGAGCTGGAGCGCCTGAGGGGCGAGGCGGAGGTCGGCTCGCCGCCCTGGATAGACCTTACCGTGTGGCTCATCCAGGCCCGGCAGCCTCTGGATTCGCGCGACACGGCCTGGGAGCTGGCCCTCTACGCCCCGAAGGAGGCCTTCGCCTTCCTCGGCAACCTGAAGCGGTGCCTCGAAGAACTGCCCCGCCTGGCGGCCCTGGCGCTGGAGGTGGGGAATACGGGGCTCGCGGCGAGGGCGATAGACGGGCTCACCCTCTCGCCGGCGGTCTGTCTCCTCAAGGGCGAGTACGAGCACGCCATCGGCCGTCCGCGCCAGGCGCTGGCCCAGTACGCCGAGCTGTTCGACGACCCGTCGTATTCCGGTCTGGCCCGCCTCTACGCCGGGGTGACCGAGCTCGGGCGGGACAGGCGCGAGGCGGCGGAGGAGCACTGGGCCGAGGTGACCGAAACGACGGTTCCGCCGGAGCTGGCCGGGACTTACCTCGAACGTGACGCGGGCGAGGCCGTGGCCAAGGCCGATTTTTACCGGGCCAACCTGCGACGCACGTCCGACCCCTACGAGGCCGCCCGGTTGTACACCGACGCGCTGGCCGAAGGGCTCTCCGGCAAGGAGCGGGCGCGCGCCGCCTGGCGACTGGGCACACTGCGCGCGGAGGAGGGGGAATGGGCCTTTGCAGCGGAGGCCTTCGCCCAGGTCGGCGACGACCCCGACTACCGCCCCCACGTGGCGTACTGGCGACCTAGGATGGAGGAGCTGACCGGAAACGGTTCAGTGCCTCCGGCCTACAACTGGGTTTATCCCTTCTACGAGCTCCCCGTCCGCGGCGTCGAGTGGTGGCTCGTGCCAGACACGGAGGGATTCGCCCCGCGCGGCGGCCTCGCCGACCTCCTGTACTCCCGACCCGGCGACGAGGAACTGGCCTTGCTCATGGCGCTTGCGAGCGCGGCCGACGACGAACTCTTCACCGCCTACGCCGGGGTCCTGGCCCGTTACCGCCGCGACGATTCCGAGGCCGAAGCTTGGCTGGCCCTGGCCTTTGCCCGGCGCGGCTACGAGGTGGGCGATTACGACGTCCGGCCCGAAATCGAGTACGCCTCCCGCGCCCTGGCCGGTGATATGGCCGGGGGCCTGGGGGTCCTGTCCCTCGCCTACCCGCTGACGTACCTCGAGGACGCCGAAAAGGCGGGGGAGGCCTTCGGGGTAGACCCGCTGCTCCTTTTGGCCCTGGCCCGCGAGGAGAGCCGCTTCGACTCGGAAATTGTCTCCAATGCGGGGGCGGTGGGCTTGACGCAGAAGATGCCGGCCACCGCGGCGATGCTGGCCGCGGAGCTCAAGTTGGAAGATTACGACCTGCGCGACCCCGCGGATTCGCTCCTGTTGGGGGCGGCCTACCTGGCAAAGATGCTCGACCGCTTCCAGGGCAACCTAGCGCTGGCGCTGGCCGGCTACAACGCCGGGCCGGGCAACGCGCGGCAATGGGTCGCGTCTTTCAAGGCGCTGCCCCCCGACGTGTGGCTGTTACTGAAACCCTTCGACGAGACGCGGCGCTACATCATCCGGGTGGTGGGGAGTTACTACCGCTACCGACAGCTCTACGGCGCGCCGGACGGGGGCGGATGAACCGGAAGCGTGACAGCGGCGGTCTGAAATTGGCGCTGGAGGTGCTGCGCCCCTGGCGCCTGCGCCTGGCGGGCCTGAATCTGCTGGGGCTGCCCCAGGCGGGGTTCGGCGTTTTCCTGGCCTGGGCCGTCGGCTACGGCGTGGACCGTTTCCTGAACGAGGCCGGCGGGCTCCAGGCGTTCATCCCCCTGCTCCTGATCGGTCTGTTCCTCCTCCGCTCGGGGTTCGGGATTTTCGTCCAGTACCTCTCCCTCGGCCTCGGCTCCCGCATCCACCTGGCCCTGGAGCGCCGGACCTTCGCCAAGCTCCTGAAAATCCCGCTCCTGGACGCCGTGGGGGCCGGCGAGGCGGCGAACTCCCTGTTCTACGACTGCGACCTCTACGCCCACGGGGTGGTCGAGCTCTACGGCACCCTGATTATTTCCATCCTCCAGGCCGCGGGATTGTGGGTTTACCTTTTGGTGTTGGACTGGCGGCTGGCGGCGGTGGTGGCGGCGGCCGTCCCTATTTTCATTTTGCCCCTAAAACTCCTGCTGCGCCGGATGCGGCGGGCGAGCGGCGACTTCTACGCCGAGAACCAGAAATACTGGAGCCGGGCGGTGGACGCCACGCGCGCCCCGAGGCTGGTGCGCGGCGCCGGGGCGCAGGATTCCGAGTTCCGCGTTTTTTCCGATTCCGGCGAGCGGAGGCGGCGGGGGATGCTCCGGCAGGCGAAGCTCCACTTCTTCGCCGGCCCGCTGGGGGAGATTTTCGCGGCCTGCGCCATCGGGGCGGCCTTCTGGCTGGGGGTGGACCTCCTCGGCCGGCTCGCCGGTCCTGTGGGCGCGCAGGGGCTGAGCCTGGGCGGCCTGGGCTCGGCGGTGGTGGCCACGGTCTGGCTCCTGGGGGCGCTCAAGGGGGTCTTTGGCGCCGCGGGCGGCGTGCAGGATACGCTGGTGATGCAGGGGCGCCTGGTGAAAATCTGGGGGACGGCCGACGAAATTCTCGACGGGCCGGAGCCGCCGGAATGGCGCGTCCTGGAAGCCAAGGATTTGACCTTCTCCTACCCCGACGGGGCCGAGGTTTTTCAAAAATTGAATTTCGAGCTGAAACGGGGGGAGCTGGTCCACCTCGCCGGGCCGTCGGGGGCGGGGAAGACCACCCTGGCGCGGGTCCTGTGCCGCCTGTACGAGCCGACAGGCGGCACTCTAAGGCTGGACGGCAAGCCGCTCACAGATTACGGCCTCGGCCCCTGGCGCCTGAAAACCGCGCTGGTGGACCAGGAGCCGGAGTTTCTGCCAGGAAGGCTCGCGGACGCCGTGGCCTATCCCGATAAAGCCGGCGACGCGGAAATCGGAGGGCTCCTGCGCGAGGTCGGCCTGGGGGATTTCGACAGGGAGCTCACCTCAGGCGCGCCGGAGCTCTCGGGCGGCGAACGGCGGCGGCTGGCCCTGGCCCGCGCAATTTTCCACAAGCCCGAGCTTCTGGTCCTCGACGAGACCACCAGCTACGTGGACGCCGACCTGGAGCGGAAGTTGATCGAAGTGGTGCGGCGGCGGCTGCCCGGGGCGGCGGTGCTGGTCATCAGCCACCGCGAGCGTGTGGGCGCCCTGGCGGACCGGCGGCTGCGGCTGGAACAGGGGGGGATGGTCGAGCTATAAATCAATATTTAGTACAGAAAAAGGGCCACGTCGGCCCTTTTTTTAATTGTATAAAAGATATTGAATAACTTAGATCAGGGTCAGGGTGTACGATCTCCCTTTCTTTTCGCGTTTCACCTTTCCGTGTTCTTCTGCGAAGTAAAGGGTATACCGTAAATTTTCCTGGGAATATTGTGGGAACACTTTATACAGGTCGGTTTGGAGTACGTTAGGATTTTTGCCGATATAGGGGAGGATCTCGTTGCATATTTTGTTATAAAGCGGGTCTTTACTTACAAAATCGGCGTATGCTTTTTTTGCATCTTCCAGTTCGACTTCAAGTGCGCCCCCAGTGTTAACATTTTGCTGCCGTACTGATTCTACCCACCTGAAGTAATGGGTACGAGCGGTGTCAAAATCGCCTTTCGCTTCGGCTTCTTTAGCCCAATTTGAATGGAGTTTTATTTCTTGGCTTCGGTCAGGGAACTGCATGGTAACCTCGTTTTTATGTTGGGGGAAGCTGGTGGGAATCGAACCCACCTGGGACCGGGTTAGGGCCCCACAACGGATTTGAAGTCCGCGAGGCTCACCAGATACCTGCCAGCTTCCCCGACGGCGTCATTCTAACACCGACCGGCGGCGCAAGCCAAGGGTCAAACCAGGGGGGCGGCCTTCGCCGCGTTCTCGTCCAGGAGCACGTGGGTGCCCGACTCGCGCCTGGTCAGCCCCCGCTCGTGGAAATGGTCCAGGAGTAAGGTGGCCGTCTTGCGCGAGAGGCCGGCGCGCTCCTTGTACTCGACCACGCGCAGTGTGCCAGACGCCTTCAACATTTCGACGGCCGTCCGGCGCAGCTCCTCGTAGCGCCCGGTGCGCCAGAGGTGGGTTTCCCCGACGAAGACCGCCTCCCCCACGGCCTCCAGGTAGTGCGCCAGGTCCAGCGCGGCGTCGGGGTGGAGGTTGCCGAAATCCGCCAGGGCGAGGTTTTCCGCATCTTCCAGAGCCCTTATCACATCGGCGATGCGCGCCTTCTGCTCGGCGGTCGGCTCCCCCCGCGGAACGACGGCGTAGGAGGAGCCCACCGGCCGCAGCCTTCCCGTCTCGATGAGCCCGGCGATGGCGTCGCGCAGCGCACCGTCCTCCACGTTCCGCCCGGCGAGGGAGGACAGGCGGCCCCGGTCCAGTCGGCAGAAGGGCAGCCTATTAGCCAAAAGTTTATCCAGCGCCTGGCCCAAGCTCTCCACCAGGCCATGTCGCCAGCGGGGGTGCAGCCACCGGTCGGCCGAGAGCTTGATTATCGCGCCCGCGTCGGCCAGCCGCTGGAGTTCCTCCTCGGCCGCCCGGGGCAGCAGGTTCGACCGCTTCGCCAACTCGGCGGTGGTCAGGTCCTTGCGGGGCAGGGGATTGTGCTTGAGCCAAAGGGGCAGCGCCTCCCGGGGGTCGGCCCCTTCCAGCTCGACGAGCGCCTCGCTGTAACTGGCCCGCTTGCGGCGGTGCTTCTGGGCCAGGGGGTCGAGCACCCGCCCCCCCGCGACGGTCAACGGCGGCGAGGGTATTCGGAGGATGAACCTTTCGCCGAAGAAAACGGGGTGACTCCCCTCGAGCTCGATCTGGGCCAGGGACTCCTCGCCGGGCTTCAATTTTTCCCGGTCCAGGAGGACCAGCCGGCAGCCCAGCTCGCTCGTCCCCTTGAGGAGCTTCAGGTGACAGAGGCTCTGCAGCTCGGCCGCCGAGGCCAGGAGCCTTACTTTGGCGTCGAAGCGGTTGGAGAGGGTGACGCAGCCGGGGGTGACGATTTCGTCGCCCCGTCGAACGCCCCGTTTCGACAGGCCGGTGAGGTTGACCGCCGCCCGGAGACCCGGGGTGACCTCCTCCCGCGGCCGGGCGTTCACCTGGAGGCCCCTGATCCGGGCGGAGCCGCCGCCGGGCTGAACCTCCACCGAATCCCCGATGCGCAGCGCCCCCGAGGCGACCGTCCCAGTGACCACGGCGCCGAAGCCCTCCATCTTGAAGGACCGGTCGGCGGCCAGGCGGAAGGGTTTGCCGGAATCGTCCTCTCTTTTCGATTCCTCCGCCAGCCGGACGAGCTCCCGTTTCAGCTCCTCGAGGCCGACGCCGGTCTTGGCGCTGGTGCGGATGATTCCGGCGCCGGCCAGCCCGGTGCGCGAGAGGGTTTCGGAAATCTCCTCCTCCAGGAGCGTCAGCCACTCCCGGTCCTCTACCAGGTCCACCTTGGTCAGGGCCACCACGCCGCGCCGGACGCCCAGGAGCTCCACCACGTCCAGGTGCTCGCGGGTCTGGGGCATGATCCCCTCGTCGGCGGCGACCACCAGGAGCACCGCCTCGAAGCCCACGGCGCCCGCGACCATCTCCCGCACCAGCCGTTCGTGACCCGGCACGTCCACGAAGGCCAGCTCCCCCGCCGGGGTTTCCAGGAAGGCGAAGCCCAGGCGGATGGAAATTTTCCGCTGCTGCTCCTCGGGCAGCCGGTCGGGGTCCGTCCCGGTGAGCGCCTTGACCAGGGCGCTCTTGCCGTGGTCCACGTGCCCGGCGGTGCCGAAGAGCGGGGGGGCGGTGGTGGTCGGCCGTCGTTCGTCCATGTCTGGTTTCCTAAGATTCCGGGACGATTATATAACCCGTTGGACCGGGGTACAATCCGTGCGGTACAATACCATTCATAAATGGGTCTTGATGGACAAGCCCATAGATGAGAGGGCCGATGTCGGCGGTGGAATGGTTTAAAAAGAACTGGATGTACGTCGCCCTGGGGCTGATCGTGGCCGGATGGCTGGCGTTTTCGTATCTCGACCATGCCATTGCCGAGGACGCCTACATCTCCTTCCGCTACTCGCAGAACCTGGTGCATGGTGAGGGCCTGGTCTTCAACCCCGGGGAGCGGGCCGAGGGCTACTCGAACCTGTTGTGGGTGTTGTTGGTGGCGGGCGGCGCGGCCCTCGGACTGAACGTGGAGATGGTGGCGTTGGTGCTGGGGCTCGTCGCCGGCGCGGCACTCTTGATTCTAATCTGGTCCATTCTGAATCGCTTGACCCAGCGCAACCCATACCTCCCCCTGTTCGGCGCAGTCCTGGTGGCGCTGTACTTCCCGTTGAGCGTTTACGCCAGGTCGGGCTTGGAGACCGCGGCGTTCTACCTCTTCTTTTTTTCGGCCGTCCACTCCTATCTGCGCGCTGCCCCCCGACGATTTGCCAAAGGCATAGCTCGCTTCGCTCGGTTCCCCTGGACCGGGCTGTGGCTCGGCCTCTTGGCGATCACCCGCATCGAAGGCGTCGCCTACACTCTCTTCTTCGTGGCGCACTACCTCTGGATGCGCAGGCGGAAGACGGAAACGGGGGCGGGTTGGCGGGATTTGATCCCGGCGCTGGGCTTGCCGCTGGCGCAACTTGTATTCCGGCTGTTCTACTACGGTCTCCTCCTGCCTCTGCCGGCCTTCGTCAAAGCGGGCGGTTTGTCGCTGCACATCCTGGGCGGCCTCAAGTTTGTCTTCAACTGGATGTGGGGGACGCCGAGCATCCTCTTGGCCCTCCTGGCGATCTACGGGGTCATCCGGCGCTGGAAACGTCCCGAATCCGGCCTGCTCCTCTTACTCCTGGCGGCTGTGATCGGCTTCAACGTGTATATCGGCGGCGACATGATGGCCTACTACCGGTTTCTGTTGCCCGCATACATACTGCTCGTCATTCTGGCGGTTTTCGGTGTGGAGGAACTCTTCACCGCGTTCGGTCCGCGCAGGCTGTTCCCGGTTCTGCTCTCCGCCTTTCTCTTTTTCTGGACCACCGCCGGGTTCACCCTGACAGCGTTCTGGTACGTCCGTCCCCCCCGGGAGCTGATGGACCCGGCTACCGCCGTTTGGCTCCACGAAAACGTTCCTCCTGGCACTTGGGTGGCGAGCGGCGCCATGGGGCGCCTGGCCTACTTCTCCGAACTGCCCTTCATAGATTACTACGGACTGTGCAGCCGTGAGGTTGCCCTGCACGGGATGCGTTCCACCGAGTTGAGACCGGGCCACGAAATGGGCGACGCGGAGGAGGTTTTCCGCCGGGCGCCGGGCCTGATCGTCAACAGTTCCCAACCGGGGACCTGGGACCGGATCGAGGATTGGATTGCCGGTCGGCGGGCCTCGACGGAATGCACCTGGGGAGAACTGCCTTTAGCGCAGCAACTGGTTCTCTCGGACCCCCGGATGGCGGACTATCAGGCGCTGGTAGTCGAGGTCACCGACTGGATCAGGGGGGTGCCGCCACAGGATGAGCCGTACTATTTAGGTTTCTACGCCCGTCGGGGGGAGATGGTAGACCTTATGGTGGCCCGGGGTGCGGTGCCGGTGGAGCCGGCGAAGCCCGAGGGCTTCTTCGATCCGCGCAAGGAGCAGTCCGAAGAGTGAGCCTCGGTGGAGGCTGGAATATACCGGCTGTCGAACGGTCGGTTCGTCGCGTGAAACCGCGTCCGTCCGCCGCGTATCAAAAAGGGTATAACCCTTTTTCTTCAGGCGAACACCGAGGAGGTTTGATGAGATTGTTTCCCTTTTTAGCGGCGCTCCTCCCGGCCTGCGGCTTCACCGGCGGAGGGGTGGACGTGGATCCCCAGTACCAGCACAAGGTGGAGCTCGACCCGGCCGGCGCGCCCCGGCTCTCCATCGAGTGGCGCAGCGGGGGCATCGAGCTCATCGGTGACGACGGGGACTCGGTCCGCATCACCGCCGTCGGATGGAAGTACGGGGGCCTGGTCAGGCCCGAGGAGTGGCTGCATCTCGTAAAATTCCGACGGGAGCCCGACAGGGTCGCGCTGGAGTTCACCCAGCCCGGAGTCGCCTGCCCGTACAGCATCGCGCTCCAGGTGCGTTTCCCGCGGGGGATGGCCGTGGAGGTGGCCAACGGCAGCGGGGAACTGATACTTTCGGGCGGCTCGTCGGCGGTGATCGAGCTCGGTAGCGGCGGCGTGACCGTCACCGGCGTCACGGGTGACGTTTCCGTCGAAACCGGCAGCGGCGGGGTCGTGGTGGAGGACGTGGGCGGCTCGTTAATGGTCAACACCTCCAGCGGCGGGTTGGAGATAATGCGGGTCGCGGGGGCCGTGGAGGCCGAGACGGGCAGCGGCGGTATCGAGATCGGGCTCGGTCCCGACCACGCCGAGCCGGTGAGCGCCGAGACGGGCAGCGGCGGGATAACCCTCGCCTGCGGGGTCGGCCAGGCCGGGGCGGTTTCTCTGCAAACGGGCAGCGGCGGGATAGATCTCACCTACGGCGGCCCCTTCACCGGCGACGCCGACCTCGGCACCGGCTCGGGGAGCATCATGGTCAACCTGACCGCTCCCCCCGAGGGGTTGGCCGTCGAGGCGGAGACCTCCTCGGGCGGCGTCTCGACCAACCTCCCCGGCGCCTCCGTGTTCAACCGTTACGGCGCGGGTGAGATTCAGCTCAAGGGTCCGGGGCCGAAGATGAGCCTGGACACCGCCTCGGGGGGCATCGAGGTCAACGTGCGATGAGGCTTTCGATTACCGCATCGAGAAAAAGGCCGCCTTGGGGGCGGTCTTTTTTTATTGCGGGCGGACCTGTAAGCCGAATTCTGTACCCCTTCGTGCGTGCGGTTTTACCCTCCGATGGGGTGACGGCCATCCATCTTACGTCCCGGATTTCTCCGGGGCTCCAGCGACCTACCCGGAACCCCGGCATCTCTGCCCGAGGCGGGCCACCTCTGGGGGTTCCCTATTCGGTCTTGCTCCGGACGGGGTTTACCGAGCCGACGGCGTCACCGCCGCCGCTGGTGGGCTCTTACCCCACTGTTTCACCCTTGCCGTTCCGGCGAGCCGGTTCACCGGTCCTGTGGGCCGGCTTGCCGGTCCTGTAGGCCGGACTTGGGCGGTTTGCTTTCTGTTGCACTTTCCGTACCCTTGCGGGCCCCGGGGGTTACCCGGCGTCCTGCCCTGCGGAGTTCGGACTTTCCTCGGAGCGTTTTTTTAGCGAGCCGCTTGGAGACTAGGTCTCTAGTTCGGCCCCCTCGCACCGCGGCCGTCCGGTCCGCCCGCGGGGAATAAAGTAGCACAAAATCACCGCCGCGCCAAGTTACTTGAAGCTAATTTCAGCGATACAGCAGTCGTCCCACTTCTCGCCGGGGTAGACGCTCTTGATTGTTATCCTGACCGATTGGACGGGACCACCGATGTCTATCTTGAAGGTTTGCGGTTCGGGATTATCGGTCAGCGGGATAAGCGCCTCGCTGTTGGGGGAGAAGCTGTCGTGGGAGAACGACAGCTCCAACTCGGCCGGTCGTGCATTGGCGTGGAAAGATTCTTCCGAGGTCGCGTACCCGGGTATCACCGTAACCTCGGTGATCTCCTGCTCCTTCTCCCAGCTATACTCGATCGACTCTCCCACTCCGTCCCCTTCCGCCCCCTCGCACCAGCAGGTGGACGGGTCGCCGTCGTCGGCCTTGATGGCGTGGAAGCGTAAGATGTCCTCGGTCGTCTCGATGAGGGTTGACGAGGCCTGGTGGTGGGTCCGGGTGTCGTACCCTGCGGGCCATGCGAATTCGTACTCAAGAAAAGCGATGCGTTGGTTGTTTCCGTTGGGCCACAGGTTCTTGATGTCCTCGAGAAGAGGTTCGAAGTTGACCAGGTTGATCTCCAGGTTTTTCCATTCCAACGTGACCGCTTCAGGGGGGAAAGCCTCGCTTGGGATTAACGAGATGTTGGAATCTCCGGTGGCCGTCGCCAAGTCCTCCCAGTTCAACCCGTCAGCCTTGAAAGAGAACGATTCTATCCTGCCGGCCCAGGTGGCGCCCGGAAAAAGGCTGTACTCTATTGCAATCCAGCCTTCGGTTTTTTCGGGGCTGTCCGTCAACGCCGGTTCGACGCCCCAGAGGAGTTCTGAGAGATCCTTCGGCACCCCAAACACAGCAACACCGCTTTCCCCGCTGTACTCGAGTCGCAGGAAAAGTTCACCTTGAGGGGGAAACTCGACGGTCCACGCCGCGTAGCGATCCAGATCCCGTTCCTGCCCCTCCCGGACCGTGTAGTTCACCCAATCCATGCCGTACGAATCGGTGCTTCGACCATCCCCCCTGAGCACGGTCAGATCGCGCAAGTCACTGCAGGGCACGGCCATTTCTACGGAAATGGTTTTCGGGGTCAGGTTTCGAAACACGTAGTCGGCGGTTGTTGAGGTATTCAGCAGGTGGTGAAACTTGATATCCACGTGTTCTTCGACCAGTTGCACCTGGGTGTTTTCCGTCGCGCTGTCGTCGCGGGTTTCCTCAAGAAGGGAGGCCTCCACCGGTGCGCCGACGTAGGTTGGGCCGTAAGGCGCCACGTTTGCCGATACAGACAGGGTTACCAGGAGCAAGGTGAGTGAGAGGAGTCGCATATCAACCCCCTAACTTGTTTGGTGGGGCGATTCCCACGCCAGGTGCGCATAGGCGTCGCAGCGGGAGCAGAGGTGGATTTTCCGCCGCTCGCCCCGGGAGAGGATTTTTCGAAAATTCCCCACGACGGGGCCGTTCCAGATTTCCAGGACGGTGTTCGAGTTCGCGTCGCCGATGACCCCGCGGCCGTCAATATCCCAGCAGCACAGCACCGCCCGGCCGTCGGTGAAGAAGAACATCTCATCCAAAATTTTCAGGCAGGGCTTGAGGACCACATCGGCCTCGGTCTGACCGGACCAGGGCCAGCGGTAGAGCGGCACGAGCTCCACCCGGTCGGCCAGCGGCTCCCAGTAACGCCTGAACTCGTCCCGCTCGCCCGCGTTCTCGGGCATCTCGATCATACGCACCTGGGTCTTGCAGTTCGTTTCCCGGGCCAGCACGCAGAAACGTGTGACGCGCTCGTAAACCGCGTTGCGGTCTATTCCGGGCCGCGTTTTTTCGTAAATCTCGGTCGAGACGGCGTCTATGGAGAAGCGGACCTCGTCGAGGTCGAGCGCCAGTAGCGCGCGCGCCCGCTTTTCGGCCATAAACTCGCCGTTGGTGTTGAGCTCCGCCCGCGCCGTGGGGTCCTGTTTGATGTACCCGACGATCTCCTCCAGTCGGACGTCGCACAGCGGCTCGTTTTGTAAAAACGGGCGGTAGGTGACGCCCAGGCCGCGGGTCTCGCCGATGATTTTCCGCCACAGGCGCTCCTCCATCCTCACCGGGCCCCGCTGGAGGTCCTTCTGACGGCAGAAGGGGCAGGCGGCGTTGCAGGCGGTGGTGGTCTCGATCTGGATGAACCGGGGCGCGGAGGGGAAGTCGCTGAAACGGTCGGGCTTTTCCATAACTTGCCTTGCGGAGGGTTTGTTCCGTATACTAAACCTTTGAATCGTGAAAAACCACCCCCCACGAAGGAGCGAGATGCGTAAGGTCCTGATTTCGATCTTCACCGTGGTCGCCTTGATTCTTTTGACCGGCGCCGATTCCGGCGAGGTCTGGGGTCCGGACGCGCCCCAGACGACGAGCAACCACGAACACGCCCGGCCGCAGGTGATCGTCATCATGCTGGCGCCCGGCACCAACATGACGGCCGTGACGACCTTCAACGCCACCCAGCACGTGAACCGCATGGAGCACGTCACGGGCCAGATCTACCGCCTCTACCTCGAAGCGGGGACGGACATGGCCGCCGCGCGGTCGGCGTACGCCAGGAACGCCCTGTTCACCAAGGTGGACTACGAGGTCGAGGTGAGCTACGAGGTCCACGCCGGTTGCGCGGCCGGCGGCGGGGTGAGCGCGGGGACGTAGGCCGACTCTTTAGTTTCGGGCGTCTCCACCGGGTCAGCGCACAACCCGTCGTTCCCATCGGGAGACGGGCCGGTTCTTCGTGCTATAATCGCGAAAAAGTCCCCAAACGATCAGCTCCCGGGGGTCGTGTGATGAAGACCGCGGTACGACTCGTTGTCATGTTCGCGCTTCTGTGCGCCGCAAACGGTGTCTCGGCGCGCCAGGTCACGGCGGTCCGGACCCAGGTCCCGCCCATAATTGACGGCCGTCTGACCGACATCGGCTGGACCCAGGCCGAGGCGACGACGGGCTTCGTCTACCGCGGGGTCGGCCTCCCCTGGCCCGCCTCCCAGCAGACCCTGGTGCGCGTGCTCTACGATGACGACGCCCTCTACATCGGCGTGGCCTGCTACGAGACCGAGGTGGACAAGATCGTCGCCGACATGGTGTACCACGACGACCCCCTCTGGCTTGACGACTCGTTCACCGTCTTCCTGGACACCTTCGACGACGGCCGCTCGGCGTACATGCTCGTGGTCAACCCACTGGGCACCCGTTACGACGCCTACTTCACCCAGGACGGCCAGTACATTGACAGCGCCTGGGACGGTGATTGGAAGGCGGCGGCGGGCGTCGAGGAGGACCGCTGGGTGGCCGAGTTCAAGATACCCTGGCGGGAGGTGCACTACGTGGACCCGACCGATGGCTGGGGGATTGAGTTCTGGCGCAACGAGATACCCAACGAGGAGTCCTCCATCTGGAGCAACCTGGACACCAACCTGTACAAGGTCAGCCAATTCGGCCGCCTGGCGGGCATCGGCGACCTGGAGATGCCGGTGACCGTCAGCTTCGTGCCCTACGGCACGGCCAGGCGGCAGTGGAACGACGTGGAGGACGCCATCCTCTGGGAAGACCCGACGCTGATCGAGACCGGGGTGGAGGACACCTTCTCGGGCGGGATAGACGTGGATTTCCGCCCGTTCCCGGCGATGAGCATCGTCGGCAGCGTCAATCCCGATTACGCCCAGATCGAGAGCGATCTGGACGAGCTGAACCTCTCCCGCGACGAGCTGTACCTCGACGAGAAGAGGCCCTTCTTCCGCGACGGAAAGTCCCTGTTCGATCTGCCGCTGGAACTTTTCTATTCCCGGAGGCTCCAGGACATCTACTACGCCGGGAAGCTCTACGGCAAGCTCGGCGGCCTGCGCTACTACCTCCTCGACGTGGAGGGCACCGTGGCCGACAAGGCCGACCTCACCTATTACCGCGGCGACTGGTGGGTGGACCGGCTCTCGGCCAACGTGGCGGCGGTGCGCCTGACCCACGACATCTTCGAGTCCAGCGCCGTGGGGCTCACGGTCGTCAACAAATACCAGCGCGAGCGGATGACCATCGAATCGCACGGCTTCGATTGGGAGTACGTGACTGTAGCCGAGCCGTTCAACGACACCACGCTGGGGCTGGATTTCAGTTGGGCCACGGATTTCGGCCTCCAGGCCACGGGTGAGTTCGCCTACGAGATGAACCCCGAGCGCGAGGTGGACGACTACGCCTGGTACGTTGGCGCCGAGTGGAACGACCCCAACTGGACACTCGGGATTCAGGCCCAGCAGGTGCAGCCCAATTTCGACGCCGAGATGGGCTACCTGCCCTACACGGACCTGGACACCCTGGGCGGTTACGCGTACGCGGAGTATCTGTGGGGCATCTGGGAGGGGTGGTTCAAGGACGTTTACGTCGGCGGCGATTACTACCACTACTTCCAGAACACCGACGACCTCCTGGCCTACCAGGGGTGGAGCGGATACGCCGGGATGGACTTGATGTGGGGGTTGAACCTCTACGGCAGCTACTGGAACTACTACGACACCGAGGAGCTTTCCGAGACCGAGCGTTTCTCCTACCAGAACGGCACCTACTCCGGCACCCTGGGGTTCAACCTGGACCGCTACTCGGGCCTGGGGCTGACCTACGTCGGCGGCGACTTCTACGGTTACGACCTGAACTACTGGGAGCTGACCTACTCCTACGCGCTGTTCTCGGGGCTGACCTTCGAGGGGGGGGTCGAGTTCGAGAAGCTGGCGGACAAGGACATCCTCGGCGCCCCGGGGGTGGACGACCTCGGGTGGGAGGGCCAGCACTGGTTCGTGAACCTCGGCATGACCGCGAAGTTCATAGACGAGGTGTGGCTGCGGGTCTTCACCCAGCGCAACACCTTCGGCGGGCGGGAGGAGCTAAACGCCCTTCTGGCCTACAACTACCTCCCGGGCAGCTACATTTACCTGGTGTACAACCTCCTCCAGCCCACGACCCGCGAGGAGACAGAGCACATCCTTTTCCTGAAGCTCACCTTCGCGCTGGACATCTGAGTCGGGTGGGAATGGTCGGGCTTGGCTTTCCGAGAGGATTTGAGACGAGCGGCGGGAGGCTCGCGCCTTTCAACCGGGCGGCGTAATTTCCGGCATTTGCGGACGGGAGGGCGGATCTAATCCGGGGGGTTCCCTCATGAGCGGCTCCGGCGGGCTGTCCACGGGCGCCAAGGTTCTCATCGGACTCCTGGCCGTCGTCGGCGCCTTTTCGCTGGTGAGCTCCATATTCTGGTCGCTGTGGATTTTCCTGCGCTGGATTTTGGGACCGCTTTTGCTGGTGGGGTTGATCGTCTACATCGTGGTGCGCCGCCGTGAAACCCATCGGGTCCGGAGAAAACAATGACCGGAGGCTCTGAGGGCGCGGGGTGCCTGTTGGCTGGGCTGATGTTGCCTCTGGTGCTGGTCTGCATCGGCATCATCGCGCTCCTCGGCATCGTCGCCGGGATTTTCGGCCTCTTTCTCGGTCTTTTCTGGTTTCTCTTGAAATGGATTCTGGGACCGCTCGTCGTCGTCGCCGTCGTCTTCTTCCTCATCGGCCGCGCGAACAGGCGGTAGCACCGCTTCTGGGGACATGTGGTTTAACCGAGCGAACGGCTTGCCGTCGCGAGCTATGCCTCTGACAAAACCCCTTGTCTCCTTCGCTTTGGGAGGGAAGATGAAACGTCTGACCGGAAGCAAGGGCACGCTTTTAGCCTTCGGCATCCTGGTCCTGGCCATTCTGGTCGCATGGCTCCTCTTCAAGAGCCTGGTATTCCTGGTCATCTACGCCCTGCCCGCGGTGGTGGTCATCGGTATTATCGTGTGGCTGGTGGTCCGCAAGCGGGAGCGGTAGAACGCCCTTCCCTGTTCGGTTAATCCCCTCCCCCCATTGGGGGGAGGGCTAGGGAGGGGGGTGAAGCGGCCCCCCTCTCCCCGGGGGAGAGGGGATGGGGGTGTGGGCTACCTTTGAAAAAAAGGGGCCGACCTGAAGGTCGGCCCCTTCGTCATCGCAATTCGCGGGCGACCGCGGAGGGTCGCCCCTACGTCATCGCAAATTGCGGCGGCCCGCAGAGGGGCCGCCCTACATTAGCTGCAAGACGGTAGGTAAATCAGCGGGCGGGTGTGGGCATCCGCCCCTACGTCGCTATTTACCAGAACGCTCCTCACTTATATAGCATTTGACGCAGTACTTGATTAAGTTCCGATGAAGGCCCGCTAAAAACCTCTCCTCGCAATAGTACAACTCGCCTCGACGAATAACTGCACCACAGGCTGAGCAGATATGTTCATTTCTAGCCTTAGTAAGTTTGACTGTTATCAATTCTACCGCTAGTTAAATCCGTGCTCCGCGCCGGGGAACTTCCCCCCGCGCACCTCACCGGAATACTCCCCCACCGCCTTCTTCATCGCCTCGAAGCCGTCCAAATACCGCTTCACGTGCTTGAGCTTCTTCCCCGGCGTCAGGCCCAGCATGTCGTGGAAGACCAGTATCTGGCCGTCGGTGTGCGGCCCCGCGCCGATGCCGATGGTGGGGATTTTTACGGCCTCGGTGATGCGGCGCGCCAGCTCCGTCGGGACGAGCTCGAGCACGATGGCGAAGGCCCCGGCCCGCTCGATTCTACCCGCCTCCCGGAGCATCAGCTCGGCCTGGGCCGCGTCGCGCCCCTGCACCCGGAACCCGCCGATGCGGTGAATCGCCTGGGGGGTCAGCCCCAGGTGGCCCATCACCGGGATACCGGCGTCGGCGATGGCCTTGACCACGCGCTCGATGCCCGGCTGCCATTCCAGCTTGACCCCCTGCGCCCCGCAGACGACGAATTTTCCGGCGTTCCGGACCGCCTCGGTCTCGCCCAGGGAGAACGACAGGAAGGGCATGTCGCCCACGAGCATGGCCCGCTTCAGGGCCCGTTCAACGATCCGCGTGTGGTAGAGCATGTCGTCCATCGTCACCCGGAGCGTGGTCGCTTCGCCGTGGATGACGTTGCCCAGGCTGTCGCCCACGAGGACGAGGTCCACGCCCGCCGCGTCGCAGACCAGGGCGCTCGGGTAGTCGTAGGCCGTCAGGCAGACGATTTTGGCCCCCTCGGCCTTCTTCGCGGTAATTTGGGTGGCCGTCATCCGCTCGATGGACTGTTCCGCTCCCATCGTTTCCCCCTTGGATTAGCGAAATTGCCTTATCTCCGCCACTCTTTCGGGCTCACGGGCACCGGTTCTTTTCAAAATTTCCCAGAGCTCGGCCACGGTCAGACCGTCCTCGGGGTCCACGAACCGCGGCGCTATTTCGCTCGCCGGCGCGAGGACGAAGTTGCGCCACCGCCGGCGCGGGTGCGGCACGACGATGCCGTCCAGGTCGTAGAGCAGGTCGCCCAGGTAGATGAGGTCCAGGTCCAGCCGCCGGCCGCCGTCTTCCCGCCTGCGGTCCTCGTCGCGGCCGAACATGCGCTCTATCCGCACCAAAAGGGCAATGAGCTCCACGGGGTCGAGGGCGGTTTCCACGAGCGCCGCCGCGTTGTAGAATTTTTGCCCGGTGGCTTTGCCCTGGGCCTCGGTTTCGTAGACGCCGGAGACCGCGACAAACCTGATGCCGCCGTCTTCCGCGAGCCGGGTCAGGCCCTCGGTCAGGTTGGCGAGCCGGTCGCCGGAGTTGGACCCCAGGGCGACGACGGCCTGTCTTTTGAACACACTCACCGTTCCCGGAGATACTTTTCGACCAGGGCCAGGGCGTGCTCCAGCAGCGGCTTGGGCTGCGTGAGCGAAAGCCGGACGCGGCCCCGACCTGCTTCGCCGAAGGCCGAGCCCGGGGTGAGGATGACGCCCGTTTTATCCAGGAGTTTTCGGCAGAAGCCGACGTCGTCCATCTCCCCGCCCGGAATCTTCAGCCAGAAGTACGTGGCGCCGCCCGGTTTCTCGTGCCGCCAACCCATGCCGTCCAGGAGCGCCGAAACCTTCTCCCGCCGGTCGGCGTACACGGCCACCGCTTCGTCCACGGCCGGGTCCCCGTCGTTCAAGGCCACCACGGCAGCCGCCAGGGACGGGGCGAAGATGCCGGCCTGGTAGAAGACCTCGATCTTCCTGAGCGCGGCCACCGCTCGCGGGTGCCCCGCCGCGAAGGCGATGCGAACCCCGGCCATGCCGTAGGCCTTGGAGAGGGTGTGGAACTCGACGGCCACCTCGACGGCCCCGGGGATGGATAGAATCGAGAGCGGCCCGTGGTCGTCGAAGGCGATGAACTGGTAGGCGTTGTCGAAGATTACGAGGGTCTTGGTGCGCCGGGCCCAGTCCACCAGCCCGGCGAGGAATTTCGGCGTCGTCGCCGCGCCCGTGGGGTTGTTCGGATAATTGAGGATGATGAAGCGCGCCCGCTCGGCGACCCCGTCCGGTATTTCCGAAAGGTCGGGGTGCCACCCGAGCTCCGGCTTCAGCTCCAGCCGGTGCACCTCCAATCCCGCCACCAGGGCCGAGCTCAGGTAGGACGGGAAGGCGGGGTCGGGCAGAATCACCAAATCGCCCGGGTCGGCCAGCGCCAGGTTCGCCCGGGAGAGCCCCCCCTTGCTGCCGGGCAGGAGGACGATTTCGTCGTCGGAGATTTCCACGCCGAAGCGGCGGGAGTACCAGTCGCGGATAGCGCGAATTAGCTCCGGCGAGCCGGTGTAGGGGGTGTAGGAGTACTTGGCGGGGTCAGCCGCGGTGACGGCCAGCTCCTCGACGACCTCGGCGGCGGGGCCGAGATCGGGACCCCCCCGGCCCAGGTCAACTATCTCCAACCCTTTAGCCGCGGCCTCCCGGCGCCAGAGGGCCATCTCCGAGAAGATGTAGGGCTTGACGGATGCCAGGCGGCGCGAGGGGGAGATATCCACGGGTCCCTCCTTCGGGCGCCGCTATTGTAACAAATCGGCGGAGCCGACCGGGGGGAGTCCGGGGTGGGGGAAAAGAAGAACGGTGGCGGGCGACCGTGGACGGTCGCCCCTGCGGGTTGGTTTCGAGGTTGACAGTAGGGGCGGGTGTCCACACCCGCCCGTTGACGATAGAATCCCAAACGTAGGGCGGGGATTCCAATCCCCGCCGCTTCCACGCTCCCTAGCCTGCCCCTCACCCTAACCCTCTCCCCAGAGGGGAGAGGGGACATGCGGCAACCCTCAACCACGATTGCGATGACGTAGGGCGGTCCCGTGGGATGCATCCCCTGCGGGCCGCCGCTTTACCCCCCGCCCCAGCCCGTATGCGCGCCGCTATCTGAAGGGAAAGAGTACATGAGTCACCTGCGGGCCGACCTAAACGGCGCGCCGTCGGTCGGCCCCTACGAGGTTGACGCGCGATTCACACCTAAGACGTAGGGGTGGGTGTTCACACCCGCCCGCCCCTCTCCCCAACCCTCCCCCCAGAGGGGGGAGGGGGAATTAGGCAACCCTCACCCCTTGTCCCGCAGACGAGCCGCTCCCACGGAAAGAGGGGGGCCGTTTCGCCCCTCACCCCAGCCGTAGGCGAGCCTCCCCCCGAGGGGGGAGGGAGATTCGCCCTAATCCAGGTTCAGGCTCCGGCGGGAGATGACCACCCGGTAGTGACGGCTGTTCTCTGAGTCGTCGTCGGAGAGGTAGATGTAAAGCTGGCCGTTGTGGATTCGGTAATCCTCGGGCGCGAGCTGGTCCCAGCGCGTGTACGGCTCGCCCGGCCCGTCGCCGTCGTCGTCGGCGTCCTGGGCCCCGTCGCCCCAGACCTGGACCCCGGGCGCATCGTCCACCGAGTTGTACTCGAGCTCGGCGATTTCGAGCCAGCCGTTGCCGGCCTCCACCTCGGCCTGGGTGAACTCGTAGGCGACGTAGCCGGCGAAGGGCTCGATGACCGTCTCCGGGTCGCTGCAGGATGAAAGGCCCAGGGCGAGAACCGCCGCCGCGGTGATGATGAGCGTATTGCGCATCTTACTCCTCCAACTGGTAGAGGATGACGATCCGGTACCACCAGTTGGACTCGGATTCCAGGTGCATCTCCCCATCGCGCACGTACCAGTCGTTCGCGGAGACCGGGTACCAGGTGGCCTTCTCGGTGCCCTGGTCCGTGTAGATGAGGACCATGGGGGAGGTGTCGTCGTTGTTGGGGTCGAAGTGGAGCTCGTCGAAGTCCTCGTACTGGTTGCCCTGGAAGTTGGAGCCGGGCATCTCGTAGACCTTTATCTTCGCGGCCCCCTCCTTGGTGATGCCGATGGGGTCGTAGGAGCAGGCCACGGCCAGGATGTAGCCGGCCGCCACGGCGGCGACGAGCATCAGCACGCCGGTCACGGGTTTAATTTTCATCTCTGCCCTCCTCGGGGCGGGGGGTCGTCATCATCAGCTCCTGTGGGAGGTTGACGAACTCCCTCGACTCGCCGTAAATTTCCGCGTAGCGGGGGTCAATGGTAATCGCCGTTTTATAGTATTCCTCGGATTTCGCGATGTCGCCCAGGGCCCGGTGGCACTGGTAGAGATCGTAGTAGATGGCGGGCGTGTCGGGTTGAATCTCCAGGGCGGTATCGAGCCGAGCGATGGCGTCCGGGTACCTTCCAGCCAAGTAGTACAGACGGGCGACGTTGCCGTAGGCGTACGGGAGGTCCGGGCGCAGTTTTATAGCCGCCTCGTAGGCCTCGATGGCTCCCGGCAGGTCGCGCATGTTGTCGCGGGCGCAGCCCAGGTTGAAGGCCGCCTCGTAGGAGGAGGGGTCTATCTTGGCGGCGCGCTGGAAGGCGTCGCGGGCCTCATCGAAGCGCCGGTTGAGCTGGTGGATGACCCCCAGGTTGATCCAGGCCGGGGCGTAGTTCGGATCGAGGCTGATGGTCAGCCGGAAGGCCTCCTCTGCCTCCGGGTAGCGTTCGGTCTCGGCCAGGCAGACGCCGTGGTTGAAGTGGGCCTCGGTGAAGGTCGGGGCGAGCTCGGCGGCGCGGCCGAACTGGATGCCCGCCTGCTCCCAGTCCGGCGGCTCCTCGGCCAGAAACGCCAGGCCGAAGCGGAAGCGCAGCTCCGGGTCTTCGGGGTTGTCCCGCACCAGGGCGGCCAGCTCGTCTATCCCGTGCCCCGACTTGGGCTCCTCGGGCGCGCAGCCGGCGAGAATCGCCATCAGGACGGGAAGGAGGAACAAGGGGCTTAAGCCCCTTGGCTTAGACGGGTGTGGGTCGGTGAACCGGCGCATGTTTTTTTGTATACGGTGGGGGATGACGTTGGGTTGCGAGCCGACCATGAAACGAACGGCGCGAGTGACGCCTCGAAAAGTCGGGTGGACCCCGTCACTATCCCCCCTGGGGCAAGGGGGTTTGCCGGACCGTAGGGGCGGGGCTCTGTCCCCGCCCGCGGGCGACCGCAGAGGACTCGTCCTACGGGTCGCCCCTACACGGTTAAGCCCCTTTTCTCATCTGACCGCCACCCTACTCGAAGGCGTAGAGCTTGCCGTCCTCGCAGCTCACCACCAGGGTGCCGTCGGCGTAGGCCGAGGAACCGACGATCCCGGCGCCCAGCTCCTTCGACCAGAGCTCTTTGCCCGTCTCGGTGTCCACCGCGTGGACGACCCCCGCCTTGGTGGTGATGAAGACGGCCTGGTCTATCACCGTGGGGCAGAAGCGGATGGGGGTCTGGGTGCCGAAGCGCCAGCGTTTCTGGGCGTCGGCGGCCGTGAGCGATTCGAGGTTGTTCTGGGCCACGATGTAGATGTTTTCCTTGGCGATGGCCGAGGTGCAGACGAGCGAGGCCATGGTCTCGTGGCGCCAGTTTATCTTCGCCGTCTCGGCGTCGAGGCAGTAGAGGTAGCCCCGGCTCTTGTCCGACTCGGGCAGGGAGTAGAACAGACGCCCGGAGTTGTAGGTGGCGGAGCTGGTGGCCCGACCCAGGCAGCCGGTTTTCCACTTGATGTCGCCGGAGCCCTGCCAGACGTTCATCAGGCAGCCGTCGTAGGTACCGATGAAGATGTTGACCTCGCCGGTGGTGGGCTCACTGAAGGCCGACTCCCAGGGGCTGATCCACTTGAGTTGGCAGTGGGTGGCGTCCAGGGCGACCAGGTACCCCTCGCGGCTGGTGAGGAAGACGTTGGTGCCGTCCACGCAGGGGGTGTTGAGGACGATGTCGTCCAGGTGGAACTTCCACCGGATGAGGCCCGACTCGATCCCGATGGAGTAGAGGTGCTGGTCGTCGCAGGGCACGTAGACGAAGCCGTCCCAGGAGGTGGCGGCGGGGCTCGTTATTTTGGCGTCGAAGACGGTCTTCCAGACCAGCTCGCCCGACTCCAGGTCGAGGCAGTGGAACTCGTTGCCTTCGCCGGCCGCGGTGAAGACCTGGCCGGTGGTCACTATGGGGGAGGTTTTTACGTTGGAACCGATCTCGTGGGTGAACTTCAGCTTGCCCTCGATCATCCGGTGCGTCGGACCGACCGTGCCGGTGTGGGAGGGATTACCGCGGTACATGCTCCAGGTGTGCACGTCCTCGGTCTTGAAACGGAGAAAATAGCTGTTGATGGTGTCCTTGAGCTTGGAGGTCAGGCGGTCTATCTCGGACAGGGCGCCCTTGCGGATGATTTCCAGCTCTTCCTGTTGAATGACGATTCGTTTCATGTCTCTCCCGGCGGCTTTCCCCACGGCGTCGGAAGCCCGCGGGTCGCTCTCGAAGGGTCTTTAAAGTCACGGCCGCGGCCGAAGGCAAATTAGCGGCCGAAGGCGAACTTTTTCAATTATATATTTAACCCCTTCCCCGGTCAACCTTGGGCGGGCGTCAGTCCGCCAGATCGGAAAGGATGCGGTCGGCGATGAGTTGGTGCTCCCGGGCGATGCGCCAGCGGTCCTCGCCGGGGATTGACCCGGGCGTCAGCTCCACCCGCCCCGCCGCGAGGTGCCCCGCGAGGGCGGGAAACGCCTCCGTAACATCCACCCCCCAGCGCTCGCGGAATCCCTTCCCGCGGAGGCCGTCGCGGGTCCGGAGGGCCAGCATCGCCATCTCCATCCGGCGTTCCCGCTCCGTGGGCCGCTCTTCCTCGCCATCCGGGAGCCCGCCTCTGTTCACGGCGCCCAGCCATGCTTCCAGATCCGGCGTGTTGCGCCGCCGTACCGTCCCGTCGTCGGAGACCGCCGAGGGGCCGAGGCCGATGAACGGTCCGGCCTCCCAGTAGCGCTCGTTGTGACGGCAGCGGTGGCCCGGGCGGGCGAAGTTGGACAGCTCGTACTGCCGGAAACCCTCGGCCTCCAGGCGGTCCAGCGAGGCGTAGTACATGTCGGCCGCCGCGTCCGGGTCCGGCGGGGGGAGCTCGCCACGCTCAACGGCCCGACCCAGGGGGGTGGACGGCTCGAGCTTGAGCGCGTAAAGCGACATGTGGTCCACGCCCAGCGAGAGCGCGGCTTCCAGGCTCCTTTGAAATACTTCCGGCTTCTGTCCCGGCAGGCCGTACATCAGATCCATGGACACCGACCGAACCCCGGCGCGCCGGGCGTTGGCGAAAATCCCGGTGTCCGTGGACCGGTGCAAACGCCCGAGCATTCGCAGCTCGCCCGGGTCGAAGCTCTGGAAACCCACCGACAGCCTGGTCAACCCGGCCCGCAGGAGCGCCTCGAAGTAGCCGATCCCGGAGTTGGCGCAGGGGTTGGATTCCGTGGAGACCTCGGCCCCCGAGGGGATGCGGAACCGGTCGCGCGTCCGGGCGATGAGGTCGCCCAAATCGCCCGCCCCCAGGATGTTGGGCGTCCCCCCGCCCACGTAGAGCGTTCTCCCACGGACCGGGGGCCCGAGTTCCAACTCCCGGAGGAGCCCGGCGGCCACCCGCCCGCCCGCCTCCGGCGTCGCGACGTAGCTGGTGAAGTCGCAGTACGCGCACCGGCGCCGGCAGAGCGGGACGTGGATGTAAACCCCGAAGGTCACGGCCCCGCCCCGCGGACGATTGTCGCCGGGCGGACGTAGATGGGATTGGAGAAGAGCCAGAGCCGCCGCACGGTGCCCCAGGGGAGGTTGGGCGCCTCGACCCAGGCCTCGACCCGGTACACGCCGGGTTGTGCGATCTGGTAGACGAAACGGCTTTCCGAAAACCGCTTCACCAGCTCACCGTCCCGGATGAGCAGGAGCTCGACACCCTGGGCCGGGGGGCAGTAGGCCTCCAGAACCGCGGGCTCGTCGCCGAGGTTTAACTGGTCGCCCATGATGACGGTTTCCCCCCCCGAGCGGGCGGTAAAGCGGAAACCGCGGCCGTCGCCGATGGGGGCGATGCAGCCGAAGCAGTGCCCCCGGGCGAGGGCCCCGGTGATGAGGACCGACGCGAGGTCGGGATTGTTCGGCAGGCGCATGGGCAGCAGGACGTAAGTCTGGATCGTGTCGAAGGCGCTCTCGTAGCTCGGCACGTACATGTACCAGTCGCCCAAAACCTTGGACTGACCCAGGACCTCGACGGAGGCCAGCCCCACCACCGGTCTCGTCCGGCACAGCTCGTCCCAGAGCGTGAAGACCGCCTGGTCCACGCCGAGACGGGCGTAGGAGCGGGGGCCGTCCAGGAGGTTCACGCCGACCGCGCCGAGCCAGGTCAGGGGGTCCGCCCGCCGCCAAAGGCTGCGCAGGTTGACCACCTCCAGGGCGGTGAAGTCGTCCAGGTTCCAGTCGCTCCAGGGCTCCTCGGGGTCCAGCGGCATGGCGACGACGGACAGCCCCTTGGAGTTCACCTCGGCGCAGATGCTCGCGGTGTCCCGGCTGAGCCCCTTAGGCAGGGTTTTGGGGCCGAGGATCCACAGCTTCCCCTCCGGCCGTTCGAGCTCGGCGCCGCAGAGGATGTAAAGGTGGCCGTAGTTGCCGACCTGGCCCTCCTTGCGGGCCCGCATCGAATTAACGTCGGTGAAGACGACGAAATCGAGGTCCGCCTTCCGCGCCAGGACGGCTATCTCGCCGTACCGGGAGGCGCCGTCGGAGTACCGGCTGTGCACGCCGAGCACGCCCCGGTAGGCGTAGTAACCGCCCAGACGAGGGTAGACGGCGAAGGATTTCGCCGGGAACTGGACCTGGAGGTTGTAGAGGGAGAAGAGGGTGAAGGCGGCCACGAGGGCCAGGACGACGTCCCGGACCAGCCGGCGGCGTTTCCTGCGGCGGGTTATCCCCCCCGTCGGGGTCGGGACGGCGGGGCCGTGGGTGAGGTCCTGGGCGCGGGGGTGGGGGGCGTCGGGGGGCGGCGTCTTCCGCGCTTCCCTGCGCTTGAATAGACGCCGGAAAAATGAACCGACCGCCCCCGTGAGGCCGGCCCACCACTCCCGCAGTCTGTGACGCTTTTCCTGGGTCAACGCTCGTTTTGCCGGGGGGTAGTACTCGCTCCACTCGTTTCGCTAGGGCGTAGCTCGCTCCGCTCGGTTCCGAGGTGGCGCCTATTCGGCAAAGCTCCCCCGCACCCCGACCCAGAGCTGTTCCACCGCACCGGTGGAATTAACCTCGGCGAACAGCTGCAGCCAGCGTTCCAGCCGTGGATCGGCGAAGGGGGGGAGGGGCAACCGAGAGGCCTCCAGGAGCCAGCGGCGGTCGTCGCCCCCGCCCATCCAGTCCACCGCCCGCCAGGAGAGGGAGGTGAAATCCGCCGGGGTCGGGCGGAAGTTGCCGTTGTGCTCCGGATGGGCCGAGAGGGCGTCCAGATCCAGCTCTCCCAGCCGCCCGAGCCATACCTCCGGCAGCTCGACCGGGGGAGGGGCGGCCGTCTCGGCCGTCGCCGCGCCGCCGGACAGCCGGACGCCGTAACCGTACACGCCGGTTTCGATCACGGTCGAGTCGGACAGAAGGACGAGGGAGTCGCTGAGCTCGGGACGCCGCGGTTCGAGGAAGTAGACCTCCCGCGTTATCCCGTCCGAGCTCCAGGCGTAGGAGGTCAGGGTGGTCAGGGCGCCGGTGTCGTGCACCCGGCCGCCGACCGTGACGCGGTCGCCCGGCTCCAGGTCGGGGGTGGTCACCCGGTCGGCCAGCGCGCCGTCGGGGGCGACGGGATGGATGAGGGGGGGCGCGTCTTCCCGGCACGCGGCGAAGAGAAAGAGGACCGCGAAGAGCGGAATAAACCGGCGGGGCGTGTCATTCAACGGAATACCCGGCCTCCTCCTCGGTGATGACGTGCACCTCCTCCGTGGAGGAGGTGCCGTCGCGCAGGGCGGCGATGCGGTTCCGGGCGAAGGCGATGTCCCCCTCGCCCTCCGAGAGGCTGATGTAGCGCTGCCAGTGGCGGATGGCGTCCAGGGTGTCGCCGGTCTTCTCCAGGAGGAGGGCCAGGTTCCAGTGGGCCAGGGCGTAGTCGGGCTTGATGTTGAGCGCCTCCTCGTAGGCCTCCCGCGACAGATCGTAGTACGAAAGCTCCTGGTAGGCGTTGCCCAGGTTGTTGTACGCCTTGTAGTAGTACGGCAAAACCTCGATCGCCTTCTCGAAGTAGCTGACGGCGAGGGAGAAAAGCTCCGACTCCATGTAGACCAGGCCGAGGTTGTTGTTGACGAAGGGGTCGTCCGGGGCGATAGCCTGCGCCTTCTCGTACTCCCGGGTCGCGCCGCGCAGGTCCCCCGCGGCGAGGAGGGCGTTGCCGGCGTCAATGTACCCGGCCAGCTCGGAGGTCTCGCCGGTTTCCCTGACCGTCGTCTCCTCGGTGTTGGGGGCGGGTTGGGTGCCGCCTCCCCCGCCGAAGAGGGAACAGCCGGTGAGGAGGACTAAAAGAATGGAAATGCCGGGGACGGTGTTTCTCAATTCGGCTCCCTGGCCGTGCGGTTTGCGGGTATTCTAGCGTTACGCCGCGCGGCAGTCAATGGGTGTCGGTGGATGCGTCGTAGAGATGTCTTCCGCGGTGAAAGGTTTACGGAACGCCCGGACGCGCGCCGCGGGGCAAGGGGTTTAAACCCCTTGTCTAATCCATTGGAACTGCATAACACCTTGACAATTCAAGAAATTCCGGTTATGTTTTGGCTGGAGACCCGGTGAACGGGTCGTGATACACCTTTTACCATACCGCGTCATGGACGATGACCGCCAACGGCGAGACGAGCCCCGGGTGCGCTTTGCGCGCAGCACGAAGCCGCGCGCAAGGTACGGTTCCATCACGCACATCATCCTGTTGGGCGCCGCCCTGGCCGTGGTCGTCTGGCTCGTCTTCTACCTGAAGGACTCGAGCCTCTTCGGCGGCGACGGGGAAGGGGGGGAGACGGGAAACACCGCCGTGGTCCGGGGGTCCGGTCTCGACATTGACGAGAATTTGATCAACTACTTCGACGAGGGCATCCAGCTCCTGCGCCCCGACCGCAACTGGGAATTCGCCTACGGCACCGGCCTGCGCCACGACGAGGCGGACGCGTTCAGCGCGGTCGCCTGGCTCGACGCCACCGAGATCTGCCGTCTGACCCTCTACGACGCCGATCGGCCCGTGGCCAGGGTGCGGGTGGGTAAGCTCCAGCTTCAGGAGTCGCGAACGACCAGCTCGCTGGCCCGCCAGTCCTTCGAGAACATCATGCTCTACGCCCTGAACCCGGACCACCCGTACAATGTGGACACCTGGGAGCCCACGACCACCCTCGAATCGGACGGGCTCCAGGGCACCTACTACGTCATCAAGATCACCCATTCGAGGAATACCCAGGCCGACATCCGCATCATAGCCTTCTTCGTCAAGGATCTGTGGGTCTATACCCTGATGGGCGAGGTCAGCTACGAGGAGTACGACATGTACCGGGAGAAGTTGCGCTATATCTTCGGCCATTTTGTGTTTATATGAAGGTTACCGTTTGCATATTTAACCGCCTTGTGGCAGACTAATCCAATAGGCTGCAATCGCCGGTCGTCGTGTATCGGGACGGCGGTGCGGAACGGGAGCGCACACGGTGGGCGGATTGGGCCGAGCGGAGACTCCACTAGGCTGCAATGTCGTGTATCGGGACGGCGGTGCGGAACGGGAGCGCACATGGTGGGCGGATTGGGCCGAGCGGGGACTCTGCTTCCCGGACCGATGTAGACTTTTCCAGCCTTAACGGATAGAACCAGCCAATGGTTTGGAAGGACTTGGCTGAACCGCCGGATGTCCAGCAGGACCGAACTTAACGGATAGAACCAGCCAATGGTTTGGACGAATTTGGTTGAACCGCCGGATGTTCAGCAGGACCGAACTTAACGGATAGAACCAGCCAATGGTTTGGAAGGATCGGTCATGGTTGACCAGAGCTATATCGAGGAGATAAAGCGGAGGAACGCCGAACGGGCGGCCAAGCTCAAGGAAAGCCTGAAGATCGGCGATTTCTCGAAACTCGCCCCTTCGGGAACCGGCGGTGAGCCGCCGGGAGCCGTGGTTATCACCCCGGGGGCCGCCAGGAGGGCCGCCGGACCTCCGCCCCCGCCCGTGGGAAAACCGGCCGCCGCCGGCCCGCCCCCTCCGCCGCCTTCCCGGGTCGAAGCGGCTCGCACCGCGCCCCCTCCGCCTCCAGCGGCCGCCCGGGCCGCCGCCGCCCCGCCGTCGGTTGCACCGCCGCCGCGTGAAGTCCGCGCCGAGAGGCCGGCCCCGCTCCGGGAAGAGGTCCGGGAGCCCATCGTCCCCTCCGAGGGAATCTGGGACGAAATCCTCGGCGAGACCGTGGGGGCCGCCCCCGAGGAGATGCCGTCCCCCCTGGACACCGGCCCCAGCACCTCTGAGCTCGAGGAGTTCAAGGTGCCCCTCTTCGACACGAGTCGGATCGAGGAGGAGGAAGAGGAGGAGGTCGCCGCGGTGTCGGAGGACCAGGAGGGGATAACCGACGAGTTCGTCGTCCCCGCCTTCGATTCCGGAACGACCGCGGAGGTGGTCGAGGAAGAGTACGCCGTTCCGGCCTTCGATTCCTCCGTCGCAGCGCCTGCGCCCGTCGAGGAGGCCGTCGTTCCCGCCTTCGATACCGCCGAGGCCGTCGAGGAGTTGGAAGAGGCCGAGGAGTACGCCGTCCCCGCCTTCGATTCCTCCAAGCCCCGCGTCGAGGCTCCGATGAGGAAACCGGTCAGGCCGGCCGCCGGTGTTCCGGTCGCCGAGCCCGCCGTGGCTGTCCCGACGACTTTTGACAACTACATCGTCCTCGAGGTCAAGGGTTCGGAGCTCCGCCTGAGGCGGCGCAACATATCCCTGCGCGAAGCAGTCGCCCTCTTCGAGGTCGCCCTGGAGGAGTGCAAGAAACTCCTCGAGGAATAGACGCCCTACCGGGTTATTCCATGCGGGGCGCAGCGTTGCGCCCCAATTACCACCGACCGTTCGAGGTTTAAGCGAGCGCGTCTTGATCTTCAACAAGATCCACCCCCGCTACATCGCCCTGGACCTGGGCACCACCAGCACCCTGATCTACCTCGAGGGTCAGGGTGTGGTGGTGAACGAGCCCTCGGTTATCGCCGTCAACGAGAAGGGGCAGATCGAGGCGCTGGGCCATGAGGCCAAGCGGATGCTGGGGCGCACCCCGCCGAACATCCGCGCCATTCGGCCCATGGAGGACGGCGTCATCGCCGACTACGAGACCGCCGAGCTCATGCTCAAGGCCCTTTTGCGCCAGGCGCTCAAAGGGGCGTCCATCGTGAAGCCGAGGGCGCTGTGCTGTGTGCCGTCGGGTATAACGGAGGTGGAGAAGCGGGCGGTCCGCGACTCGGTGAAGAACGCCGGCGTCCGGGAGATATACATCATCGAGGAGCCCATCGCCGCCGCGGTGGGGATGCACCTCCCCATCGAGGAGAGCACCGGCTCCATCGTGGTGGACGTGGGCGGCGGCACCACCGAGGTCGCCGTGATGAGCCTGGGCGGGGTGGTGGTGTCCGAATCGCGCAAGATCGGCGGGAACGTCATGGACCAGGCGCTGGACCGCTACCTCCGCAGCCACTACAACATCTTCGTCGGCGAGCAGATCTGCGAGGAGATAAAAATTTCCATCGGCTCCGCCGTGCCACTCGAGGAGGAGGAGACCTTCGCGGTCAAGGGCCGGAACATGCTCAACGGCATCCCGACCACGGTGATGGTCAACTCCACCGAGGTGCGCGAGGCGCTGCGCGAGAGCATCGTACAGATCATCGGCGCCGTCCGCTCCGCCCTGGAGCAGACGCCTCCCGAGCTGGCCTCCGATATCGTCAACACCGGGATCAACCTGACGGGCGGCGGATCACTCCTCAAGCGCCTCGACGACGCCTTGACCCAGGAGACGAACCTCAAAGTCCACCGCGCGGCCTCGCCTCTGACCACCATCATCGAGGGGCTCGGGATGATTCTGAGCGACTTCCGCCGTTACCGGAAGCTCTTCAACCTCTACGCGACGTAGGCGGTTCCTCGGTCTTTTTGGGGGGGGGAGTGGTCCCTCTCTTTTTTTACCGATCTCCCGGTTTCAGGCCGGTCAAGGGGTGCTTCACGGCGGCGATCCGAGCCTTTTGGTGGCGTGGCCCTCAAGGCGAAAAGACTAGGTTTTTACCCCCTGTGCGAATGGGCAAGGGGCTGAAGCGCCTTGTCTCAGACTGAAACCCCTTGCCTTATAAGGGTATGGCGCGGGTTGTCGGGTCCGCCGGCCCATACCCGCCGTCCGACACGGTCGTCCCAGCGCTGAGCGGGTGGATGACGAACCCTCGTTGAATTGAATCCACTCTCGTCACGCGTTTCTTGCGGACCCCCGGAACGGCCGCACTTCTCTTTTTACGCTCGGAGCGTGGTATAATCCGGGCAATAAAAACGGGACCACACCACCTTATCCTTCTTTCGAGACGATGGCCGTCACCGCCACAGGTAAGATTTTCAAGAACGAGGGCGTGCGCTGGGGGCTGACCGTCCTCGGCCTGGTGGTCGTCGTCGCCGGCTCCACCTGGCTCCGGCGCTCCCTCTGGAGCGACGACCCCCTGATGGTTTCCGACGCGGCCTTCCGCTACCGTCTGGCCCGGATGTACGCCCAGGGGGAGACGCCGCCCGAGCGGGATTTTCGGGTGATGCCCCCCGAGGGCCAGCCGATTTACGACGACCTCCTCCTCGTCGAGGACGCCCTCGTCGGCTGGTCCTACCGCCTCCTCCACGCCGACTTTGACGAGACAGCATTCAACGCCCATCTCGCCCTCTGGGTTTCCCTGGTGAGCTCCCTGGGCGCGGGGGCGGTTTTCCTCCTCGGCTACGCCCTGTGGCGCAAAAGAGGCTTGGCCCTCGCCGCGGCGCTCATCGCCGCCTTCGCCGTGGCCTCGGTGGACCGGACGGTCAACGTCTACCTGCGCGAACACCTCGCGGTCCCGTTCATCCTCCTCGGGTGGGCGGGGATGCTGGGCGCCCTCGGTCCGCCGGCCGATGATTACTCGTGGAAAAAACGCCTGCCCTGGCTGGTCGCCTGCGGCCTGGGGTGGGGCGTGGCGCTGGCCGCCTGGCACCTCGCCGGCTTCCTTCTCACGGTGACGGCGGTCCTCCTGGCCGCGTACCTCCTCTGGCGAAAGGAGTGGCGGTCAATCGGTCCGGCGGCCCTCGTTTTGGGGGCGGTCACGCTCGTCGTCGGCCTGGCAGTTCCCGCGCTGCGGGTCAGGTGTCTCTTCCTCTCTCCGGCCGCCTGCCTGTTGTACCTGACCGCCCTGGTGTGCCTCGTCCCCCGGCTGAAGCGCGTCCTGGAGCCGCGGCGATGGCGCGCCGCCCTGGCGCTCGTCGGCGGCGCGGCGCTCCTCTACCTCGCCGGTCGCCTCCTCTGCGGTCAGGAAACCCAGTTCGGCCACGTGTACACCCTCTTCTGGGACAAGCTGCTGTTTCTCGGTCAGAAGCCGGCCGACCCGGCCCGGTTGTCCTGGATCAGCCGGGCGCTCTGGTCCGGTCCCTTCGACGGCCCGATTTTCGCCGGTTTCCTCTCCACGAACTGGCTCCTCCTGCCTCTGGGCGCCGCCGGGGCGGCGGTCTGCTTTGCGGATTGGCGCCGGGGCAAAATAACGCGGGCCGCCGTCCTTTTCCTGGCGCTGACCGTCGCGCTGCTGGCCGGTTTTCTCTTCTTCCGCCGGCTGGAGGTTTTCCTCGCCCCGATGTTGGCCCTGGCCGCGGCGGGGCTCATCACCCGGATCGATTCCTGGAGGAAGCTGCCCCTCGCCGTCGGCTTGGCCGGTCTCGCCTTCTTCAACGTTTACCAGTCCGCAAATATCACCGGGGACGACGCGGTGCGGCGGGTCGTCTCCCGTCTGGCCGAGCAGCCCCGTCCGTGGCCCCACGACATCGGCGACGAGCTGCGGACCGTCATCGGCTGGCTACGGGAAAACACGCCCCCCGACTCGGTGCTGGCCGCGCGGTACAACATCGCCCCCATGCTTCTGGCCTACGCCGACCGCCCCATCGCGCTGCACTCCATCTGGGAGTCGGCCGCGGTGCGGGAACGGGCGCGGCGGTACACCCTCGGCCAGTTCGGGGACGCGGGGGATTTTGCAAAATTGCTGGCGGGGTGGGGGGTGGATTACCTGGTGGTGAGCGCCGCCGACTCACTCGACGTCGGTCCCGAGTCGGCGCGCTACGAGGCCGACGCGCTCCGACCCGCCGAGGGTGAGGCGATTGCCGCGCTCTGCCTGTTTCCCGAAAAGCTGACCGGGTTCGACCTGCGATTCCAGACCCCGTCCTTCCGGGTGTACGCCGTCGGGGAAAAACCATCCGGGCGGGCGTTATACGGCGACAGCCGGTCCTTCGCCCTGGCCGGGAGCCCCCCCGACGTTCATCCGGTTGGGGCATACAGCCCCCTCTTCGACCCGGCCTCCCCCATCGTCGCCGGGACGGAGCCCGTCGCGAGGGCTTTCGCCATCTACACCGCCCTCGACGACTACAACCTCGGCGCCTCACTCTACAACGGCGGTCGGTACGGTCAAGCGGCCCCCCGCTTCCGCCGTGTTCTGGAGCGGGTGGGCGACCTGAACCGCGCGGGGTACTGGCTGGCGGCGGCGTTGCTCAACTCCGGCGACCCAGCGGGGGCGGAGGCTGCTCTTAATGATTTCCTCGGGCACAGCCCCGGGGACCTGGACGGTATCCTGCTGCGCGCCGACGTCCTCCGGGCGTTAGGTCGGTCGGCGGACGCCCTGGACGAGCTCCAGACGGCAATCGGCCGCCTGCCCGACGAGCCGCGGCTCTACGACGCTCTGGCCGATGTGTACCGGGGGCTGGGGGATTTCAGCCAGGCGGAGCTTCTGCGCCGGAGGGCGCGGGAGGTGGCCGGTGGCTCATGACCGGGTGCTCGTTCTGGGGGCCGGCCTGACGGGGCTCGCCGCCGCCGACGAGCTGGCGGCCGCCGGCGTCCCCTGTCTGGTCCTGGAACGGTCCCCCACGGTGGGCGGCCTGGCCGGCGGAATCAGGCTCAACGGGTTCAGCTTCGATTACGGCCCCCACCGCTTCCACACCCCGGAGCCCGGCATCGAGAGCTGGTTCACCGACCTCTTCCCCGACGGCGCCTATCTGCGGCCCCGGCGCAAGAGCGAAATCCAGCTCGTAGGACGGCGCTTCGCCTACCCCCTGGAGTTGGGCGACGTGGTCCGCAAGCTGGATTTCACGGACAACGTCCGGGCCTTTTCCGACTACCTGGCGAGCACGGCCCGCCGGGTCCTCTCGCGCGCCGTGGAGACGAGCTTCGAGGACTGGGTGGTCAACCGCTTCGGCCGCACGCTCTACGACCTCTACTTCAAGCCGTACACGGAGAAGCTCTGGGGCGTCCCGACCCGGGACATCTCGCCCGACTGGGCCGCGCAGCGCATCAGCCTGGTCAGCCTGTTCGACGTTCTCAAACGACTTCTGTCCAAAAATTCCGGCACCGATCCCCGGACCTACGCCCGGGAGTTCCACTACCCGCGGGCCGGCATCGGCGAATTGCCCCGCCGTCTCGCGGCCCGGGCGATTTCCCGCGGGACGGAGTTGCGCCTGAACGCCGAGGTCGTCGCCCTGAAGGCGGGGAGAGGGGCGTTCGAGGTCGAAGTAAAGGAAACCGGCGGGGGTTTGTACCGCGAATCGGGTAGCGCCGTCGTCTCCACCATCCCCCTGGCGGAGCTGGTTCAAAAAATCGAGCCGCGCCCCGGGGCGGAGGTTTACAGGGCGACCCGGGGGCTCCGCTCCCGCGCCGTCGTCTTCCTGCATTTGGCGCTGAATGGAGAGACGCCCTCGGACAACCACTGGGTCTACTTCCCCGAGCCGGGTTACGTCTTCAACCGGATCAGCGAGCCGGCCAACTTCTCGGAAGAGTTGACGCCGCCGGGCTGCGCGGCGATCACCGCCGAGGTGAGCTGCGACGTCGGCGACCGGTTCTGGCGGATGGGTCACGGCGAGCTCTGCCGGAAGAACCTGTCCGGCCTGGCGTCGGTCGGGCTGTTGAAAACGTCCCCCCGGGCCTACGCCGTGTCCCGCCAGCCCCACGCCTACCCCCTCTACGACCGGGGCTACGATGAGCGGCGGAAGGTCTGTCTGGACCACGTCAACCGTCACGCAAACCTGATCGCCACCGGGCGGCAGGGGCTCTTCCGGTACGGGAACATGGACCACGCGGTAGTCATGGGTCGAAAGGCGGCTCTGGCGCTCATGGGCAAGATGGCGCGCGAGGAGGCCCAGGCGGTGGGCACGACGCGGGAGTACTTCGGTTGATGCGGCGGATTCTCCTCATCGTCAAGAACTTCCCCCCCTTTCGGACCGAGCCGAACACGGCCAACCTGGCAAAGTACCTCGGCCGGCAGGGGTGGGAAATAGACGTGCATTGCTCCCGCCCCGGCTGGGGGGTGGACACCCGCGGCCTCACCCGCGACGAGGCCCAGTTGGATGCGCTCCATCCGGGCACGACGGTTTTTCCGGTGAATACGGTCAACCCCGTCCGCGGTCTCGGGCTTCTGCTGAAAGGGCGCGGAAAAGCGGGGTCGTCCGACGATAGGCTGTCCCGGCGACACGTCTCGCCCCTCGGTCGCCTCTTCCGCTCCCTGCTGCACGTCCCCGACTCCGAGTACTACTGGCTTTTCCCGGCCGTCGCGGGCGGACTGCGGCTGATAGACGAGCGCCGCCCGGACCTCCTGTTCACCTCGGGGCCGCCCTTCACCACCCACCTCGCCGGCTGGAAGCTGAAAAAACTCACCGGCATCCCCTGGGTCTGCCACAGCCGCGACCTCTTTCTGGAAAACCCGCTCTATACACCGTGGCTCCCCTGGCGACGGGGGCTGGACCGGGTGCTGGAGCGCCTGGTGATGCGGTCCGCAGATGCGGTGACCACGGTCTACCCCGAGGCCACCGAGCTCCTCCGGCGGCGGTACGCCCGGGAGGGGCAGATATACCGGACCGTGCGCAACGGCTACGACGAGGAGGTTTTCGGGGTGGCGGAGCCGGTGGTTCCCGACAGGTTCACCGTTCTTTACGGGGGGCGTCTGGCGGCCGACGACGCCGACGGGCGCACCGGCTGGTCGCTCCTGGACGGCTTCGAGTTGTGGCTGAAGCGGCGTCCCGGGCTCCGAACGGCTGTTCGCCTAAAGCTCGTGGGGAATATCCACCCGATTTACGGGGAGGAGGTCGCGCGCCGGGGGCTGGACGACGCGGTCGAGATTCTTCCGCCAGTTCCCCTTAAGGAGATGGTGGGCCTCGAGCTGGGGGCCGACGTGCTGGTAATTATTCTGGAGGACTCCCCGAAGAACTGGTTCACCGCCGGGGGGAAAATCTACGAGAGCGCCCGGGCGGGCCGGCCGATTCTGGGCGTCCTGCCGGAGAACGCCGCCGCGAGGCTCATCCGGCAAAAAAACCTGGGCCTCGTCGCGCGCTACGGCTCGGCGGAGCAAGTAGCCGCGGCCCTGGACGCCCTCCACGCGGGAATCGAGTCGGGCGGTTTCCCCTACGGCGGGCCGGAACGGGACGCCTTCGTGCGCGAGACCAGCTTCGAGCGTCTGGCGGCGAGATTCACCGAAATCTTCGAGAAGCTTCTCAGTTGACCCGCCTTCGGCGGGCGTGGTAAGCTAAATCCTCGATTGACGCGGTCTTATAGACCACGGAGGCGCCTTGGACCTGCTGCAGGCCGCCGCGCTGGGTATCCTCCAGGGGGCGACCGAGTTCCTCCCCGTATCGTCCTCGGGGCACCTGGTGCTCGCCGGGGCGCTCATCGGCGTGGAGCCGGATTTCAACCTGGCCTTCGGGGTATTCCTCCACTTCGCCACGGCGCTGGCGGTGATGGTCTTCTTCGCCAGGCGCTTCGTCGGCCTGGTGCGCGTCCTCTTCGTCAACCCGGTCCGGTGGCTCGGCGGAAAGAAGATTCCCGACGGCGACCGCCGCCTGGGCCGGCTCCTGGTCGGGATAATCCTCGGCACGCTGCCGGCGGTGGCCGTGGGCCTTTTGTTCAAAGCCCAGATTGACGAGGCGTTCCGCTCCCCGATGCTGGCGGCCGGGATGCTCTACATCACCGCGGCTATTCTCTTCAGCCTTCTTCTTTTAAAACGCGGCCGGGAGGCCCGCGAGGCACGGGCCGAGGGCGATAATTTAAGCGAGATTCCCGCCCCGCCGTGGTGGCGCGCCCTCATCGTCGGCGCGGCACAGGCGGTGGCCGTCCTGCCGGGAATCAGCCGCTCCGGCGCGACCATCGTCGCCGGAATCCACCTGGGCGAGGAGCAGAGACACGCCGCCGAGTTCAGCTTCCTCCTCTCCCTGCCGGCCGTCCTCGGGGCCAACCTCGTCGAGCTGCACGAGGTGATTTCCAAGGGCGCGTGGCTCCCCTGGCCGGTGTATTTAATCGGGGGCTTGACCGCCTTTCTGACCGGTTTGGCGGCCATCTGGGTCGTCATGCGGACCGTGCGGAGCGGGCGCTTCTGGCTCTTCGGCATCTACTGCGCGGCCGCGGCCACGCTTTCCCTCATCGTCGGGTGACGTTTTGGTTGCACGGAAAAAGAAGAGGGAAAAGGAGCGGGCCATCGGGATGGGCCTCTTCCTGCTCGTCGCCGGCGTCCTGTCCTTCGTCTGTTTGATCGTCTTCCTGGACCAGAGCAATGTAAACGAGGTCTCCTCCGGCTTCGTCGGCGACCTGGGGCTCTCCTGGGGCCGGGCCCAGGTCTGGCTCTGCGGCTACACAGCCCTGGCGCTGGCCCTGGTCGTCGCCTACGTGGGGGTGGAGCTCCTCCGGGGGAGTTTTGAAAGGCTCGGCCGGAGATTTTTCGGCTTCCTCCTCCTCGTCGTCTCCCTGGCGGTCCTCTTCGGCCTGACCGGCATCGGCGGGACCGACACCCCGTGGCACGGCTACGGGGGTTGGGTAGGCGTCGGCGTCGCCGGGTGGCTGCTCGGCGCCGTCGGCTCACTGGGTGCCGTCGTTGCGGCCCTGGTGGGGTTGATTTTCGGTTTCACCCTGGCCACCGGCGTCCGGCTGGCCGCGCTGGGCGGGGGATTGATCGGGGGGTGTCGGTGGGTGGCGGGGAAGGTCGGCCGCCTGTTCCGGGGCCGCGATTGGTCGCGCGCGGTGCCGGAGACGACCGCACCCGTCGAATCGGTTCCAGCGGAGCCGGTGCTCCCCGTCGAAACGACGAACCGAGCGCAGCGAGCTACGCCCCCGGCGAAACCTGAGCCCCCCGAGCCCGAGGCCGCCGAAGAGCATACCGACCTGCCGGAGTGGCAGCAGCCCGGGGTGAGCGCCGTGCACGAGGCGCCGCCCCTAGACCTCCTCGGGCCCCGAGAGCCCGTCGTCCAGCCGGACGATCCCGAGGAGCGCCGCGCGAGGGTGAGGATTCTCACCGGTTTCCTGGGAGAGAACCGTCTCGCGGTGAACGTTCTGGAATACATCGAGGGTCCGAGCCTGGGCCGTTTCGAGCTGCGACTGGCGCCGGGGGTCAGAATCGCCGACCTCGACCGGCTGAGGGTCGAGCTGGCGCTGGCGATGGGGTGTCGTCAGGTCCGCTTCGCCCCGAACCCGGAGCGGGGGACGGTTTCCCTGGAGGTCCCCCTCGTCCGGCGGCGGGTGGTCCGCCTGCGCGAGCTTCTGGAGGAGCCGGTCTGGCAGGAGCACGAGAGCCCCCTGGCTTTCCCCGTGGGGCTGACCCAGGACGGCAAGGTTGTGGTGGCCGATCTCTGCGAGCTGCCGCACCTGTTGGTCGCCGGCACCACCGGGTCGGGCAAGAGCGTCTTCCTGAACGCGCTGCTGCTCTCGCTGTTGTTCCGGGTGGGTCCTCGGCACCTACGGCTGGTGCTCGTTGACCCGGGGCGCGTGGAGCTGGCCCCCTACGACGGTCTGCCCCACCTGTTGTTGGCGCCGGTTTACGAGCCCTACGGCGTCCTGGCCGTCCTGGGGCGCCTGGTGGACGAGATGGACCAGCGGTACAACCGGCTGTCGGAGGCCCGGTGCCGCTCCATCGCCGCCTTCAACGCCACCGTGGGCGAGCGGGGCGACGTGCCGATGCCCTACATCGTCCTCGCGGTGGACGAGCTGGCCGAGCTGATGGCCGCCACCGGCAAGGCCCTCGAACAGCCGCTGGCCCGGCTGGCCCAGATGTCGCGCGCCGTGGGCATCCACCTCGTCGTCGCCACCCAGCGCCCCAGCGTGGACGTGGTGACCGGCGTTTTAAAGGCCAACTTCCCCAGCCGCATCGCCTTCCAGGTCCGCTCGAAGACCGATTCCCGGGTGATACTGGACCAGGGCGGGGCCGAGGAGCTGGCCGGGGGCGGGGACCTCCTCTTCCTCCCCGTGGGGGCGACGGAGCCTTTGCGGCTTCAGGGCGGCTTCGTGGGCGTGGCCGAGGTGGACGCCGTGGTGGGCTACTGGACCGGAACCGCCCGCCGGGAAGCCCCGCAGCCTTGAGACGTTCCGAATTGAAAGGCAAGGGGTTTAACCGAGCGAAGCGAGCTATGCCTCTGGCAAAACCCCTTGTCTCCTTCGACCCAGGAGGGTCATGCGCAGTTTTACCCTCGCCATTATATTGGCGTTCACCGCGGTCCTCGCCGGGGAGCTGACCACGGAGGAGGTCGTGGCGCGGGTCAAGGCGTCCTACGCCGCCGCGGACTCATTCACCTGCGACGTCCGCCGCGTCACCGCCTCCGGCATGCTCGGCCAGCGGCACGTCATGCGCGGCACCCTGACCAGCCTCCTGCCCGACGAGTTCCGCATAGACTACGTCAGCCCCTTCGAGCAGTCCCTGGTCTGCAACGGCGAGACGGTTTGGCTCTACACGCCCCGGAACAACCAGGTCATCGTCTCCTCCGTGGAGGACTACGCCGAGCGGGAGATGCTGGGCGACCTCATCGGCTACTTCGAGCGGGATTACTCCTACGCGCTCGCGGGCGAGGAGGAGGTGGACGGGAGCGACACGGTGGTGCTGCGGATGACCGCCAAGGAATCCGACAACCCCTACCCCCGGGGCCGGGTCTGGATAAACCTCGAAACATGGCTCCCGGCCGAGGTGGAGCTGACCGACGACATCGGGAACACGGTCTCCTACCGGCTATCGGCCATCCGGCTGAACGTGGCGGTGGACCGGTCATCGTTCAACTTCACCCCGCCGCCCGGGGTCGAGGTGGTGAGGATGGACTAGATGGACGCGGGCGATGGATGGGGTACCTCTTGAATATAAGAGATACTCTATACTAAACATGAGGAGTAGACGATGAAGCAGGTGCTAATTGGTTTCTTGGCTCTCATTTTCCTGCTTCTGGCTTGTTCAGACGGCGATACTGCCGCTAATAAGGCGGAGAGTGAGAGGGCGATGTCTGAATTAGAGGCAACGTATAATGACACTATGATGAGAAGGCTGGCCCACGAGTTAGAGATGTTGCGTCTGCACGAGGCTGCGATGGGTAAGGCAACCTCTACTACCTGGTCCGCATGTGAATCTGACTCCGGCATAATAACGGCAGAAACAACCGATGATGAGATTTCTAATATCTCCTTATCGGTAGATAAAATTGCCAGGGAAGAGGGTTACGAAATACGTGCCGATCAAGCTAGAACTCTTATGATAGAAAAAAGAGATTGGCTACGAGAGCAAGCTGAAAAGGATTAGTCTAAATTGGGAATGGACGCTGGCGACATCGGGCGGGAGCGAATCAGGAGGAACCTGCGAACGGCGGGTCTGGCCCTGCTCCTGGCCGCCGGCGGGCTGGTCTTGATCCTCCAGGGCGGGGCGCTGGGCATCTTCTTCGGCATCCCCCTGAGCGCCGGGGGTCTGGTGGCCCTCGTCATCGGTCTGGTCAGCCTGGCCAAGGGCCTGCTCGTACCGCCGCGCCGCTTCACCTGCCCGCGCTGCAGGACGGAGCAGGGTGTCCTGCGCGACCTCCCCTGGACGCTCTGCACGAAGTGCGGGCTCCCCCTCGTTTTCCTGGGGGAGAGCTACCTGTCGCACATCCATTGCGGGAGGTGCGGGGCGGAGTTCGGTGTGGGCGCAAAGCAGGACGCCCCGGTGGCCTGCCCCGACTGCGGCCAGCTCCACCTGGTCACCGGCGGAGAAATACAGCCCGACGGCGAGAATCGGGAGGCGCTCAAGCTGGAAGACTTCACCCCCGACGGGGTATACGCGGGCGAGAGGGGGGACCTGCGCGTGTCCCTGTTGAGCGGCCGGGGGCGCGTGTTTTTCGCGGAGCGAATCGCCGCGATGCTGGCCGAGAAGAGCACCGCCGTGGTCTGGGGGGAGTTGGTGGCCCGCACGCGCGCCCTGCGCCTCGCCTTCCGCCTGCTGGCCGAGGCGGCCGAATCGGGGAATCTCGAATCCGCCCCCGAATTCTGGCCCGTCATGCGGGGCTCCACGGTGAACACGGTCTACGCCTGGGCGCGTTACCTGGAGCTCACCGGCCCCCACGAGTTCCGCCCCGACGACGTCCCCGTGGAGTTCCCCCTGGGCGAAATCATCGAGTGCCAGCACGACCTGACCCGCCGGCCCGGATTCGGCGTAAAGTGGGACCTGGAGGCCGCGGCGCTGGAGGAGAAGCCGCGGTGGTTCGGGGCCCCACGCCTCGTGCTCTCCGATTTCCGCGCCCTGGCGCGCCTGGCCCGGGAGGTGGACCCGGAGAAGGGGATGCCCTCCCTGGACGAGGAGGAGCGGACGCGGCTCCTGGACGCCTTCTCCCTGGACAAGTTGCCCGCGGGGAAGCGGAGGCGTGTCGAGCGGGTTTTGGGCGAAAAGGCCGGGCGGGCCGCCGCCTTCTGCGACCTCTCCTTCAACGCGAGCGCCCGCTGCGGCCTGGTGCTCCTGGACGACGGCGGATTGGCCGCTTACGACCGGTATACCGTGAAGTTCTACGCCCCAGACGGGGTCGCCTCGGTCCACTTCACCGACCGGGACCTCGTCGTGGAGCCGGTGGAGGGCGAGCCGTTTAAAATCCCCGCCGGCATCCCCCGGGAGCGGCGCTCGTTCCTCCTCTTGATTCAGCCGGGGGGCGCCCAATGAAGGCAGGGGGTTTAAACCCCTTGTCTCCTCTTGACGTGGATGACGCCCCGAAGAGGGTCCACGTCGTCTCTCTGGGCTGCGCCAAGGCCCTGGTGGACACCGAGGTCATGCTGGCCCAGCTCGAGCGGCGGGGGTACTCGCCGACCAACGACGAGGAGGCCGAGCTCTACCTCATCAACACCTGCGGCTTCCTGGAGGAAGCGCTGGCCGAGACTTTTGGAGAGATAGAGCGTCTGGTCGAGCTCAAGGCGGCGCACCCCGGCTCGCGGCTGGCCGTGGTGGGTTGCGCGTCCGAGGCGCTGAAGGGCGGGATTGCCGAGCGCTTCCCCCAGGTGGACCTCGTGGCCGGGACCGGGGCGCTGGCCCGCATCGGCGAGCTGGTGGACCGGATGGAGCGCCGCAGGAAGGCCGAACCGCTCCTCGATTTCCCCCCGCCCGGCGGGGCCTACGACGGCAACCCCGATCCCCTCCCCGAGCGGGTGGCGCTCACCCTGCCGCACATCGCCTACCTCAAGCTGGCCGAGGGCTGCGACCTGGGGTGCACCTTCTGCGCCATTCCCGCCCTGCGCGGTCCCCAGCGGAGCCGCCCCGTGGAGCACCTCATCGCCGAGGCGGTGTCCCTGGTCGAGGAGGGGGTGCGGGAGCTGATTCTCGTCGCCCAGGAGACCACGGCCTACGGGCGGGACCTCTACGGCGAGCCGTCCCTCGTGCGGCTGCTGACCGAACTCTGCCTTCAGTTGCCCGAGGATGACGTCTGGGTGCGGCTCCTCTACCCGAACCCCGCCCGGGTGGACGCGGAGCTGCTGGGGTGCTTCGCGAATCTGCCCCAGCTCGTGCCCTACCTAGATTTCCCGTTCCAGCACGCCGACGGGGCCGTGCTCAGGTCCATGGGCCGTCCCGGCGACGCACAGACGCTCTCCTCCGTCGTCGCCCTGGCGCGGGAAACCGTGCCGGGATTGGTCCTGCGTGGAACCGCCCTGGTCGGCTTCCCCGCCGAGGACGGGGCCGCCTTCGATAGGCTGGTCCGCTTCGTGGAGGAGACGGGGTTCGACCACCTCGGGGTCTTCACCTATTCCGCCCGACCGGGGACGCGCGCCGCCGACGAGCTCGGCGACCCTATTTCGCGGGAGATAAAGGAGCTGCGCGCCGAGGCGCTCCACGACCTCCAGGAGGCCGTCTCCCTCGCCCGGCACGATGGTCTGGTGGGCACCCAGGACGACGTGCTGGTGGACGCCGTCGCCGCGAGGGGGGCCGTCGCCCGGAGCCGCCGCTTCTGCCCCGACGTGGACGGGGTGGTCGAGGTTTCCCTGCCGGAGGGGCACGGCTGGCTGCCCGGCGATTTCCGGCGGGTCGCCTACACCGCGGCGGGGCCCTACGACCTCTTCGCCGAGCCGTTAAATGAAGGCAAGGGGTTTAAACCCCTTGTCTCCTCTTAACACCGAAAAATGACGCTGCCGAACAGGCTGACCCTGGTGCGAATCGCGCTGGCGCCGCTCTTCGTGGTGGCGGTAGCCCTCGGACATTTCTACGCCTACCTGGCGGCGCTGGTCCTCCTCGCCCTGGCCGCCCTCACCGACCTGGCCGACGGCCGCATCGCCAGAAAAACCGGGACCCGGTCCGCCTTCGGGGAGTTCGCCGACCCCCTGGCGGACAAGCTCTTCGTCGTCACCGCCCTGGTCGCCTTCGCCGCCGTGGACGCCGTGCCCTGGTGGCTGGCGCTCATCGTCGTATGGCGGGAGTTGACCGTCACGACGCTGCGGGCCTACGCCGCCCATCGCGGCGTGGACATCCCCCCGTCCCGGCTGGGCAAGGCCAAGACCCTGCTGCAGATGATCGCCGTGCTGGCGGTGCTGGCTTACCTGACGGCCCGCGCCGGCTTCCCAGTCCTCGGCTGGGAGTGGAATGAGAGCCTCGACCGAGTGTGCCGGATAATCTACCTGGTGATTCTGGGGCTCTCCGTGGCGCAGACGCTCCTCTCCGGCGCGCACTACCTCTGGAACGCCCGGAAGCTCCTGCGGAGCGGAACCCGCGGGGAGGAGGGCTGAGATGGCGTTCGTGAAGCGGACCCGGATACCGGAAACACCCCCGCTGCGGTGGTGGGAGGCGCCCTACCTGGCCATCGGCAGCTTCGGCGGCACGGGATTTTTTCCGATGGCCTCGGGGACGGTGGCGAGCTTTGCGGCCTGCGTCCTTTACGTTTTTCTGCCCCCCTGGCCCTGGCTCGTCGGCGTGCTCGGGGCGGTGCTCTTCCTCTTCGGCGTGCCGGCGACGAGCTGGATGGCCGTCCGCTACCGCGATAACGATCCAAGCCAGGCCACCGTGGACGAGGGCGCGGTGATGCTGTTGATTCTCGTCTTCTTCCCCCGGGAGTGGGGGTACCTGGCCCTGGCCTTTTTCCTTTTCCGCTTCTTCGACATCGCCAAGCTCCCCCCCTGCCGCCGGATCGAGCGGCTGTCCGGCGGGTGGGGGATCATGCTCGACGACTTCGTGGCCGGTGTCTACACCGCCGTCCTCCTGGCGGTCGTTTACCTGACGAAACTGATGCCCGCCTGGGCTAGCATTCCCCTGCCCAACCTCTGGTCCTAGAGGAGCAGCCATGCCCGACGAAGAACGAGACAAGGGGTTTAACCGAGCGAAGCGAGCTATGCCTCTGGCAAAACCCCTTGCCTCCACTAACGAAGAACAGGTTTACACGAGCCCCTTCGGCCAGTACCTCGACGCCGTGGTGTCGCCCGCCGAGGCCTTCCGGGGCGCGCAGGCCAGGCCGCGCTGGCTCGTCTTCTTCCTCATCACCATCGCCGTCTTCCTGGTGTACACGTTCTTCAGCATGCCATACAACATCGAGGCGCAGAAAGAGTTGCTGGATGAGGTGATCAGCACGAACGGGGATACCATGCCACCGGAGCAACTGGCTCAATTGGAGGATTACCGCGACCACATCGGCACCGGCTTCATGGGGCAGGTTTTCCCCTACCTCGCGGTGCCCGTGACGCTTTTCCTCTACCTCCTGGTGGCCTCGGCGGGGCTGAACGTCGGCGTGGGGCTCACCGGGGAGAAGCTGGGCTTCCGCAACGCCGTCTCCATCGTCTCCCTGGCCTCGGTGGCGATGGCCGCGGGGGCGGTGGTCACGCTGGTCCTGGTGCTGGTGAAGGGCGACGTTTACGTGGGGGCCAACCTGGGGCTCCTGTTCCCCCGATGGCCGACCGAGTGGTACACGAGGGTCCTCAAGGGCTTCGCCTCCCAGATAGACATCTTCTCCGCCTGGAGCGTCTATCTTTTCACCGTAGGCGTGCGCGAGGTGACCGGCCTCGCCACGAGGCGCTCCTTCAGGGTCGTCATAATCCTCTGGGTGCTCTGGGCGGTGCTGATGACGGCCCTGAGCTACTTCGGTTTCGCCCATTAAGGAAGGCAAGGGGTTTAACCGAGCGAAGCCGTAGGGGCGGGGCTCTGTCCCCGCCCGCGGGCGACCGCAGAGGGTCGCCCCTACAGCGAAACCCCTTGTCTCCGCTTGATAAGGATTGATGAACCGCCCCCCGACCAGCCCCGCCGACCGGGACGCTTACCGCGAGTACGTGGGCGTCGTCCACCTGCACTCGACCTATTCCGACGGCCACTGGCCCGTGGGGCGCATCCTCGGTGAGGGCATCCGCGCAGGGCTGGACTTCGTCTTCCTCACCGACCACGACACCCTGGGGGCCAGGGAGGACGGCTGGGGCGGCTGGTACGCACCAGGTGAGCCCGAGGGCCCCTGGCTCTCGGTGAGGCCGGTGGAGAGGGGCTCATCCCCCCACCGCATCTTCCTCGGGGTGGGGGCGGAGGTCACCCCGCCCCGGTCGCACTACCTGGCCTTCGGCGTGGACCGTCTCCCCGCCCCGGACCTTCCCAGCCAGAAAATCGTAGACTTCGTCCGCGCCGAGGGCGGTTTCGGCGTCATCCCCCACCCCGACCACCGGGGGAACGCCCGCTTCGGCATCGGCTGCTACAAGTGGGAGGACTGGTCGGTCACCGGCTACGACGCGCTGGACGTCTGGGACCTGATGACCGACTGGCAGGACTCGCTGCACGGCATCGTGAGCGCCTACGTGGCCTACAACCGGCCGGCGTGGGTCCTGCGCGGCCCGAAGCGGGAGACCTTGGAGCGTTGGGACCGTCTCCTGGCCCAGGGTCCGATGCCGGTCATCGGCTGCTGCGACAACCACGGCCGCCCCTACCGCCTGGTGCGGACCTACGACATCCTCCCCTACCCCGCGGCCCTGCGCCTGTTGCGGCTCCACCTCTTCACGCGGCCGCTGGAGGGGCTTTACGCCGCTGAGGCCGAGCGGGAGCTTCTGGGCGCCATGCGGGCCGGGCGCGGCTTCGTCGCCCAGGAGTTCTGGTGGCCGGCGACCGGTTTTCGTTTCCACGCGGTCGGCCCGGCGGGCGAGGAGGTGCCGATGGGCTCCACCGTCTCCCCGAAAGACGGCCCCTGGACGCTGACCGTTCAGTTGCCCGATCGGGGAATGATCACCCTGGTCAAAGACGGGGTGACCTTGGTCACCCGTGTCGGTCGCGGGCTGGATTACGAGGAGAAGGGCGGCGGCGTTTTCCGCGTCGAGGTCTACCGACGGCGGAATTTTTGGAAAAAGCCATGGATATTCTCCAACGCTATCCGGATAAAGAGCGAGGGGTGAAAATGCGTCGGTCGGCTTTTTTACATTGACAGCATTTGTCAGTAGGTCATATTATAAAGTGTATTTTAAACCTTTGGAGGGATTATGGCAGAGGCGAAAACGTCACAAGCGGTTCGCGCGTTTCTAAAAGAAGCCAACGCCGAGATAGCTACCGGGAAGGCATCCGAGCGAAGTTACTATCCCGCCATTAAGCGACTCGTCGAAGCGTTCGCCCCCAATGTAAAAGCGCAGATCGAACAGACCGGCGACGCCTCCAAGCCGGACTTCGCCGTAGAGCGCCGCACGAACCGCATCGGCGTAATCGAGGTGAAGGAACCGCAAGTTTCGCTGGAAGAAATTGAAAAGGCTACCGCCGCCGGAAGGTCCGAGCATAACGCGGAGCAGTTCAACCGCTATCTCTATGACTACGACAACCTCGTATATACGAACATCTGCGAATGGCGGCGGTATAGGGCCCACCGCGCCGAAGCAGTGCAAACGGCCGTAATCGCCACCTTAGGCGCGGACGGCAAACTGCACCTTAAAAGCGACGGATTGGACGACTTCGGGCGTTTAATCGGTGTTTACCTCGCGGCCATGCCTGAGCCGCAGACTACCGCCAAGGGCCTCGCCCTCGAGATGGCGCGGCTTACCAAAGTCCTCGACGTCAATACGCAGAACGCGCTCGCCGAGGGAGACACGTACCTCAAGGGCCTGTTCGACGTTTTCCAGAAAGAGCTCATCCAAGGCCTCAAGGCCGACGAGTTCGCCGATATGTACGCGCAAACCGTTGCCTACGGCCTGTTCACCGCGCGCGTGATGCAGGGCGGCACCGGCGACTTCAACCGCCGCGTCGCCGGCGAGTTGCTGCCGAAGACCAACCCGTTCCTCCGTCGCGTCTTCAGGTCGCTGGTGGATGCCGACAATATGCCGCCGTCGCTCGTCTGGATCGTCGAAGACCTGGCGGAACTAATCGCGGCCGCGGATATGCGCGCCATCGCCCTGGAGCTTGCGCGCTTCGGCGATAGGCGGCGCAAGGGTGAAGAGGTAATAGAACATGACCCGATTATTTATTTCTACGAGCACTTCCTCCGCGCCTACGACCCGAAGAAGGCCAAGCAGCGCGGCGTTTACTACACGCCGCTGCCGGTGGTGAGCTACATCGTCCGCTCCATAGACGAGCTGCTCAAGAGCGAGTTCGACCTGCCGCTCGGACTCGCCGACCAGAACGTCGTCATCCTCGACCCGGCCTGCGGCACCGGGACCTTCCTCTACGAAGTCGTTCGCATTATCCGCGAGAGGATGCGGGAACGCGGCGCGGCCTACTGGAAGAACGAGTACTGCCCCGGCCTACTAAAACGCCTCTTCGGCTTCGAGCTGTTGATGGCGCCATATACGATTGCACACCTCAAGCTCGCGGAGATGCTAAGGGATACCGGATACGAGTTCGCTGCGGACCAGCGCCTCGGCGTATACCTCACGAATACGTTGGAGGAGGCGGAAGAGCACTTAGAACAGAGCACGATGTTTGGTTTATTGGGGCTTATCGCCGAGGAACGGAAACTGGCGGACAAAGTTAAAGCCGTCGAGCCGGTGATGGTGGTTTTGGGCAACCCGCCGTACGCCGGGCATTCGGCGAACGTTAGTTGGAAATTGGTAAAAGGGAAAAAAGGGTGGAAGAAAGAGCCGAATTTTATCGGTAAATTATTAAAGGATTACTATTATGTGGACGGCGAACCGCTCGGCGAGCGGAATCCGAAGTGGCTTCAGGACGACTACGTGAAGTTCCTCCGGTGGGCGCAGTGGCGGATAGATAAAACGGGCCGGGGTATCGTAGGGATGATTACGAACCACGGCTACCTCGACAATCCTACGTTCCGCGGTATGCGGCAGAACCTGATGGCCGCTTTCGACACGTTGTTTTTATACGACCTGCACGGTAACGCCAAGAAGAAAGAGAGCGCCCCGGACGGCGGCAAGGACGAGAACGTCTTTGACATAATGCAGGGAGTTGCTATAATATTGGCGATGAAGAACACGATAGGAGCCGGGGTATGAAGGCGGTTAAAGGTTATTACGACGGGACTAAAGTTCTCTTCCCGGACGACGTCGCCGAACGCCCGGGCGAGGTCGTCGTTATTTTCGATGACGACGCCGAGGGTTTCGCCGCGCTGAGCGACGAGATCTTCGCGAAGGTGTGGGATAACGCCGAGGACGCGGCTTATGACGAGCTATAACGCCGGGGACGTTGTCCTCGTCTTTTTCCCCTTTGCGGACGGAGCGACGACTAAAAAACGACCCGCCTTAGTCGTAAGCCCGGCGGCCTACGCCGAACGCTACGGCGACGTCGTCGTGATCGCGATAACGAGCGCCCCCCAACCGCCTTCCGAGCCGCAAATCGAAGGTTGGCGGGCGGCGGGCCTTATCAAGGAGTCGTGGCTCAAGCCGGCGATAGCGTCCATCGCCGCCCCAAGGATCATAAAGAAACTTGGGACGTTAAGCGAAGGGGACCGCGGCGGGGCCCGGGCGGTCGTCGCCGCCCTCATCGCCGGGGAGTTCCGGCCGTGACGGCCGTCCGCCACGGCGACCTCTACGGCTTGCGGCGCGACAAATACGCGGCGCTGGCCGAAGGCGACGTTTCGCGGACGCAGTGGGAAGCGTTTGAGCCGGCGAAGCCGTTTTACCTCTTCAAACCCTACGGCGGCGCGGTTGAGGAAGAGTACGGGCGCGGCTTCCCCCTCCCGGAAATTATACCCGTCAACAGCGTCGGCGTCGTTACGGCGCGGGATAACCTAACCATAGACTTCGACGGCGAAGTTTTGTGGAGGCGCGTTGGCGACTTCGCCTCGTTCGGTGAGGAAGAAGCCCGGGCGAAATACGATTTAGGGAAAGACGTGAGGGACTGGAAGGTGCGCTTAGCCCAGGAGGACGTTCGCGCTTCTGGACCAAGCCGGGAGAACGTTAAACCCATCTTATACCGGCCCTTCGACGTTCGCGCCACTTACTATACAGGCGTTACGCGGGGCTTTATTTGTATGCCCCGGCGCGTAGTAATGCGCCACATGCTCGCCGGTGAGAATCTTGGTTTGATTACGACACGGCAGACCCGGGATGAGTGGGGAGGCTTCGTCACTGATTCCATTATTGGCCATAAATCTTTAGCGGCTTACGATATTAACTCACTGTTCCCCCTCTATCTCTACGAGGGCAAGGCGGAGTTTGGCATCGGCGGTCGAGTCATTAACATTTCACCAGAATTTGGAGAGAAGTTTTTGGCGGCAGTCGGGGCACTGTCCCTCGATAACTCCCCCGAGGTCGGGACGCGTAGCGGCTCCCGGGAGGTCCTCTATCCAGAGGACATCTTTTACTACATCTACGGCGTTCTCCACAGCCCGACGTACCGCTCACGCTACGCCGTGTTCCTCAAAATAGATTTCCCGCGCATCCCCCTGCCTAAAAATTACGAGTGCTTCGACCGGCTCGCTACTGCTGGCGAGAAGCTCGCGGCGCTGCACCTGTTGAAGGACAAGGCGAATTGGGATTGGCGCGGCATAGGCCAGCGTCCGGACGGCGGCACCGACACCACCGTCGGCAAGGTCGCCTACGACGAGAAGAACCAGGCCGTAATCTTCGATGCCAAGAAGCCGCCCAAGGAGCAGGTCAGCGTAGGCCCCGTCCCCGAAAACATCTGGGAGTTCCACATAGGCGGCTACCAGGTCCTGCAAAAGTGGCTCAAGGACCGCAAGGGGCGCAAGGTTGACCTCGGCGACTACATCCCCATCATCGTAGCTCTCATCGAAACGGACCGCGTAATGAAAGAGGAGTGCGACCCGGCGTTTAAGGAGATGATGGGATTTTAAATAGGTTACTGAGATAAAAAGCCCCCAACCAGCTAAGGTTGGAGACTTTTTTTTAGTTTGAAATCAAGGACTTAGATGGTGGACCCGAGGGGACTCGAACCCCTGATCTCCTCCACGCCAAGGAGGCGCGCTCCCAACTGCGCTACGGGCCCTTGAGCAGCGGCATACTAGCACAGGGGCGGCTTTTTGTCAACGGCGTCGTCCGCCCCCGAAGAGCGGGCTATTCGCCGAAGAGCTCGTCGTACTTATCCGCCACCGCCTTGACCTTCGGGTCGTCCTCGGTGTACTTGAGCGTGTTGTAGGTCAGGTAGAGGTCCTTGACGACGGCCTTGTTGTCGGGGTCCACCTCGAAGAAGGCCTTCTCCAGGTACTTCACGGCGATGACGAGGTCGTCGAAGTCCATGCTGCTGCGGGTGATGTAGTAGACGCCGGCGTCGGAGAGCGCCTCGGCGAAGTCGTCGGTGGCTTCCTCGATGCCCTCCTCCGTCGCGGTGTTGTAAGCCTTCTCGGCGTTGGCGACGAGGGTCTTGTAAGCCTCCTCGGCGCGCGGGTCGCCCATGTCGTAGAGGACGCGGGCCCGGGTGCGCTCCACCTTGACGAAGCCGGGGAACTTCTCCAGCCCCATGTCGCAGACCTCGAGGGCCTTGTCGTAGAGCTCGGCCTCGGCGATGGTGGCGCCGCCCACGTAGTAGACCGTTTTCTGGGTCTTCTCGTCGGGCATGGTGAAGCGGCCGACGGACTCCATGTTGTAGAGCTTATGGATGGCGAGGTAGTACTCTTGGGCGGCCTCGTCGTTGCGTTCCATCAGCCGGAGGCACTCGGCGGCGATGTAGAAAGCCTGGAAGTGGTCGGGCTCCAGCTCCTCGGCGAACCGGGCGTAGGCCAGCGCCTTCTCGTACTCGCGACCGTTGATGGCCTTGGCCGCCTCCTGGCGCGCCACCAGGAAGTACTCGAACTCGACGATGATGTCCTCCATCTCCTTGCGGGAGCCGGGGTCGAGCGCGATGGCCATGTCGTAGTACTTCATGGCGGTCTCGAAGTCATGGAGCTGGGCGTAGCCCCAGAAGAGCATGACGTAGGCGCAGGACTCGTTTTTGCCCTCGCCGGCGATGTAGTCGAGCATCTTGTCCACGGCCCGCTGGGGCGCGTTGGCGCGGCGGATGTCGGTGGCGGCGCCCTCGCACTGGTACGTGCGCTCAGTCTTGCAGGAGGCGAAAAGCGCGAGGCACGCGGCGAGCAGTAAAATTACAAAGAGGGTCTTGCGCATCGGGCACTCCTTTTACAGGCACGTTTCACGGCTGATTTCGGCCGGGTGATGATACAACCGGGGGTGAAAAAAGTAAACCGGGCCGTCTGTCCGGTTACGCGCTACCGGGGCCGAGCCCCGGCGGGAAAGAGCGCGTCAGAAGTCCGGCGGGAGCTCGTCAATCTCCGCCTGGCTGAAGACCGGCCCGTCGAGGCAGACGTACTTGCTCCCGACGTTGCACCGGCCGCACTTACCGATGCCGCATTTCATCCGGTTCTCCAGGGTGGTGATGACCCTCTCCGGCGCGAAGCCCATCTTGGCAAAACTCTGGAAGGCGAATTTTATCATTATCGGCGGGCCGCAGGTGACGACGAAGGCGTCTTTCGGGTCCAGCCCCACCTCCTCCATCACCGGGGGCACGAAGCCGATTTTGCCCTTCCAGTCCGGTGTCTCGCCGCCGGGGTCCACGGTGAGGATGAGCTTCGCGCCGCGCTCGGCCCACTCGTCGAACTCGCGCTTGTAGAGTAGGTCGCCGACGGAGCGCGCGCCGTAGAGGATGGTGACGTCCCCGTAGTCCTTGCGGTTGTCCAGGACGAACCATATCAGGCTGCGCAGGGGGGCGATGCCGATGCCGCCGCCGACGATGTGCAGATTCTTCCCCCGAAAAAGCTCGTAGGGGAAGTGGTTGCCGTAGGGGCCGCGGAAGCCGACGGGGTCGCCCGCGTTCCGGCGCGAGAGGCCGCCGGTGACGCGCCCCACCTCCTTGAAGGTGCACTCGATAAAGCCCTTGCGCGTGGGGGAGCTGGCGATGCAGAAGGTGGACTCCCCCTCGCCGAAGGCCGAGTACTCGCCGAACTGCCCCGGCTCGAAGGTGAACTTCTCACGGATCCCCTCGTCGGCGAACTCGAGCCGGTAGGTCCGGGTGTCCGGGGTCTCCTGGAAGATTTCCTTTATTTCCGCCAACAGTGGCATGTAGACGTTGGGCATCGTTCTCCGTCCTTTCGGGCGGTTGACTCGTCAGAGCAGAATATCCTTACGCCGGTAGACGATGTGCGAGACCAGTACGCAGAGCGCGGCGAGTCCGATGAAGTAGGCCGCCCTCCACCATCCGCCGCCCGCCGCCCCGGCCACGAGCTCGGTTTGGACGAAACGGAAGGGGCTGATAAACCCAAAAACCCTCGTGGATTCGGATACCCGTGACAGGCCGCTGACGAAGTAGAACCCCAGGACGATTCCCAGGCTCGCCCCGGTGACCGCACGGGCCCGCTTCGCCAGGGCGGCGACGAGGAACCCCACCGCGCCGAAGGCCAGCATCAACAGCCAGGTCTGCCACGAGACGGTCAGGAAGGCCCCGACGTCGTACGGGGCGTCGGTGAAGACCTCCAACAGAACGAATCCGGCCAGGACCACGGCCAGGTTGAGCCCGGTGACGAGCACCCCCAGGGCCGCCATCTTCGAGTTGAGCACCTCGCCCCGCGTGACGGGCTTCGTCAGCAGGAACTCGGCCGTCTTGTCCTTTTCCTCGCGGGCGACGAGCCTACCCCCCAGTAGAATCGCCACGAGGCTGCCCAGGAGCATGGTGTAGACCGCGTTGTAGGTCACGTAGTAGCCCAGGGCGCTGGTCATGTAATCGAAATCCACCCCGAAGGTGGTCAGCATCCCCTTGAAGAACGGGTTCTTGAAGAAGGAATCCAGTTGCTCGAAAACACCGCTTTCTATAACGACGGGGTAGAAGAGCATCATAAAGGCGTTCAGGCCGACCAGGACCGCGCACCAGATGAGAATCCCCCGCCGGTGCCGCCGCAGTTCCATGAAAAAAACGTTGGCGTTCAACCTTCCCCGTCCTCTTTGTAGAAGTGGAGGAAGATTTCCTCGAGGTCCGGTTCCTCGAGGGTCACGTCGGTGACCGGCATCCCCGCCAGTAGCGCGAGGAGGTCCCCGGGGTGCCCGTCGAAGAGGAAGCGGCAGTCGCGGTCCTTCACCTCGAGGTCGTGCACGCCCTCGATGTCGAACGCGCCGGGCTCCGGGGTGTCGCTGAAGCTCAGGCGGACCTTCTTGAGCTGCTTCCGGCGCAGGGATGAAATTTCCTCGACGCCGACGACCCGGCCCCCCTTGAGAATCGCCACCCGGCCGCAGATTTTCTGCACCTCGGACAGGACGTGGGAGGAGTAAAAGACCGTCGTCCCCCGGGCGTTCTCCTCGCGCAGCGTCTCGGTGAGGCGGGCCTGGGCCAAGGGGTCCAGGCCGGCGGTCGGCTCGTCCAGAATCAGAAGCTCCGGGGAGTGGAGGAGCGCCGCCAGGATGGCGACTTTCTTCTTGTTGCCCAGGGAGAGGTCGGTGAAGTCCCTCTCCAAGTCCACCTTGAAGCGCTCGGCCAGCCCCCGCGTCCGGCTCCCGTCCTCCACGCCGTAGAAGCGGGCCGAATAGGCCAGAAGCTCGCCCACCCTCAGGCGGTCGTAGTAATTCACCTCCGCGGGCAGATACCCGACGCGCCTTTTGATCGCCCTGGAATCCCGGCCGATGTCCAGGCCGAAGATTCGCCCCTCGCCGCGGGTCGGGTACAAGAGGGACAACAGGGTGCGGATGGTGGTGGACTTGCCGGCGCCGTTGGGGCCGATGAAGCCGAAAATTTCCCCCGGCTCCACCTCCAGGTCCACGTCCTCGATGCCCCGCGTCTTGGAGTAGAACTTGGTCAGGCCGCGGGTTTCGATTGCCAGGCGGTGAGCGGTGTCAATCGCCAATCCTGCGGGGTTCCTTTTTTATTTATCCCGCGAGCGAGGAGACCGTTATTCGGGTGGACTACTCCCCCAACTCGGCCACGGCGGCCATGACCTCGGTTATGTCCTGGCCGACGGGGCAGACGCGGATGCAGCGCCCGCATCCGACGCAGCCGGGCAGGTTCCACTTGTCCAGGAAAATCTTGAATTTGCAGGTGAAGCGGTTGCGCCAGCGGAGGGGCTGGCGTGCGCGCGGGTTGTGCCCCGAGGCGTGGAGGGTGAAGTGGTCGAACTGGCAGGCGTCCCAGTTCTTCTTGCGCTCGCCGACGCCCAGCTTGCCCTCGTCCACGATATCGAAGCAGTGGCAGGTGGGGCAGACGTAGGTGCAGGCGCCGCAGGAGAGGCAGCGGAACGCCATCTTCGGCCACTTCTCCGAGTCGTAATTGGCAAAATTGTCGAGCCAGGGCTTGATCCGCTCCGGGGCCTCGGTGAGGTCGTGGCGCAGGTCCTTGTAGGCCGTCTCGATGGCATGATCGCGCAGGGCGCGCTCGGGGGCCGGGGCGAATATCTTTTCGTATTTTGCCAGAAGCTCCTCGCCCTTGGCGCTGCCGGTCTCGACGTAGTAGCCGTCGTCGGGCAGGGGGGTCAACAGGATGTCCGCCCCCTCGACGCCGTCGGGCCGTCCGCCGGTGGAGGTGCAGAAGCAGGCGTCGTCGGCGGCGGTGCAGCTCACGGCGACGATGAGGGTGGCGGCGCGCCTCTTCAAATAAAAGTCGTCCTCGTACTCACCCGCGAAGACCGCGTCCAGGCTCTGCATGCCGCGGGCGTCGCAGGGTCTGCCGATTATCACCGTGGGCGGGTACACGTCGAGGAGGAGGTCGCGGACCCGCGTCTGGGTCGCATCGTAGTCGTAGGCGAGGATCGGCTCCGTCCGGGCGAAGATGAAGTCCTTGGCGGAGTTGGCGGTGCAGACGTAGCCCGCCTCATAGTCCTCCATCGAGGCGAGCTCGGCGAATACGACGTCATCGCCGCGCCTCTTCGGCCCGACGATGCGGTAGTTGTCGTCCGCGAGCGCCTGGAAGAGGTCGTGTAAATCCCGCAGCTTGCCCTCGCGCATGGTTTCCCTTTTGAAGCGGTTGACCTTTTAACGGATGAACTCCTCGGCGCAGCGCGGGGCGCTGCACCCCTGTTTCGCGACAGGGAGGTCAAACCCTCCGGGCGGTTGCCCCCGCGTTTCCTACCGTATAAACTCTTCCGCGGCAGCGCGGGGCGCTGCACCCCTGTTTCGTGACAGGGAGGTCAAACCCTCCGGGCGGTCGTCCCCGCGTTTCCTACTTAATGAATTCCTCGGCGTCTTTTTCGGTGTAGGTGGTCAGGGGCGGCCGGGCCTCGGGGTCCAGACCGGCCACGTAGCCGAAGCGCTCGCCGACGACTTTGCGCAGGTGCTGGTTCAATAAATCCAGCGGGATGCCCACGGGGCAGGCCCGCTGGCACTCGCCGCAGCCGATGCAGCGCCCCGCCAGGTGGAAGGCCCGCACGATGTTCCAGCTCCAGTTCCCCAGCTCGTGGCCCGATGTGGGGACCCACTGCGGCTGGTTCGAGTCGGCGATGCACCGCTCGCAGGAGCACAGGGGGCAGGCCGCGCGGCAGGCGTAGCACCGGATGCACTTTGCCAGTTCCTCGCGCCAGAAGGCGTAGCGCTCCTCCCGGGATTTTCCGGCCAGCTCCGCGGCCAGCTCGCTCGGGGAAAACTCCGTGAGCGCCGGGTCCTCGGGGAGGTCGCCGACCACGTGGGCCGTGTTCTTCGGCCGGTGGACGTCGCAGACGGCGCACTTGAATGGGCGCTCGCCGTCGGCGGCGTCGTGGTCGGGAAGCACGCCGGAACAGCAGACGCCGATGAGGGTTACGTCGCCCGGGGCGAACTGGGCCTCCTGGATGAGCCCCACGGCGGCCTTGGCGTCGCAGCCCTTTAAGACGACCGCCGGCTTCGAGAACTCGGCCGCCAGGAGCTTGTAGCGCTTGTTCAGATACCCGGCGAGGTTGTTCAGGCAGCGTTCGTCGAAGACGAGCTGCTCCACGTCCGCCGGGTCGGTGACGAAGACCGGCGCCCGCCTCCGCCCGTCGTGGTGCCTGCCATAGCCGATGACGACGTCGGCCTTGCCGGATTCGAGCAAATTTTTCGCCAGCTCGTGCAGTTGGGTTTCCATGTCCCTACCTGGAGAGGTTGTGGTAGTCGGTGTTCGGCCCCAGCTCCCGCACCTTGTCCGTCACTTCGTTGATGACCTTGACCCACTTGACGCCCTCGGCCGCGGAGACCCAGGAGAACTGAAGCCGGGCGAGGTCCAGGCCGAGGAAGGAGAATAATTCGCGGAAGACGGTCCAGCGCCGCCGGGCGTGGTAATTCCCCGTGTTGTAGTGGCAGTCGCCGGGGTGGCAGCCCGAGACCAGGACGCCGTCGGCCCCGTTCTCGAAGGCCTTGACGACGAAGAGCGGGTCTATGCGCGCCGAGCACGGCACCTTGATGACGCGGACGTTCGCCTGGTACTTCATGCGGCTGGTGCCCGCCAGGTCCATGCCCAGGTAGGTGCACCAGTTGCAGACGAAGGCGACGATGCGCGGCTCCCACTTCCCGGAGGGTTCGGGCTCTTCCATCTTCTCCAGGGGGATGGGCGTCTCCTCGACGACCAGCTCGTCGGCGGTCTTGGTGGTCAGGGCTTCCTTTTGCGCCACGGGGTAACTCCTTGTGCCCTTCGCGGGGAGGGTCCTTCCGCTCACCGGTTGTGGACGCCCGCCCCCACAACGCCTGTTTCGCCAGTAGATGCGCTCGTTAAGTCCTCGTAGGGGAGGCCCGTAGGACGAGTCCTCTGCGGCCTCCCGCGAACGGGTTTAGTCACCCTTTGCTGTATCGCCGAGATGCGCTCGTTAAATCCTCGTAGGGGAGGCCCGTAGGACGAGTCCTCTGCGGCCTCCCGCGGGCGGGTGTGGACACCCGCCCCTACAGAGACTGAATTTCCGCGTAGAGCTGCCGGTCGTTGAATCCCGCCAACTGGGCCGAGTTGGAGCGGCAGACCGCCGTGCACAGCCCGCACCCCTGGCACAGCCCCGGGTTGGCCTCGGCCACCCGGCGGATCAACTCGCCCTGGCGGTCGAGGATGTCCTTCTTGGTGATGGCCTGGTAGGGGCAGACGTTGACGCAGTCCCAGCAGCCGATGCAGGTCGTCTCGTTGATGCGCGCGACGACGGGATCGCGCTCCAGCTCGTCGAAGGCGAAGAGAATCTGGATCTTCGATGCGGCGGCCGAGCCCTGGGCCACGCAGTCCGGGATGTCCATGGGTCCCTGGCAGACCCCGGCGAGGAAGATGCCGCCCGTGTTCGTCTCCACGGGCCGGAGCTTCGGGTGGGCCTCGACGTAGAACCCGTGCTGGTCGTAGCTGATGGAGAGCTTGCGGGCGAGCTCCTTGGCGTCGGGCTGGGGGACCATGGCCGAGGCGACCACGACCATGTCCACGGCCAGCTCGACCTCTTCCCCGGCGATGGTGTCGGCCCCTTTGAGGACCAGCTTGTCCCCGTCGCGGTAGATGCGTGAGACGCGGCCGCGCAGGTACAGCGCCCCGTCCTCCTCGATGGCCCGGCGGACGAACTCCTCGTAGCGCTTCCCCCCGGCGCGCACGTCCATGTAAAAAACCACGGCCTGCCCGTCGTGCACGGCGTGCTTGTAGAGCATGGTGTGCTTGGCGGTGTACATACAGCAGATTTTGCTGCAGTACTCGATGCCCTTTTCGGGGCAGCGGGAGCCGATGCACTGCAGGAAGGCCACGGTCTGGGGGACCTTGTTGTCCGAGGGCCGCTTGAGCTGGCCCAGGGTGGGTCCCGAGGAGGTCGTGATGCGCTCGAACTGGAGACCGTCAATGATGTCGGGGTCCTCGCCGTAGCCGTACTCGCCGTAGCCTTTATAGAGGCTCTCCTCGGGCTGGCGCCCCAGCTCGTAGAGGGTGTAGCCGGTGGCCGCCACGACAGCGCCGACGTCGTACTCCAGCATCTCGTCCTTCTGCTCAAAATCTATGGCCCCGGTGGGGCAGACCTTCTCGCAGACCTTGCACTTGCCGGTCTGGAAGTAGGTGCAGTACTCGGCGTGGAGGACCGGGGTGTTGGGCACGGCCTGGGGGAAGGGGGAGTTGATGGCCTTGGTCATGGCGCCCCGCCGGACGTCGGAGGCCTCCTTGTAGCTGCCCTCGAAGACCCCGAGCCCGGCCTCGAAGTAGTTGGGCATCCGGGCGGGACACTTCTCCTGGCAGAGGCCGCAGCCGGTGCAGAGGTCGGTGTTGACGTAGCGGGCCCGCTGGCGGATGGTGGCCTTGAAGTTGCCGATGAAGCCCTCCAGCTTCTCCAACTCGGCCCAGGAGATGATGGTGACCTTGGGGTGCTTGGCCGCCTCGACCATCCGCGGGGTCAGGATGCACTGGGAGCAGTCCAGGGTGGGGAACGTCTCGTCGAGCTGGGACATGTGGCCGCCGATGGAGGGCGTCCTTTCCAGAAGAATGACCTCGTGGCCGCCGTTGGCGATGTCCAGGGTGGCCTGGATGCCGGCGATGCCCCCGCCGATGACCAGCGCCCGCTTGGTCATCGGGACCCGGATGCGCTCCAGCGGCTCGTCGAAGAACGTCTTCTCGACCATCATCTTGGTCAGCTCGACGGCTTTGGGGGTGCCCGTCTCCTTCGATGCGTGGACCCAGGAGCACTGCTCCCGGATGTTGGCCACCTCGAGCATGAAGGGGTTCAGCCCGCTGGACTGGGCGGTGGAGCGGAAGGTCTTTTCGTGCATGTGCGGGCTGCAGGCGGAGACAACCACGCCGTCCAGGTCGTGCTCCTTGATCGCCTGGGCGATCATGTCCTGGCCCGGGGCCGAGCAGACGAACTTGTAATCCGCCGCGAAGACCACCCCGGGGATTTTCTTCATCTCCTCGACCACCCGGGGGCAGTCCACGGTGTCGCCGATGTTCTTGCCACAGTGGCAGACGAAGACGCCTATTCTGCGGGCCATTTAAACTTCTCCTTCAATCGCGTCGGGCGTGGATGACGGTCCTTCGCAAAATCACTCGAAGAGGTCCGTATTCTTCCGCTCCGGTTCCTGGTGGTAGAGACGGGCGATGATGCGGCGGCTCTGAAAATATCGGATGATGCCGACGGCGGTGATGAACCCTCCCAGGGAGAGGAAAACCCAGCCGAGGACCAGGAAGAGCGGCGTTTCGCCGAAGAACTTCAGCATCGTGAACCCCACCGCCCCGAAGCCGAGCGCGGTGCGGATGTAGGCCAAAAGGGTTCTTTCGGCGGCCAGGAGGTTCCGATGGGCGGCCAGTTTAACCCGGATCAATGGATTCTCTCGCCGTATTTGCCGAGCCTGAGCTGATCGAATTGGCAGGCCCCGCCGGTCTCTTCGGCTGGCTCCTCGGAGGGTTTCTCCGACTGTTCGGTGGTCTCGGCGACGGTTTTTCGGAAATCGTGGACGTACACCCCGCGGACCAGCCCGCCCGACGAGCCCTCCCAGGCGGCGGAGTACACGGCGTCCAGGAGAGCGTCGTCGGCGGCCTGCTGACCGCTGGAGCGGATGAGCCAGGCGTCGAGCGCCAGCCCCACGTCGTCCACCTCGAGCCCGACCACGGCGAAACCGGCGTCGGGGTAATCCACGGAAATAGGCTCCCGGGGCCGGAGCTCGACCAGCGGTTCGGAGCTCTCCGGTTCGGGGACCGGTCCGGCGAGCGCCGGACCCAGCGGGTCTCCGGGCAGGACGCCCAGCTCGAACCGGTAGGGTATGGTGAGGCGGCTCGAGACGGGGACGCCCTCCAGGGTGGCCGGTTTCCAGCGGGTGGCCCCGGCCGCTTCGAGGGCGGCGCGGTCAACATCTTCCCGGCCGCTGGACTGCGCGATCCAGGCCTCGCCCACCTCGCCGGAACCGTTGATCAGAAGGCTGACGCTGCACTCCCCCTCGAATCCCGCCGCGGCGGCCCCCGGGGGGTAGGCCGGCGCCTCGAGTGGTTCCGCCGGAACGGGCGCCGTGTAATTTACGGTCGCCCTGGCGACGCCGGCGAGCGCAATCAGGATGACGGTAATCTGTAAGACGAGACCCTTCATCGCTTTCAGGAGTATTTAGCCGATACGGACCGGGTCGGGACCAGGTGCATGTTCAGCCCGAGCTCCCGGGGCTTGTGCCCGTAGGCCAAGCCGATGAGCTCGGTGAGGTAGACGATGGGTATGCGCAGCCTCCGGCCGGCGATGCGCCCGGCGCCGCTCTGGCGCATGTCCAGGTTGGCGTGGCACATGGGGCAGGCCACGGCGATGCAGTCCGCCCCGGACTTTTCCGCCGCGACGAGTATCTTGGCCGCCAGGTTTTCCACGATGTCCACTCGGCTGAAGGGGAAGGCCGCCCCGCAGCACTCGGTGCGGTGGCTCCAGTCCACCGGCTCCGCGCCGACGCTTTCGAGAATCCGCTCCATCTTCCGCGGCTCCTCGGTGTCGTCCACGACGGCGTAATCCGGGGGCCGGGTCAACAGGCAGCCGTAGTAGCAGGCTACCTTGAGGCCCTCCAGGCGGCGGTGGACTTTCTTGGAAATTTCCTCCAGCCCGACGTCGTCGGCTAGGAAATCCACGATGTGCCTGACCTTCACCGAGCCGTCGTAGGTTTCCCCAAGGGCCTCGGCGACTTGGGCCGCCAGCTTCTTGTCGTGCTTTAGCTCGTAGTTAGCGGCCGTGAGCCGGGAGTAGCAGGCGGCGCAGGTGGCGAGCACCGGGAGATTCAGCGGCTTGGCCTGCGTCAGGTTGTACGCCCCCAGGGAGACGGACAGGAGCTTCGAGTGGTGGTGTCCGGGGGAGGCGGCGCAGCAGACCCAGTCCGGCACCTCCTCCAGCTCGACGCCCAGGTCCTTGAACACGGCCCGGGCGCTCATCTCGAACTCGCGGCTCGTGCCGTGGTTGGAACAACCGGGGTAGTAGCCGATTTTCACCAAAACCTCCCGGGCTCTACTCGGTGGCGGATTCGATCTCGATGACCTTCTGGTAAATGCCCTTGACGGCCTCCCGGCCCTTTTTCGTCCCCCGCTGGGGGAAGAGCTTCAGCTTGCCCTTGAACAGCAGGCCCGGCAGCTTGGTCATGTTGCTGAAGAAATGGCCGCTGGTCAGGTTGTACGTCGCGGCGAGCTGGGCCTCGAACAGGCGGCTGTGCATACGGACCGTGCCGAGGAAGCGGCGCTCGAAGGTCAAAAGGTCGCGGTTCGGCGGCTTGACGCCCCGCATCCGGGCGATCTGGCGCAGGGCGTCCATGACGGCGGCGACGGACACGCCCTTGGGGCAGCGGGTGTAGCAGGTCTCGCAACTGGCGCAGATCCAGGGCGTGTTGACCTTCAGGAGCCTGGAGCCGTGGCCGAGCTGCAGGTAGCGGATGACGCGGTTGGGCTTTATCTCCATCTCGTAGGCGGTCGGGCAGCCGGCGGTGCAGTTGCCGCACTGGTAGCACTCCGCGGCGACCTGGCCCGAAAGCGCCTCGACCTGCCGCTCGAAGTCGCCCTGCAACCGCTTAAGCTCGAGAGTCAGCTCCATGGAATCCCTCGTGGGGTTGAATTCGTGAAAAAAGGTGCGCGGCGGGGGAACGATACGGCTCGCCCTGAAGCAAGCCCGTTACGCGGGAGAGTTCGAGGTCGGCTTTCATCTCACGGCGTAACCTAGCAGACGGGTCCCGCTTTGTCAAGAACCAGCGTAGCACGCTGGACCGCGGCCCCGCGGGGGGAATCGTAGACGTACAAGGATTAGTCCCCGCGAGGGAAAACCTATTATGTAAACAACACCGCCCTTTTTGGAATGAACGGTCGTTCACGGGCCGGGGCGAGGGTTGCCCTTGTGTCCCCTCTCCCTTTTAGGGAGCGGCGCGCCGACGGGCCAGGGTGAGGGTCGGGGCTGGGAACGTGAACGCGGCGACCAACGGCCTCCCTCTCCCTCCGGGAGGCCTGCAAGGCACGGGAATGAGGGTGAGGGCCACCTTATAAATAAAGGGGCGGGTGTGGACACCCGCCCCTACGATAATCCGCGAATCCAACCCGTAGGGGCGACCGTCCACGGTCGCCCACGCTGGATTTGTTCACCCGCCGCCGCTCAGGTCAATCCCCGGGCCGCGTCTCCTCCTCCTGTCGAATCAGCCGCTCGACCAGCGGAACTGGAGAAATCTCGGCGTAGCCCAGCTCGGCGGCTATCTCCCCGGGAGTCGCCTTGTAACCTTGGGACCACAGCCCCTCCAGGAAATCCCCCGCCACCGGGTCGCGCCACCATTCGTCACCGAATTTATCCGTGAGCGTCTCCCGGACCAGGGTCTCCAAAAGCCAGGCGTTGAGGTAGCTGGTCGTGTAGAAATCCTCGTTGGTGTAGTACACGCCGGTGTCGTACTCCTCGTCGGTGCGGGTCCAGACGCCGGCCCAGTCCACGAGCGCCCGGTAGCTTTCGAGCGGGTCGGCCTCCACCCCGTGGAGGGTGAGCTCGTACAGAAAGCTCACACAATAGCTCCGCAGGCCGGAAATTTCCGTGAAGAGCTGCTCGCGCCGGAAACGCCGGATCTCCTCATCGTCCGTCATCCCCACGGCCTCTTTCAGGAAAGCCGGGTTCTCGAAGACGTTCTCGAAGGCGAAGGCGTAGGTCTCGGTGACCGCGTCGTCGCCCAGGAGCTTGAGCTCGTAGGGCAGCCCGGGGTCGGTGAAGGCGAAGTGCAGGGCGTGGCCCATCTCGTGGAACAGGGTCTCGTAGTCGGTGAACCCGCCCGAGGGCTTGACCAGAACCCGGACGTCCTCGGGGACCCGCATGGGCCAGCAGGCGGCGCGGGGCTGCTTCTCCGGCCGGTCCTCGGAGTCGAGGAGGATGTTGCCCAAACTCTGGAAGTCTATCCCCAGCCCGGCGGTGAATTCGAGCCACAGGGGGATGAGCCCCTCGGCGGGGAAGTTTTTATCGAACTCGTCGGTGCGCCAGAGCTGCCCCCGGTCGTAGCTACGCACGTCCTGGAGGGCCAGGTCGGGGAAGACCTCCTCCGCCCTCTCCCGCGCCAGGCCCTCGAACAGGCCCCGCGTGGTCCCGAGGATGTAGAGGCAGTCGCCGGTGAGTTTTGCGAAGTCCCGCTCGTTGATTTTTGCGTAGTAGTCCACGAAATCGTCAAAACCCAGCTCGCGGCACTCCCGGCGGGTGGCCTCGACCACCACGGCGAGGCGCGGATTAATTTCGTCAACGATGAACGTGCGCTCGGCGGTCCACAGCTCCCGGCGCCGGTCCCGGTCGTCCTCACGGAAGATGACGTCGTCCATCTGCCGGTAGGGAATATCCTCCCCGCCGACCTCGATCACCGCGGACGCCTCGGTGGTGAGGTAGTCGTAGTAGAGCTCTTCGAGGGGGAACCACAGGAGGTTGTCCTCGAGGTTTTTGACGAGGTACGCGTAGGACCTGCGCTCCAGCGGGTCCGTCGCGTCGTTTTCCAGGGAGCGGAGCCAGTCCACCAGGGCGGGGTCGTCCAGGTAGGCGTACTTCTCGTAGATGGGCTCCGTGTCCACTTCCTCGCCGTAGGCGTCCAGGGCGTAGTAGGCCTCGGCCAGCTCGAAGCCGAAGTCCTCCAGCTCCCCGCGCAGGGCCTCGACGGTCAGGGGGGTGCCGTCCGGTCCGACCGGCGCAGGAATGGCGGCCAGGGTACCGAAAGCAAGTAAAAGCAATACTAAGGAGTTACGTCGCATAGGTTTCTCCATGTCCGCGGAGCAGTTCGAGGGTTTTGGTGAAGGCGGAAGGGGGGTCCGACGTGAAACTGAGCCGCTCCCCGCTTTCCGGGTGGTCGAAGGCCAGCATCCGGGCGTGGAGGGCGTGACCCGCGAGTGGCAGACCGGCGGAGGCGCGTCGGCTGGCCCGGGTGCCGTAAACCTCGTCCCCCAGAAGCGGGTGGCCCCGGTGGGCGAGGTGCACCCGGACCTGGTGCGTGCGGCCGGTTTCCAGGCGGCATTCGGCGAGGGCGGCCCAGGGATCGCCGGGCGGAAGCGACTCCAGGACGCGGTAATGCGTCACGGCGGGCCGACCGCTCTGGACGACGGCGAAACGCTTGCGGTCCTGCGGATGACGGCCGATGGGCGCCTCGATCGTTCCCTCGGGGGGCTCGGGCACGCCGTAGGCGAGCGCCCAGTAGACCCGTTCGGTGGTGTGCGCCGAGAATTGCCCCACCAGTGAGAGGAGGGCGGCCTGGGTCTTGGCCAGCACCAGGACCCCCGAGGTGTCCATGTCGAGCCGGTGGACCACCCCGGGTCGGCGGCCGTCACCCACGACGGCCAGCTCGATTCCCCGCGCCGCCAGCGCGTTCAAGAGGGTGTCGTCGGCGTGGCCGTGGGCCGGGTGGACGACGAGCCCCGCCGGTTTGTCCACCACGACCACCGAGGAATCCTCGTAGAGAACCCCGATTTCGGCCTCGCGGGGGGTGAGCGGGTTCAGCGGCTCCGGCTCGGCCAGGGCCAGAATTTTCACCCTCTCTCCGCCCCGCAGCTTTTTATCCGGCGAGGTCGGCGCGCCGTCTAGGGTGACCAACCCTTCGCGGATGGCCGCCGAGACGCGCGAGCGCGAGACGCCGAGCCTCCGCGCCAAAAAGCGGTCCAGCCGCTCCCCAGACGTGTCTTCATCGGCTATAAATTCCACCGTTTCGGTGTCCACGCTCGAGTCCAGTTTGCGGCTTCGCCGTTTCAGATATACGGCTACGCTGCCGCGGTAAACGACAAAGCAGTTGCAGTTTGACCGCCGGGTCGGGGGGCGGTAAAATCTCGGCGGAGGCCCCATGCCCTACGTCCGTTACCGCGGTCCCTACGCCGTTCTGGTCCACGCCTGCCGCCGGGGCGGGAAGGTGGTGCAGCGGCACCTGGCCTATCTGGGGAGGCGGACGAGTGTGGAGCCCGAACTGCGCCGCAGGATCGAGGCCCGGTTCCCGGAGATTTTTCTCGATTGGGAGAAGCTCGAGTCGGGGCTGCGGGGCGGCGTCGGTAGGGGCGCGCCGAGCTGGCTCGAGGAGGATTAGCGCCGCGCCCTTTGTTAATGCAAAGCCCCGCTAAATGGGGCTATGTTTATATTTGTACAGCTCATGATTGAAGATTATTTGGTTTATTTCCCAGCCCTTCGGGTAAGTATTCAAATTTATTATTTCGCAAGATGTTAGATATTTCTTCAAGACTATATATTGGAATATCCTTGTTAAGTATGCTTCTAAAAAAGGATTTATTACACATATTAAGCTTTAAATTTGTATATGTCTTTTTATCTATAAGTCTAGCTGACCACCACCAGTAATGAAAATTGTCAATACTCTCACTGTTTGTGGAACTTATTTCATATTTATTTAGAATATTCGTGAGGCTGGGTTTCAATTTAATGTAGTTTTGGTATAGTGGTATTTCTTTATATACAAACGGATTTGTGATGTTGTCGCTAAATTCTTCGAGGTCTCCGATAAGCAGGCCTTTTCCATTGTACGCTTGATTCTTCGCTATTGTTCCGAGGTGCCTTTTATTTGTAATTTTCCCCATCCTTTCTTCTATTAAAGATATTTTACCTAAAAGCGGAAGTGAGGTATAGTAAGGTTTTGTTCTAAGGTTGATATTTAAATAATCTTTGCACCATAACGCGTGACTTGTTGTAAAAAGAATTCGATGTTTACTTTTTTCGAATAATGCTATCGTCAGATAATTGTAACCTGTGTCATTGCTGAGCAATTGTTTGTAACACTTTAAGATGCTGTTTCTGTGTAAAGTATATATTAAATATAAGAGTGGAATGATTCCCAGGCTCCCTAATATTCCATATAAATGTTGCAACAAAACAGGTATATTACTTGCCATACTTCATCATCACCCATTTGTCGGCACATACATCTAGTCCTGCCGGAAGAGGATGATCCGCGCCTGGTCCTGTGGCACGTACTCGTCCTCCCAGGGCTCGTACCAGAGGAAGGCGTCAACCACCCACAGGTCCCCGTCTTCCGTCACCACCAGGTCCAAGGGACAGCGTAACCGCCAGTAACCGCTGCCGTAGATGACCGCCAGGAGCTCGCCCTCGCTGGTGAACTTCTGGATGCGGGCGTTGCGGGTGTCGCAGACGTAGATGTTCCCTTCAGCGTCCGCGGCCACCCCGAAGGGGGCCGAGAGCTGACCGTTGTTGAAGCCGAACCCGCCGATCGTCCTCTGGTAGCGGAAAATTTTTGGATAGACGTACAAAGGGTCGTAGTCGGGGTCCTCGGGGTCGGTGGGGGCGGGTTCCAGGGTGAAGGTCTGGAGCCGGTGGTTGTAGGTGTCGGTGACGACCACCGTCTCGTCGGGCGTCACACAGATGCCCAGGGGTCTGTAGAATTTTCCCTCCTGGTCCCCCTCGCCGCCGCCCTCGGCCATCACGGCGTCCCCCTCGATGTGGAAGAGATAGCTCAGCGCGACGTCCGTGTACACGATTTTATCCGTCTGGAAGTACGCCACGGGGCCCGGCTGGGAGGTGGTGGGGTACCCCGTCAGTATGTCGGCCTGCGTTATCTGGGTGTAGTGGGGGCGGTTGTCGTCGGGAATGTCGAAGACGGGGTCGGGCAGCTCCAGCTTTTGGACCTGCTTCCCCTGCTCGAACCCCGCGGGGCCCGTTTCGGATTGGGATTCGGAAACGAAGACCAGCTTGTCCCCGAGGGTCGTGTCGGTGCAGGATTCGATGAAGAGCTGGTAGGTGGCGTCCTGGCGCCCGCGGGGCCAGATCCAGTAGGCGTCCCAGACTGCGCTGCCGTCCGGGTTGGGGATGAAGCGCTCGAGGTAGCCGCCCCGGATGTTGGTGACCAACAGGTCGCCCTCGGAATCCACCGCGATGGAGTAGGGGAGCCAGAAGCCCCACTCGGGATCGCCTTCGGCGTCGCCGACGGAGTAGGGGCCGGGGTCCTCGTCGCCGACCCGGGTGATTTCGAAGCCGCCGATGGACGAGTAGCTCTCTGTGGGCACGGGGTAAACGGTCTCCTCGCAGCCGGCGAGGGCCAGGAAGGCGCAGGCCGCGCTCAGGACGGCGAGGCTGTATTTATTCAGGTCCATCGGCTGCATTCTACCACACCGTCCCGCGGCGCGCCAACCGGGGTCCGGTGGTATAATTTCCCGTCTGGAGGACGGATGGGCGGAGATATGATCACCCTGGCCCACGGCGGCGGCGGTATCGCCTCGCGGCGCCTGCTCCGGGAGCATCTGCTGCCGCGGCTGGACTCCGAGGCGCTCCGGCCGCTGGGCGATTCGGCGCTGGTGGACGTCCCCCCGGGCGGAATCGCGCTGACGACCGACAGCTACGTCGTTCGACCCTGGCGCTTCCCCGGCGGCGATATCGGCCGGCTGGCGGTCTGCGGGACGGTCAACGACCTGGCGGTGATGGGCGCCCGCCCGCTCTACCTCACCCTGGGGCTGATACTCGAGGAGGGGCTGCCGCTCGCGGACCTGGACGCGGTGATCGCCTCGGTGGCGGAGACGGCGAGGGAGGCCGGGGTCGAGGTGGTGGCCGGGGACACCAAGGTGGTCAACCGGGGGGACGCCGACGGCCTCTACATAAACACTTCGGGAATCGGCGTTTTCGATGATGCCCATGTGCGCCTTCCCGGGCCGCGGGCCGGCGATCGGCTCCTCGTCACCGGGGCCCTGGGGGACCACGGGCTGGCGGTGATGGCCGCCCGGGAGGGGCTGCCCCTGAAGAGCGCGCTGGTCTCCGACTGCGCCCCGCTCAACGGCCTGGTGGAGGCGATGCGCGGCGCGGGCGAGATTACCTGGATGCGCGACTGCACCAGGGGCGGGCTGGCCTCGGCGGCCAACGAGCTGGCGGCGGACCACGGTCTGGGCGTTCGATTTATCGAGGAAGACCTCGTCGTCCACGACGCGGCGGCGGCGGTGGCCGAGCTCCTGGGCCTCGACATCCTCCACGTCGCCAACGAGGGGGTCATCCTGGCCGCGGTGGCGGAGGGGGACGCCGGGCGCGTTCTGGGGGCGGCCCGAGCGCACGCATACGGTCGGGAGGCGTCTCTGGCCGGCGGCCTGACGAAAAGCCACCCGCGCCGGGTCGTCCTCGAGACGGTGATTGGTGGTGAGAGGATCGTGGATATGCTCACCGGCGAGCAGCTCCCCCGCATCTGCTAGTGTCCACCGGGGGATTGTGTTAACCTACCTGCGATACAACGCGGAGCGAATTACGTTGGAATTAGACAAGGGGTTTTAACCCCTTGCCACCCATGAGAAAAAGTTCAGCCCAAGGAGACGAGATGGCGGACGGCACGGGGGAAAAGGCGCGCAACCTGGAGGCGGCCTTCGCCCAGATCGAGCGGAAGTACGGCAAGGGCGCTATCATGCGCATGGGCGGGGAGGGCGAGCGGGACATAGACGTCATCCCCACCGGCTCCCTCTCCATAGACCGGGCCCTGGGCGTGGGCGGCCTCCCACGGGGCCGGATAATCGAAATCTACGGCCCCGAGGCCAGCGGCAAGACCACCCTCACCCTGCACGTCATCGCCAGCGCCCAGAAGCTTGGCGGCATCGCGGCCTTCATTGACGTGGAGCACGCCCTGGACATAAAATACGCCAAAAACCTCGGCATCAACATCGAGGAGCTCCTGGTCAGCCAGCCCGACACCGGGGAGCAGGCGCTGGAGATAGTGGAGATGCTCGTCCGCTCGGCCGCCGTGGACCTCGTCGTGGTGGACTCCGTGGCGGCCCTGGTCCCCCGCGTGGAAATCGAAGGCGAGATGGGCGACAGCCACGTGGCCCTGCAGGCCCGGCTGATGAGTCAGGCCCTGCGCAAGCTCACCGGCGTGGTGAGCCGTTCCCGCTGCTGCATCCTCTTCACCAATCAGATCCGCGAGAAGATCGGCGTGGTCTTCGGCAACCCCGAGGTCACCCCGGGCGGGCGGGCGCTCAAGTTCTACACCACGGTGCGCATGGAGGTGCGCCGCATCGGCTCCTTGAAGGTCGGCGGCGACAACATCGGCAACCGCAGCCGGGTCAAGGTGGTCAAGAACAAGGTCGCCCCGCCGTTCAAGGAGGCCGAGTTCGACATCATCTTCGGCCTGGGCATCAACCACGTGGGTGAGGTGATAGACCTCGGCGTGGAGGCCGGTGTCATCGAGAAGTCGGGGAGTTGGTTCTCCTACGACGGCGAGCGGCTGGGCCAGGGCAAGGAAAACGTCAAGGAGACGCTCGACGAGAAGCCGGAGATGCTGGCGGCCATCGAGGCCAAGGTGCGCGATTTCTTCGGCATTCCCGGGTCGAAGGGTGCCGCGAAGCCCAAAAAAGAGGCCGATTCGGAGTGACCGCCTGATCCGTAGCGCGCCCGTGCGTTTAGGGTTGAATGTTGGGCGGGGGCTTCAGTCCCCGTCTTTTTTTAAAGGTCGCTCAACGGGTTGGATTCGCGCCGGAGAAACGTGGAGGTGCATGTCCAGGCCATCCCGCTAGAAAAACGGCGCCACGGGCGACCGCAGAGGGTCGCCCCTACATCGTCGAAATTTGCGAGTCGTGAGCTAGGGTGAGGGGTTCCCAAGTTCTCCCTCTCCCTGTGGGAGAGGGTCGGGGTGAGGGCTGCCTTATCAAAATGGGCGGGCCTGGACACCCGCCCCTACGTATGATGTGTAAATCGTGCGCCACCCTCGTAGGGGCCGACCTTTAGGTCGGCCCGCGGGCGGGTCAGGAGACCCGCCCCTACGTCATTGCAATCGGCAAGGCGCGGGCTGGGGTGAGGGATATTTCATGTCCCTTCTCCCTGTGGGATAGGGCTAGTGTGAGGGCTACATTTTTTTAAAAAAATCGGCGGGGACTAAAGTCCCCGCCCTACATTTTGGCATACGGCGATGATTAAGCAATCACGGGCGGGTTTGAACACACGCCTTTACTCCGACGTCCGGTCGCCGATAACCCCCTTCAGAACCAAAACCCCCACCACGAGCAGCGCCACACCGATCCAGCCCGGGATCGAAGCCCAGAAACCGATCCACAGCGGCAGGCCCATGAAGGTGCAGCCCAGGAAGCACGCCAGCCCGATGAAGGTCAGGATGAGGCCGGAGATGAAGAATCCGCCCGCCCGCTCCCGGGGCGTTTTATTCTTCTTTTCGACCTCCCCGAGCCAGTCGGGCGGCGTGATGCCCTGGCGCAGCGCCTCCATCCTCTCCTCGTGCACGAGCTTCTTCCTCCGGAAGTCCAGCCAGATGGCCAGCATCCCGATGCCGATCCCCATGAAGACCGCGGTGAATCCGACTACGTCCATGAGAGCCCCCGTCCGCTTTTCGTTTCGCACCCTTGGATACGTCCAAGGCGGGACCGGTTTCACCTTGACGATACTACCACACCGTCATACCATTGGAAAACTTGGATACTGCCGAAACCGATCCGGCCTTTTTTGTATCGAAGGGTATGAAAGCAGTTTTTGTTGGAGTCGGAACGCGAACAGGAACTGGTCCGCCGGGCGATCGAGGGCGACGAGAACGCATTCGCCGAGCTGGTGTACGCTACCCAGGACCTCGTTTACACGTGCTGCTTGCGCGTCCTGCGCGACCCCCGGGCGGCCGAGGAGGCGGCGAACGAGGCCTACCTGCGGGCCTGGCGCGGCCTGGCCGGTTTCCGCTTCCAGGCGAAATTCTCGAGCTGGGTCTTCCGCATCGCCCACAACGCCGCGGTGAGGATGGCGACCCGGCGGCGCCTGGAAACGGTCTCCATAGACGACGAGGAGCAGCCGGGACTGGCGCAGGTGGCCGTGGAGGAGCCGTCGGTGGAGCGCAGGCTGGAGGCGGACGGTGAGATGGACCTAGTCCGCGGACTTCTTCGCGAGCTGCCCGGGAACGAGCGCCGGGCCATCGAGCTGGCGTACCTGGAGGGCGTGGATTACCGCGACGCCGCAGCGGCCCTCGGCTGCCCCGTGGCCACACTCAAGACCTGGGTCCACCGGGGGAGGAAGCGCCTGCGGGAGCTCTACGTCGAGCGGACGGGGGAGTCGGTCTAGATTGTCGGGAACGCCGGTTTGGGCTATGCTTTACGAAGGGTGACGATGGACGCCGACGAGCTGAGGGAGATGTTCGACCGATACGCGGCCGGTGAGCTTCCCCCCGAGGAGCGGGAGGCCTTCCTGCGCGCCCTGGAGGGTGTGTGGGGCAAGGTCGAGGGCGTCGAGGAGCGGGTCGGCCGGCTGGAGGGTGAAATTTCCGACCGGGTGGACCGGGCCCTCTCCCGGCTGGAGCGGTTCGAAGATTCCGATTCAACGGTTGGAATCGAGGGGCGCGTGGATCGGGCCGTGGGGAAGCTGGACGCCGAGCTCGCCGAGGGGGAGGAAAAGCTCCGGCGCAAGCTGGACCTCCTGGAGGAGCTGGACATCGCCCGGCGGATCGAGGAAAAACTCCGCCGGGTGGTGCTCTTCCGGGCCCCGGAGAATCTGGGCGCCGCCGTGATGCGGGGCGTTTCCGCCGAGAAGCGGCCGAAGGTAGTCATCCCGCCGATGCGCCGCTCGACGATGCCCGTCATTCTGCTGGGGGTCGGTCTCATCGTGGCGCTGGCGGTCGGCGCCGCCGCCATTCTGCCCCTGTTCGGGGTGAACCTCGGCCTGAATCCGGGCGGGCTTCCCGACTGGTTCACGAAAATTCCCGCGGGGCTGTCGGCCTGCTTCGGCGCCGGCATGGTCCTGCGGACCCTTTTGCGCGCCCGGAACGACCCGGCCTTTAAAACCGCCGCGAAGAGAGGGTAGGAAACGATGGACGGGGACCTTCTGCCCGACGGCCGGCGTGAGGTGAGCGTTCTGTTCACCGACCTGGAAGGCTTTGGCGAGCTGACCGAGAAGCTGGGCGACGGGCCTGTGGCCGCCCTCTTGTCCGATTACTACGCTGCCGTGGGCCATATCGTCGAAAAGCACGGCGGGGTGGTGGACAAGCTCATCGGCGACTGTGTTTTCGCCACCTTCAACGCCGTGGCCGCCGTCGAAAATCATCGTCAGATCGCTCGGAAGGCGGGGGAGGAGATAATCGCGGAAATCTCCGGGCTCGATGCCGGGGGAAAGCCGCTCCGGGCCGCCGTTTACGCGGCGTCGGGTCCCGCCGAGGTCCGCACATTCACCGCCGGCGGCCACACCGCCACCACCGTCGTCGGCCGGACGGTCAACCGCGCCGGCAGGGCGATGCGCCGACCGCGCTACGGCTCCGTGACGGACGCCGACCTCGAGTAAACCGACGTTAAGGCAAGGGGTTTTAACCCCTTGTTGAAGGAATCAAGGGGCTGAAGCCCCTTGTCTTTGAAGTAGGGGAGGCTCTCAGTAGCCTCCCACAGGCGAGTGTGGACAGCCACCCCTACGTTAAAAGGCTGTACGTTGTTATCGCCCTCGTAGGGGCCGACCGACGGCGCGCCGTTTAGGTCGGCCCGAGGTTCCCTCTCCCCGTGGGAGGAGCAATTGCTCACGGATTCGGGGTGAAGGTCGGGGTGTGTACAATGACGCGGCGGGGTTAGGAACCGAGCGCAGCGAGCTATGCCCCCGGCAAAACCCCGCCCTACGTCTGCAATCCGCCAATCCAACCCGTAGGGGCGACCGGTAGGACGAGTCCTCCACGGTCGCCCGCGGGCGGGTCAGGAGACCCGCCCCTACGTCATCGCAATCCACGAGGCACGCCTCTATCCCTTTTGGAGGTGCTTTTTACCTATTTGACGCCCGCGGCGGCCTGGGATAAGATAGCCCCATGCTCAACGGTTCCCCAGCGGCCGAGCCCTACAGCGTCAGCGCGCTGACCGCCCTCATCAAGGGCACTCTCGAGGAGCGCTACGCCGGGGTCTGGGTGGCCGGGGAGCTGACGGACGTGAAACTGGCCGCCAGCGGCCACCTCTACTTCCGTCTGAAGGACGAGGGCGCGGTGCTGGGCTGTGCCATGTTCCGCCCGCGGCCCCAGCGGCTCGGCTTCGTCCCCGCGGACGGGCTCGAGGTGGTGGCCCGCGGCGACGTCTCCGTATACCCGCCCCGGGGGAATTACCAGCTCATCTGCGACGAGATAGTACTGCGCGGGCTGGGGGAGCTCCAGCGGGCCTTTGGGGAATTAAAAGCGAGGCTGGCCGCCGAGGGGCTCTTCGCCGCCGAGAGAAAAAGGCCGCTGCCGCGCCTGCCTCGACGGGTCGGGGTAGTCACCAGCCGCGACGGGGCGGCCCTGCGCGACATCCTGCGCGTCCTGGCGCGCCGTCACGCCGGCCTGGACGTCGTTCTCCGGCATGCTCCGGTCCAGGGCGAGGGCGCCGGGGCGGAGCTGGCCCGCGCGGTGGAGGAGCTCGGCGCCTCGGGGCTGGTGGACGTGCTCATCGTGGGGCGGGGCGGCGGCTCCTACGAGGACCTCTTCTGCTTCAACGACGAGCGGCTTGTTCGTACAATTTACGCCTGCCCGGTACCGGTCATCTCCGCCGTGGGGCACGAGGTGGACCTCTCCCTGGCGGACCTGGCGGCCGACGTGCGGGCGCCGACCCCCAGCGCCGCCGCCGAGATGGTCACCGCCGAGCGCGACGAGCTCCGGCGCCGCGTCGCCGCCGGTAAAGCCTCCCTCCGCCGCATCGCCGCGGACCGGCTGAGACTCGAACGCCAGCGGCTGGAGCATTTCCGGAAAACTCTTTCGGTGGAGCGGCTCTCCGGTTACCTGAACCTCCGCCGCCAGCGGGTGGACGGCCTGGGCGAGCGCCTGCGGCACGCCTCTCTTTCGGCCGTCGAGGCGGGGAGGGCCAGGTTCGCGCGGGTCCGCCTGGCCCTCTCCCGGGCCCACGCGGTAACCCGTCTGCGCGAGAGGGCCCTGGCGGGCCTCGTCCGCCGTTTGAGCCTCTCCGCTTCCGGCGCGGTATACTCGCGCCGTGTGCGCCTGGGCTCGGGGACGGGAAAGCTCGACGCCCTCGAACCTCGAGGCGTCATCGGCCGGGGTTACGGGCACCTCTCGCGTAATAACGCACCCGTGCGCTCCATAAAGGAACTGCACCCATCCGACGAACTGGGCGTGACCGTCCGCGACGGGACAGCGCTCACCGTGGTCAGGAGGATTCTTGGGGAAGAAACTGGGCTTCGAGGAGGCGATGGAGAGGCTGGAGGCCATCGTCGCCGAGCTCGAGGGCGGGGGGTACCCCCTGGACAAACTGATCTCCCTCTTTGAGGAGGGTATGGGGCTGGCGAAGCTCTGCCAGTCCCAGCTCGATGCGACCGAACGCCGGCTCACCGAGCTGGTCAAGGGCGAAGACGGCACCCCCGCCGAGCGCCCCCTCGACCTGCCCGACGTGGAAGGATGATCTTGGGTATCGAGCTCAAGGCCTACCTGGAGGAGAGGCGGGTCTTCGTTGACGGCGAGCTGGCGAGGCTCCTGCCGCACAGGGGGGCCTATCCGCCGGACGTCCACGAGGCGCTGCACTACGCCGTCTTTTCCGGGGGCAAGCGCCTGCGGGCGATTCTGGTCCTGGCCACCGCCGAGGCCGTCGCCGACGTTCTGCCCGACGGGGCCGTCGAGGCGGCCTGCGCAATCGAGTGCGTCCACAACTATTCCCTGGTCCACGACGACCTGCCCTGCATGGACGCGGACGAGCTGCGGCGGGGCCGGCCCACGGTGTGGAAGAAGTACGGGGAGGCGGTGGCCGTCCTTACCGGGGACGCGCTTCTGACCGTGGCGTTCCAGATTCTCGCCCTGGGGGCCACCCGGGAGATCGAGCTCTCCGACCGGCTGCTTCTGTGTTCCCAGGAGCTGGCCACGGCCTCGGGAACCTTCGGGATGATCGGCGGTCAGGCGGCGGACGTGGCCAACGAGGGCGTTGACATCGACGCCTCCGTGCTTGAATACATACACGCGTTGAAGACCGGGGCCCTGATCCGCTGCGCCTGCCGGATGGGGGCGATTCTCGCCCGGGCCGACGACGCCCGGCTCGTGGCCGCCACGCGCTACGGTGAGTACCTGGGGATGGCGTTCCAGATAGCCGACGACCTCCTGAACGTCACCGGCGACGAGGCGAAGCTGGGCAAGTCGGTCGGCTCGGACGAAAAGCGGGGCAAGAACACATATCCGAAAATCCACGGGGTGGAGAAGTCGCGGGAGATGGCGAAATTACGTGCCGATTCCGCCGTGGCCGAGGCGAAGCGCCTGCCGCGACCCGAGATTTTAGTGGAGCTGGCGAAATTCGTCGTCGAGAGGGACCACTAGATGCCGAGCGGAAAATCCAGGCCCCTTCTGCTCAAGGGCGGGACGGTGGTGGACCCCGCCAGAGGCCTTTACGCCAAGGCCGACGTTTTTTTGCGCGGTGGGCGGGTGGCCGCCGTGGAGCGGGGGCTCGCCGACCCGAAGGCGGAAGTCGTTGACTGCCGCGAGTTTTTCGTCGTGCCCGGTCTGGTGGACATGCACGTCCACCTGCGCGAGCCGGGGCTGGAGGACAAGGAGACCATCGCCACCGGGACGCGGGCGGCGGCGCTGGGCGGATTCACCTCCATCGCCTGCAAGGCGAACACCGGCCAGTTCGTGGATAACGAGGCCGCGGTGGAGTACGTCCGCTACATCGCGGAACTGCGCGGGCTGGTGAACGTCTTCCCCATCGCGGCCCTGACGGAAGGGCTGGCCGGCGCCGGAATCGCCCCGCTGCACGAGCTCCGGGAAGCCGGGGCGGTCGCCCTCTCCGACGACGGTCACCCCGTCCGCCGGTCCGGCCTCCTCCTCAACGCCTTGAAGTACGCCCGGGACGTGGGTTTCCTGGTCATCAGCCACGCCGAGGAGGAGGCGCTCTCCGAGGGCGGCGTGGTGTCCGCGGGTCCGTCGGCCACGGCGGCCGGGCTGGAGCCCATCCTGGCCGAGGCCGAGGAGGTGGGGACGGCGCGGGATATCCTCGTGGCGGCCAGGGTCGGGGTGCCGCTACACGTGGACCACGTCTCCACGGCCCGCTCGGTGGAGACGGTGCGCGACGCCAAGCGGCGCGGCTTCGACGTCACCGCCGAGGCGACGCCCCACCACTTCTGCCTGGACCAGTCAGCCCTTCCGGATGATTTCGACCCCAAGACCAAGGTCAACCCCCCGATCCGGTCCGCCGCGGACCGCGAGGCGGTCGTCGCCGGCCTGCGGGACGGGACGCTTGAAATTATCGCCAGCGACCACGCCCCGCACACCCTGGCGGAGAAGGACCAGCCCTACCAGCACGCCCCCTTCGGCATCGTGGGGCTGGAGACGACGCTGGGCCTGACGCTGACGTATCTGGTGGAACCCGGTCATCTCTCCTTCGGCGAGGCGGTGGAGCGGCTCTCCACGAATCCGGCGCGGCGGCTGGGGCTCGCGGGAAAGGGAGAAATTACAGTGGGCTCGGCGGCCGACGTGACGGTGATTGACCGGAGTCGGCGGTGGACGGTGGACCCGGGAAAATTCGCCAGCAAAGGGGTCAACACGCCCTTCGCCGGCTGGGAGCTCATCGGGCGCGCCGTCCTCACCGTGGTCGGGGGGCGCGTCGTGATGGCCGACGGCGGGCTTTTGGGGGATTGACGGCGTACCGGAGGTGACCGGGGATCGTCGCGCCGCGTCCGGGAGTTATTCCCGTGACCGCCCGGAGCGTTTTTTCGCCATGACGACCGGATTCATCACCCGACGAATGGGCTCAACCCGCGGCCAGCGCGGGTTGACACTCATCGAGCTCCTGATCGCCATGGCGATTTTCGCCATAATCATGGTGCCGATGGTGCTCCTCGTCACCGGGGCGGGGACGGGGTTCAACGAGTCGAGCCGGCGGGCCGAGCTCCAGCGCCGGGGCCGGATAGCGCTCCAGGCGATGGTGGCCGCGGTCGGCCAGGCCGGGGCCGATCCGACGGGTGAAAACCTCTTCGAGGCGATAACCGAAGCGGCGCTCCACGCCGTCGTCGTGGCCGCCGATTACCGGGGGGACGAGCCGGATACGGCCCCCGACGGCGACGCCGACGACCGGGCCGAGCGGATAGGCTTCCGTCTCGTCCCCGGCGGTTCCCTGATCAACGAGATCGGCGACCCCGAACGACCCGACCTCTTCGAGCTGTCCCGCGACGTGCGCGACTTCAGCGTGGTTTACCGGGACGCGGCCGACGAGGTGATAGACCCCGAGGCGCTGGTCTCCGAGAAAGCCGACGGCGTCCTGGCCCGTCGCCGCATCCGCAGCCTGGAGCTCACCCTGACGCTCGCCCCGGCCGACGACCCCCGGTTCGCGCCGATCGTTCTTACGACCACCGTGACACCGGTGAACCTGGCCTCCCGCTACCTCGGCGCGGCGGCGGGGGGCGGATTCCCGCTCGGCGAGGCGGCGGGCGGAGCCGGCAAAACCGCCGTTCCCGGCGAAGGCGCTCCGCCCCAGGGACCGCCCGTACTCCTGACCCAGGGGGCGGCGGCGGAGCTGCGCGATTCGGGCGTCGGCTCGCCCCGGGTCATCCTCGATTCACCCGTTGACGGCGCCCTGGTGCGGGGGCCGGTCCCCGTGGGCGCGGCGGCCTACGACGCAGACGGGACGGTCCGTCAGGTGGAGTTCTATTTGGATGACCGTGTGCTCGGGGTGGACGGCTACGCCCCCTATGACGCCCTGGACGGCGGCTGGAACCCCGTCTCCGGCGATGCGGCCATTCCCGACGGCCACCACATCCTCTACGCCCTGGCGGTGGACAACCGCAACCAGGTCGGCTCCGACGCCCTGGTGGTCGAGGTGCGGTCCGGGTCGGGACCCGCGCTCTACCTGGACACCTCCCGCCCGGCCTACGTCCTGGCCAGCCGCGAGCTCACGGGCGCCTTCGGCCTGGCGAACCGGGGCGACGCCGACATCCGCCTGACCCAGCTCCGGGTGGTGTGGAACCGCCGGGGTCTTTTGTTATCGGGGGTGGAGTACGAGGGTGTGAGTTATTTCAGCGACGCGGAGGGGGTGGAGAGCGGCGACCTCGTCCCGCTGAAGGAGACGCTGGTCCTACCGCCGGGTGGGAGCGGCGAGCTGGTTTTCCAATTCATCCCCGGACCGGGCGCCAACGACCCACGCTTGGATGGCGCGAGGCTGGCCGTGCTGGCGGCCGACGCCGAGGGGCGGCGGTGGGGGATGAGCTGCTACCTGACCCCGGCCTCCTTCGTGCTGGACCGGCTGCTGGTCCAGGGCTCGGCCTACCTCGAACGCTGGATGGAATACTACCGCCTCGTGCGGCTGGTCGTGGGCGACGCCCTCTACTCGGACGAGAGGTACTCGATCCTCACCTTCCCAATCACCTACGACGGCCTGGTTTGGCTCCTGACGGCCGATCGGGATCGGACAAAGGGTCCTGGTGAGTTAACGCTGGGTCGGGACTTCCTGGGCCGTCTGAGGGCCGACAACCGGGTCCACGTTTACCTCCTCTACGACGACACCGCCACCCCGCCGATGTGGGTGCGCGACAATTTCTTGAAGAGCCGCTACGTGGCGCTCACCGACAACCCCCGAGCCGACCGCCTGCGCGTCTGGCTGGGCACGGCCGAGCCGGGCGAGGTCTTCTTCTACGGCAACCGCTCCGCCGGGGTCTCCGACAACGCGGACTGCATGTACATGCTGGGGTTCGGCGGGCTTTTCGCCCCGGGCACGGGCGAGTGAATTCGGGTTCTACGGGGATGCGACAGACCTCAGACTTCGCCCCGGGCAGGGGCGAGTGGAGAAAGGATTGCCCATGCGCGGATGGATTCCGGTCCTGCTGGTGCTGGCCGTGGTGGTCATGGCCGAGGGAACGGGGGAGCCGGCCTCGGACTACGACACGGCGATTCCGGTCACCACCATTGACGAGGAATACTCCTACGTCGCCGTCCAGCCCTGCCCGGAGTGCGGCGGGGTCTTTGCGGTGACGGAGCAGTCGTTGCAATTCGACGACGCGGGCACGCCCTTCGATGTCCTCCACGCCCAGTGCCAGGACTGCGGCGCGGAGCGGGATTTCTACTTCGACGTCTCGGCGCTGCCGTGGTTCTCCGGCGAGTGGGACGAGGGATAGGCCAGACCTGCCCGCCGCTCTCCCCGGCTCGTAGGCGATTTTTTCCTGATAGGGAGATGGGACATGCGGGCGACCGTGGACGGTCGCCCCTACAGATTAGATTCGCGACTTGCAGACGTAGGGGCGGGTGTCCACACCCGCCCGTTGACGATTGAATCCAAAATGTAGGGCGGGGATTCCTATCCCCGCCGTTTTCATGTTCCTAACCCCGACCCTCACCCCAACCCTCTCCCTAAAAGGGAGAGGTGGTAGGGCGACCCTCACCCCGGCCCGCGCCCCGCATTTGCGATGACGTAGGGCGGCCCCTCTGCGGGCCGCCGCGGGCCGACCTGAAGGTCGGCCCCTACGAGGGTGTTGTGCGATTTAAATTACAGACGTAGGGGCGGGTCTCATGACCCGCCCGCCCCCCACCCCGGCCCGTAGGCTAGCCTCCCCCCAGAGGGGGGAGGGGGATAACGCTCAATGGGCCTCGAGCCAGTTCCTCCCGCTCCCCACCTCGACCGCCAGCGGAACCTGCAGATTCAAGAGCCCCTCGCAGGCGTTTTCCATCGCCTCACGCAACATTCCGCCAACGCGCTCCTTCTCCCCCTCCGGGCACTCGACGAGGAGTTCGTCGTGGATTTGCAAAAGAAGCCTTGCCCTGCAATCGCAATCGTTCAAGAGCTTCTCGGCGCGGATCATGGCCAGCTTGCAGATGTCGGCGGCGGTGCCCTGGAGCGGCGCGTTGAGGGCGGCGCGTTCGGCGGCCTCCCGGGCCGACCGGTCGGGCGATTTAAGCTCGCCGAAGGGGCGCCGGCGGCCGAAGAGGGTCACCGTGTACCCCAGCTCCCGCGCCCGCTCCAATCCCGAATCCATCCACGCCCGCACCGCCGGGTACTTTGCGAAGTAGCCGTCTATGAACGCCTTGGCCTCGGCCCGCCCGATGCCGAGGTCCGACGCCAGCCCGTACACCCCCTTGCCGTAGATGAGCGAGTAGTTGACCACCTTGGCGGCGTTGCGCTGTTCCTGGCTCACGTCGTTTTTTTCGACGCCGTAGAGGACGGCGGCGGTGGCGGCGTGGATGTCGGCCCCGGCGCGGAACGCCTCGAGAAGCCGCACCTCGCCCGAGATGTGGGCCAGGAGGCGCAGCTCGATCTGCGAGTAGTCAGCGGAAACCAGGACGCACCCCGCGGGGGCGACGAAGGCTTTGCGAATCCTGCGCCCCAGCTCCGTGCGGATGGGGATGTTCTGCAGGTTCGGGTCGCTGGAGGAGAGCCGCCCGGTGGCCACGGCCGCCTGGTGCAGCGTCGTGTGCAGCCTCCCCGAGACCGGGTCCACCTCGGCGGGGAGCTTCGCCGCGTAGGTGCCGTCGAGCTTTCCCAACTGCCGGTGCTCGAGGATGACCGCCGCGATTTCGTGCTCGGCCGCCAGCTTCTCCAGCACGTCGCCCGCGGTGGAGAAGCCGGTCTTGGTGCGCCGGCCGCCGAGCAGCTTCAGCTCGCCGAAGAGCACCTCGCCGGTCTGCTTGGTGGAGGCCACGTTGAATGGGTGGTCGGCCAGCCCGTGGGCTCGTTTTTCCAGCTCTTTCATCCGGGCGTGCAGCTCGGTGGAGAGTTCCTCCAGCGCCGTGGAGTCCAGTAAAAGCCCCCGCTCCTCCACCGCGGCGATGACCGGCAGGAGCGGCAGCTCGATCTGCCGATACACGCGCTCCAGCTCGGACTCTTTTATTTTTTCCGTTAAAACCGGCTCAAGTTCGAGGGCGGCGGCGGCCCGACCGGCCAGCCCCTTCAATTCCGCGCCCCGGTCGGAAAGCAGGTCGCCCTGGGCGGGTTGCGTCCCCTCGCCGGCGGGTCTCTTTCCGAGGTGCGCCTGGCAGAGCGAGGCCAGACCACGCGGCAGGCGGTCCGCCTCCAGCAGCCACCCGGCGAGCATCAGGTCTTCGGGGCGGGAAATCCGCCGGGCGAGGGGCTTCAGGTCGTAGCCGACCGTGGAGATTTTCGAATCGGCGAAAAGCTCGAATAACCAGGGTGGCGCCTCGCCGTCGCAGGCCAGGCCGTAGCCGACGCCCGGTTCCGCGGCCAGGCCCAGGGTCTTGATTCGATACCGCCGCGCCGGGCCGCTCTCGACCTCCAGGGCGATTCCCAACCGCCCGCTTTTATGGATTTTCTCGACGAATCCGTCCGGAGGACCGGCAGAGATGACTTCCAGGCGGGCCTCGGTGTGCTCCACCAGCCCCAGGTCCCGGATGACCCCGGCGAAGCGCAGGTTTTGGAGCATTTCCAGCGCCCCCGGATTGGCCGGGGAAATCACAAGTTCGTCCAGGGGCGGTACCGGCGCGTCCTCGGCCAGGCCGACCATCTTCCAGGTCAGCCGGGCGTCTCCGGCGTTTTTGGTCAGATTCTCGCCCAGCTTGCCCGGAAGGTCGGCGGCGTGGGCGAGAACCCCCTCCAGGTCGGTGTAATCGGCCAGAAGCTTTACCGCCGTCTTCGGCCCCACGCCGGACACGCCGGGCAGGTTGTCCGTGGAATCGCCGGCCAGCGCCAGCAGGTCGCGCATCCGCTCGGGATTTACCCCGAATCTCTCCCGGACGTAGCCCGCGTCGCGCAGGCTCTCCTCCCCCCGGCGGCCGTGGGCGATGTGGACGACCCGCGGGCCGATGAGCTGCATCAAGTCCTTGTCGTGGGTGAAGATGCGCACGTCGTAGCCCGCTTCGAGACCCTTTTTCGTCAGCGTGGCGATGGCGTCGTCGGCCTCGTAGCCGGGCGTCTCCACCAGGGGCCAGCCCATGAGCGGGAAGAGCCTGCGCAGGAGATCGGCCTGGGGCGGCAGCTCGGGCGGCGTGGGCGGGCGGTTGGCCTTGTACGCGGGAAAAATTTCGTCGCGGAAGGTGGGGCCGGGGGCATCGAGGACGAAGGCGACCCGGTCCGGCTTTTGGCTTTCCAAAAGTCCCAGGAAGATGCGGACGGCGCCGTAGAGGGCGGCCACGTTCGTGCCGTCCCTGGACGTCAGAGACGTCTTGATCGAGTGGAAAACGCGGAAGAGGAGAGAGTAGCCGTCCACCAGGAGCAGACGGGGCCTGGCCGGGCCATCGGTCATGGTTTTTCCCTTTTTGCCGGATTATAGCAACAATCGGGGTGACCCATCCCCGCCGCTTCCACCCCTCTCCCTAACCCGTCGGCAAGCCGCCCCCCAGAGGGGGGAGGGGACATGCGGCAGCCTTCACCCTGGCCCGTGCCTTGCAATTTGCGGTGATGTAGGGCGGCCCCTCCGCGGGCCGCCAATTTTACCCTCACCCTAGCCCGTAGGCGAGCCTCTCCCTAAAAGGGAGAGGGGACATGCGGCAGCCTTCACCCTAGCCCGTGCCATGCGATTTGCGATGACGTAGGGCGGCCCCGTAGGATAAATCATCCGCGGGCCGCCAATTTTACCCTCACCCTAGCCCTCTCCCTGAAAGGGAGAGGGGACATGCGGCAGCCTTCACCCTGGCCCGTGCCATGCGATTTGCGATGACGTAGGGGCGGGTCTCCTGACCCGCCCGCAGGCGACCGTGGAGGACTCGTCCTACCGGTCGCCCCTACGGACGGATTCGCGGTTGGACGTAGGGGCGGGTGTCCACACCCGCCCACCCCCCTCCCTAGCCCTTCCCCCAGAGGGGGGAGGGAAATGTAGGGCGGGGATTCTATCCCCGCCGCTTTTTCAAAGGTAGCCCTTACCCCTGCCCCTCTCCCACAGGGAGAGGGGAGACCGTTAACCGCGCCGGTCAATCGCCGTCGGTCTCGTCCTCGGTGGCCGCGGCCTCAGCGGCTTCCTTGGCGGCTTGAGCCTCGGCCAGTTCCTTCTCCTTGGCCTCGATCATGGCCTTGAGCTCCGCGTTCTCCGTCTCGGCGGTCTCCACCCGCTCGGCGGCGACCTCCTTCTCCGCCTTGGCCGCATCGTAATCGCCCAAATCCTTCTCCGACGTGCCGCAGGCCGTCAGGAGCAGACCCGGGATAAGCAGAATATACCACCGCATTCTTCGCCTCCTTGCGAATGGTGGACGTCAGCCCTGGATGAACTCCTCGAGCTCGCACCGAACCTCGCCGAACCAGGTGAGGCCGGTGATTTTCACGGGAATCTTGTATTCGTCGGCGCTGACCCAGATGTAAACCTGGCCGTGCTGGCGGAAGATGCCGGTTTCTTCATTCAGGAGCGGCTGGACGAGGAAGCACTCGAAGGTGCCGGCCGGGACGGTGACGGTCTCCTTCCGGATGACCTCGATCTGGACGACCTCGTTCCGGGTGGCGTCGGCGTAGGGGAAACAGAGGTCGCCGCCGATCCGGATGTCCTGGGCCCGGACGTGGTAGAAGGCGGCCAGCGCGTCGCACCCGCTGGCGATTATCCCGTCGCGCACGTCGCCCTCCCGGGTGATGGTGTGGTCCTCCTGGTCGTAGTAGAGGGTCTCGTCGGCCGCGTAGTCGCCCTCGACGAGGTGCTTCTCGTAGCGCCGCGTGCCGAGGGTGCTCACGTCGAACAGGCTCTCGATGTCGTCCTTGACGTAGAAGAAGTCGCTGAAGGCGGTGCTCGAGCGCAGTTCCATCACGAGTTTCAGGCACGTGTGGCCCTCGTAGGTGACCCGCTTGACCACCTTCATGACGCAGATGCCGGCCTTGGTGTCGCCGTAGGAGACGCTGTAGATGAGCTTCTCGCCGGGGGCGAAGGGGAGGTCGTCCGCGCCGGTGAGGACGGGGAGCGCGAGGGCGGCGACGGCGGCGATACAGAGTTTTTTCACGGCTGACCCTTTCGCGTCGGTCGGCGGTTCTCCGGCCTCGGAGGAGTTGGCTCAGTATAGCGTTAATCGGGCCGGGTTTCCAGTAATTCGAGAACGGCGCGGGGCGTGATCGCGGCCAGGTGGTCATCGGGGCCGGGCGGCGTGAGAATCCGCGCCCGGGGGTTCAACGGGCGCCAGCGGGAGGGGCAATTCGGCGGTTTCCGGGAGAAGAGGGCGACCTGGGAAACGCCGAGGGCCGCCGCCAGGTGCATCGGCCCGGTGGAGGAGGAGACGAAGAGGGTTGCCCCGGCGATGAGCGCCGCCAGCCGGTCCAGGTCGGTCAGTCCGGCCAGGCTGACGCACGGACCTTCCAGACCGGCGACGACGCCCTCCGCCGCGATTCTCTCCTCCTCGCCGCCGGAAACCACGATGTTGTAGCCTTTTTCGATGAGCATTCCCGCCAGTTCGCGGTAATGCCGAGTCGGCCACTCGGTGGCCGAGCCGCCGCTGCCGGGGTGCAGAACCGCGTACTTCCCGAAAATCCCCAGATTTTTCAATATATTTCTTATTTCAACGACGGCCTCCGAAATCGGCTCCAACCGCGGGGGCTCGATGCGACTTACCCGTATCCCCAGCGGCCGGAGGAGGGTAAAGGCGAGGGCCGCCTCGTGGGCCCCGGAGTATTTCCGGCTCAAGAAGAGCGGCCGGTTGTACACGAAGCCCCAGAGACGCCGGGCGTAGCCGATTCTCACCGGCACCCGCGCCGCCCAGGCCGCCAGCGGAATCCGCCCCCCGGGACTGGCGACGAGGACCACCCCCGGTCCGTAATCCCGGATGAGCCGCACGGTTTCGGAAAAGCCGTCGGGGTCGGGGAGAACCTGGAATCCCGCCCGCCGGAAGGCCCACTCCCCGCGTTCGCCGGCCAGGACGGCGACCTCGGTTTTCGGGAAACGCGACCGGAGGGCCGTGGCCGCGGGAAGGGTGACCAGGGCGTCGCCCAGGGCGTCGTTCCGGACCAGCAGTATCCGTTCTTTGACCACGTTGAGGGGAAACCTCTTTATTTCGGTCGAATAGGAATTTCTATTTAAGACAAGGGGTTTCAACCCCTTGCGGAAACGATCGCGGGGGATTGCTTACAAGGGGCTATCCCCCCTAAGGGCTAAGGCGACGCCCCTCGTCTCGCGGCGGGGCGGATCGCTGCGTCCGCCCAACGCAACCTGTACTTCACCAGCCACCACTCGGTTCCCGGGACGTGCGGCACGATAACGTGCCCCCAAATGCACAACCGTCAGTGCGTCCCGAAGGAATGAGAGGATCTCCACCAGCCGTCCCCGAGGGTCGGGCGGTCATTCGTAGGACAGGCCCTCGTTCAAGAGCGTCATGGGGTCCACGGCCCAGGTGGCGAGGCGGACCTCGAAGTGGAGGTGCGGGCCGGTGACGACGCCGGTCTGGCCGATGGCGCCTATCCGCTGCCCCGCCTCCACGGTCTGGCCCTCGGTCACCGCGAGGGCACTCATGTGGTTGTAGAGCGTGAATAGGCCGCGGCCGTGGTCTATGCAGACGAAATTCCCCCGGATGACGAACTCCCGGGCGAAGACGACCCGCCCCCGAGCGGCGGCGTACACCGGCGTGCCCTCGGCCAGGCCGCCGAAGTCGGTGCCGATGTGCGACTCGCTCCCGCCGGTGGAGAAGTCCCGCCTCTCGCCGAAGGGGCTGGTGACGTAGCCGCCCTCCACGGGACGCCGGAAGGGACCGGGTTCCCAGAGCTGCTCCGGGGTGTAAACCGCCACCGCCTCGTTGACCAGGGCCGACTCGCGCTCGATGGTCTCGGTGTCCAGCTTGCCGCCCACGCTGGGGGCGAGGACGATGTAGCAGGAGGCGAAGTCCCCCTGGTGGACGGTGACGTCGAACTCGTCCGCCTTGGAGCGGCCGTAGGCGTCGGTGTAGGTGACCTCCAGGGGGACCGACCCGGGCTCGGCGAGGAGTCGGCAGGCGGCCAGCGCCCGCCAGCGGCCGTCTTCCGCCGGGTAGAAGTTGAAGGACCGGTCGAAGAGCTTCCCCTCGGCGGCGGACACCGATCCCGAGAACGCCGCGTCCAGGACGATGGGCTGGCCCTGGACGACCCTCTCCGGCGAGACGGTCAGGCTCTCCAGCACGGCGGGCGGCAGCTCGATGGTGAACAACCGCCCGACGGCGGCCGCGGAACGGTTTTCCCGGTCCACGGCCACGGCGCTCACCAGGATGCCGTGCTCCCCCGAGCCCAGCTCGACCGCGTTCAGGGAAACGTGGAATCGGCCAAAACTCTTCAGCTCCACCGCGGGGAAGCGCACCGGGAAATCGTCCACCCGGACGACGACCTCGCCCAGCACGCCCTCGGGGGCGAGGACGGTGAAGGTCAGCTCGCCGTCCCCGGTCAGCACCTCCCCCTCCAGGGGCGTTACCAGGGTTATCTCCGGGGGGACTATCTCGGGCTGGCAGGCCGCGACGAGGAGCGCGAGCAGCGGGGCGATGTTTTTAAAAGACAAGGCGGCCGTCCTGAAGTTCGAGGGCCCGGTCGGCCCAGTCGGAGACCGATGCGTCGTGGGTCACCACGAGGGCGGTGAGCCCCCGCCCGGCGACCTGGGATCGGATGAGGTCCAGCATCTCCCGCCCCGTGGCGCGGTCCAGGTTCCCGGTGACCTCGTCGCCCAGGAGCAGCCGGGGTTCGGTGGAGAGCGCCCGGGCCAGGGCCACGCGCTGGGCCTGGCCGCCGGAGAGTTTTGGCGGGAGGCTCGAGCCCCGGTCGGCGAGGCCCATCTCCCCCAAAAGCTCCGCCGCCCGGCCCCGGGCCTCCTCGAAGGACAACCCACGCACCAGGAGCGGAACCGCCACGTTCTCCAGCGCCGTGAGGTGGGGGAGCAGGTTGTACGTCTGGAAGACGAAGCCCACCTCGCGGTTGCGGTAGAGTGAAAGCTCGCCGTCATCCAGGCCGCCGAGGGATTTCCCCCCGACCCGGACCTCCCCCGCGGTGGGCACGTCCAGGCCGCCGATGAGGTTCAATAGGGTCGTTTTCCCCGAGCCGGAGGGGCCGGTGAGCGCCACCACCTCGCCGGGGAGGACGGTGAAGCTCACGTCGGCGAGGGCGTGGACCGTGACGCCGCCCGTATAATCCTTCGCGAGCCCCCGGACCTCGATGTAGGGTTCAGGCATTCTCCGCTTCTTTCAAAGCGTCCCGCGCCAGGCCCAGCACCTCGTCCTGGGGCGGGTCCGAGTCCGGCACGGGGTTCTCCTCGGCCAGCCTCACGTATCGCCGGGCCGATTCCGCGTCGCCCGTCCGCGCGTCGTAATAGGCCCGGATGGCGTACATAAGCCCCTTCTGGTTGTCGAAGTCGTGTTCCTCGTAGAGCCGAAGCGCTTCGTCCAGAAGCTCCCCGGCCTCCTCCGGCCGACCGATGTGGACGAGGTTGTAGCCGAACAGCGACGCCGTCCGCGCGACGCGGGGGACGTCCTTCGTTCTCCGCGCGAAGTGGAGGCTTTTACCAAAATCCCGTATCGCCCCTTCCCCGTCGGCCAGCCTGACCTCGATCCGGGCCATGTTGAAGAGCGCCATGGACAGCCCCTGGTGATATCCCATCGCCTCGTACTCCTCGACGCAGCGGTGCAGGATCTCCAGGGCCTCGTCGAGCCTCGAGGCCTCGGTGAGGGTGACGGACAGGTTCAACTGGTTGTCCAGGCCGAGGGAACGGTCGTCGGTTTTCTCCGCCAGCTCGATGGCCCGGCGGAACTGGCGCTCCGCGTCTTGGCGCCGGTGCAGATTCCCGTAGAGGACGGCCAGGTTGCCGTGGACGATGGCCATGGCCCGAACCTCCTCGTCGGTGCGCGGGTCGGGCAGTAGCCCGGCCGCCTCCTCCACTATCTCCACCGCCCTGTCCAGCCTCCGGGCGAACATGTCGGGGTAGGAGCGGATGGGCGCGATGGAGATTTTCAACAGGAGGTCGTCCCCCGCCGCTTTTTCGGCCCGACCGACCCAGCCCGGTATCTCCGCGATGCGGCCGAGCCTCAGTATGGACTGAACGGCGAGACGGCAGGCCTGCACGGCGTTTTTCGCGTCGGAGACGGCCGACGCGCTCACGAAGGCCTCCTCGAGGAGGGGGAGGGATTCGTCGGAGCGCCCCAGTTGGGTGAGGATGCCGGCCAGGGCGATGCGGCTCGAATAAGCCAGCTTGACATCGTCCAACTCCCCGGCGAGCTCGAGGGCGTGGCGGGCCTCGACCTCCGCCGGACCGTAGGAGCCGTAGTTTTTCTTGCCTTCGCCGCTATTCAGGAAGTACCCGGCGGCCTCGGACAGGCGCCCCGCCCGTTCGAAGTGGGCGGCGATTTCGCCCGGCGGCTCGCCCAGGTCCACCATGGCCCGGGCCACGTCGTGGTGGAGCCGTCGGCGCTCGTTGACCAGAAGCGACCGGTACGTGACCTCGCGCACCAGGGAGTGGCGGAAGAGGTAGGACAGCTCCTCCCTGGAGTCGCGCACGGCGAGCCCCGCCGATTCGGCCTCGCCCAGCGCCTCCAGCCGACCGGGCAGAAGGGCCTCTATCAGCCTCTCGTCGAATCGCTGGCCGATGACGCTGGCCACGCGGAGGATTTCCGCGGAGGCCGGGCTCAGGCGGTCCACGCGGGCGAGGATTGTGGCGAAGACGTTGACGGGCAGCCGCTCCGGGAGGTAACCACCGCCGGCGACCCATCGGTCCCCCCGGCGCACGACGAAACCCCGCTCGACGAGGTCCAGCACGAGCTGTTCGAGGAAGAAGGGGTTGCCCTGGGCCCGCTCGAGGACCCACAGGCGGATCTCCTCCTCCAGCGGCAGGCCGTCCAGTAGCTCCTCGCCGATGCTCCAGACGTCGTCGCCGAGCTCCCCGAGGATCATTTCCTCCGCGCCGAGTCTCTGTTTTTCCCGTTCGGCGAAACGTCCCTCCCCGCGGGCCGTGGCCACCAGGACCAGCCTGCCCGCATCTGTGCAAGCCCCGATCGCGGATTCGAGAACGCCCGTGGAGGAATCGTCGGCCCAGTGGAGGTCGTCCACGGCGAGGAAAAGACCTTTGCCGGCGAGCCTCTTCACCAGGGCGGTTACGCCCTCCACCAGGCTCGACTGGAGCGCCTCGGGGGCGTAGCCGGAGATGGCACGTCGGTCCGGCTCGAGGTTGAAGACCAGGGCGCCGATGACCGTGCGCCACCGTCGGCGGTCCAACGCCGGGCAGGCCGCCAGCTCCGTCTCGAAGAGGTTGTCGAGCTTCCCGGCGGTGGTGGCGGGGGTATCCGTTTCCAGGACGCCGGCCAGGTCCTCGTAGAGGCTCTGAAGCAGGCCGAAGTCGCGGTGAAGCCGGTCCACCCGACCGGAGACGACCCGGTATCCGGCCGCCCGGGCGCGGCTTTCCGCTTCGACCAGGAGGCGTGATTTGCCGATTCCGGCGTCGCCCAGGACGTAGAGCACCCCGGAACCCTTCTCCAGGAGGCGGTCTATCCTCGATAGCTCCTCGCGGCGGCCGACCAACTCGTACCGGAGCCGGACCGGCCTGATCCCGCCGGACCGCCCCAGGGCCAGCCAGGCCGTGACCTCGCCGGCCTTCCCCTTGACCCTCTTGCGCCAGGCCAGCTCGAGGTTGACGTCCGCGCCGCAGAGACGGCTCGTCTCCTCGGAAACCAGGACCTGCCCCGGTCCGGCGGCGGCCAGAAGCCGGGCCGCCAGGTTCACCGGGTCGCCGATGGCGGTGTATTCCCAGGCCGAGGCGCCGCCCACGGGACCGACGTAAACGTACCCGCCGGCAACCGCCGCGCTCGTCAGGCCCAGGTCCCGGACCAGCTCCAGGGCGAGGTTCACCCCGCGCCGGGGGTCGTCGTCGTGGGCCCGGGGGGTTCCCAGGAGCGCGAGCGCCGCCTGACGCTCGTCGAAGGGGACGATCTTCGCCAGCAGCGCCTCGTGGCGTTCGCACCGGCGTTGAGCCCGGATTACCAGCTCGTCGAGGTCTTCCATGCCCGGCGTCTGGGGCAGAAGGGCGAAGACCGCCGTGGTCGGGCGGAGCCCCGCGCGGTAGGGCGGCGGTGGTGGACGGTCGGACAAGAACCGGGTGACGTCACCCCCCGACGACCCGCGGCCCGCGCCGTGGAGGACGGCGTATTCCCCGGGACCGACGAGCCTCTCCGCCCGCGAGACCTTGACCACCGCGTCCCCGGAGAGGACGAGGTGGCACCGGTCGGGTCCGACGCGCCACAGCTCGAGCCCCATCCCCCGGGCGGCGACGAGATCGGCCTCCAGCCTGTACCGCCGGTCACCGAACGTTTGTTCGCCGAGCCCCTCCACGCGCCGCAGCATTCTACGGCAGGCCCGTTCTCCGGCGTCGGCGTTTTGGAAATACGCCCAGTAGGCGTCCCCGCCGAACTGGAGGGTGTGACCGCCGCCCTGGGCCACCTCCTCCGTCAGGGCGCCGAAAAAGGCGTTCAAAAGCCCCGTGAGGTGCTCGTTGCCCTCGGGGCCGAGTTGGGTGAGCTCTTCGGTGAGGGGGGTGAAACCCGTGACGTCCACGAGGCAGAGTAGGCCGCCGTCGGCCCGCCAGAGCCTGTCGGCGTTCTCGGTCATCGTAGACCTTCGCCGGCCCCCTGGCGGCGGACGAGGCCGGTGGCCCGGAAGAGGGACTCGAAGGTCCCGGCGTCGGTCCACCAGCCGTCCACGAACCCGTGCTCGAGCAGACCGCGCTCCAGGTAGGCGTTGTTGACGTCGGAGATTTCCAGCTCGTCCCGGGCGCTGGGGGAGAGGCCGCGGATGATGCCCCACACGAGTTCGTCGTAGAAGTAGACGCCGATGACCGCGTAGGGGCTGGCCGGTTTTTTCGGCTTCTCCTCGATGCGCAGTATTTTTCCATTACCGTCGAAGACCGGCACCCCGAAACGTCCGGGGTCCGGGACCTCTTTCACGAGAATCCTCGCCCCGCGGGGCTGCGCCTCGAAAGCGCGGGCCTGGTCGCCGATCCCGCGCTCGAGGAGGTTGTCCCCCAGAATCACGCACATCCGGTCCCGGCCCACGAAGTGCTCGCAGAGCCCCAGCGCCTCGGCGATGCCGCCGTGGCCCTTCTGGTAGGTGTAGTTGAGGTGCTCGAGGCCCAGCTCGCGGCCGTTGCCCAGGAGTTCGAGAAACCCGCCGGCGTTCTGGCCTCCGGTCACGAGCATTATCTCGGTAATCCCGGCGCTTATAAGGGTTTCCAGCGGATAGTAGATCATCGGCCGGTCGTAAACCGGGAGGAGGTGCTTGTTCGTGACCCGGGTCAGGGGGTCGAGGCGGGTTCCGAGGCCGCCGGCAAGGACGATGCCCTTCACGCTACCCCTTTCTCAGCCGTCAACGCGTTTCCAGTCGAAGGGGATGTCGTTTTCGTAGGGGTCGAGGCGCAACTCGTCGGGGTGGGTGTAGTCGTAGGTTCCGGTGGGGATGTTGAGCACCAGGGCCGGTTCGGCGCCCAGGGCGGCGAAGCCGTGCTGCACCCCGGCGGGGATGAGGACGAGCCGGGGGGACAGGTTGCCGATGATGAACTGGTTCACGGAGCCGTGCGTGGGGGACCCGGGGCGGCCGTCGTAGAGCACCAGCCGGGCGGTGCCGGAGATGCACGAGAAACGGTCGGTCTGGGCGCTGTGCGCGTGCCAGGCCTTGACCACCCCGGGGTAAACGCAGGTGATGTACGCCTGGCCGAACGGGGCGTCGTCGCCGAAGAAACCGAAGTCGTCGGCGCGCAGCACCTCCATCAGGTAGCCCCGGGCGTCGGGGAGGATGCGCAGCTCCTTGACCATCACCCCCTCGATCAGCGCGATGTCCACCCGGTGATCGGGCTTCGGTTTCGTCGTCGGCTTTCCGGGGGGGTCCATGCGCGCGGGCGGCGCCGGTTCTTTCAGGGGACCCCCGAGCGTCTGGAGGATTTTTTCCATCTTCTCGGCGGTGGAGTAGCGGATTTTCGGCTCGGAGGAGTAGAGCAACCGGCGGATGGTCGTCACCTTCAGACCGCTCCCCCGGCCGATTTCCTCGAACACGCTCTTCCAGAAGCGGGGGTTCTGGCCCCGGTTTTTCGCGATCACACGGCACCGGTCGCGGATTTCGAGGGCCATCCGCTTGACTTCCTGCACCGTAACGTTCTTCATCAAACCCCCATCCGTGCGGGCGAATAGTCGAGGCAAGGGGTTGAAACCCCTTGTCTTCATCCGAACATTGTAACTATAAAACCAGCGGCCCCATTTGGTCAACTAAAGGGGCCTTGTCCCGTGGCCCGGGGTGAGCTAGAATATCCTCGAAGTTTTGGAGGGATATGCCCGCGCACGTTGACGCAAACCTCTGCGACGGCTGCGGGGAGGCTCGCCCTGGGGCGGAGGTTGCCGCCTGCGAGGCGGTCTGCCCCGGGGACCTGATGGCCGTGGACCCGCAGACGTTAAAGGCCTACTGCCGGAATCCATCCGATTGCTGGGACTGCTGCTCCTGCGTCAAGGCGTGCCCCGCGGCGGCCGTCACGCCCCGACCGGCCTACGACCTGGCCCTCTTCGGCGGGGAGGTTTTATACGAAGGTCGCCCGGACGGATGCCGCTGGACCTTTGCCGGCACCGGGGACGTCGCAACCTACGATTTGCCCGGGGACGAGGCTCGCCTAACCGGGTAGAATCCAACACGGGCCCCCGACCGGGGGTTTTCTGGTACGGATCGGCGCATTGTTGACGGGCCCGCCCGACTTTGAGCAAAAGAAAACGCCCCCGACCGGGCTTTTTTATTGACATAACTTCCAACATAATATAATTGTTAGGTTTCCTTTGATAAAAAGGTAGTCATGGAATGCGATTTTAGTCCCGGTAGTTGGATTACTATTGCGGTTGCGTTGGGTTGGGTATTGCCGTTGATCGCGGCCATCATAGCCGGCGTAGAGAAGGGGAAAGGTGTCACCGGCTTCCTGCTGGGCCTTTTCCTCGGTTGGATCGGGCTACTTATTCTGGTTAATTTGCCCGATTCCAAAGATTTGGAGCGCACGAAGACGTGGGCGGAGAAGCAACGCACGGAGAAGTGGGCGGAGAAGCAAGATCGGGAGTATCAGGAGAGGAAGGCGAAGCGCGAACAGGAGAATAGGGAGGCTACGGAGAGGATCGCGGCGGCGAAGCGCGAGCAGGAGAATAGGGAGAGAATAACGGCGGCGGAGCGCGAGTATGAGCAAAAGGTTAGGATGGCGAAGAAGCGCGAGCAGGTGAATAGGAATATGTTGGCGTCGGTGAGCGGAGGCAGGGAGGTCATCAAGGTAAGGTGCCCCAAATGCGGCGCCCTGATGAATGAATGGATCAAGTTCTGCTCGGAGTGCGGCACGCCGATGGAGGTAAGGTGCTACAAATGTGGCGCCCTGATAAATGAAGGTGTCAAATTCTGCTCGGAGTGCGGCGCACCGATGTAGGTTTTGGAATTATCAGCAGTCGTGGCCGAAATGCCGTCACTGCACGGGCGAGGCTCTTGTCCCGCCCTTTATTTGACCAAGCCGGTCTTCTTGAACAAGGGGTTAAAACCCCTTGTCTTATCGGCTCGGTTTATCACCCCGTGCGCTTCGGTTTGGCGATCGTCTTTTAAACGCCGACCACCCGTTCGGCTACCGCGTCACGACCAAGCGGGTGCCGTAAACCCCGTCCCCGGCGGTCATCCGGCATTCGTATACCCCCGGCGCCACACCCTCGGTGGACCACACGACCGCGTGCCTCCCGGCCGTCAGCTCACCCGGCGTCAGGGTCGCGACCCTGCGCCCCGCGAGGTCGTACACCGCCAGAACGACGTCCTGCGTCGTGGCGAGCTCCAGGGTGAATGTCACATCGTCGCCGGATTCCGAGGGGTTCGGGTAGGCGGCGTGGAGGGCGGTTCGCGCGCCGGTCGGCCCCTCGCGGCGGACCTCGACGGGACCGAAGTCGGTCCGGGCGCCCGAAGTCTCGACGACGGTGAGCCGGTATTCGTAAACGGTTCCGGCCTCCGCGTCACGGTCGAGGTAGCGCGGGCTCTGCGGCGCCAGGAGCGTCTCGTTCAGCTTGAGCCAGTCGGTGGAATCCTTCTCGCGCCGGTGGATTTCGAACCCGGCGGGGTAGTCGCCCCCGAGCACCCAGGCCAGAAGGACGCCCTCGTCGGTATCCTCGCCGGTGAACTCCACGAGCTCCACCGGGGTGAAGTCGTCGTAGAGGAGGCGGCAGTTCATCTCGCCCGCGGCCCAGCCGTGGCCGTAGTCGGGCGCGTCCTCCCAGAAGTAGACGTCGTAGATGTCGAGCCCGTCGCCGTAGGCCCCGTTGTCCTCGAAGACGTAGCTCACGCCGCCGTTGGTCGTGGCGTAGATGTACCCCTCGTCGCCCACGATCCAGCCCTCGTCCTGGTTCATGAAGGATACGGACTGGAAGTCCACGTCGGCCAGGCCGTGGACCTCGCGCCACTGGGTGCCGCCCGCGTAGAGGTAGTACACGTGCCCGCCCTCGCCCACCAGCCAGGCCGCGGTGTCACTCCCGACGTCCACCCCCAGCATGTTGCAGTCCGTGGAAAGACCCGTGGAGAAGCGGGTCCAGGCGCCCGCCGTCTTCCGGTAAACGATGGCGAAGTTGCCGTCGGTTTCGCCAGCGGCCCAGCCGTTGTTCAAGTCCCGCATGGCCACGGCGTAGAAGTTGAAGTTGGCCCCGGTCGAATCCTGCGCCCATGAAACCCCGCCGTTGGTGGTGTAGTAGATGCCGAGGTTGGCCCCGCAGACGAACCAGGTGTTCGCGTCGAGGACGTCTATCCCGTACCAGTTGCGGTTGGGGAGGTTGCCGGAGACGTCGGTCCAGTTCAAGCCGTTGTCGGTGGTTTTAATCACCACGCCGCCGGTGCCGCAGGCGACGAAGTCGTCGGAGGCGATGTGCCCGATGTCCGTGAGGCTGTTCGGGACGCCCGAGCGGCCGAAGCCCCAATAGCGCCCGTGGTCCCAACTGATCAAGACCAGCCCGTACTGGCCCACGGCCACCACGTAGGCGGGGTAGGGGCCGCTGCCGGCCACCCCCTCGAGTCGGTTGCCCACCCGGAAAACCTGATTCCAGGTCGTGCCGTCGCTCGTCCCCAGGATGGTGTAGAGGGACCCCACGGCGATGATATGGTCGGCGCTAAAGGGCGGGGCCACGCCTGAGAGGGGGTTGTAGACGATGGGGTTCTCGAGCTCGTTCCAGGTCGCGCCGCCGTCCGGGGAGTGGAGCCCCACGCCGTTCTGCCCCACGGCATAGACGTGGAAATCCGCGCCTTCCCGGATTACCGAAACGCCGTTCAGGGTCGTCGAGACGCCCGAGGACTGGGAGGTCCAGTCGCCGCCGCCGTTGGACGTGGCGTACACGGCTCCCGAGTCGCCCACGGCCCAGGCGAGGTCCGCGTCGTAGATGCACACCGACCGGAGACCGGGGGACACGTCGAGCACCTGGCCCCAGGCGGAGCCGTTCCAGCGGAAGACGCGCCCGCCGGTGTCCACGGCCAGGCCGAAGTTTGACGAGTACATGGCGATGTCGTAGAACTCGTAGCCGCCGGCGAAGTACTGGCTCGTCCAGGAACCGCCTCCGTCGCTCGTCCGGGCGATGTAGGAACCGCCGCAGGCCCAGCCCGTGTTCTGCGTCAGAAAGTCTATCCCCCGCACGTTGGTCAGGTTGGGTGGCTGGCTGGTCTGGGTCCAGTCCACGCCGTTGACGGTCTTCAGCACCACCCCGGCGCCGCCGGCGTAGCCGTTGTTGACGTCCACCAGGCTGACGCAGTACAGGTTGGCGGAGGTGGGGATCGTCAGGATGGTCCAGTAGCCGCCGGAATCGGCGGAATAGGAGATAAGCCCCGAGTCCCCCACGCAGTAGAGCCTTGTACCGTAGCGGTCCACGTCGTTGATGTCCGTATCGGCCCAGCTGCGACGGTAGTACGTATCCCACCACCAGCCGAGCGCCTGGGCGGAGAGGGCCAGGGCGGTGAGAAAAAGGACCGCGCAAAAAAATCGGCGAGACATGACGCCCCTTTGGCTGGAATCGGTTCGAGCCGGTTCTCCGCCGGTTCGGATGGTTCACGAAAGCGCACCCCAACGGCCCTGCGACTCGGGACGGGTGCGCATTATCCGTAGCGAAGGCCTTTTTCCTTTAAAAACTGCCGGTTCCCGGGCGGCGCAATACGTCGTGCCGCTCCCGCCGTAACCAAGGCCTTTCCTTAACGGCCACCCTCCCGTAACACTATAAATATAGGCCTAAATACCCCGAGTGTCAAGGCGATATGCCATTTCGTTTTCCGTGACTCTGTAGCCCAGGGAGTCGTAGAGGGCGGCGGCGGCCCGGTTGGTGGCGCCGACCTGCAGGGAGCTGCCGGCGAATCCGGCCGCGGCGTAGCTCGTCAGGGCGTGCGACAAGAGAAGCCTGCCCAGCCCTTTGCCCCGCTGGTTGGGGCTGACGGCCAGGCTGACCACGAAACCGAGCGGTTCGGCCTCCTTTTCCTCCACCGTGGAGACGACGAAGCCGGTCATCAGCCGGTCCCGACGCCGGGCCACCAGGTTGCCCGCGGGAAATGGTTCGCCGAATTTCCCCGCCAGGCAGCCCTCGAGCATCGCCTCCGACTCGAAGGGGTCTGCCAGGGCGGGATGGACGAGGGCGTCGGGCGAGCCGTGGAAGGCCGCGGCCTGGATCAGGGCCAGCGCCCGCAGGTCCCCGGGGCGCAGGCGGCGGACGGAGTGCCCCTCGATGACCGGCGGTCGGGAGAGCCCGGATTCCCGGAAAAGGAGCACCCTCCGCTCCCGCGGGACGAGGTTCCAGCCGACGCGCTGCATGGCCTGACCGAGCTCCCCCGGCGGCGGGCTGAGGGTCGCCCCCGAGGCCAGCGCGTGGCTCTCACCCCGGACAAGTCTGTCCAGGAGCGCAATGCCGCCCTCTGCGTTGTTGTGTCGCCCCGCCAGGTACAAAAGGGTCACCCGGAGGCCGTCGCCCTCCCGGGTCCCGCAGGCGAAGCCGACGATCTCCGGGCCGTCGAACGCCAGGGACCATCGCCGTTCCCCCGGCCCGCCCCAGGCGTCCAGGAGTTTCCGCCGGAGCCCCTCGACGGAGCGCCCCAGACGAGCGCCGAAGTAGCGCTCCGCCGAATCGAACAGCCCTTCAGGCGGGGGGCCGGAGTAGAGCTCTCTGGGAACGAAAACCAGCATGGTGAGGCGGTATTATACCCCGAGACGCGTTTTTCCGATTCGCCTCTTCGGTCGCCCGCGCGATAACGAAAGCCGAGGAGCGCATCCCCGGCTCACGACGACGGGTTTTTTCAAGATGCAGTCTAGCGGATCCCCGCCAGTTTCTCAGACAGGGTGTTCACGTGGCCGATCTCCTCCCCGATTATCCAGTCTATCTTGTTCCGGCCCCACTGCTCCGGTGTGGCCCGCTTCAGACCCACGTAGAAGGCGATGGAATCGCGCTCCAGCCCGATAGCGTAGCGCAGGACCTTCTCCAGGGATTCCTTCCCGGTGAGCGTGTCGGCCGGCTCGACCCGGGTGTCGAAGACGTAGCCGCCGGCCATGGCCTGGAGGTACAGGACGGCCTGGTTGTCCGGATCGAAGACGGAGGTCGCCCGGTCCTTCTTCGTCAGCTTCTCCCGCAGCACGCGGAAGATTTTCCCGTGCTCGTCCTCCATGACGGCCAGGTCGTGGAGCATCATTTTCGTCGGGGCGTCCTCGAAGCCCAGGGCGGCCTTGCGGTAGAAAGCGGCCCCGTTGCGCTCGATCTGCTCGGCCAGCTCGTAGATCTCGTCGGCGGAAAATTTCGTGATACTCATCGCCCCACCTCGGGGAAAATCGCTTTCGTTTGTGCTAGTTCGCCGCGGGTAGGATGCTCAACAGGATCGGCGCCGGGATGACCCGGACGCCCATCTCCTTGTCCAGCATCAGGAGCCCCTGACCGTTGCCCTGGACCAGCTTCGTCTTCTCCACGTTGGCGGTGGCGTTGTCCTCCTCCTCGATCTGCTCGTTGACGAACCAATCCAGGAGGGGCCGTGTTGCGTGGTCCTTCGTTTCGACGACGGCGTCGTAGATTTTGTAGATGGAATCGGAGATGAAGCGCTCGTGCTTCAGCGACGCCTCGAAGGCTGCCAGGGGGCTTTCCCACTCCACGGGCGGCTTCTCGATGGCCTCCAGGACCACCCGGCCGCCGCGGTCGAGGATGTGGTTGTAGAACTTGAAGGCGTGGATGACCTCCTCCTGCACCTGGGCGTTCATCCAGTGGGCCATGCCGGGGAGGTTCTGGGCGACGAAGTAGGCGGCGATGGCCTGGTAGAGGTAGGCCGAGTAGAGCTCCTTGTTTATCTGCTCGTTCACGAGCTTTTCGACTTTGGGGTTCATCATCTCGGTTTCTCCTAAGACAAGGGGTTTAAACCCCTTGTTTAAGGGGCCGGGCGGTGCATCCGGTCTCCCGTGAATGCGATTGGGGACAAGGGGGTTAAACCCCCGGCCCTAGTTGTCAAGACTTCCACAGGCCGTGGACGTTGCAGTACTCGCGGGCCTGGACCTTGGCGTCCCCGCAGTAGCAGAAGTGTGCCTTGGGCTCGTCGCCGGGTTTGAGCCACCTGCGCATGACCTTGTCCCCGGCGTGGAGCTCGATCCACTCGATGTAGTGCTCGGGGACCATGGGGTGCAGCGTGCTGCCCACGGTCACGGTGTAGCCGTCGGCGTCCTTTTCGATGACCGGCACGTGCTTCTCTATCTTGAAGTCCGCCGTCTTCTCCTCCATGAGCTTCATGGGTTGGCCGCAGCAGACCAGCTCCCCGGCGCCGCCGTGGACGATTTCCACGACGTTGCCGCACAGCTCGCACTTGTAAACCTCGCGTAATTTCCTCATTTCGTTCCTTTTCGTTGAGCGCCGGCGGGCCGACGCGCTGTTCCCGGTTATCGGGGCTACCCCCCGGATTCCAAAAGGTCGTCGTACTCGATCTCGAAGCGCGGCTCGTGCTTCGCCTGGATTGTCGCGGCGGTTTTCCCCGGTCGGTCAAAAGTCACATTGGCTTATTTTAACGGCGGAAGTCGGGCGGGTCAAATCGGCTGATTTTCGTACCCCACCCGGATGCTTGTAATGCGGAAAAAGTATATCACAAAACGCGAATAAATGCAAAATCAAATCTGGCAACCCGGGCAGAAGAACGTGCTCCTCTGCCGCTGGACGATTCTTTCTATCCGGCCGCCGCAGCGGGGGCAGGGCTCTGTCTCCCGGCCGTAAACCCGGAGGTGGCCCTGGTGACCCCCCGGCTCGCCCCGGGCGTCACGGTAGTCGGAGAGGGTGGTCCCGCGGTGGGTTATAGCCTCGGTGAGGACGGCGCGGATCGCGTCCAGGAGCCTTTCGCGCTCCCCCGGCGTCAGACCCGAAACCGGCCGGTCGGGGCGCAGACCTGCGGCGAAGGGTATCTCAGAGGCGTAGATGTTGCCGATGCCCGCCAGACGGTCCTGGCGCAGGAGCCAGACCTTTAGCGGCTGACGGCATCCGGCGATGAGATTGGAAAATATTTCCAGAGTGAGCGCGGGGTCGAACGGCTCTGCGCCGGCGGGCTTCGCATCGCACAACGATTCGCAGAGTCTGACCTCGCCGAGGCGGCGGATGTCGTGGAAGAGAAGATTGCCGTCCTCCAGGGAGATGACGGCCCGGAGGCGTTTTAGTTCAAAATCCGCGCCGGTCGGCGACCAGGTCAGACGGCCGGTCATCCGCAGATCAATGCGCAGGCAGGGGCCCGTCTCCAGCTCCAAGACGAGCCGCTTCCCGACCCGCAGAACCCTTTTTACCGACGTTCCCGACAAGCCGTCGGTGTCGAGCGCCAGGCGGGGGTCGAGAATTTCGACGCGGACCACCCGCCTGCCTTCCAGGTGGGGGGCGAGCTGGCGGGCGATGGTCTCGACTTCAGGCAGCTCGGGCATGGCGGGGCAACTTTAGCACAGCGGAAAATTTTAAAAAAGGAGACCCGCGGGTCTCCTCGACGGACATGGTGCCTCGCCGATTGCGATGACGTAGGGGCGACCCTCAGCGGTCGCCCGCGAATTGCGATGACGCAGGGGCGGGTATCCTGACCCGCCCGGTTTTTCAATGGAAGCCCTCACCCCTATCCCCGTCGGCGCGCCGCTCCCACAGGGAGAGGGGGGCCGCGGGCCGCCGTTTTCACGTTCCCGGCCCCGACCCTCACCCTAGCACTCTCCCTAAAAGGGAGAGGGGACATGAGGCAACCCTCACCCAAGCCCGTAGACGAGCACTCCCTAAAGGGAGAGGGAGGTGTCGTTTTTTTATCAGCAGCGGGTCAACCGCCCAGCACCCGCTCGATCTCCTCCAGGGTGGTCAGGCCGCGCTTGAACTTCTGCACCGCCGACTGGCGCAGCGTCTGCATCCCCTGCTCTAAAGCGTATTCCCGGATGGTCCGCTCGCCGGACTGCTCGCCGATCATCGTCCGGAGCGCGTCGTCAATCATGAGTATCTCGAAGATGCCCACCTGACCCGCGTAGCCCAGCCCGAGGCAGTTCTCGCAGCCCGAGCCGACGAAGCTCGCCACGCCTTCCATCTCCGAGGGCTTCAGGCCGAATTTTGCCAAAAGCTCGGGCGGGTAGGTTATCGGCTCCTTGCAGTCGGGGCAGATGCGCCGCAGGAGGCGCTGGGAGATGACCGTGTTGAGGCTGGCGGCCAGCATGAACGGCTCCACGCCCATATTCACCAGGCGGTTGATGGTGCTGACGGCGTCGTTGGTGTGGACGGTGGAGAAGACCAGGTGGCCTGTCAAGGCGGCCTGGATGCAGATGTTGGCCGTCTCGATGTCGCGGACCTCGCCGACCAGGATCACGTTGGGGTCCTGGCGCAGAAATCCCCGCAGCGCCCGGGCGAAGCTCAACCCTATCTCCGCGTTGGCGTTTATCTGGTTCACCCCGTCCAGCTCGTACTCGACCGGGTCCTCCACGGTCATGATGTTGCGCGTGGGGTCGTTGAGGATTTTGATGGCGGCGTAGAGGGTGGTGGTCTTGCCCGAGCCGGTGGGGCCGGTGACGAGGATGACGCCGTTCTGCACGCCGATGGCTTTTTCGAAGATGACCAGCTGCTCCTTGGCGAAGCCCAGCTCCTCCAGCGGGATGTCTATGGTGGACTTGCGCAAGAGGCGCAGGGCCACCTTCTCGCCGGTGATGGTGGGGGCGGTGGAGATGCGGATGTCCACCGGCTCGCCCCGGGCGTCGAAGCGGATGGCGCCGTCCTGGGGCATGCGCCGCTCGGCGATGTCCAGGTTGGCCATGATTTTCAGGCGGCTGACGATGGCGTCGCGGAACTTCGCCTCGGGGCAGAGGACCTCGTGGAGGATGCCGTCCACGCGGTACCGGATGCGGAAGCGGTCGGCGTAGCTCTCCAGGTGGATGTCCGAGGCCTTGTGGGCCAGGGCGTCGGCGATGAGGTCGTTGACGAAGCCGATGATGGGCGCCTCGTCGGTGGAGGTGGGGGCGGCGACGGTCGTCTTCGGGGGCACGGGGGCCTCGACGATTGGCTCCTCCTTCTCGGGGGCGGGCCTGGGTTTCGATTTCCTCTTCTTCGGCGGCTCTAGACCGTAGAATCGCTCGATGGCTGCCAGGAGCTGCTCCCGCGACGCCACCACCGGCTGGACGTCGTAGTCGGTGGCGAAGCGGGCGGCGTCTATGGCCACCATGTCCCCCGGGTCTACCATGACCAGCGCCAGGCGGTTCCCCCGGCGCTGGAGGGGGAGGCACGCGTGCTGGCGGGCGATTTCAGCGGGGAACTTCTTCAGCAGCCCCGCCTCTATCTCGACGTCGGTCAAGTCCACGTAGGGCAGGCCGAGGTGGCGCGAGACGGCCGCCGCCAGCTCGCGGTCATCCAGCAGGCCGCTCTCCAGGGCCGCGGCGATGAAGCTGACGCCCTCCCGGGCCTGAACCACGACGATCCGCTCCAGCTCCTGCTGGGAGAGCGCGCCCGACTCGACCAGGGTCTGTTCCAGGCTGCGAATGGTTCCGCCCTTTTGTTGAAAGGTTAAACGTGGGCTCGGAGCAAGTCGTAAATCTCGCGGGCATTCTCGATGCCCTTGAGCCATTCCCGGAGTGCCGGGGATTGCAGCAGGCGCGAAATTTCGCCGAGGAGGGCGACCACCTCGGTGGGGTTTTTCTTCGAGCCGACGATGGCGAAGACGAGCCTCACCGGCAGCCCGTCCAGGCTCTGCCAGTCTATGTTCACCGCGGTGACGCCGATGGCCAGCCGCGATTTACTTGAAAACTCCAACCGGCAGTGGGGGAGGGCGACGCCGTGGCCTATTCCCGTGCTGCTAATCTCCTCGCGGGCGAGGATGGCTTTCCCGAGCGTCGCGGCGTCGTGCTCCTCGTCCTGGAGCAGCGCCGCCATCTCGCCTATAATCCCCTCCTTCGTGTCCGCGTACAGGGGGACGCGGATGCGTTCGGGGAAGAGGTAGTTTATTATGAACTGGGGCATGGTTAGTCCTCCAAAATCTGTCTGACTTGCTCAAGCTCCCGGCGGATGCTCAGAATCCTCTGGGAGAGCTTTTGTCGCTCCGGCTCCGGGGCCTTGTCCAGGGCGAGCTGCCGCCGCGCACCGGCGATGGTGAGCCCCACCTCGTCCAACAGGAGCTCCAGGCGCAGGACGAGCCCCAGGGCCTCGTAGGTGAGAAAGACCTCCTCGTCCTCCTCGAGGGCCAGCTCCCGCAGCTCGGGAAACTCCGTGAGCCAGTAGGTGATCTTGGTCACCGACACGCCGGTCATCCGCTCGACTGACGGGAGATTGAAGCGGTCCAAGGGGGCTCCTTACGGTAGCGGGGCGTTCTCCCGACCCTCACGTAGTCTTTTCAGGTTGCCCCGGTGCATGAATATTACCAGAGCCGCCGCCAGAAAGCCAAATCCCAGGAGAATCCAGTTCATCCCGTCCCCAGCCAGACCGAAGACCGCGATGACCGCCGGGTAGGCCACCGAGGCCGAGATGGTGGCCACGGAGACGATGCGGGTGGCGAAGGCAACTATTAAAAACAAGCCCAGGGTGATCAGGCCGATCCAGGGCGACAGCGCCACCGCCGCGCCGACGCCGGCCATCGCCCCCTTGCCGCCCCGGAAGCCCAGGAAGGGCGTGAAGATGTGACCCAGCATGACGGCCAGCATCACCGCGCAGCCGTAGAGTGTGGGGTCGAGCCACCCCACCGGGAAGATCGTCGGGAGGAAGAAGACCGCGCAAAAGCCCTTGGCGCCGTCCAGAATGTAGGCCAGCACCCCGGGGACCTTGCCGCATGTGCGCAGGACGTTGGTGGCCCCGACGTTCTTCGACCCCTCCTGGCGCAGGTCTATCCCGCGCCATAGCCGGGCGACGAGCCAGCTCCAGGGCACGGAGCCCCAAACGAGGGCGACGAGAAGGCTCAGGGCGAAGGTCAACGGCGTCCTCGCTTTTTCGACGCGTCGCCGGAAACGCTTCCTTCGGCGTCGGACGACCCCTTCCGCCGGCGGGGCCTCTTCTCCGTTTTGTACTCTACGAAGAGCGGGACACCCGCCCAGCCTCCGGCCTCGCGCAGGCGGTTCTCCAGAAAACGCCGCCAGGAGAAATGAATCTCCGCCTCGCGGTTGGTGAAGACGGTGAAACCGGGCGGCCCGGCGTTGGTCTGCACGGCGTAGAGCAGCCTCACCTCCCGCCCCCGGTGCATGGGCGGCGGGTGGTCCTCCTGGGCCTTCTGCACGACGCGGTTCAGCTCCGGCGTGGGCATCTTCCGCCCAAAGGCCTCCGCCACCCGGGCGATTTCGTCCATCAAAAGATTCAGACCGAGTCCCTCCGTGGCGCTCGTAAAGGCCACCGGAATGTGGGCGGCGAAGCCCAGGAGCTCGTGGGCGTCCTCGGTGAGGCGGCGTCTTTCCGCGCGGTCGAGCTGCACCAGGTCGCCCTTGTTGAAGACCAGAATCGCCGCCCGGCCCTCCTCCAGGGCGTAGCCCAGGATTTTCGCGTCCTGGGTCACCAGCCCCTGAACGGCGTCCACCAGCATGAGCACCAGGCGGCTGCGGCGGATGTGCTCCAGGGCGCGCACCACCGTGAGGCGCTCGAGGAGCTCGCCGCGGACCTTCTTCTTTTTCCGCAGCCCGGCGGTGTCCACTAAAAGGTAGTCCCGCCCGCCGTACTTGAAGGGCACCCCCACGGCGTCGCGGGTGGTTCCCGGGACCTCCGAGGTTATCAGGCGGTTCTCCCCGACCAGGGCGTTGACCAGGGAGCTCTTGCCCGAGTTGGGCCGCCCGACGATGGCGATGGGGAAGGGTCCGGCGGCCGGCTCTTCCGAAAAGCCGCCCACGCCGCCCTCGACGGCCTCCAGAAGTTTTTTAAAATTACGCTTTCCCTTGGCCGAGAGCGGGATTACCTCGGCGTCGAGCCCCAGGGAGTAGAAATCGGCGGCGTTGGTCTCCAGCCGCTCGTTGTCCGATTTGTTGGCCACGACGACGAGCGGCTTTTGCAGCCGGCGGAGGGCGTCGGCAATCTCGGCGTCCTCAGGCAGGAGGCCGTCAATCACGTCCACCACGAACAGGACGAGGTCGGCCTCATCGAGGGCGGTGCGGCGCTGCTCGTCCACGAGCCTGCGCATCTCGGGGTCGGCCTGATCCAAGCCGCCGGTGTCCACGACCCCGAAGCGGCCGAAGGGCCAGTGGGCCTCGGCGTACATCCGGTCGCGCGTCACGCCGGGGAGGGCGTCCACGATGGCCAGCCGCCGCCCTATCAGGCGGTTGAACAGGGTGGACTTCCCCACGTTGGTCCGGCCGACGATGACGACGGTGGGCGGCATCAGAGGAGCTCGTCCAGTTCGGCGGGGTCGCTGAAATCCCGGGGCAGGAGGTCCCGGTCGTCCAGCAGGGCGAGGTAGGCGTCGAAAAGCCTTTCGGCCAGGGGCACGGCGGTTTCGATGTCCCGGGCGCGCCACAGGGCGGGCGCGTTTTCCGCGTACCCCGCGGGCAGGAGCGGGAAGCCGGCGGCGTCGGCCAGACCACGGGAGTAGTCGTGGGTCACCCAGCGACGGTTCGCCAGGCACAGGACGAGGTTCATCTCCAGGAGAAACTCGCAGACCGCGGGGTGGAGGTCGCCAATATCCCCCCGCACGGCGCAGGAGCGTACGCGGCCGTAGGACTCGAAGACCAGGTCGGGCATATTTTTCACCAAGAATTCGCGGAAAAGTTCCGGGGGGGCCGATTCCCCCAGCTCGAGCCACTTCGGCACCCAGTCGCCGTCACCGGCCAGCGGCTCCAGCACGCTCAGAATCCCCATCAGGACCGGCCAGTCGCGGGTCGGCTCGGTGAGAAGCCGTTCCAGCTCCCCCCGCATCTTCACCATCACCGCCACGTGGATGCCGTGGTAGAGGAAGCTCAGCGACTCCAGCGTGCAGAGGTCTTCCACCACGCAGAAGAGCTCGAGGTCGCTCCAAGGGGTGTCGGTGCCGCGCATGGTCGAGCCGTAGAGGCCGCACAGGAGGAGGTCCTCCCCGTGCCGCTCGGAGAGCGACTGGGCCAGGCGCAGCGCCAGGTAGTAACGGTTGTCCTGGTCAAGCATCGGAGGGACGGGGGGTTTTTACCCCGGCCTGTTCACGGGTGAGACCGAAGTGCTCCAGGCAGAGGTCTATGTCGTTGGAGAGCTCCGCTCGGTCGGCGAATTTCAGGTGGGTCTCGTCGCCCTTGCCGGCGACGATGACGAGGTCGCCCTTCCTCGCCAGCGAAAGGGCCTTATTGATCGCCTCCCGGCGGTCGAGGATGGTGAAAAGCTCGCAGGAGCCGGGGGGGACGCCGGAGGCTATGCTTCGGGCGATTTTTCCCGGGTCCTCGCGGCGCGGGTCCTCGGTGGTCAGGATGACCACGTCGGCCAGCTCCCCGGCGACGCGGCCCATGTCCGGCCGCTTGGCGGCGTCACGCTCCCCGGCGGAGCCGAAGACGATGACCACCCGCCCCGCGGCGATGCGCCGGGCCGCGGTCAGGGCCTTGGCAATGCCGTCGGGCGTGTGGGCGTAGTCCACCACGACGTCGAAATCCGCCCCCACCTCGAGGAAGTGGAAGCGCCCCGGAATCTGGGGCAGGTCCTTCAACCCCCCGGCGATGGCGGCGTCGTCCACCCCGAGCCCCCGGGCCACCCCGACGGCCAGGAGCGTGTTGTAAACGTCGTACTCGCCGACCAGCGGGGTTTCCAGGGGCAATTTCCACGGACCCTGGACGGCGGTAAAGGCCAGGGAGCGGCGGCCGTAGCGTATCCCCTCGGCGCGGAGCTCCGCGGTTTCCCCGAGGCCGTAGAGGACGCGCCGACCGTCGGGGATAGGCGTCCCGGCCACCAGGGGGTCATCGGCATTCAAGAGGGCGAAGGCACCGGGCGAGAGCTGGGTGAACAGGCGGCACTTGGCGGCAAAATAGCCCTCCAGCCGCCGGTGGTAGTCCAGGTGCTCCCGGGTGACGTTGGTGAAGCCCGCCGCGGCGAAGACCAGGCCGTCCGTGCGCCGCTGGTCCAGGGCGTGGCTGGTCACCTCCATCACCACGTCCCGGAATCCCGAATCCACCGCCTCCCGGAAGAGGCCGTGGAGCTTGAGCGGCTCCGGGGTCGTCCAGTCCGCCTCCTCCCAGCGGTCGCCGAGCCAGTAGCCCGTCGTCCCCAGGAGGGCCGCCTTCCGACCCGCCGCCTTGAGGATGCTCGCAATAATATGGACGCAGGTGGTCTTGCCGTTGGTGCCGGTGACGCCGACGAGGCGCAGCTTCTCCGCCGGGCGGCCGAACCAGTGGGCGGCGAGCTGGGACAGGGCCAGGCGCGGGTCCTCGCTCGTCGCCCAGGGCACGTCCACACCGGCCGGGGGGGAGGTCGGGGCCAGGACCGCCGCGGCGCCGCGTTCCAGGGCGTTGCCCAGGTAAGCCAGGGCGTCGTGCCCCACCCCGCCCATGGCGACGAAGAGGGTTCCCGGCTCGACCCGGCGGGAGTCGTAGGCGATTTTTTTAATATCCACATCGCCGCGGACGAGCGACGCCGCCGGCGTATTTTTGATAAGGCCGCTGAAGCGCATGGGGTTCCCCCATTCGTTTGAATGTCATGGTATCACCGGGAGCGTCGGGCTGGCAAGCCTGGGTGAGGGGTTCGAGAAATCCCCTCACCCATTTTGGGAGGCGCGGTCCGGGGAGAGGGCTGAAATGGGCGGGGTACGGAGCCCAGCCCTACGTTCAATATGATATGCGTAGGGCGGCAGCTCTGTATGCCGCCCGTTTTCACCTAAAAAGCGGGAGAGTCTTGAGACTCTCCCCTACGGGTGAGACGCGAATCGTGCGTTACCCTCGTAGGGGCCGACCTTCAGGTCGGCCCGCGGGCGACCACAGAGGACTCGTCCTACGGGTCGCCCCTACATCAGTGCAATTCGAAAGGTACGGGTTAGGGTGAGCGGTGAAACGGCGACCCGCGGAGGGGCCGCCCTACATCATCGCAAAAGGCGAGGCACGGGCTAGGGTGAGGGCTGCCTTATGTCCCCTCTCCCTTTTAGGGAGAGGGATAGGGTGAGGGTTGGGGTAGGGAACGTGAAAGCGGCGGGGATAGGAATCCCCGCCCTACATTGAGGGAGAGGGCTAGTGTGAGGGTGAAACGGCGGCCCGCAGAGGACTCGTCCTACGGGGCCGCCCTACGTCATCTCAATACGCATGGCTCAGCGGTGAATATCACTCCGGGCGTGTCTGGACACATCGCGAGCGGCGCACCGCGACCTGTCCCACAAGATGCCTTGCCCATACCCCTGACCTCTGGTAAAATGCACCCTCCGAGGGAGTACGATGGGCAGGCCGTCCTGGGACGAGTACTTCATGCAGATCGCCGGGCTGGTGTCCACGCGCTCGACCTGCCTGCGTCGCTGCGTGGGGGCGGTGCTGGTCCGCGACAGGACCATCCTGGCGACGGGCTACAACGGCACCCCCCGGGGGTTGAAGCACTGCGAGGAGCTGGGCGGCTGCTACCGGGAGCAGCTCGGCATCCCCTCCGGCGAGCGCCACGAGATCTGCCGGGGGACGCACGCCGAGCAAAACGCCATCGCCCAGGCCGCCCTGGTCGGCGTCTCCACCAAGGACTCCGTCCTCTACGTGACGAACCACCCCTGCAGCATCTGCACGAAAATCCTGTTGAACGCGGGTGTGAAAAGGGTGGTCTACGCCGAGGGCTACCCCGACGAGCTCGCCCGTTTCCTGATCGAGGAGGCCCGGAACCTGGGTCTCCTGGAGGTAAGCTGCCTCGGGGAGTAGGGGCGACCCGCAGGACGAGTCCTCGTAGGTCGCACCTGCGGTCGCCCGCGGGCGCGGGACTTAAGCCCCGCCCCTACGGCTCGGTAAAACCACTGCCCTCGACGCGGGCGCATAGGACTGTTTTTTACCCGCTAAGCGGGACGAGGAGGGTCGGTTGGGGATTTTCGAAAAGCTTCTCGAGGGCGGCCACGAGCAGCTCATCTTCTGCCAGCACCGCCCGACCAAGCTGCGCGCCATCATCGCCATCCACAACACGACCCTGGGGCCGGCGCTGGGCGGCTGCCGCATCCGGGATTACCCCACCGAGGACGACGCCGTGGCCGACACGCTCCGCCTGGCGGAGAGCATGACCTACCAGGCGGCACTCGCCAACTACGACGCCGGCGGCGGGATGACCGTCATCTGGGGCGAGCCCGAAATCAAGGAAGACGAGGCGGTCCTGCGCGCCTTCGGCCGCTTCCTGAACGGCATGGGCGGCCGCATCGTCACCTTCTCCGACCTGGGAACCGACGACGACGACATGCGCTCGGTGGGCATCGAAACGCCCCACGTCATCGCCAGCTCACCCCACGAGGTCCCCTCGGACGTGGCGGCGGCCTGGGGGGTGTACCACGGCATCACCGCCTGCCTGAACACCGCCTTCAACAGCTCCAGCGTGCGGGACCGGACCATCGTCATTCAGGGCGTGGGGGGCGTCGGCAGCGCCCTGGCCTCGATTTTCGTCCAGATGGGCGCCAAGCTCTACATCTCGGACTTGAAGTACGACCCCCTGAAGGCTATCCAGGACCTCCACCCCGACGTGGAGTTGGTCCAGACGGACGAGGTTTACGACATCCCGTGCGACATTTTCAGCCCCTGCGCCGTGGGGGGCGTGATAGACCCCGAGACGGTCGAGCGCCTGCGGTGCCGTATAGTCGCCGGCGCGGCCTTCAACATCCTCACCGACCCCTCCCTTGCGCTCCGCCTCGAGGAGCGGGGGATACTCTTCGCGCCCGAGTTCGTCATCAACGCCGGCGACGTGCTGGTGATGAACCGGCCGGGGGATATCGCCGACCTCGAGGAGGTCAAGCGGGCGACGCGCCAGATATACTCGAACATCTCCAAGGTCTTCGCCCGAGCCAGGCAGATGGGCGTCCCACCGCTTTTCGCCGCCCGGGAGATGGCCCGCGAGAAGATAGCCCGCATCGGAAAAACCAAGTCCATCATGTGCTAGGGCACCAACAACGGGGAGAATCACCGGATGTGCAAGATCGTTGACGTGAGGGGTCGTGAGATTCTCGACTCCCGGGGCAACCCCACCGTTGAGGTCGAGGTTTTCACCAGCGAGGATAAATTAGGCCGGGCCATGGTCCCCTCCGGGGCCAGCACCGGTGAGCACGAGGCCGTCGAGCTGCGCGACGGCGACAAGTCGCGCTATCGCGGCCTGGGCGTGCTCAAGGCCGTGGCGAACGTGAACACGGAAATCCGCAAGCTCCTGGTGGGGATGAACCCCCTGGATCAGGAGAACATAGACCGGGCGTTGATCGAGCTTGACGGCACCCCGAACAAGGGTCGCCTGGGTGCCAACGCCATCCTGGGGGCCAGCATCGCCGTGGCCAAAGCGGCGGCCCGGCACTACGACATCCCGCTCTACCGTTACCTGGGCGGCGCCGCGGCCCGCGTCATACCCGTGCCTATGTTCAACATCCTCAACGGCGGCATGCACGCCGACAACAACGTGGACATGCAGGAGTTCATGATATGCCCCACGGGCTTCCCCAGCTTCCGCGAGGCTTTGCGGGCCGGCTCGGAGATTTTCCGCGCCCTGGGCCAGGTGCTCAAGAAGCAGGGTTACTCCATCGGCGTGGGCGACGAGGGCGGATACGCCCCGAACTTAAAGTCCAACGCCGAGGCCTTCGAGAAGCTCATCGAGGCCATCGAGATCGCCGGGTACAAACCGGGGGGCGACGTTTGGATAGCCCTGGACGCCGCCGCCAGCAGCTTCTACAAGGACGGCAACTACCGGCTGGAGGCCGTGGGCAAGACCTTCGACACCGCCGGCCTCATCAAGGTCTACTGCGAGTGGGCCGACATGTACCCCCTCATCTGCATCGAGGACGGCTTGGCCGAGAACGACTGGGACGGCTTCATCGAGCTCACCCGCCAACTGGGCGACCGGATACAAATTACGGGCGACGACATCTACGTTACCGACGTGGAAAAGCTGCGGGAGGGGATACGGCGGAGGGCCTCCAATTCGATTCTCATCAAGCTCAACCAGATAGGCACGGTTTCGGAGACGCTTCTCACGATGCGCACCGCCTTCCGTTCCGAGATGACCTGCGTCGTCAGCCACCGCTCCGGCGAGACCGAGGACTCCACCATCGCCCATCTGGCGGTGGCCACCAACTGCGGCATGATCAAGGCCGGAGCACCGAATCGCAGCGAGCGCCTCGCCAAGTACAACGAGCTCCTGCGGATCGAGGAGTCTCTCGAAAAGTCCGAGTATCCCGGCATCGAGGTGTTCAACGCGCGTATCGTCCGGAGCGGAGGGTAATCGAAACCATGCTGGCCGCGATTCGCCCGGGGGGTGTTACTCTGTTTTGCGCCCTTCCCCTCCTCGCCTTGTTTCTCCTGGCCGGCTGCGCCAACGGCTCCGAGGAGGCCACGATGCCCGACCTGGAGCGCCTCCCCCCTTCGGCCGTCGAGGATTTAGGGACGAGAGACGGCGGGGGGGTCGTGCGCTTCGACAGGAAGGACTACCTCGTCGCCCGGGTGTGGACGGACGTGGAGCTCTCCTCCCCCCTGACGCAGAAACCCTGCGCCTACTGGTGGTACGAGGCGGCCTGGGAGGAGCCCGACGTGATACACCACATCACGACGCAAATTTCAACGAACACGCTCTACGTGGAAGCGGGCGGCAAGCTGATCGAGGTGGGTCAGGCCAAGCGGGGCTTCGAACCACAGTACGTAAAGACCTTTGCCCGGGGCTCAGAACCGGAGCATATGCGCTTCGTGGACTGGAGCGTCTACGATTTCCCCGAGGCGACCTACGAGGAGTGGACCCTCGCGCAGGGCGGCGAGTATAAAATCCGCGTCGAGGTCTTCGGCTCGGCCTACGAGGGTGAGTCGGGCGACATCGTGTATGAGACGTATTACCACTACACTTTCCTCGAATGGCTCGATTGATTGAAGCTGGACGGTCGGCCTTTGCGTATACGTAGGGCTTAATGTAGGGCGGGGGCTTTTGTCCCCGCCTGTTTTACGATGACACCTCAATCTTCACACCAATTGCGATGGCGTAGGGGCCGACCGACGGCGCGCCGTTTAGGTCGGCCCGCGGGCGACCGTGGACGGTCGCCCCTACGGGTTTGATGCGCGGGTAACCGTAGGGGCGGGTCTCTTGACCCGCCCGTTTTGCCCCTCTCTCTCATCCCCGTCAGCGCGCCGCTCCCCAGAGGGGTAAATGTAGGGCGGGGACTTTAGTCCCCGCCGTTATTTAATCACGACGGCCCGCTACATTCCCGATACCGTTGTGAGCCGGCTCAGGGAGACCAGCGCCCGGGCCCACACCGCCCAATCGCCATCTTCCGCCGCGGCCAGGACGGATGACCGCAAAAACCCCTCATCGCCCAAAAACTCCCCGGCGAAGAGCAGCAACCCGGCTTTATAAATACAACGCTCCAGCCCCGCGTTTATCCGCTCCATCGCCGCCGAGGGGTCGGTCTCGACACGCGCCTGGACCAGGTAGCCGTCGGGCAGCTCGGGGGAGAGCTCCACGGCCCGCCGGGCCGCCTCCCGGGCGTGGTAGGCGTCCCCCAGGTCCAGGTAGAGCTGCGCGAGGGCGGCGAGGAGGGACCCCTCGGCGAAGGGGGCTTCTGCAGCCCGCTGGAGCGTGTCCAGCGCCGCCAGATCGTCCCCCCGTCCCCGCTGGGACCGGGCGATTAAAATTTCCAGCCGGACGGGGTCCAGGGCGCCCCCCCGCAGTTGCACAAATTCATCCTCGGCCCGGGCGTAGTCCCCGGCGGCGAGGAGCGCCTGGCCCAGGTTTAGCCTCGCCGGGAGCATCCCCGGGCTCTGGTCGAGGGCCTGCTCCTGGTAGCGCACCGCGCCGGCGTAGTCGCCCCGGGCGTAGGCCTCGGTGCCCAGGTTGTTGTAGCCGACGGCGAGGTTGTCGTAAGCCCGCGTGACCTCCGGCTTGTAAGCCGTGGCGGCGATGAAGGGGATGAGCACCGCCGCGGTGACGAACGTGCCGAGCCTGAGCTTTTTGCTGGTTTTCCACCGGCTACGGAGGCGGATGAGCCGGACGACGCGTTCGACGAACAGGCCCGCGCCGATTATCACCAGCGGGATCACCGGGAAGCGGAACCGGGCGGTGACGAAGAAGGGCAGAAGGACGACGGCGTAAGCCAGGACGATGACGCCCAGCACGCGCGCCCCTCTCCGTCGTCCGAGGACCAGCCCCGCCGCGCCCAGGGGTAATAGCAAATACAGGCTCAGCCAGGGCCATTTCAGCAGCGGAACGAACTCCCCCTCGAAATAGAAGTTCTCCACCTGGGGGTACTCGAAGCCGTTCAGGAGGAGCAGCGCCCGCTTCCCGAAAAGGCCCGCGATGCGCCAGGGGTCCTTCTCGAATTCCCCGACGAAACGGCGGGTCCAGTAGGCGGAGACCTCCGAGTCGGTGGGCGGCGGTTCCCCCCTCTCCGCCGCCTCGCGCTCCGCCGGCCAGCGGGCGGTGAAGTCCTGGCTGTAGGTGGTCGTCGCGTAGGGCCGGTAGAGCCCCACGGCACCGGGCTGATTGCCGATGTACAGGTTCAGGCCGCCGTTGGTGGACAGGGGCACGAAGTGCCCGTCGGCCAGGCTGTTGGAAAGGGTTACCGGGGCGACGACGACCGTCGCCGCGGCGACGAGAATCCCCAGCTCTTTGAATGCCGCCTTCCTGTTCCGTTTAAGCCGCCGGAGGAAGAGGTAGAGCCCCACGGCGGCCGCCGGAACCGCCAGTAGCCCGTGTGTCAGCGCCGCCAGGGCGAAGACGACCCCGATTCCCACGGCGGTCCACGAGCCCGGGCGCTGGACGTGCCGCACGGCGAGGTAGGTCCCCAGGACCACGAGGAACGCCGTCAGGGTCGTGGGCAGCAGAAGGGTTTCGGTGAAGAAGAACTGGGAATAGAGCGTCGCTGCGCCGAGAATGCCCAGCGCCCACCACCGCCCCGTCAGCCGCCGGGCGGTCCGCCAGACGAGAAAGAGCGTCCCCAGGCCGAGGAGCGCCTGGAGCACCCGCACCGTCCACCAGCTCCCGCCCGCCAGCGCGTACACGCCGCCCAGCGCCATCTGGTAGAGGGGGCTCATGAAGAACGGCAGCTCGGGCCCCTCGCCGGCGGCTATCTCCAGCGCCTGCGTGTTGTAGTACCGCTCGTCCAGGCCCAGGTAATCCCCGAAGGGGCTGTCGGCGAGCTGTAAAAGCAGTACCAGCCGGATGACCGCGGCGACGAGGAGCACGACGGCGACCCAGAAGCGGTCGTCGCGCCAGGGGCGCCGCCAATCCAGCGGCTCAGCTGACGGGCAGAGTTTCACCGGGGTGGAGCTCGACGGTTTTCTTGGGGTTGGTTGAGATTGATAATCTTATGGTTTTACTGGAGTTATTGATTATTTTACCCTCCCCGGCGAACATTTGTTCGGCGGCCCTTGCGTGCTCGATGAATTCCCCCGCCGGGCCGCACCAGGCGCCGTTTTCCCGGGCGTAGGCCAGGATTCTCCGAAAAATTTCGCCCCAGCCGGGGTAGGCCGGGCCGAATACTCTCTGGTGCCAGAGAATACAGAGGGCGGCTCCCGCCTCGCGCGCGGCGTCGAGGTACGGGCGGACGCGGCTCCAGGCGTCCTCCACGTCCACCTCCCCCTCGCCGTATTTCTTGAACAGGGCGCCGTCCATCACCACGAGGGGAAGCTCGAATAGATTTGATGATTCACCGCTTACAGAATTTACCCGGTACGGTCCGCCGGTGCCGACGCGGTAGCCGGGGCCGTCGGGGAAGCCGAGGCTGGAATCGTAGGCCAGGCCGGTCCGCGCGATGAGGCCAAGGTCGTCTGGGCCGCGAAGGTGGAGGTAGTGCGCCCGGCCGCCGGTGGGGGGAAGGCCGGTCGCCCGCTCGAAGGCGGCCAGCTCCGCGCCGAGTTTTTCAAAGTCGCCGGCGGTCTCGTAACCGTAGTGGACGCCGATTTCCTGGCCGGTCCGTTTCAGAAAGGCCAGCTCCCGAGTGAGCTTTTCGAGCTTATATTCGGGGTCCCAGCGCCCCCGGCGGCCGGCGTGGAAGAGGTACGTCGCACGGTCCGGCGCGTCGGCCGCGACACACACGTCCAGGCACCGGTGGCGGTCGGGCCGGTTCAGCAGGGAAAACATACGCCCCGCGGCCCGCAGGTGCGCTCGGGAAAATTTGATCAATCCCGCGGCTAAAAGGCGCAGGGCCCGCCAAAGGCTCCGCTCGCTCAGCGAATCCACGTCGTGTGTCAGGACGACCGACCAGTCCGCCCCGCCGGGGTGACGTCCGTACCTGACGACGGTGTTCCTGATGGCGAGTGCGCCGGCGAAGAAGCGGCCCCATTCCTCGAGCCAAGGTTTTGTAAAAGTTTCCGGCGGGAGGGCGGTCGTGCCCAGCGAGAGGCGGCCGTGGGCGTCGCGCCGCTCGGGGAACCGCCTCTCCTCCTCCTGACCCAGCAGGTGCCACGCCGTCGCCAGGGGGTCTACCAGGTGGACGCGGTCCCCGTCGAGTGTGACGAGGCTTTTCCCGGAATCGTCCGCGTAGAGGGGCTTCCCCGGGAGCCGGGTCCTGGTGTCAGCGAAGAGGGAGAAAAGTTCAGTGGGCCAATCGAAGGAGCCCAAAGGTTCGCCCGATCGTCGGAGAAGCGCTCCGGTCGGCTCATCCGCGGTCGAGGGGTGGATGGTGATGTCCCCCTCCACCCCGTAGCCCACCGTCGTTCCTTCCATCGGGACTAGAACGCCGCCCAGACGCAGGACTTCGCCGAATGCATACTCCAGCCGCCGGCGGCGCTCCGGCTCCACGTCGTCGCTGAAGAGGAGCCTAGTCACCCCGCAGCACCCTTCGCAGCCCCTTCAGGAATCGGCGTGTCTTGGCGAAAACGACCCGGGTTTGGAAGTAGGGGACCAGGTCCCCGCCGAAGCCGTGTTTGAAGCGGCAGAGCTTCTCCGTGTTGGCGCCCACGAAGTCGAGGCTCAGGCCGTCCTTTGCCAGCTCCTCCAGGATACGGGCGACGAGGGCGGTGGGTGAGCCGTCGCCGTGCCCCGCCGGGTCGCTGGCCGCGAGGGTGTAGTACCCGGCAGTGTCTTTCCGCAGGAGAACGGCCGCCGTATCCGTCTCGTAAATCGTCCCCCGCGCGGCGAGAGCCCGGACCAGCGCCTCCGGGGCGTGGGGCAGGCGCTGGCGGGTCATGCCCTCCCGGTGCAGCCGGTAAAGAGTTTCCCACGAATCGGCGATGCGGACCTCGACGCCCCGTTCCCGGAATTTCTTCAACTGGCGGCGGGTGGCCGAATCCCAGGCGTCCTCACCCGCGGTGGGTACAAGGTACGTGTAGCGGGGAATCACCTCCCAGCCCAGGCGCAGGAAAGGCCGCGCGTCGGTCACGTGGGGCGGGTGGATGAAGGCGGCCTCGGCGAGCCCCAGGTCGCGCAGGTGCCCGTCCACCGTGCGCACCGTTTTCTCCCAGACCGACTCGGCCCTCCCCGGCGCCGCGTCCTCGGGCGGGAACTCCCATATACCCCAGTACTGGCCCAGGGGCGGCAGGACGCCGGTGTTTCCCTCCCGCAGGAGGGGGAAGAGGGCCCGCGTTTCCCCGCCGGAGCTCACCTCGAAGAGCTCGACGGCGCCGTGATAAACTTCCCGGACGGCGTCCAGGTAATCGGTAAAGTAAAACGCTCCGAGGCCCGTCGGTATCGGCCCGCGAGCTTTCAGAATCCTGACCTCGAAGTCGGCCATGCCCCCGCCTTTCGACCTCAATTATAGCATTAAGGCGCGGCCCCGCGCCCGGTTGACCCCGGGCCGCCGGGATGCTAGGCTTCACCCATCGTCAACCGCGGAGGTAAGCAGCCGTGCGTCTCTTCGTGGCGGTGGAGATTCCCCCCGAGGTGCAGGAGAAACTTGCCGAGGTGCGGGGCGCATCGCGCGACTCCGCCTGGCGCTGGGTGGCGGCGGGGAACGTCCACCTGACGCTGAAGTTTCTGGGGGAGACGGAAGAGGGATTAGTTACACGGATAAAAGAAGCCCTGGCCGAGGTTTGTGGCCCCTTCGCCCCCCATGATCTCGGCCTTACCGGTCTGGGGACGCTCCCCCCCTCGCGCCCCCCCGCGGAGGGCGACCGGAGGCCGCCGAGACCGCCTCGGGTCCTCTACGCCGGCCTGGACCGGGGGACGGTCGAGCTGCGGAGGTTTTCGCTGGGCGTCGAGGGTGCCCTGGCCGCCCTCGGTTTTCAAAAAGAGAGGCGCCTCTTCACGCCGCACGCCACGCTGGCCCGGGTGCGCAAGGACCAGCGTCCCCGTGACGCGGCGGAGCTTTTGGGGCGGTTCGAGGGTAAAAGTTTCGGCGCCTGGCGCTGCGGCGGGGCCGTGCTTTTCCAGAGTGAGCTGGGTCCCGGCGGTTCCCGGTACACGAAGTTGGGGGAGTTCCCCTTCGGGGTGTGAGGAGGTCAGTCTGGCCGGGATGATGATTTGTCGTCGCGGAAAAGGGTTACTCGTCTCCCGACGTCCGATGAAAAAGGCGGCCCGCAGAGGGGCCGCCCTACATTATGCGTTCGATGGTCTCCGGCATTCGTGGGTCGGGGGGGCATACCAGCCCCATTTTGCTGACGGAAACCCACCTACATGACCATCCCGCCGTCGATGTTCAAAATCTGCCCGGTGACGTAATCCGCCGCGGGGGAGCACAGGAAGGCGACGACCCCGGCCACGTCCTCCGGAGTCCCGGGCCGCCCCAGGGGGACTGCGGCCAGGAAGGCTTTCTTCACCTCCTCGGGCAGGCCGGCGGTCATCTCGGTCTCGATGAACCCCGGGGCCACGGCGTTGACGGTGACCCCGCGCCCGCCAAGTTCCTTGGCCAGGCTCTTGGTCAGCCCCAGGAGCCCCGATTTGCTGGCGGCGTAGTTCGCCTGCCCCACGTTGCCGGTGAGGCCGACGACGCTGGTGACGTTGACGATGCGGCCTTTGCGCGCCTTCTGCATCCCCCGGACCACCGCCTTGCAGCAGTTGTAGACCCCGGTGAGGTTGACCCGCAGGACCAGGTCCCAGTCCTCGGGCCTCATGCGCATGAGGAGGCCGTCGCGGGTGATGCCGGCGTTGTTGACCAAAACCTCGACGGCGCCGAAGGTTTTGGTCACTTCCTCGGCCGCGGCCTGGACGGCGTCGAAGTCGCCCACGTCCACGCCCCAGCCCTTCGCCCGTCCGCCCCCGGCGGTTATCTCCCCGGCGGTTCTTTCCGCCCCCGGGGCGTCCAGGTCCCACACGGCGACGGGGAACTCCCGCGCCAGCGCCTTGGCCACGGCGGCGCCGATGCCGCGGGCTCCGCCGGTAACTATCGCCGCGCCTCTCTCACCCATGATTCCTCCTAAAGTCCCGACTCGTCGAGCTCGACCTTGGCCTCGGCGAGGGATTTTTGCCACAGGGCCAGCTCCTCGGCGGCCCGGGTCATGCGGTCCAGCGCCTCCTCGCGGCTGGCCAGCAGAACCTCGGCGGCGGCGACGGCGGTCTGGTTGAGCATTTCCACGAACCGCTCCACCTCGTCCACGGCGGCGGCGACCATCGCCTCGGCCCGGTCGTCCGTCTTCCCGACCGGCTTGCCGAAGCGCCGGGCGTCGCGGTTGACACGGTCGGCGAGCCCCACGGCCCGCAGACGCGAAGTCAGCGCCAGGAGCGCCCGCAGCGCCTCACGTCGGGTTTCCCCGATGACTTCTTCGTCCAGAGCGTCCGTCTTCTCCCAGAAGTTTACGAACACGCGCTCGATGACGGCCAGGCGCGATTTGAAGCGGTGCGACAGTCCGCTGAAACCGGAGAGCTCGCGCAGGACGGAGTGGGCGATGTGGACCGGCCGCCCCGTGACCGCCGTGGACCAGACCACATACCCTATCACGGCGACGGCGAGGAGGCCGACGGAGGGCCAGAACAAGGCGAGGACGAAGTTGAATATCACCGCCGCCCCCAACGCGACGACCAGGAGCGCCAGCCGCGACGCGCTCAAAAAGGCGCGCCGGAAAACCGCTTTTTTCTGCCAGGGCTCAATCATGGAAACTCCAAATTTCGCCGCCGAAATAGTCGGCCAGGAAAAACTCCCGCGCCGCTTCCGGCAGCCGCCCCTGCGCCCCGTACACCTCGCCGAGAAGACGGTGCGCGGCGGAGAAGCGGGGCCGACGGCTCACCGCCTCCTCGAGCTGCCCGGCCGCCTCGTCGTAGCGGCTGAGCGCCCGGAGCGCCATACCGTAGGCCATACGCGCGGGGATGTAGTCGGGATCGGCCTCGACGGCCCGCGAGTAGAGCGACAGGTACTCTTCCGGCGGAGAGGCCCCCGTCCCCTGGAGGAGCGCCGCCAGGTCGTAGAGCGCGTCGGCGTAGTCCGGGGCCAGCTCCACCGCGCGCGCATAGTCCTCGAGCTGCCCCTCGGCGTCGCCCAGGCGGCCCCGAACCGCGCCCCGCCGCTCGTAGGTCTCGGCGTCGTCGGGGCGGATCTCCAGGGCCCGATTGTACCCGACGAGCGCCTCGGTGGAAAGCCCCCGCTTCTCTTGGGCCAGGGCGGCGTAGAACTCTCCCGAGAAGCCGTCGTCCGCCGGCACCACGGGCGCCAGGGTCAGCCCCAGGCAGACCAGGAGCAGAACCCAGGGCAGGAAGCTCAGCCGGGCCTTCCCGTCCTTGACCATGCGGACCAGGTGGGCGACGAAACCGGCGCCCAGGAGCGCCATGACCGGCAAAAGCGGCATCCTGTACCGGCTGGTGACGAAGAAGGCCACGACCCCCACGACGTAGGTGACGGCGAAGGCGACGAGGATGGTGAGCCCGCGCCCCGCGCCGGGATTTCCCAGCATCCGCCCGCGGTCGCGGCCCAGGGCGGTCACGAGCCCGGCCAGGCCGAAGGGCGCCGCCAACCACCAGCGCAGCGGGTTGAGCCGGAGCCAAAGGCTCTGACCCCGCGCCCAGCCGATGTTCACGTTGTTGGAGACGTCCGCCGCGTTGAAAAACCCCAGGGCCTTCTTGAAGAACAACCCTATCGCCCGTCCGGGTGATGAAAAGACGGCGTCGAGGCCTCGGGCGTACCAGTAAGAATCGTCGGCCAGGCCCCCGGCGCCGCTCAGGTCCGAGTCGCTCGCGAGCTGGCGCCAGGCCATCCCCGGCGGCACCGACGAGAAACCGTCCGCCTCCGGGCCGTTGCCGATGAAGAAATTCACCCCGCCGTTGGCGCTCACCAGGACGAATTTCCCCGACTCGAAGAGGTTGTGGAGGGTGGCCGGGAGGATGACCGCCAGCGCCAATCCCAGGGGGATGAGCGCGGCGGCCAGGGCCCGCTTCCAGCCGAAATTCTCGTCGCGCAGGCCGTAGAAGAGCCCCAGCGCCGCCGCCACCGGCAGGAATAGCAATAAATTGGGCCGGGCCAGTATGCCGAACCCCAGGGCGACACCGGCCCAGATCAGCCTCCCCCTCCGCGTTTCCCAGTCCAGGCCCTCCTCCCAGGCGTTGACGAAAAGCGCCAGGGAAAGAAGGTAAGTAAAGGTCTCGAGGGTGACGGAGACGGCCTGCTCCTCGAAGAAGGGGCCGAGGTCGTAGAGGGCGACGAAGAGCGCGGCGGCGAAGGCCGGTGTGCGGCCGAACAGTTTCTTCCCCCACAGGAAGGTCAGCGCGACGACGCCCAGCCCCAGGAGGGTGTTGAAAATGTGCGCGGCGAGGATGGATTTCCCGCCCACCGAGGAGTAGAGGTCGGTCAGGAACCAGACGTAGAGCGGCGGCTTGAAGTAGGGACCGCCGGGCATCGCGGCCCCCTCGGCCCCCAGCCGCGCCAGGAAGCTGTGGTAGCCGGCGTCTATTATCGGGAAGTGGTAGAGCGGTGAACCCGAGTAATCGAAGACGTAGAGAACCCGCGCCGCCAGGGCGACCAGGATGAGCGCCAACAGCAGTTTGGCGTCCCGCTTGAAATCGCTACTGAGCAGCCGCTCGGTCATCACAGGTAGTTGAAGGAGTAGAGGAGCAGGTAGCCGCCCACGACCAGGACCACCACCGGTCCGGCCCACCACAGGAAGCGGTACAGCCTGCCCCAGAAGGTTTCGCCCCGCAGGCGGCCCGACAGGCGCTCGATGGTCTTCGAGAAGAACACCGCCAGTAGTGCCACCGCGATCATCGTCACGGCGATGCCCAGGCTGTAGACGGCCAGGGCGGCGAAGGGGTCGGCCAATTTTGCGAAAAGCTGAGTAGCCGCCGAGTTGCCGAAGTAAATCAGCAAGGCCCCGCGGCACGGCACGATTCCGCCGGAGACGCCCAGGGCGACCAGGCGCTTGATCGAGCGGGGCTCGTCGTCCCCCGCGGCCCAGGCGGGGAGGTGGACGTGGTCGTGCCCGTGGTTTTCCGATTCCACCGCGTCGCCGTGGTGGTCCACCGCCCCGTGCAGCCGCGCGTGCTCCCGGATCCGCTCCCGGAGCATCCACACGCCGACTCCGATGACCAGCGTGGCGCCGACGACGGAGGTGATACCCTGCAGTAGGACCTCGTCCACGAGGTTCCCGGCGAGCTTCACCGTGAGGGCGATGGCGTAGACGACGACGGTGTGCGTTGCGGCGGTGACGAGCCCCAGGATGACCGCGTCGAGGGCGGCGCGGGCGGGCTTCCGGCCCGGGGTGCTCCCTACCATGTAGGCGGAGATGATCGCCTTGCCGTGGCCGGGCTGGAGGGCGTGGCCGGCGCCCCACCCGAAGTAGAAGAGGAATTGGAGGAACATCAGTCGGTAAGCCTTCGGCGGAGGGTGTCCAGGGCGTGGATGACCGTCCGGCGGCGGACCAGGTCCCGGTCGCCGGTAAGTTTCAACTGCCGGGTGAAGAGGAAATAGCCGTCGGGGTCCGGGTGGACGAGCGTCCGTTGGAGGTCCACGAGCAAGCCCCCACGCGTCGGCGGCCAATCGCCCAGGGTGCGCGGGTGCTGGGCCAGGCCGACGAAGACCGTCCCGACCGGCTTCTCCGCCGAACCGCCACCGGGCCCGGCGACGCCGGTGGTGGAGAGGGCGATGTCGCAGCCCAGGGCGTCGAGGGCGCCCAGGGCCATGGCCGCCGCCGTCTCACGGCTCACCGCGCCGTGCCTTTCTAAAATTTTTCCCGGAACGCCGAGGAGCCTGATTTTAATCGCGTCGGAGTAGGCGATGACGCCGCCGACGTAGTAGTCCGAGCTGCCGGGGACGTCGGTGAGCCAGTCCCCGATGCCGCCGCCGGTGCAGCTCTCGGCGGTGCCCAGACTTAGGCCCAGTTCCCGCAGCCTCGCGCCAACCGTTCCCGACAGGGTGTCCGAGTCTTGACCGTAAACGCAGCCGCCGACCGCCTCCTCGATCCCCTCCACCAGCCGCTCGAACCGTTTTTCGGCCGAAGGGTTCTCACCGACCAGAAAGCGCGTCAGGCGCAGGTCCACCAGGCCGTGGCGGGGGAGGAAGGCCAGCTCGACGCCGGCCTCGTCCAGCTTCCCCGGCATCCCGGCGTCCTCCAGGCGCTGCGACAGGACGCTCTCGGAGACGCCCACGGTGCGGACGGTGCATTTCAGCCGGACGAGGGGCTCATCCGTGAGCGCGCGGACGGCCTCGCGGATGCCCGCCTCCCAGAGCTCGCGGACCTCCCGGGGCACGCCGGGGAGGAGGCAGACGTGACCCGAGTCTGCGGCGACGAGCTGTCCCGGAGCCGTGCCCGAGGGGTTGTAGACGATTACCGCGCCTTCCATGCGGCGGAACTGGCTCTCGTTGATGGCGGGCATCTCGATGGCGCGCCGGGCGAAAATTTCCCGCACCCGGTGGGCCTGCTCGGGGTCCACGACCAGATTTCGACCCAGCTCCGCGGCCACCGCGTCCAGGGTGATGTCGTCCCGGGTGGGACCCAGGCCGCCGGTGGTGATTACCAACTCCGCCTCACCGAGCCCGCGCCGCACCGCCCACGCGATGGCGGCCGCGTCGTCGGGAACGGTGTACCGCGCGCCGACCCGAATCCCGAGGTCGTTGAGCCCCTGCGCCAGGAAGGCCGAGTTGGTGTCCAGCGTGTCGCCGGAGAGTATCTCGTTGCCGATGGTGACGATCACCGCGCGCACGGGGTTTCCTCTTTCATAAGGCATCGGTCTCGGCCGCTTCGGGGGTAGGTTCCCCGGTTTCATTTTCAGTTGGAGCCGTCTCGGCCTCGGGTTCTACAGCGCCCTCCTCCGGCGTCTCGACTACTACAGCTTTCCGGGCGGGGCGTCCGTACTCGGCCCGCTCCGCGAATCCACCGGGCCAGCGGACGGACCAGGGCCAGCCGGTATCATCCAGGTAAAACGTGAACCCCTGGGGTTCGACGGAAACCTCCAGGCACGCACGCGCGCCCCAGGCCGTCTCTACCTCGAAGAAGCCCCCGACGGCGATTTCCAGGTCGTAATCCAGACCCTGGCGCAGGTCCCGGGCGGGCAGCCGGTACTCCTCACCGTCCGCAAGCTCGCAGCCGGCCAGGATCAGGGCGATGACGCCCAGGTCGGGTCCGTCGGTGAGCACGTCGGCGCGGCGGGTCAGGCCCGGACGTCCCACGGCCCGCTCCTCGACACCCGGAGACGGGTGGACGGTCAGGGTTACCAGGCCGGGGAGGAGGTAGCCCTCGCTCCAGCCCGCGCCGGTTTCGAGGGAATACTCCGTCCGCCACCGTCCCGCGCGGCAGGCGATGGTCTCGCGGCCCAGGTAGTACGGGTCCGCGTCGCCGAACGGCTCGCCGAACGGCTCGCCGAACGGCTCGCCGAAGCATTCCAGGACGATCGGCTCGGCCGTGTCCGGCGGGAGGCGGTGCTCCGGCTCGCGGTACCGATCCGGGCCGGTGGAAATCCGCAACTCCTCCCCCGGGATCGGCGACGGTCCGCCGCAGCCCGTGAAGAGCGCCGCGGATAAGCCGATGACGAACGATGCCCCGATGGTCCGCACGACTGCGGATTCTAGCACAGCTCCCCGGGACGGACAAGGCGACCAAGGACGCGCGGGTTGTGGTAAACTTTGCCCTTGCCCTGCTTTTTGGAAAATTTCGGAAATTTATGGAAAAAATCCTCGTCACCAGCGCCCTCCCCTACGCCAACGGCCCGCTCCACGTGGGACAGCTCGCCGGCGCCTACCTCCCCGCCGACATCTTCGTCCGCTACCACCGCCGGCTGGGGAACGACGTGGTTTACATCTGCGGCTCCGACGAGCACGGCGTGGCCATCACCCTGGCCGCCGACGCCCAGGGAACCACGCCCCGGGCCATCGTGGACTACCACCACCCGCGCCTTAAGCGCACCTTCGAGAAACTGGACTTCTCCCTGGACTGCTACGGGCGCACCACCTCGCCCATCCACCACGACACGGCGCAGAAGTTCTTCACCGTCCTCTACGACGCCGGCTTCCTCTACACCAAGACCGTGGAGCAGTTCTACGACGCGAGCGTGAACCGCTGGCTGCCGGACCGGTACGTGGAGGGCACCTGCCCCCACTGCGGCGCGGAGAACGCCCGGGGGGACGAGTGCGAGAGCTGCGGTCGGTGGATCGAGGCCCGGACCCTCGTGGAGCCGCGGAGCAAGCTGACCGGCACCGCCCCCGAGCTGCGCGAAACCACCCACTGGTACTTCCGCCTCTCCGGACTGGAAAAAGACCTCCGGCACTGGATCGAGGCCCGGGACGCCGCGGTGGGCTGGAAGGACAACGTCCTCAACTACTGCCGCTCCTGGTTCAAGGAGGGGCTGAAGGACCGCCCCGTGACCCGCGACCTGGACTGGGGCGTCCCGGTACCCTTGGAAGGGGCTTCGGGGAAGGTCGTCTACGTCTGGTTCGAGAACGTCCTGGGCTACGTCTCCAACACCAAGGAGTGGGCGGCGGAGCACGGGAAGCCCGAGGCCTGGCGCGCGTTCTGGCTCAATCCCGACTGCCGCCTGTTCCACTTCATCGGCAAGGACAACATCGTCTTCCACGCGATTCTCTTCCCCGCGATGATTTTCGCCTACAACCGGGCCGTGCCCGAAGCCGAACGCTTCGTCCTGCCCGAGAACGTTCCGGCCAACGAGTTTTTGAACATCGAGGGCAAGAAGCTCTCCACCAGCCGCAACTGGGCCGTGTGGGTGGACGACGTGCTGGACGCCTTCCCCGCCTGCTACCTGCGCTACTACATGACCTTCTGCCTGCCCGAGACGCGGGACACCGATTTCAGTTGGGACGAGTTCGGCGAGCGGGTGAACTCCGAGCTGGCCGACATTTACGGCAACCTGGCCCACCGGACGCTGGTCTTCATCCAACGCTACTTCGATGGGGTGGTGCCCGAGCCGGGAGTATCCGACGACGCGGCGCGGGCGCTGGGGAGCGAGGTGGCCCGTCTGACGGGCGCGGTGGCCCGCAGCATCGAGGAGTTCCGCTTCCGCGAGGCGGCCAAGCTGATGATGGACGTGGCCCGGGCCGGCAACAAGTACTTCGACGACGAGCGGCCCTGGGTCACCCGCAAGGATGACCTCCCGGCCTGCGCCCGGACGGTTTACCACCTCTGCCAGACCCTGGCGTCCCTGGCCGTGGTGAGCGGTCCCTTCATCCCGGCGTCGGCGGCCCGGCTGGCCGGGCAGCTCGGCGTCGCCCGGGCCTTCGAGGGCTGGGGCTGGGATGACGCCGCGCGCTCCGACCTGGTCCCCGCGGGAACGAGGCTCGGCGAAATCGTCGTTCTCTTCACAAAGATCGAGCCGGAGGAGATTGAAAAGCAGCGGGCCAAGCTGGGACGCCCGCTGGACACCCCGGAGGAGAAGGTGAACGTTCTGCCCCTATCGGACGCGCTTTTGGCGTACGCCGACTTCGAGCGTCTGGACCTGCGCGTGGGGAAGGTGCTCGCGGCGGACCCGGTGCCCAAGGCGGACAAGCTCCTGAGCCTGGAGGTGGACCTCGGGGCGGAGAAGCGGGTCATCGTGGCCGGCATCGCCCTGCACTATGCCCCAGAGGACCTCGTAGGCCGGCTGATCGTCGTCCTGGTCAATTTGAAGCCGGTGACGCTCCGGGGGGTCCAGAGCCGGGGGATGCTCCTGGCCGCCACGGAACCCGGTGGCGGGTTGCGGCTGGTGACCCTGGACGGCGATATCCCCCCCGGGTCCAAGGTGTCGTGAGCGAATCGGTGAAAGGCACGGGGGTCCTTTTTGAAAAGGATTGCCCCGTTCTGGACCTGGGCCGGGTGGCCGTCCTGGGTTTCGGCAACCAGGGCCGGGCCCACGCCCTGAACCTGCGCGACGCGGGTGTGGACGTGGCGGTCGCCCTGCGCGCGGGCTCACAAAGCGCCGAGGTCGCCCGCGGGGAGCGTTTACACGTCTGTTCTCTGGGAGAGGCCGCCGGAGCCGACGTGCTGGTCTGGGCCGTTCCCGACGAGGCCGTCCCCGACGCCGCGTCGTTTTTTAAAAAAGTGAAAGACGGCCAGCTCTGGATTTTCCTCCACGGTCTGGCCGTGACCTGGGGCTGGATCACCCCCCCGGAAAAGGCGGACGTCGCCCTCCTCGCCCCCCAGGGCCCCGGCGCAGCGTTGAGAAACCTCTACATCGCGGGCGGCGGTCTGCCGGCGGCCCTCGCCGTCGAGCGTGATTCCACCGGGAAGGCGGAAGAGCGTCTACTGGCCTACGCCCGGGCGGTGGGGTGCGCCCGGGGCGGTCTCCTGTGGACCACCTTCCGCGAGGAAACCGTGGTGGACCACTTCGGCGAGCAGGCCGTGCTCTGCGGCGGCGTCCCGGCGCTGGTCCGGGCGGCCTGGGACACCCTCGTCGGAGCCGGGCACGACCCGCGCCTGGCCTACATCGAGTGCCTGATGCAGCTCAAGCTCCTGGCCGATCTGATGTACGAAAGAGGGACGGCTGGGATGCGGGGTAAAATCTCGGGCACGGCGCTCTACGGCGCGGCCACGGACGGAGAGGACGTTATCGGGCCGGAGACCAAAAAGCGGCTGGGGGCGCTTCTGAAAAAAATCGAATCCGGCGCCTTCGCGGAACGCTGGCTCGCCGAATCCGGGAAACCGGACTGGCCGCGGGAGAGGGGACGCCTCCTCGGCGCCGCGGACCCCTTCGAGGAGGCCGGCCGCTGGGTGCGGGAGAACCTGCGCTGGCCCGGTCTGGGCGGGGAGGACAGATGACCGTGCTGCTACCCCTCACGCCACCGATTCCCCAGATTTACTCCATCGCGTACATCGTCGCCTACGTGTTCCTGGTGGTGGGCGTCGTCGAGCAGTTCCACTCCAGAGGCGTCATCTCCGACCTCACCTCGCGGAACATCGTCGGGCTGGGCGTCATCCCCTGTGTCCTGGTCGCGCCCTGGCTCTTCACCGACTGGTACTGGGTGCTGGCGGCTTCGGTGCTCTTCCTCGCGATTACCACCCTCTCGATGAAATTCGGCCTGCTCTCGAGCGTGGACGCCGAGCGGGGGCGGTTCGGCGGCGTGGCGATGGCCATCGTTCTCTGCGTTTCGGTCTTCATAGGGTGGTTCTTCACCGACCTCGGGCGGGGTATTGAGCTGCGGCCCCTCGCCGCCTTCAGCGTCTTCCCCTCCACCGTCGCCGACAGCCTCGCCGCCATGGTGGGCCGGCGATACGGCAAGGGGGAGCTCCGGCGCAAGCGCTCGAAGATAGGCACCGCGGCCGGGGTGCTGGGTGGCGTCGCGGCCTTCGTGATCGCGAACCTCGTGTTCGGATTCACCGGCTGGCTTTACTACCTCCTCGCCGTGGGCTTCGGGGCGCTCACCGGTCTCGCCGAGCTGGTGAGCCCGGTTCAGCTGGACAACCTCGTCACGGGCATCGTGGCCGGCGTGGGCGGTTACCTCATCCTCACGCTGGGGTAAAACGAAGTTTCGCCCCCCGGCGAAACGAAGTAACGCCCCTGGCGAAAGGAGACTCCCATGAACCAGTGGGTTTCCCTGGCCGTCTCCTACGCGGCCGTCTTCGCGGTCGTCGGCACGGCGGGCATTCTGGCCCGGAAGGGGGCCATCTCAGGCGAGGCGGCGCGGAAGGTCATCCACATCGGGGTGAGCAACTGGATCATCCTCGCCCTGTTCATCTTCCGCGACTGGTACTTCGCGATCGTCGGCCCGCTCTCCTTCATCGTCATCAACTACGTCTCCTGGAAGCTCGACCTCTTCAAGGGGATGGAATCGGGGGACAAAAGCCCGGGCACCGTTTTCTTCGCCGTAAGCCTCTCCATCCTGACCTGGCACTTCTGGTGGCTGACGAGCATCGGCGCCGGCGATTTCCGCTACGCGGCCGTCATGGGGATACTCGTCCTGGGCTGGGGCGACGGCCTCGCGGCGGTTTTCGGCCACAAGTGGGGAAAGAAGAAGCTCGTCGGCGAGAAAACCCTCGTCGGCACTCTGACGATGCTCGTCACGGGCGCCGTCGTGGTCTTCCTGGTTCTGACCCTCACCGGGGTGCACGACATCCTGACCAACGTCCTGTTGGCCCTGGGGCTTTCCGCGCTGGGGACACTGACGGAGCTCTTCCTCCCCGGGGGCTGGGACAACCTCCTCATCCCCCTGGTCGTGTCCTACGCCTACTACGGCTGGCTTTGGGTGTGCAATCTCGCCGCGGGCGGCGTTTTCTGATAGAATTGGCTGACTGATTCCTTTCGTTTCGGAGCAACCCTTGATCGTCGGCTTCTTCTCCGATATCCACGCCAACCTCGACGCCCTGGCGATGGTGCTGGAGTACCTCCGCAAGCTGGGGGTGGGCGCCCTCTACTGCGGCGGCGACATCGTCGGCTACGGGGCCTGCCCCAACGAGTGTCTGCACGTCGTGCGCTTCGCCGAAGGCGACAAGCGTATCTCCAAGAAGCAGGTCCTCGAGTACCTCTCCTCCACCGACGTGAGCGACCCGGAGCGCCTGGTCGCCTTCCTAAGCGCGACCACCACCGTGACGGTGAAGGGGAACCACGACCACGTCTCGATCACGCCGGGCGCCGAGTATTTGTTCAACTCCTTCGCCGCGAGGGCGATTCTGTGGACCCGCGAGATGATTTCCCGCGAGAACGTGGACTACATCTCCTCGCTCCCCATGGTCATTGACGCGGGCGAGGACGGCCAGCCCATGCGGCACAAGAAGTCGAAGAACGTCCTGTTCCGCCTGGTCCACGCGAGCCCCCACGAGCCGGAGCGCTGGCACTACCTGTTGAACCGGCGCGAGATAGAGCGGGCCTTCAACGCCCTCGACGTGGGCTTCTGCTTCATCGGGCACAGCCACCAGCCGGTCATCTTCGAGCAGCACGAGGACGGCTACGTGGAGGTCATCACCGAGGAGGAGCACGTCCCCAGCATCTTCCGCCGCTACATCATCAACATGGGGAGCGTGGGCCAGTCCCGGGACGGCAACCCGAAGAGCTGTTGCGCCACCCTGGAGTTCACCCCCGGTTTCCGCAACCTGATGATCCGCCTGCACCGCGTGGCCTACGACATCCCGCGGGCCGCGGAGCGGATCATCTCCGCCGGTCTGCCCGAGGAGCTCGGCGGGCGGCTCCTGCACGGAATTTGAGCCAATTTGGTTGATTGAGTATAGATGCATTGGAGGTCCAAATGACTTACCTCGAACAAGCCCTTAAAAAAGGCTACGCCTCCATTTCCGGCGAAGGGGCAAAGCAACGCATCAACTACGCCGCCGTCAACCATACAGAGCGGTTTACCGACCCCGAGGAACAAGTTCGCGCAGAGTTCTGGGCGGAACTCATCTTTCGCTACGGTTACGAACCCGCCCGTATTGGTGTCGAAATCACAGTCCCCGACCGTACCCCCAAAGATGCCGCTGACCTCGTCGTTTTCCTGGACGACGCACGTATGCGCCCCTTCGCCGTCATCGAGTGCAAGAGCGACGGCGTGACCGACGCCGAATTCGCTCAGGCCGTAGAACAGGCTTGTGGCAATGGCGCGTGGGCAAAGTTCCGCGCCCAGTATGTCGGCGTTATCGCCGGTCAGACACGCCGATTCCTTGACTTCTCCGAATACGGCGTCCTCGAACGTGAAGCAAACATCATCGCCGATCTACCCCGTCAATACGGCAAGCCCGAGGAATGGCGATTCCTCAAGGGAACGAAGGAAGATATTCAACCGGTCAATAAGGAAACTCTCATCGCCACCATCAAGAAATGTCATCAAACCCTATGGGGTGGCGGGCGTCTCTCTCCGCCGATGGCCTTCGGCGAACTCTGCAAACTCCTCTTCGTCAAGATTCAAGATGAAAAGACCCCACGCAAGAGCGGCCAACCCTACGAATTCCAGATTAAAACGCACGAGCCAAGCCGCAATCTCGCCGTGCGCATCAAGGCCATCTACGAAGCCGCCAAGAAAAAAGACCCACAAGTTTTCACCGACAACATCCGTATTGACGACGCAACTCTGCGCACCCTCGTTTCCCACATGGAAGGCATCAGTTTCAGCGATACTGATCTGGACACGAAAGGTGTTGCTTTTGAACAATTCATGGACGGATTTTTCAAGGGAGACTTCGGCCAGTATTTCACCCCGCGGGAAATTATCGCCTTCGCCGTTGAAATGATGCAGCCAAAGGCTGATGACCTTGTTCTCGATCCTGCCTGCGGCTCTGGTGGATTCCTTCTGTATTCCCTCGACCATCTTCGCAAAGATGCCGATGAATACTATCCAGATCAAAAAGGCGATCCGCAGCGCGGAATCAAAGAAGGCAAGGATCACTACAAACACTGGCACGATTTTGCCGAGAAGAACCTTTTCGGCATTGAGATCAACGACGAGATTGCTCGTGTAGCCAAAATGAGTATGATTCTCCATGACGACGGCCACGGCAACATCGTCGGCGAGGATGCCCTAGACCGCATCGAAGCCATCCGCAAGCACACCGGCAACAATGGTTTCAAAGAAGACCGGTTTGACCTCATCCTGACCAATCCCCCCTTCGGCGCGCAGGTCGCCCTGACCGAGCACCCCTACCTGCCCGATTTCGACCTCGGCAACCAGGAGGACACCAAGGGCAAACGCAGGCCGCGCAAGAATCAGAAGACCGAAATCCTCTTCATTGAGCGTGTTTCCCAGTTCCTGAAGCCGGGTACGGGCCGCGCCGCCGTTGTTCTGCCTGACGGAATCCTAACTAATTCCAGCCTCCAATACGTCCGTGACTTCCTGCTGGAACGCTTCCTGCTCCTTGCCGTCGTCAGCCTGCCGCAGACGGCCTTTTCCCACTTCGGCGCGGGAGTCAAGGCGAGCCTCGTCTTTCTCCGTCGCCGCGCTGAGGACGAAAAACCAAGCGACGATGAAGCCATCTTCATGGCAGTGCCCGAAAAGATCGGCTATGACGCCACTGGCCGTAAATGCGAAAACCAGTTGCACGAGGTGGCGAAACAATACCGAGACTTCTGCAGAAATCCACAACCTTTTTTCGTCTAAACCCCGCTGGCACAAAGTGCTTTGCAGTCAAGCGGGGCGAAATGAGGGAAAGGCACGATCCACATTTCCATTTGCCGGTTTTTGTGGAAAATCTACGGCGAGTTGTACGTATTCCCCACAAACCCCTTGAAGCGATCTTTGGCCAATCAAATGAAACGTGGGATCAAACATCCTACGGTGGCCTTTCCGAGTTCCCATACATTGAAATCACCAATGTTAGCCTCGGGACAAACGAGTATGAAATCGAACTCACCCCGGTTTCAGATGCGCCAAGCCGTGCTCGAATGGTGGTCCGGGTGGGGGACATCATTCTTTCAACTACACGACCACATCGCGGTGCTATCGCTGTGATACGACCCCAAGATGATCGGGCCATTGCATCAACCGGATTTGCCGTACTGAGAAAAAGGCCGGAACTCTCTGATGAGGTGGATACTCTCTTTCTTCACTGTGCTCTCAGTTCGCAGATGGTGCTGCAGCAACTCCTTCAGCGCAGCAGCGGAGGCAATTACCCCGCGATTACGGGGTTGGAATTGAACAAAGTATTGATTCCACTCCCGCCGGTGCCCATTCAGCGTGTGCTGGTGTCGGAGATGGAGGTGGCGCGGGAGTCGCGGCGGCGCAAACTGGCCGAGACCGAAGCCCTGCTCTCCGGCCTCGACACCTTCCTTCTCGACCGCCTCGGCCTGACACCGAAGAAGACTTCGTTCCCTCGGTTCTTCGCCGCAAGACTCAAGGACGCTTGGGGGCGTTGCGATCCAGATTACCACTCTCCGAAGTTCAAGGAACTGCGCGAGTCCATCGAGCGTTGCGGTCACCCCGTCGTACCGGTCGGAGACTTGTGTTATTCCATCAGGACGGGATTCGCGGCAGGCCGGGAGGCCCAGGCATTCAACGATACCCAAGGGATCCCGCACATTCGCCCATTGAATATCTCCGCCCACGGCGAGCTTAGTTTCGACGGAACCAAGTATGTCCCCAAAGACCGGGTAGGCGATAGCGAAGTGATCCGCGAAAGCGAAGTGCTTTTGAACAACACTAATTCCACCGAATGGGTAGGCAAGACTACCGTTTTTGAAGGCGAGCGGCCTTGTTGTTGCTCTAATCACATCACGCGCCTTGTCGTTGATCGGTCCGTCGTCCTGCCGTGGTATCTCGCGCTGCTATTCAACGCGATCAGGTCAACCGGTTACCTAGGGTTGATCGCAACGAATTTCGTCAACCAAGCTGGCATCAACACGGAGACGCTTTCGGCGCTTCGTCTCCCTATTCCCAACGAGAAGACGCAGCGGGAGATCGTGGACGAACTGCGCCACCGCCGGATAGAAGCCCGTCGTTTACGGGAGGAGGCGTTGCAGGAATGGGAGGCAGCCAAGGCCCGATTCGAAGCCAAACTTTTGAGCGGGCACGAGATCTAAACCGATGAGGGAAGCCATTACCGCCTTCTTCCGCTCGAAGGTCGTCGCCGTGGTCGGGGCCAGCCGCGATGAAAGGAAGTACGGATTCAAGGTCTACCGTCGGCTGAAATCGTTGGGGCGCTACACGGTCTACCCCGTGAACCCGCGGACCGACGCGATTGACGACGACCGGTGTTTCAAAAACCTCGCCGCGCTGCCGGAGCCGCCCGACGCGGTGATCTTCATCACCCCACCCCCGCGGACCGCCGCGGTGATGCGGGAGGCGCTGGGGCTGGGCGTCAAGACGTTCTGGATGCAGCCGGGCGCCGAGGGTCCCGAATCTATCCGCCTGGCCGAGGAGGCCGGGGCAAACCTGGTTCACGGACGGTGCGTGCTCGTCACCGACCCCGGGGATTACGTGAGCTTATGAAAAAAGGCTTTTCCGATTTCGTCCTGGTGGGAGCGGCGGCGGCGGTCAGCCTCGCCCTGCTCCTCGTCGGCCTCCTCGTGACATTCGGCCCCGGGGAGGGCCGGATGGTCGCCGAGAGCGGGTCGTGGGACGTCGTCCGGTGGCTCTTTATCGGCCTCGGCGCCGTGGGGATAGGCTTGTCCATCGTCCTCCTGCTGCTGGCGCTGCGCCGCCGGCGACAGGTGGCCGACCCGAACCACCCCGCCCAACACCACCTCGTCGAATCCTTCCTCCAGAGGCCCGAGCCGCTCAAGCCCGGCATCTACCACCTGCGCTCCGGCGACGCCATGGAGGGCTACCGGGTCCACCTGCGCATCGAGCCCAACGGCAACGGCACCCTGGTGGTCAACGCCGCGAAGATAATCCATTTAAACCAGACCGCCGCCGAGTACGCCAAGCTCATCGTCGAGGAGCGCACGCCCCGGGACGCCGTCCGGGAGATAACCGCCCGGTACAGGGTCCCCAAGAAGATAGCCCTCGCCGATTACCGGGAAATTTTTAGGATAATCACCGAGCTGGCCCGCGGCGGCGACGTCTGCCCCGTGACCTACCTCGACCTGGACCGCTACGAGCCGTTCAGCGTCGAGACCTTCGCCCCCTACCGGGTGGACCTCGTCCTCACCTACGCCTGCAACGCCGACTGCGGCCACTGCTACGTGGCCCCCGAGCACCGGGACAAGCCGTCTCTGGTCAAGGAGGACTGGCGCCGGGTCATGGAAAAGTTATGGGCGGCCGGGGTGCCCCACGTGACCTTCACCGGCGGCGAGGCCACCCTCTACCCCCACCTGCGCGAGCTCATCGAGTACGCCGAGGATATCGGCCTGGTAACCGGTCTTTTGACCAACGGGCGGAAGCTGGCCGACCGGGACTTCCTGGCCGGGCTGGTGGAGGTGGGGCTGGACCACGTGCAGATTACGCTGGAGAGCTGCGACGAGGCGGTGCACGACGCCATGGTGGGGGCTCCCGGGGCCTGGAAGGAGACGGTGCAGGGTATCAAAAACGCCCTGGCGCAGCCGCTCTACGTCCTGACCAACACGACGATAACCCGGCGCAATGCCGGGCACGTCCGCCGGACGGTGGAGTTCCTGGCCGACCTGGGGCTCTCCCAGGTGGCGGCCAACGGCATGATCCACTCCGGCAAGGGCGTGGGCAATCCCGACGCACTTACCGAGTCCGAGCTGGCGCCTTATGTGGAAGAGATTTTCAACTCCGCCGTCTCGCGCGGCCTGAATTTCCTCTGGTACACCCCGACCCGCTACGAGGAGCTCAACCCCCTCGAGCTGGGGGTGGGGATAAAGACCTGCTCCGCCGCCAAATACAACCTGGCCGTGGAGCCCAACGGCGACGTGCTGCCCTGCCAGAGCTACTTCGAGGTGATGGGGAATATTCTCACCGACGACTGGGAAAAAATCTGGAACAGCCCCCTGGCGGTGAGCCTGCGCAAACGGGACTGGGTGCCCGACGAGTGTCGCGGGTGCGCCGAGTTCCCCCTGTGCGGAGGCGGCTGCCCCCTGCTCCTGCAGGAGGGCGGAAACGTCACCTGCAGCGCTCCGGCATAGAATAAAGGTGGGTTGTACCCACCTTTTTAATCGTCCGTAAAGCAGCGGCGCGTTATCGAAGCGTCAATTTTTCCGGGAAAATGAAGGAGAGGTCTTGGCGGCAATTTCACTCCAGAACATCCGCGAGCACATAGTCGGCTGGGACAGAGAGGTCCCCCTGGCGACGGGCGGCACGCGGCGCTACGTCTATCTGGACAACGCCGCCAGCACCCCGGCCCTGGCCCCGGTGCGGGACAAGGTGGACGAGCTCCTCGACTGGTACTCCTCGATCCACCGCGGCACCGGCTTCAAGAGCGCCGTGGCCACGGACGCCTACGAGCGGGCCCGGGAGGTCGTGCTCGACTTCGTCGGCGCCGGAGAAGACGACTACATCGCCGTTTTCAGCTGCAACACCACGGAGGCCGTCAACAAGCTGGCCTGCTCTCTAGGATATCCAGAGAAACCCGTGGTCCTCGTGAGCCCGCTGGAGCACCACTCCAACGACCTTCCCTGGCGGCGGTACGCCGAGCTGGCGTACCTCCCCATTTCCGCGGGGGGCGTCGTTGACCTGGCCGCCACCCGCAGGCTGGTGGAGAGCCTAGCCGGCCGTCTGGCTCTGATCGCGGTCACCGGGGCGAGCAACGTGACGGGCCTGGTGGTCCCGGTTCACGAGCTGGCGAAGATAGCCCACGCGAACGGGGTTCGGATTCTGGTGGACGGCGCCCAGTTGGCCCCGCACGTGCCCATCCGCGTTGATCCCGGGGAGCCGGGCGCGCATTTGGATTACGTCGTCATCGCCGGGCACAAGATGTACGCCCCCTACGGCGGCGCGGCGCTCATCGGACGCCGGGACGCTTTAAGCTCCTGCGGTCCGGCCTGCAGGGGCGGTGGCACGGTGAAGCTCGTCACCCGAGACGACGTCGTGTGGGCCGACGTGCCCGATCGGCTGGAGCCGGGCACGCCCAACGTCGTCGGCGCGGTCGCCCTGGCGGTGGCGGCGAAGACGCTCCGCGCGCTGGGTTACGACGCGATTGGGCGTCGGGAGAAGGGGCTGACGAAACGGCTGCTGACGGGGCTGGGGGCGATACCGGGCGTCACCATCTACGGTCCGACGGGCACCGAAGATCTCGACGGGCGGCTGGGGGTGGTCAGCTTCAACCTCGACGGCATGCCGCACCAGCTCGTCGCCGCCGTTCTGGCCTGCGAGGGCGGCATAGGCGTCCGCAACGGCTGCTTCTGCACCCAGCCCTACGTCGTGGAACTTCTGGGGCTGGGAAGGGAGGAATTCGCCCGGCTGGCGGGGGAGAGGCTGGCCGGCGACCGCCGCCGCCTTCCCGGCATGGTGCGGGCGAGCCTCGGCATCTACAACGACGATGAGGACGTTGATCACTTCCTCGCCGAGCTCGCGCGCCTGGCTGAAAAAGGCCCACGGCTCGACTACGTGCAGGACAAGGCCACCGGCGCCTTCCACCCCGAAAATTACTCCCCCGCTCCTGGCAAGTATTTCGTCCTCTGACGCCGCCGTGTCCTGTAAATTGTGGGGCGGATTGCGATGACGTAGGGGCGGGTGTCCACACCCGCCCATTATTTACCCCTCACCCCAGCCCGTAGGCGAGCCTCCCCCCAGAGGGGAGAGGGGGTAAATGTAGGGCGGGGATTCATAAACCTGTCGTGAATCGCCCCTCACCCCAACCCGTAGGCGAGCCTCCCCCCAGAGGGGGGAGGGGACATGCGGCAGCCCTCACCCAGATTGCGATGACGTAGGGGCCGACCGACGGCGCGCCGTTTAGGTCGGCCCGAGGGCGACCGTGGACGGTCGCCCCTACGGATCGGATTCGCGACTTGCAGATGTAGGTGCGGGTCACCTGACCCGCCCGGGGGGGGGGGGGGGGCGGGCCCCCGCGGCGCGGCGCGGCGGGCGGGGGGGGGGGGGGGAGACCGAGAG